>Ga0209796_10000840_pt1 | contig 15544 bp, 15 predicted proteins | sample AgamicOrSfrz_FD_187167 | JGI IMG/M metagenome (GOLD analysis project Ga0209796, IMG submission 187167) | Agave microbial communities from Guanajuato, Mexico - Or.Sf.rz (SPAdes) (version 2) | ecosystem: Host-associated > Plants > Phyllosphere > Phylloplane/Leaf | place: Guanajuato, Mexico...
CCCGGCTGGCATGGTGAAATGCCGCAGGCGAGCGAGATCGTCTACAACACGCCGCTGGCCGCCACACCTTCGCCAGCGCTGGTGCGCCTCGATACGCCCCGCTCACAATTAACCCCGGAACCGATGGTGACTCGTGAAAGCAGCGATGCGTTTTACTATGTCACCTTTAATCAACGGCGCGGCCGCTTGAACCTGGCGCAGCAGGCGGTGATCCGCCAGATTGCGCACTCCCTCGCCCGCGCGCTGATGGAGCGGGAAGAGACGCTGGTACCGCTACCGGAGTGGTTAAAGCCACTAAAAGAGGCACCCGCCCAGGCGCTGCTGCCCGCCACGCTCAACATCACCTACTTTCGATCTACCGAGATGAAAAAGCTGGTGGATGAACTGGTAAAAAGCCTGCGCTATCGCGGCTGTACGGTAAACACCAACCCAATCAGCGTTTCGCACTGGTTACTGCCCAACCAGCGCTGGGAAGAGGAGGATCTCTGTCTCGGCTTTCTGCGCTTCGACCAGCATGAAACCTTCAGCCTGGAGGAGCGCTATCGCCATAGCGAGATGTGGACCTGGTTTTGGGGACACTCTCAGTGGCTGCGCGGCGTTCAGTTGCTCGATCGCATCAATGCCGGGCCTGCGGAGCGTCATGGCGCGCGTATCCGGCGGATGATGCGCTTTCTCAAAACCCACTATCTTGTGGTGCCGCTGTTTGCCCAGCTTTATCGCCTGACCACCCCCGTATTCATCAAAAATATTGCGTGTTACGCGCAGGCGTGGCCTGATTACAGCCGTATCTGGACTGATGAGCGGGAAGAGGAGGGGGGAACAACCCTTAATAAAGAGGTCGAGGGCGAGTAATTCGGCAATATATTCTGTTACGGATAACGCGCAGGAGAAATAAGCGGAGCGGTAGAGCGAAAACATCTATTAAGCGAAGCGCTACGCTTACGTTTATTTACGTTACAAACTTTGCGGCAGAGTTTTTTTACCAGGCTCATGCTGGCTTAACGCCACTGCTAATAACCACTCTCATCCCTTTTTATTTTAATTTACTGAAAAATAAGCAAAAAAAGCCACCCGAAGGTGGCTATCGAAAAGAGTGGTTATACATCACATATGACAGCTCACTACTGCTAATAAATGTCAGTAATAGAGTTTGGTCACCGACCTTCCCGGCATAAGGCAACTGGAAAAATGGGCCTTTTCGAGAGGGAATTTTCACAGAGCCATCATTCAGTATTACCGGTAAAACGTCATGATGCAGTGCGTGGATGTATTTTCGCGATTTCACTCTATGGCGTAAACAGGCTTTTTTTGTTTTGTTTCGTCAAATTTATAGAACGAGTTTTTCGACGCTTTTCACCAGAGAAAGTGTGGCAATTAATCCTCTGCAACAGCATAGCAGTACAGTTTTTTTAACCGGAAAAAAGGGATCAAAATCAGCGCTTTTGTTTTTTCCTGCGCAGAGGGGCATTTTAGCAGTAGATTTTTCAGACACATTTAGAAACATTTAATCTGCTGAAGCAGCGAAAAGCGTTGACTGGCGCGGGATGGCGTAAAAAAGAGGTTGCAATTTGCGGCGGCAGAGGATGAACAAAAAGCGTGCAGTGGAAAATGCTGGCTTGTGAGCACCGGGAATGAAACCGTGCGCTGTTTATTCCCGGTGTTGGCAAAGCGGCGAGCGGCTGGTAGCCGTTGCGAGGGCGGTGTGCAGAGCGCTATACCGAGATGCGATAGACATTGCCGGAACCATCATTGCTGTGATTGCCGCTCTGCCCATAGAGTTGCGTTGTTGACGTCGCCCGGCTGACGATCTGCTTAACATCGTTAACCTTCTTCATATGCATCTCCAGCAGCTGATAATTCTTCTGGTTCAGCTCGCTCGATTTTTTCACCACTAAGGTAATGCCTCTCCACAGCGCCGCCAGCTGCGGTTTATGGGTATAAGGTGAAGCGATATTCTGCTGGTTCTCCTCCTGCTTGCGCTGCTCATCATAAAAGTTGATGGCGGCAAGCAGGCGGCTTTTATTATCAGAGATAATTTGCAGCGAAATCGGGTTGATCTGCGCCCGGCTTAGCTGCCCATACTCTTCCACCAGCGTGCTCTCCAGCTCTTCCAGCAGGCCGGTGAGTTTTTTCAATATTACGGATAAATTTTCCATCTCTACTATTCGTCAGGGTTATGAGAACTGAAAGATGTCGCGAACCAGCGCGCTGGCAATCTTGTCACTATCCAGCGTTAACTCGCCCGCCTCCATCTTCGCTTTAACTTCAGCAACACGTGCGGTGTCGATATCACGGCTACTGTCAGCTTTAACTTGCTGCATCAATTGGCTCAGCTTGACCTGGGTACCGTTTGCCCGATCGTCAGATGTCGCCGTTGTGCCCATGTCTTCATACTTTGCGCGCGGCTCGCCCTGCTGTTGTGCGGTGGTCGCCTGGATTGCGCGTGCTTGACTAGTGCGTTCAATGTTCATAAGTGTCCTGGTGATATCTTTTATGTGTGGCCCGTAATAAAGATATCGGCCCGGACAAAATAAAACTGAAATCAGTTATCGATGTTGATACTTACTGTGCCTTCTGAAACCGCCGTTGCGGCCACCACGCGGCCACTGCGCGTCTGTAGCCGTACCCGTTCGTTTTGCGCCGCATTGTTCAGCGCCTTGCCTTTGGCATGAATCAAAAAACCGTCGCCGGGGGCGACAACCTCCACCTCCTGATTGGCCACCACCAGCCAGCGCTGGCGCAGCTGATTTTCCGTCAGCGGCTGGCCGGGGTGCAGGGTGCGCGTCGGCGTGCGGCCCACGATCTTACTGGCATCTAACAACAGCCCGGCAGGCAGCTTATCCAGCTCGCCGCTGAGCGGCTGAATATCACCCGGACCAATGGTTTTCCCCGGTTTAAGCAGGCGGGCTGCAATCCAGTAGCGCCCGCTGGCGCTCACATTAATCTGAATAAAGTGCTGTTTCCGGTCGCATTTAGCGATCACGCTACGGTTACCCGTTAAACGCACCGGATGGCCGGAAAGACGCAAATCAGGCTTTTCACAAAGGGCGGCAAGTTTTTTGGCCGGGGTAAGGATGCGAATGCGCAGCTGCGGCGCGTTTTCCTCTGCTCCGTGATGATTGGCGGCCAGCAGTCTGGCAATGCGCGACGCAAGCTCGCCTTCGGGCGCACTCGCTGCCCGGGCGGGAAGCGTGACGGCGCAGCAGAGTAGCAGCAGGCAAAGCGGCCTCAATAGCGTGTGCAGCATTTAGAACAACCTTATAAATAAATAGAGGAAGACGAATATTACGATTACTTTAATTGTAATTCAGGTCGGTAATTTGTTTATCGGGTAAATGCGCGCACTTCTGTTTGTATATCGCCGATTTGCTGTTTCAGAGTATGTATAAAAACCCTGTTTGGAAATCGATAGGTGTAATGAAGTATTTAAATGCGCTTATTTCTGTCGGATGTTTAAGGTATAGATTTATTAGGTTGTCTCTTAGACTATGCTCCGTAATCAATTAGCGAAGCAGGCGAGTCATTTCATGTTTGATAAACTTGATAATGAATTGCGTTTCCAGCAGCAGGCATTAAGTCTGATGTCGCGGCGGCAGGATATTTTAGCCTCCAATATCGCGAATGCCGACACGCCGGGCTACAAGGCGCGAGACATTGATTTTTCAAAAGAGTTGAAAAACGCGATGGCGCAGGAGACGCGAAATAATCATCCATTAACATTAGCTCTAACATCCGGGAAACATATTCCCGGCGTTGTGCCAAAAGCCAACGATCAACAATTACTTTACCGGATACCGGATCAGCCAAGCGCAGATGGTAATACTGTCGATATGGATCGTGAGCGCGTTAATTTTGCAGATAACAATGTTAAGTATCAGTCGAGCTTAACCATCCTCGGCGCTCAAATTAAAGGCTTAATGAGCGTCATTAACCAGGGTTAATAACTTTCATGTCGCTGTTTAGTATTTTCGATATTTCCGGGTCGGCGATGACCGCCCAGTCAAAACGACTTAACGTCAGCGCCAGTAATATGGCAAATGCTGACAGTGTGGCCGGGCCGGATGGCAAACCCTATCGCGCCCGTCAGGTTATTTTCAATGTCGATAACGCTGCCGGTCAGGAGATTGGCGGCGTGAAAGTCAGCGGCGTGACGGAATCCGAAGCGCCCGATCGTCTGGTGTATGAACCGGCTAATCCGCTGGCGGATGAGCAAGGCTATGTGCATATGCCGAACGTCGATGTGGTGGGTGAAATGGTCAACACCATTTCGGCATCGCGCAGCTACCAGGCCAACGTCGAAGTGATGAACTCGGCGAAGAGCCTGATGCTGAAAACCCTGACGCTGGGTCAGTAAGGATAAAACGATGGCTGTTTCACCGGTAATGACGAACAGCGCCGCGACGACGAAAAGTACCTCATCCGCGGCGACGACGAAAAGTACCTCGTCCACGACGACGACCTCCAGCTCCGGCAATGTCGGCACAGGCTCCAGCGCCAACGAACTGCTGGACAGCTTTATGACGCTGCTGGTCGCGCAGATGCAGAACCAGGATCCGACCGACCCGATGGATAACAACCAGCTGACCGCTCAGCTGGCGCAGTTCAACACGGCGGCGGGCGTGGAACAACTCAACACCACCATGAACAGCATGGGCACGCTGGTTGCCAGTATGCAGCAGATGAACTCCGCTGACTGGGTCGGCCGCGACATCATGATCGCTGGTGACCCGAAAGTCTCTACGGCGGACAACGGCAACCAGAAAGTGGGGCTGTCGCTGGATAGCGACGCGGATGAAGTCACCGTCACGCTCACCGATGCGGCCGGTAATGCCTACAACGCGAAGCTGAAGAATGTGGAAGCGGGCGTGCATGAGTACACGCTGGATGATTTTGAAGATTTCCAGCCGAGCGACCCGCGTACCCAGGCGGACACCAGCTTTACGGTGTCGTTTACCGCCACCAATGCCGACGGCAGCGCGCCAGCCATTACCGCGCTGAAGCCGGCGAAAGTGCAGAGCGTCTCCTTCACCAGTTCAGGCGCTGTGCTGCAACTGGGCGTCGATGGCACCGCGTCGCTCAGCGAAGTTTACCTTATTGAATAATTTTTCATTCAGAGTTGCGCGCTACGCGCACAGGACGTTTAGCAAATGAGTTTCTCTCAAGGTCTTAGTGGATTAAACGCCTCATCGCAGGCGTTAGATGTAGTTGGTAACAACATCGCCAACTCACAGACGGTCGGTTTCAAATCCGGCTCCGTGGCGTTCGCCGACGTCTTCGCCGGCTCGCAGGTCGGGATGGGCGTACAGGTTGCCGGTGTAAACCAGAACTTCAGCGATGGCGTGCTCGGCGCGGGCAGCAGTGCGCTGGATATGGGTATCCAGGGCAACGGTTTCTTCCGCATGGTGACAGAAGCAGGGCGTGTGTTTTACAGCCGCAATGGTCAGTTCCAGACCGATGAAAGCGGTTATGTGGTCAACAACCAGGGCATGCGCCTGACCGGTTATATGGCGACCGGCACGCCGCCGGCGATCCAGCAGGGCGCACCGGTAGGCGCGATCCAGATCCCTACCGGGCAGATGCCAGCGCGCGCTTCTGACGCGGGTTCGATCGCCGGTAACCTGGACTCCGGTAACGACGTTGTCTCCGTGACTCCGTTCGATCCAACGGATGGCGACTCCTATACCTACTCCACGCAGGTCAACGCCTACGACAGCCTCGGTAACGAGCACGCGATTAACGTTTACTACGTGAAAACTGCGGATAACCAGTGGACGGCTTACTCGGTGGACTCCACCTCACCGGGTGCCACCAGCTCCGTGAACCTGACGTTTGATACTTCCGGCAAGCTGACCACCAACCCGGCTGAGCTGACCGTCGACGGCGCGGCTTACCAGGGCGGCGCGGCGCTCAACTTCAACCTCGATCTCTCTGGCCTGAGCCAGCAGGCATCTGAAAACACCATGGACAGCCCGAGCACCACCGGTTATCCGCCGGGACTGATGAACGGCTACACCGTGGGTGATAACGGCCAGATCATCGCCTCCTACAGCAACGGCGAAAGCCAGCTGCTGGGCCAGGTGGTGCTGAGCAACTTCACCAACCCCGGCGGCCTGGAGTCGGCAGGTAACAACTGCTGGACCGAGACGCCGGAATCCGGGCAGCCGGTCATTGGTATTGCCGACACCGGCAACCTCGGTTCGCTGCGCGGCAACATGCTGGAAGCCTCCAACGTGGATCTGAGTAAAGAGATGGTGAACATGATCGTTTACCAGCGTAACTACCAGTCCAACTCGCAAACCATCAAAACCCAGTCTGAGCTGTTACAGACGCTGGTTAACCTGGGTTAATGGCTGATGGATCGCGCGATATATACCGCAATGGGTGCCGCTAACGCGGCCCTTAACCGCCAGGCGGTGACCTCAAACAACCTGGCAAACGCGTCGACTAACGGGTTCCGGGCGCAGATCGCCGCGTATCGTGCGATCCCGGTGCACGGTCCGTCGCTGGAGACGCGCACCATGGTGACCGAGTCAACGCCGTGGAGCGACAACACCATGGGGGCGATGCAGGCCACCGGGCGCAACCTCGACGTGGCGATGCCGCAGAACGGCTGGCTGGCGGTGCAGCTGCCCGACGGCAGTGAAGGCTACACCAAAGATGGCAACATCGAAGTGGACGCAGACGGCCAGTTGCGGGTGCACGGTATGCCGCTGATTGGCGATGGCGGCCCGATTGCCGTTCCGCCGCAGGCAGAACTGACGCTCGCCGCCGACGGCACCATCACCGCGCTGGGCGCGGGCGATGAGCCTTCTGCGCTGGCGCAGGTTGGCCGCCTGAAGATGGTCAATGCCACGCCTGGCGTGCTGAAACATGGCGACGACGGTCTGTTTCACGTCGCCGATCCGGCCGCTGCCGCCGTGCTGCCCGCCGATGCCGATCTGCGTCTGATGCCCGGCATGCTGGAGGGGAGCAACGTCAGCCCGGTGAAATCGATGGTGGAGATGATCGCCACCTCACGCGGCTTTGACATGAACATGAAAGTCATCACCACCGTCGATGACAACGAACAGAAAGCCAACCAGTTACTGAGCGCCAGTTAGGCCGCGGTAAGGAGAAATACAGCATGATTCGCTCTTTATGGATTGCGAAAACCGGCCTCGAAGCCCAGCAAACCAATATGGATGTGATATCCAACAACCTGGCGAACGTCAGCACCAACGGCTTTAAACGCCAGCGGGCGGTGTTTGAGGATCTGATCTATCAGACCCTGCGCCAGCCGGGCGCGCAGTCGTCCGAGCAGACCACCATCCCGTCCGGTTTACAGCTGGGTACCGGTGTGCGTCCGGTGGCGACCGAGCGTATTCACAGCCAGGGCAGCCTGACGCAGACCAATAACAGCAAGGATGTCGCCATTGAAGGCGGCGGCTTCTTCCAGGTGCTGCTGCCGGACGGCACCACCGCCTATACCCGCGATGGCTCTTTCCAGTTTGACCAGAACGGTCAGCTGGTGACCTCCAGCGGTTATCAGGTTCAGCCGGCTATCACCATCCCGCAGGATGCGCAGAGCCTGACCATCGGCAACGACGGTACGGTAAGCGTCACGGTGCCTGGCCAGACCGCACCGCAGCAGGTGGGACAGCTGACGCTGAGTTCGTTTATCAACGAATCCGGCCTTGAAAGTATTGGTGAAAACCTCTATCGCGAAACGCAATCGTCGGGTGCACCGAATGAATCCACGCCGGGTCTCAACGGCGCGGGCACCCTCAAGCAGGGCTATGTCGAAACCTCCAACGTTAACGTGGCGGAAGAGCTGGTCAACATGATCCAGACCCAGCGCGCCTACGAAATTAACAGTAAGGCGGTCTCGGCCTCTGACCAGATGCTGCAACGATTGTCACAACTTTGAACCCTGGCCGCGGGCACGCTCGCGGCTGCATTACCTGTAGTGAATATGATGACTAATCTCCCTTGCTCTGAAACCACGCTGGGCCGTATGGCCTCAACGCTCCTGTTAATGAGTCTGTTAACCGGCTGCGCCTACATTCCACAAAAACCACTGGTAGGGGGGGAAACCTCTGCCGCGCCAACGCCGGTTGCTGCCGCATCGGTTAACGGCGCAATTTTTCAGTCAGGGCAGGCGATGAATTATGGTTATCAACCGATGTTTGAGGACCGCCGTCCGCGCAATGTCGGCGACACGCTGACCATTGCGTTGCAGGAAAACGTCAGCGCCAGCAAAAGCTCCTCCGCCACCGCCTCGCGCGATGGTTCAACCGATGTGGGCATGAGCACCGTGCCGGGCTTCCTCTCCGGGCTGGTGGGCGGCGGCAAAGCGGATGCCTCACTCAGCGGCACCAACGACTTCGCCGGTAAAGGCGGAGCGGCAGCGAAAAATACCTTCAGCGGCACCATCACCGTGACGGTGAAACAGGTGCTGGAAAACGGCAACCTGGCCGTGGTCGGGGAAAAACAGATCGCCATTAATCAGGGAACGGAGTTCATCCGCTTCTCCGGCATCGTGAACCCGCGCACCATCAGCGCCAGCAACACCGTTGTATCCACCCAGGTGGCAGATGCGCGCATTGAATATGTCGGTAACGGCTATATCAACGAAGCGCAGCAGATGGGCTGGTTGCAACGCCTGTTCCTTAACCTTTCTCCTTTTTGATTGATGATGAAAATGTTTTCCTTTACGCGTTACCTGGCGCTCTTCTGCTGTCTGTCGGCGCTTGTCGCCGGGCAGGCCAGCGCCGAGCGGATCCGGGATCTCACCTCGATTCAGGGCGTTCGTGGCAACTCCCTGATGGGCTACGGCCTGGTGGTCGGTCTGGATGGCACCGGCGATCAGACCATGCAGACGCCGTTTACCACCCAGAGCCTCAACAATATGCTCTCGCAGCTCGGCATTACCGTGCCTGCGGGCGTCAATATGCAGCTTAAAAACGTCGCCGCGGTGATGGTGACGGCAGAGCTACCGCCCTTTGCCCACGCCGGGGAGAAGATCGATGTGGTGGTCTCCTCCATGGGCAACGCCAAAAGTTTGCGCGGCGGTACGCTGCTGATGACGCCGCTGAAAGGCGCGGACAGCCAGATCTACGCCCTGGCGCAGGGCAACCTGCTGGTCTCCGGCGCAGGCGCGCAGGCGGGCGGCAACCGTGTGCAGGTTAATCAGTTGAACGGCGCACGCATCAGCGGCGGCGCAACGGTGGAGCGCGAGGTGCCCTCTAACTTTGCCGGGCAGAGCACGTTGAAGCTGGTGCTGAACCAGGATGACTTCACCGTTGCCCAGCAGATCAGCGATGCCATTAACCGTCGCTATGGCGGCGCGGCCGTGGCGGTAGATGCCCGTACCGTGAGCCTGCGCGCCCCGGCTGACAGCGCGGCGCGCGTGCGCTTCCTCTCTGCGGTGCAGGATCTGCCGCTGCGGGTCGATGCCGGTGATGCGCGCATCATTATCAACTCGCGTACCGGCTCTGTGGTGATGAATGGTCATGTCTCTCTCGACTCTTGCGCCGTCGCGCAGGGAGATTTAACCGTCGAAGTGGCGCAAAACGAGCAGGTCAATCAGCCTAACGCGCCGCTGGCCGGCGGGCAGACGGTGGTGACGCAAAATACGCAGCTCTCGGTGCGTGAACAGAACGGCTCCCTGCAACGTGTGCAGACCAGCACCGATCTCAACAATGTCGTCCGCGCGCTGAATGGCCTTGGCGCGACGCCGAACGATTTGATGGCGATTCTGCAATCGATGAAAAGCGCGGGCTGTCTGCATGCCCGTCTGGAGATCAACTGATGATTGGCCCATCCGTGCCGCAAGACGCGGCGTTTGATGCCCACAGCCTCGATAAGTTAAAGCTGGCGGCGCGCAATGATTCGCCGCAGGCGCTCAAAGCTGTCGCTAAACAGATGGAGGGCCTGTTCGTGCAGATGATGCTGAAAAGCATGCGCCAGGCCAGTTTTAAAGATGGGCTGTTCAATACCCAGCAGTCGGAGATGTTCACCTCGCTGTATGACCAGCAGATTTCGCAGAACATCGCCGACAAAGGCAAGATGGGCTTCGCCGATTTGATGGTTAAACAGTTGACCGGCAAAAGCGATGCGGTGGCGGAAACGGCCACCGCGACGCGCGAAGTTCCCCTTAATATCAGCCCGGCACGCTTTATTGGCGTGCCGCTGCGTCTGCAACCGGCCGATCCTGAGCAGGCGCAGGCCAACAATGAACAGGCAGCGCTGCCCGAAGTGCCCGCCGTCCCCGGCGGCGGTTTTATTTCCCGCATGATGGCACCGGCTATGGCGGTGGCGCGCTTAAGCGGCATTCCCCATCAATTAATTATTGCCCAGGCGGCGCTCGAGTCCGGCTGGGGTAAACGGGAAATTCTCACCGAGGATGGTAAGCCGAGCCATAACTTATTTGGCGTAAAAGCCACCGCAGAGTGGCAGGGTAAAACGACCGAAATAACCACCACCGAATATGAAAATGGCGTGGCGCAAAAAATAAAGGATAAATTTAAAGTCTATTCCTCTTATGCCGAAGCGCTGGAAGATTATACGTCGTTAATTAGTCGTAATCCTCGTTATAAAAATGTTGTGAAATCGGAAACGCCGGAAATAGCGGCAAAAGCGTTGCAGTCCGCCGGATATGCAACGGATCCGGCCTATGCGAAAAAATTGATCAATATCATTCAGCAGGTGCGAAATAAGGTGAGTGAAGCGACAGAGGCATATTCCTCGGATTTTTCCTCATTATTTTAGGCTGCGGGCTTTAGCGAAATTTTACAGGGCCGATAAATATAGAGAGCACTACTTTTATCGGGGGCTTCTTATCTCCTCCTCCTCTGGTAAGGATCGATACCAATGAATTTAATCAATCTGGCCCAGTCCGGGCTTAACGCCGCGCAGAACGCGTTAAATGTGGTGGGTAATAACTTGTCAAATGCCACAACAACAGGCTACAGCCGCCAGAATATTATTCTCGGCGAGGCGGGCGGTAAATCCACAAGCTATGGCTTCTTCGGCTATGGCGTAAAAGTGGGCGATGTACAGCGCGCTTACGACGGTTTTATGACCAACCAGGTGCGTGGCGCGACGACCGAATTTTATACCCTCAATAGCCGCTATCAGCAGGTCAGCCAGGTTGATGACATGCTTGGCGACAGCACCAACAATATCTCCGTCACCATGGATAGCTTATTTGAAGCCATGGAATCGGTCAGTAAAGACCCCGTCGATCCGGCTGCGCGTCAAAGCGTGCTGGCCGAGTTGAACGCGCTGGCGAACCAGTATCGCAGTAACAGCAAAACGTTAAACGGCCTTGAGCAGAGCACCAACACGCAGATTAGCCAGAGCGTTGACGATATCAACTCCTATACCAAGCAGCTGGCGACCCTCAATAAACAGATTGAGAAGGTGCACGGCCAGACCGGCGGTATGCCTGCCGACCTGCTGGATCAGCGTGACCAGTTACTCAGCCAGCTGAGCGAAAAGATCGGCATTAAAGTGACCGAAAACAGCGATACCGGTGCGGTCAGCGTCTCGATGCAAAACGGCATGGCGCTGGTGAGCGGCGGTAAATCCTACGAGTTACAGGCCAGCGCTTCGGCAAGCGATCCGAATACCACCGTGGTGGCGTACGTTGACGCTTCCGGCAATGCCTTACCGCTGGATGAAGAGAAGACCACCGGCGAGCTGGGCGGGCTGTTCAAATTCCGTAACGAAGATCTGGTCTCCGCGCGCGATCAGCTTAACCAGCTGGCGTTGCAAATGGCGAACAAATTCAACGAAGTGAACGGCCAGGGCTACGACCTTGACGGCAATGCGGGCGGCGATCTCTTCAACATTGCCGATCCGCTGGCGGTGGGCAACATCAACAACACCGGCACCGGTTCGCTGGATGTTAACTTCACGGACATTCCGTCGGTGAAATCTGAAGATTACGAACTGGTCTATAACGGACCGGGCAGCACCGACTGGACCATCACCACCAGCGATGGCCGCAGCATCACGCCGACTATCGGCAGCAACGGCGAACTGGAGTTTGAAGGCATCTCCATCACGCCAGGCGGCGCACCGCAGCCGGGCGACAGCTTCACCCTCAACCCGACCGACGGCGCAGCGGATAACCTGACCGTGGCGATCACCGACGGCGATCAGATCGCGGCGGCGAAATCTGCCGATCCGGACGATCAGAGCGATAACGAAAACATCCTCGATCTGATTGGCATTAAAGATGAAAAGGTTGTCGATGGTAAGACGCTCTCCGGCGCTTACGCCAGCCTGGTCAGCTCCGTTGGTTCCTCCGTCAGCGCGCTGAAAGCGGATATGTCGACTGCGGCGAATGTCTACGACGAGTGGGCGTTGCAGCAGCAGTCCGTTTCCGGGGTGGATATTACGGAAGAGTACGTCAACTTGCAGATGTTCTCTCAGTACTACCAGGCGAACGCGCAGGTGCTGCAAACCGCGAATACGCTGTTCGACACCATTTTAAATATCCGTTAATCGCGCCCGGGTAACCGGGTTGCTTAACCTTTGATCGGGAAATAACGATGCGTCTTAGCACAAGTTATATTTTTCAAAACCGCATAGACAGCCTGGGCGACGCGATGACGGGTTACAACGACCTGGCGACCCGCCTCTCTGCTGGCCAGACGCTGCTGAAGCCCTCTGACGATCCGACCGGCGCGTCGCAGTCTGTCACCTTACAAACGGCGCTGTCGCGCATGAGCCAGTTCGACACCGCGCGCACCTACGCGCAGGATGCGCTGGGCCAGGAAGATAACACCCTGGACTCTATCGGCAACTTGCTGACAGAGAACCTGACGCAGAAAGTGATTGCCGGTGGTAACGGTGCCTACTCTGACGAAGATCGCGCTGCGCTGGCGGAAGAGTTACAGGGCATCCGCGATAACCTGCTGGATCTGGCGAACACTAAAAACAGCGACGGTCGCTATATTTTTGCCGGGTATAAAACCGGCAGTGCGCCGTTCCAGGCTGATGGCACCTATGTCGGCGGCGATACCGCTATGACCCAGGTGGTCTCTGACAGCACCGAAATGCAGGTTGGCCATACCGGTGATGATGTCTTTCTGAGCGGTACGCCGGACGATCTGTTTAAAGCCCTCGACAACGCAATTGCGCAGCTGAAACAGCCGATCACCAGCGATGCGGACAGGGATGCGCTACAGGCTGTGCTGGATGATTCCAATGTCAGCATTAAGAAAAATATCGATAACCTCGGCAAGGTTCGCGCCACCGTCGGTACCAATATGCAGCAGATTGAATCACTGGGATTCAGCGCTGAGGCACAAAGCATCAATGTGCAGAGCCGCCTGCAGGAAACCTTAGGTTCGGACTGGGACTCGATGATCACCCTGTTATCCCAGTCAAAGATGTCGGAATTCGCCCTTAATTCCTCCATGACGGTATTTCAGTCGATGCAGCAGCTCTCTATTTTCAAAGTAATGGGTTGATGCCTGTCGCTGATATTTAATGCCATAAGCTTTAATTGAAATGTTATTAGACGCTTATTCGTCAATGCATTCTCCCTGCGCGGAGGGTGCATTTTACTCCCTATTATTCAGGTTCAGTTATGTTTAAAGATTTAAAAATATCCACAGGAATAAACCTCCTGCTTGGTCTGTTAATTGTTTGCATTATTGCTGTTGCAAGTTATGCATTGACCAGCGCTAAGTCATCATCAGATAACTTTGGTGACGCGGTAATGACCAACAATAATATCGACTCGTTGAATGGCGCTATTCTCGGCCTTTCGAACGCCATGGCGCAGATTAATGCCGGTATGCTGGCAACCATGATTAACCAGCCGGTCAATCAGGGTGATATCGACAGCGCGAAAAAGATGTTTGCTGACGCCGAAAAACAGATGGACAGATTTATGTCCAGTCCGTTTAAAACCCAGGAAGAAGAGGTGATAGCGGCAAAAATCCATAAGCGCTTTGAAAGCGTGTTGGCATTTTCGCTGAAGAAAATGAACTACATCAATAACCCAACCAGCTATACCAATGATGTCGTTGATGAGGCGAAACAGCGCGTCGCCTTGAAAGATTTGGCGGATGAATACCTCGCCTTCGCCGAAGAGCTGGTTCACGGTTTCGGCGAAACTGCCGAAAGTGATACGCAGCGTATGACGATGTTCGCCATGGTTGCGCTCATTCTTGCTGTTATCTGCGCCGTGGTTTCGCGCATCTGGTTAAAGCGGACTATTTTCACCCGCCTGGATCAGGCGATTACCGCTTTCCAGTCTATTGCGTCCGGTAACCTGAGCACCCGTATTGAGGCCGGTGCGCAGAATGAGATTGGCAAAATGCTCACCGAAGTAGAAGGGATGCGCCAGTCGCTGACCGACACCGTCTACGGTATTCGCAACGGCGTGAAGCATATCTACACCAATGCCCAGGAGATTGCGACCAGCAACAACGATCTCTCTTCGCGTACCGAGCAGCAAGCCTCTGCACTGCAAGAGACCGCCGCCAGCATGGAAGAGCTGAAAATCACCGTTCGTCAGAACGCCGACAACGCCCATAGCGCACAGCAACTGGCGGAAAGCGCCAGCGTCAGCGCGCAGAAGGGTGGTGAAGTGATGCACAACCTTGACAAGATCATGGTGGAAATTACGGCGAACTCGCGTCAAATTGCCGACATCAACAGTGTTATCGACAGCATTGCTAACCAGACCAACATCCTGGCGCTGAACGCTGCGGTTGAAGCGGCGCGTGCGGGCGAGCAGGGTCGCGGTTTTGCGGTGGTCGCCGGTGAAGTACGTAACCTGGCGAAACGCAGCGCCGACGCGGCGAAAGAGATCCGCCAGCTGATCAACACCTGTGTTGCCAATATGAATACCGGCTCGCAGGAAGTGGAACTGGCCGGTGCGTCAATGCAGGAGATTGTGAAATCCGTCGTGCAGGTGACCGACATTATGGCGGAGATCACTTCAGCATCCGACGAGCAGAGCACCGGTATTAACCAGATTGCTCAGGCGGTAAATGAGATGGATCTGGTGACCCAGCAGAATGCCCAGATGGTAGAGAACGCGGCGAAAACCGCTACCAGCGTTGAGCAGCATGCCAGCAGTCTCGATCAGATCGTGGCGCAGTTTGTGGTTAATGAGCATCACGTTTCCGCCAGCGCGCGTGAACAGCATGGTATAGAAACAGTGCGTCCTGTTATTTCCGCTACGCGAAAAGATTTCGTTCCTGTTAAAAAATCCGAAGGGGATTGGGAAACGTTTTAATTTCACGAAGATCGTGCGGTAAATAAAGTCGCAATATGTTCAACTTTACGGTTTCTTATCAGGCTATTTGATTTGGCGATAATCAATAATAATTTAATTCTATTATTATCATCCCGGAAATTGTAATAGTGAATGGCTTATACAGTCCCGAAGGGACAATTCAAAAAGAGCAGCTGTGGGCTAAATATGGTTATTTAGTCCGCTATGAAGCACTGAAAATGCAATCAAGATTATCAGCCAGTGTGGAAATTGACGATCTTATTCAGGCCGGTGCTATTGCTCTTCTTGATGCAATCGATC
>Ga0209796_10000845_pt1:0-5000 | contig 15488 bp, 11 predicted proteins | sample AgamicOrSfrz_FD_187167 | JGI IMG/M metagenome (GOLD analysis project Ga0209796, IMG submission 187167) | Agave microbial communities from Guanajuato, Mexico - Or.Sf.rz (SPAdes) (version 2) | ecosystem: Host-associated > Plants > Phyllosphere > Phylloplane/Leaf | place: Guanajuato, Mexico...
GGTCAAGGGCGAGAGAGATTCTTATTCCATAATCAAGAACCTCCTTACCATTCAGGTAAGAAGGAGTTCAGAAGCGGGATAGCATACTCTATTAGAGACTCTCCTATCGGGGCATACTTTGATCAATGTTTTGGAACCATCATTACGAATGTAATTTAACATTAGGCCCATGTGGAATGCCTCGTTAGGCAAATACGATGCAAGACCTGTTACATCAAGGTCAAGGCGAAATCGACTCTTCATTTTTTTCTCTAACTACTTCAAGCACACGGCTCTCCGGTCAGTGGCAGGTGCCGGTTTCGATGCAATTTCCGGAACAGACCCGTATGCCCACAGATCAACGAACCGGAGGTTTTATTCCACAGCTGATATGGAATTCTATTTAATGAAACTGTTTTTTTAAGCGACTCGGGATACGTGCAAGGAGAGCCAGGGCAAGCGCAAGCCTTCCGTTACTAATGAGCTCCTTGTGGTGATCTATCTTACGTACGGCATTCATGTGTAATTTTTGCACTTCAGGTACACATATTTACCTGGTCTGTAACCCTGAACTTCAATAATTTCTTGACTCGAGTTCAGAGGCTATCTACTCCCCTCCTAGAAGAAAAAGCTTCAACTCACAACCTCCTTCCCCAACCGAACCTTTCCTCGAGGCCTTTGAAGCAAGCGAACCACCTAACCGTCAGTCTGAGCTCTCTGGATCAGTCGTAAGTCAGTAAATAGTCTTCCCGGTAGTGGAAGAGGGAGATTGCCTAGTAGCCCTAGTGGAAGTGCAACATGCTTTTAAGATTTTAGCCTATGCTCAGTTCCTACACACTACTCTACTCGGAAGGGATGCTGTGCTCTAAAGACCATCCAGTGAGTCTCGTCTAATTCTCGCATCTCTCCTCGATCTCAAGTATAGAACCCCATATAGGGAAGTGAATAGATTCTCCTTTTGAATATGTGCGTGTTTGATCTCATAAAGATCAACCATTATTTTATATTCGTCTTGCCCCTTGAACAGCCTGAAAAAAGGCTCTTTTTTTTCATTCTTGTGATGATATCAAAGTTATAGATTGGTAAAGTGCTCAGACTATGGGTATTGAGGTACCCGCCCGAAGCTATAGGGCTAAGGCCGTTCCTAAGGTTTTGCACATATTTTCCCAATACCGGGAAATTGAGCTAACCACCATTCCTTCACCGAAGTGGTTGACGACACAACAGCTAGATTGGCTTCTTTCGTTCGTTTTGTATAGTAAGGGGGTGGGGGAAGCTTCGCGCAAGAGCGCTAACAACTGTTTTTGAAGTTTCGTCAGTGGATTCGACATATTCAACAACTAAATCAAAAGCAGCAACAAAGGCAGCATAAGAATCTGGATCAAAATTGAGGACAAATTTCCACGAAAGGAAGGACTTTGATCCTCGAGTTGAGTTAGAATTCTCTAAGGAATGAGCTAAGATTCAAGGGCTCGGTTCCACCAATTTCTTTATACTTAAAAGAAAGAGGTTCCCTGTGAAAACTCAACCCGAAATCTCGGAGTAAGGGCTTTTGTTGGGCCTAGGCCTCAATCACGATCTGAATCTCAAGCAGCAGATGCCACTAAAGAAAGAGTCTATTGCCCATGTCATTTATATATAATTATAATAATTTGCGTGGCAAAGCAAGGGCTACTCTTTCTGTTGGGTGAGAACCAGAAAAAAGGAAAGAGAGATAGAGAGGCTTTCTCAGTAGGAATAGCGGGAGCTAAAGCATCCGGGGCGGAGAAGGCTAGTATCAGCTCATTTCGGCCGATTAGTATATCTTATGTGGCATATAAAGTGAGAAGAAAGTGACTGGTGAAGGAGCGTCCGATTCCTCGGGTCTTGCTGCGTCAGCTACCGTAGATAGGAGGCTTGAGCCTATAAAGCAGCTTAGTAGTCGGAAGGAAGCAAAGAAAAGTATGCCCGGGTGGAAGTTCAAAGCATCGAAGATGAGTACATGAAAAATGCATACACGATTTTATGCCTAATACCCCTAGAAGAATCAAATTGATAAGCGGTTTAGGTAATGTATATATGTATATTTATTCTCGCTAGAGTAAGGCGAACTGGATCAGAACAATAATAAATTATAGCTCGAAGAGTTTGTAGGGGAACCTGTGGCTGGCTATCTTATCCTATTGCCTCCCGCTCGTAGATTAACGTTTTCACTTCATTTTGAAGGCGGACATGAATGAGCAGACATCAAGATCATGAAAACTTTCGTTTCATGGGCATACTTTTGTATCAAAATGGGACTTGTCTTGTGAGTGAGGACACATCCAAGTCAATAGCGTCAGTTTTGCTGGGTGAAGAATTCTTTTGTCCGTATTTCGACTCGGTACGCGTGGCTAAGCCAAAGATCAAGGGCGGGTGGGTAATCGATCTTTCCCTCACTACCGCCTCCCACGGCTGCGTCAAAGCACTGAAAGGCCTGCTCCGAGTGAGAAAGGGAAGATCTTGGTTCTGGAAGAAGCGGGTTCCGGCCCCTCCGCATCAAGATAGTCAATCGAGAGAAGTAAGTCGGTTCGGTGAAAGAACTCTATCCTTAACACATAGGCTTCTTAGTTGCAATAGCTCAATAGCAACGGCCGAAGCTATGAGTTAAGGCTGGATGGGTTTGTCGGTAATAGACCACCCTCCTAATCCGCCGGACATCGATATGATACGTGTCCGAGGGCTGCAGCTCTGCCTACCTAGTCCCCCACAGGGGGGATATTCTTAAGAGGGAGATACTTTCTTTCTCTTTGCTTTTCATAGCTATCCCTTCGTACTCAAGGGATGAAGGAATGAATGCAAGACTTAGCCCTGAAAGAACAGATACTTGACAGCTATGGGAATATGGGCTCCTTTTGGAGAGCTTTAAGATAGCATGTAGAAAGGGGCTGCTCCAACTCCATTTCCGTTCTGATTTACTGCACCATCAAAGAATATTTGCCAATCATGAGAAGTTTCGTATTCTTCTTCGCCTACCGCAAATGGAATAGCTTCGTCCCAAAATAAAGCTCATAGTCAGGCACGGGATGATCCGCAGGTGGTCTGCTATTGCCTGCCCCTTGTCTTACTCATTTAGAGCTTCTGGGTGACGTACACAATATCGAACTCTGATAGTAACATCTGCCACCTTGCTGTACAGCCCGTGAGGGCTGGCTTTTCAAAGAGATACTTCAGCGGGTCCATCCTTGCAATCAGCATGGTCGTATAGTTCAACATGTAGTGGCGTAGGCCCATGTAAGAGCACAACAGGTCTTTTCGTTAACCATATACCTTGTCTCATAATCAGTGAACTTCTTGCTGAGTATAGTAAATGGCTCTTTCCTTCCTACCCCTTTCATCGTGCTGACCAAGGACACAACTCATGGATGCTTTCATTACTGACAGATACATCAGGAGAGGTCGACCAGGCTAAGGCGGGGAGGATTGCAACTGGGTTGATCAGCCGGTATTGGGGGCGGGGGAAACTGACCCGGGCTCCATTTCTTAAGATCTTCCGTCTCTCTCCTAAGGGCCCTCTTCCTATTTAGGGGGTTTAATTACTGTGAGCTCGCAATGAGCTTGGAGGCGTCTATGTGTGTGCTACAGCTAAGTGGGGGTGAGGGGAATAGGGCAGAGTATGGGTAAGTTTTCTATCTCAAAGGCCCTTTTTCCCTAATATAGGATAAATCCTATTGAGCAATTATAGAGTCATTTCAGCAGAGAAAGATTGGGCACTGGAAAGGCGGAGTTATTAAGACGACGAGTTATACGAGTTATAAAAGTAGGGTGATTTAGCGTTTGAGGCATCTGTCTATAGGATCGAGAAGAGTGTGAGGAGGTGTTTATGGGGGCTGCCCCCCAAGGGGATTAGTGGATTAGTATTCGCTTGTCATTTATCCTATCATAAGACAAGGCCTCCATCAATGGAAGCAAGTTGCCCACTCCACTAATTGAGAGTGGCTAGCTTAACTCTGAGGAAGAGACCGAAGAAATGGCAATGGAGTGAGAACTGTATGACCCTTTGCTTTAAGGCAAGATTTTACCTTCTTCTCCCCTCTTCTCTCTTTGAATCGGCAGCTGGAACGTCTGCCCTGATCAATGCGAAATTTAGAAATATGGGACATGATTTGATTGAAAATGTGTAAGTCATCAGAGAAGGGAGATTTAACAGAATTGATTTGGAAATAGCAGCTCAAGTAGTTAAAGAAGCTTCCTATTCATTTGCTGTGAAGGTGGCGGAAAACGACGGGTCTTCACTATAGGCAGTTAAACAATGCCTACCATGATTGGTGTATGTCCATCTTGAGGCGAATACCGCAGGATGGTACGTATGCTTAAGAAGGATGGAGTGGAAACAGTCTATCCTTCTAATCGTATCAGGTACCTTGCTAAACTGAATTCAAATCCTTTGGCTTGGCATTTCGGTAGGGTCTCAGTCAGTTTTCAAGGCTTTTTTGCTCGACGTAGATCGAGTGAATGTGAATTGGGCAGCATTTGCCGTAGCTAAAAGGGTTCTCTTTCTGTCTTTCTTTTTTTTTTGCTTCTTCTTTGAGTTTTCAGTCTTGCGAGTGGTCCATTTCCCTAATCCGTCAGCCCATCTATTCCTACCTACCTTCTCTACGGCCGGTACGTAAGCATAAGGTAAGCATTCGGCCTAAGCCTTCTTAGTGTCTTAGCTATCCAGCGTTGGTACCTTTTATTATTCCTTGATCCTTTGAAAAACTGGGTTTATCATTGTGAAATGCGCCCTTACTACTTACACTTCACACTAACAAAATCTTCAATTGAAATAAAGCTCCTCAAGGATCAAAAACCTCGGTAACCGGCGCTACGACCCCGCAAGGCACTACTGTAGCACTCATTGGCCCGTCATTGATGTCTCAACTATCAGAGCTTTCATTCCAGATCAGATGAAGATTACGTCTTTGTGTTATATACGCAATTCTATGTTTGTTGCTGGTTCGGTAAGGCTCCAAGTAGTATTCCCTCTCCCCTCGTACCAACGCTAGTTGCAGTCGCTAACC
>Ga0209796_10000845_pt1:10000-12500 | contig 15488 bp, 11 predicted proteins | sample AgamicOrSfrz_FD_187167 | JGI IMG/M metagenome (GOLD analysis project Ga0209796, IMG submission 187167) | Agave microbial communities from Guanajuato, Mexico - Or.Sf.rz (SPAdes) (version 2) | ecosystem: Host-associated > Plants > Phyllosphere > Phylloplane/Leaf | place: Guanajuato...
TCTAAATCACTTCGGGGAAGCGGGGAATTAAAGCAGCCGAAATACGCAGAGGTTCTAAATAACATAGAATTTCTGATAGAAAAAAAAGATTCCTTCAAAAAAACGAAGTTATTCAAGTTCTTTTTCAAAAAAACGAAGTACAGCTACAAAAAAAAACAGAAAAGTCATCCACTTAAAAGGACACTCGCAGCAGTCAGACCTTCCTTCAATTATTTGGTCATGCAATACTTATTCAATACAAAGAACAAAATACATTTCGATCCAGTAAACGTTCTAAATCATTTCGTCGAACCGGGAGTGCTTGAAACATCGCAGATGAATAGAATACGTTTAAAGGAAAGAAACTGTCATAAGAGAATACGTTCTCGCATCGCTTTTTTTGTCGAAAGATCGAACAGCGAGAAAAAGGATTTGACAGAAGAAAAAAAGAGCTTGACACACTTCATTCGAAAAAAAAATGATCTGCGATTCGAGGGGGACAGAAAAAACAACATACAACTCTTTCCTTTCTTCGGTGCTACCTTCTTCTTTCCAAGGGATGGAGTAAGAGTAAATAAGAAAGAATTTCCAAAAAATGCAAGGGAACGAATACTAAGAAAATTAAGGAGAAAATGTTGGAACCTCATGGGAAAGGATAAGGTAATGAAATTGATAGAAAAATTCATAGATAACGGGGGGATAAGAGAATTGATAAAGGGAATAGAGATGATGATAGAGATCATACTCAAAAACAGAAGAATTCCCTACGGGTACAACTCGTATTTGAACGAAGTCAAAAAAATGAGATCTTTCTTAGCTAATAGAACAAAGACTAATACCTTAATTGAATCGAAAAAGATCAAATCTGTTTATCAAAGTGCTTCTCCGATTGCTCAAGACATATCTTTTCAACCGAAAAACAAAAGAAGATCATTTCGAAAAATTTTTAGTCAAATTGTCAAGAATATTCCATTAGTAATGAAAAAGGGCGTAGAGGGGATCCGTATATCTTGTTCAGGTCGATTAGAAGGTGCAGAAATTGCAAGAACTGAATGCTCCAAGTATGGAAAAACATCTTGTAATGTATTAGACCAGAAAATCGATTATGCTTCTGCGGAAGTATCTACTCGTTACGGAATCTTAGGTGTCAAAGTGTGGATTTCTTATAGTCAAAAATGAAAAGGACGTGCTATATCCGAAACGTACGAAATATAGTAAATATCGTAAGGGCAGATGTAGTAGAGGTTGCAAACCGGACGGTACACAACTTGGTTTTGGAAGATATGGCACTAAAAGTTTACGAGCTGGTCGTCTTTCATATCGAGCCATTGAAGCAGCGCGCCGGGCTATAATCGGACATTTCCATCGTGCTATGAGCGGACAATTTCGAAGAAATGGTAAGATATGGGTAAGAGTTCTCGCGGATCTCCCTATTACCGGGAAACCTACAGAAGTCAGAATGGGAAGAGGAAAGGGAAATCCTACGGGTTGGATTGCTCGTGTGTCCACGGGACAAATCCCATTTGAAATGGATGGTGTTACTAGGGCAAATGCTCGACAAGCCGCTACATTAGCGGCGCATAAACCATGTTCGTCAACCAAGTTTGTTCAGTGGTCCTAACGTAATTAGGTAGTGGGGAAAAAGCGGGCCGGAGGTTTTCTTCTGGCGACGTCATTCTACTAAAGCGCTTGGACTTTCAAGTAAGCGATTTGTACCTTTCATCAATGAATGAATGAAAAGAAATCGCTTACTTTTTACTTGATACCGACAGGCCGCTACGCCCCTTGGTCAAAGGAAAGAGGGGCCCTGATTCCGGGACGGAGCCGTATGACGCGAGAGTGTCACGTACGGTTCCTTTGAGAAGGGTGTGATACCACCACCTATCAGGCCCGACGAGCGGTCCACGGAGCTGCATCCTTACTCACCTGGTCTATGCACATTGCTTTCTCCAGGAGGTTGGCCGCCTATCCTAGATCTTCCCATTTCCAAAAGGATCCCGGGCTCAATCTGGTTTAGTATCAAGGTGATTCTCTTTCTCTTTCTATATATATGGGTCCGTGCAGCATTTCCACGATATCGTTATGATCAATTAATGGGACTTGGCCGGAAAGTGTTCTTGCCTCTATCATTAGCTCGGGTAGTCGCCGTTTCTGGTGTTTTAGTCACCTTTCAATGGCTCCCTTAATTATGTGCGAGGAATTTCCCTCTTGCTTGAGTAATGGGAAGCGGGCTACTCCCCGAAAATGTCCATAGTTGTTGGTTGGGGTTCTAAATTGGGGATTTCCTTCAACTTTTTGTTTTTCTTGTGATATGCCAACCTGAACCTTCACTCCGATCGCCCTCACTGCCCTAGGTCTCATTGAAGACGCTCCTTCGTGTCCGTTCTGAGGTTCAGTTGCACTATCTCCGGTTCTTGGTAATGCCATCTGTCCTTTTGCGCCTCATACGCCGGCTCCAATAATTGCTTGTCGTCAGACTAGATGCTGGCCGGGGCACGTCTTAAAATACGAAGTGTTCCCC
>Ga0209796_10000846_pt1 | contig 15486 bp, 12 predicted proteins | sample AgamicOrSfrz_FD_187167 | JGI IMG/M metagenome (GOLD analysis project Ga0209796, IMG submission 187167) | Agave microbial communities from Guanajuato, Mexico - Or.Sf.rz (SPAdes) (version 2) | ecosystem: Host-associated > Plants > Phyllosphere > Phylloplane/Leaf | place: Guanajuato, Mexico...
CCAGCCAGCAATCACGTGGCCGGGCAGATCAACGGGGATAAAGTCGAGCGAGTTCATGAGCGCGACCCAGACGAAAACCGTCAGGGCCAGCGGCGCGATGAACGTGCGCGTGCCGTGGATCATGGATTTCGATTGATCCTCGACCATTTCGACCAGCATTTCGATTGCGCACTGGAAACGGCCGGGCACGCCGGACGTCGCCTTGCGAGCAGCGAGGTGCAGGATGAGGATGGTGGCCAGACCGCAAACGATCGACCAGAAAAGGGTGTCCAGATTCCACACGTGAATGTCGAAAATCGACGTTTGGTGCGCGGTGGAAAAGTTCTGCAAGTGGTGCGCGATGTACTCGGACGGATCCATTGCGCGCGTGCCTTCGCTAGCTGCCATATCGTTAAAGCCACCCAAATTGTCGAAAATCGTCTTAGGCCGCTCCCACCGCAATGCTCTATTGCGGGAATGCGCCGGGTGCGGATCATGTCGTATCCGCACGCTTTGGCCGGCGCCATGCGCCGGCTTTGAATCTTGCTGTTACCTGTTGCTTCCTAGCGCCATGCCAAGGCAATCCAGTACGTCTTCAGCGCGATGAGATAGGTCACGAGCAGCGGAACCCAGCGTACCTCGTGATACCAGAAGGCGATGGCTACGAACATCGCGATCGTCGCTCCCATCTTCAGCGCTTCGCCCAGCACCCAGCTCATTACTGTTTCGGCACCGCTCAGCGTCCTCAGCCGCGCCGCGAACAATGCGCCCGGCACCCAGCAGATCGCTCCCCCCAGGAATGCGGACAGCGCAGCAGCGCCCGGTGGCTTATAGAACAGCCACCACACCAGCGTCGCAACCAGGGACAAAACCATTTGCGCTGCCACGACCTTGAAAGGCGTGACGCGCGATGGACGACTCACGTTCGGGCCAAAAAGCTTCTCCGCCTCGGCCCGGGTAAGCGGAACGATATTGTTATCCTGCTCGGCTTCCCACGAGTCCTCGCGCGCGACTGACTGAGCGGTGGAGGCGTCCGGAACAGTGCGCCGATTGCGGCTTGCGTCGCGCCCATTGTCGCGCCCATTTTTTGGCGCTTGATTTGACGCTTTGACCGCCATCGCAGTGTTCCGAAAGTGCCGTTCCGATCAGCGAGCTTTCGCTGCGCTTACGGGGTTGCCGTGCAATTAAATCCGGGCGATTGTAAGCGATAGTTGCAGGCAATTCAAGACTTTAGGCCGTTCAATAAACACTGCGAAATGACGCCTCGCGATGTGGAAAAACCTGCACGGCAGCGCGCAGCACGTCAAATGTAAGGCTGTCGGGCACAGGCAAAACCTGTGCGCATTCTGGCAAGTTTTAGCCCCGCGTTGCAGGGATAAAAGCGCTGCAATGGACGTCTCGAAAATGCAACAAATGCCGATTAGCGATTTACTTTTGCAGCGCGGGTCAGTTGTGTGTATCGCCAATTTAGTTAGGAATCCGAGTGATTCGGCGCAGTGTGGCTGCGATATCCACCCTGCGCCTGAGATCAGCCCGTGTGCAGCAATTCTGCTTTATGCAGTGGCATTCCCACGCAAACGCACCAGGATGCCCTCCAGTGCGTCGAGATCGCCGAAGTCGACGAGCACCTGGCCGCGGCCGCGTCGGCCGAGCTTGATCTTGACAGTAGCGGCGAGCAGGTCGGACAGCTCCTCCTCGAGGCGCCGCGTGTCGCGGCCACCGTCCGGATTCGCACGCGCCTTGACTGCCGGTGCCGCCTTCGTGGTGGCCGTCACCAGTTTTTCGGTTTCGCGCACCGACATGCGCTTATTGACGACCTGATTCGCCAGCGTGATCTGCGTCGCGGAATCGACTGCGAGCAGCGCGCGCGCGTGCCCCATGTCAAGGTCGCCCGCGAGCAGCATGGTTTGAACCGGCGGCGCAAGATTCAGCAGACGCAGCAAGTTAGATACGGCACTGCGCGAGCGGCCGACTGACTCGGCCGCCTGTTCGTGCGTGAAATTGAATTCGTCGAGCAAACGCTGGATGCCCTGAGCCTCTTCCAGCGGGTTCAGATCTTCGCGCTGAATGTTCTCGATCAGCGCCATCGCCGCCGCAGCCTGGTCGGGCACGTCTTTGACCAGCACCGGCACTTCTTCGAGTCCCGCCAGGCGCGCCGCGCGAAAACGCCGCTCGCCCGCAATGATTTCATATTTGTCCGCCGACACCGGTCGCACCAGAATTGGCTGCATCAGTCCCTGTGCGCGAATGCTGGCCGCCAACTCCTGCAGCGCGCCCTCGTCCATCCGCGTGCGCGGCTGATATTTGCCGGCCTGCATCTTGGACAAAGGCAGCACATTCGGGGCGCCTTCTATCACGACCGCCTCCGTGATGTCGGCGCTACCGCCGAGCAATGCTTCCAGGCCGCGGCCCAATCCCTTCTTTCTTGCTACTGCGTTCATTGTGCTTCCTTGATCCACTTAGGATGCCTGGGGCGCGTCATTCAGTGCGCGCACCCGCTCAATCATTTCTGCGCCGAACTGCACGTAAGCCTGCGCGCCGCGCGAGGCCCGGTCGAACACCACGCCCGGCAGACCATAGCTGGGCGCCTCCGCAAGGCGCACGTTACGCGGAATCACTGCGTCGAACACTTTGTCGCCGAAATGTTCTTTCAATTGATCCGAGACCTGCTGCTGCAAGGTGATCCGCGGGTCGAACATGACACGCAACAAGCCAATCACTTTCAGGTCGCGATTCAGGTTCGCGTGGACCTGCTTGATCGTATTGACGAGATCCGATAGCCCTTCGAGCGCGAAGTACTCGCACTGCATGGGAATGACAACGCCGTGTGCGGCGCAGAGGCCATTGAGCGTCAGCAGTGACAAAGCCGGCGGACAATCGATCAGCACAAAGTCGTACTCGCTTTCGACCGCGGCAAGCGCGGACTTCAACTGACGCTCGCGGTTCTGCACGCTGACGAGTTCTACCTCGGCACCGGCGAGTTCGCGGTTAGCTGGAAGCACGTCATAGTCGACGGCTTCGGGACGCATGCGCGCCTCAGCCACCGAGACGCCATCTACCAGCACTTCGTAGACGGTGTTCGTGCACGCCGCCTTGTCGATGCCGCTGCCCATCGTGGCGTTGCCCTGGGGGTCCAGATCGATGAGAAGGACCCGCTGTCCCTGCGCTGCCAGGCTGGCCGCCAGATTGACTGTCGTCGTCGTCTTGCCGACGCCGCCTTTCTGGTTCGCAACGCAGAAGATTTTTGCCATCGTTGGAGTGTCCCTTTTTGCTGCTTGAATGTGATTGTCTCGATGCCTATTACGCGGACAACTTGAAGAGCGGTCGATGCCGCCGCGGCACCGGCACCTAGCGCGCTTCGTCGACCAATACCGTGGTTAGATGCCGCTCGGCGTCGAGAAACGGCACCGCGAGCCGCACTGTCTGTTCCACGTGGGCACCCGGTGGCAAGCGCGCTATTTCGTCGTCCGGACGCACGCCTTTCATCGCGAGAATGGCGCCATGTTGCGCGACCAGATGACGGGCCAGTGTAACGAAATCGGTGAGCTCTGCGAATGCTCGCGAGACAATTACGTCGAACTTCGCCGGCACTTCGGCGCCAGCTTGCAATGTCTCCACACGGCCCGTCACCACAGAAAGGTTGCCGAGTCCCAACTCGGCCTTCGCCTGTGCCTGAAAAGCCGTTTTCTTGTGAACAATGTCGTTCACCGTGACGTCCCAGTCCGGCCGCACGATTGCCAGCACTACACCGGGCAGCCCACCGCCAGAACCCACGTCGAGCACCGAGCGCGGATTGCGCTGCGCCAGGTGCGGCACGATTGAAAGCGAATCGAGGATGTGCTGGATCAGCATTTGCCGGGGATCACGGATCGCGGTGAGGTTGTACACCGCATTCCACTTAGCCAGCAAGGCGACGTAGTCGAGGAGCTTGGCCCTTTGCGCCTCGTTAAGATCGAGGCCCAACTCACCCACGCCTTCAGCCAGAAGTTGCGCCAACACTTCGCGGTCGCTTCCGTTTTGCTTCGAGGTCATTGAGTCACCGGCGCAGTGTCGGCACCCGGCTCCGCCGGCTTAGTCGCGCGTCGACCCAGCCCGCGCTTCAGGTGCACCATCAGCAACGAAATAGCCGCCGGCGTGATTCCCGAAATGCGCGAGGCTTGGCCGATGGTCTCGGGACGGAATTGAGTCAACTTCTGGCGAGCCTCGAACGAGAGCCCTCTCACCTCGGCGTAGTCCAAGCCTTCCGGCAGGCGCGTGCTTTCGTGCGCCTCATTGCGCTCGATCTCGCCTGCCTGGCGGTCAATGTAGCCTTGGTACTTGATGCCAATCTCAATCTGTTCCTTGATCTGCGCCAGCAGGACTTCGTCTTCTGCTAACGTGCCGGGCGCGGCGCAGGCACCTTCGCGAAGCGCGCACACGCCGTCGTAACTAACGCCGGGGCGGCGCAGCAAGTCCGCGAGACTGTATTCGTGATCGATCGGCTTCCCGAGCAGCGCCGTCGCTTCCTCGGCGGACAGGGTCTTCGGGTTCACCCAAGTCGTCCGCAGCCGTTCGGTTTCACGTGAAACAGCGTCGCGCTTGCGGGTGAACGCATCCCAACGAACATCGTCGACGACCCCCAGCTCGCGACCAATTTCCGTCAGCCGCATGTCTGCGTTGTCCTCGCGCAGGCTGAGACGATACTCCGCGCGACTCGTGAACATCCGATACGGCTCGGAGACGCCGCGAGTCACCAGATCGTCGACGAGCACACCCAAGTATGCCTGGTCACGACGCGGACACCATGCTTCCCTGCCCTGCACGAACAGACCGGCATTAATGCCAGCCAACAGGCCCTGCGCCGCTGCTTCCTCATAGCCCGTTGTACCGTTGATCTGGCCCGCAAAGAACAGGCCGCTGATCACCTTAGTCTCTAGTGAAGCCTTCAGGCCTCGCGGGTCGAAGTAATCGTACTCAATCGCATATCCGGGCCGCAGGATGTGAGCATGCTCAAGTCCGCGCATCGATCGGACGAGTTCGAGCTGCACGTCGAACGGTAGGCTAGTGGATATGCCATTAGGATAGAACTCGTTGGTGGTCAGCCCTTCCGGCTCCAGAAAGATCTGATGCGATTCTTTCGTCGCAAAGCGGTGGATTTTGTCCTCAATGGACGGGCAATACCGCGGCCCCACTCCCTCAATCACGCCCGTGTACATCGGCGAGCGATCTAGTCCGCCGCGAATGATGTCGTGCGTACGCTCATTGGTATGCGTCACCCAGCACGGCACTTGCCGGGGATGCTGCTCAACGCGGCCCAGGAACGAAAACACAGGTACCGGATCGAGATCGCCAGGCTGCTCTTCCAGTTGCGAGAAATCAATTGTGCGACCGTCGATACGTGGCGGCGTCCCCGTTTTCAGACGGCCCTGCGGCAGTTTCAATTCCTTCAGTCGCGCGGACAACGACACGGCCGCCGGATCGCCAGCGCGGCCACCCGTGTAGTTATTCAGGCCCACGTGAATCTTGCCGTCGAGGAACGTGCCCGCCGTCAGCACGACTGCGCGCGACCGGAAACGAATTCCTACTTGGGTAACTGCTCCGACGACACGATCGCCTTCCACCATCAGATCGTCGACGGCTTGCTGAAAGAGCCACAAATTCGGCTGGTTCTCCAGCCGATGACGGATCGCCTGCTTGTAGAGCAGCCGATCGGCCTGCGCACGCGTGGCGCGCACGGCTGGCCCTTTTGACGAATTGAGGATGCGGAACTGAATACCGCCCTCGTCCGTCGCGGCGGCCATGGCGCCGCCCAGCGCGTCGACTTCCTTGACCAGATGGCCCTTGCCGATGCCGCCAATCGACGGATTGCAGCTCATCTGTCCGAGCGTTTCGACGTTGTGAGTCAGCAGGAGCGTCTTATTGCCCATGCGAGCGGAGGCCAAAGCGGCCTCGGTGCCGGCGTGTCCTCCGCCGACAACGATTACGTCAAATTCTGTGGGAAAAAGCATCGCGGATCTCACGCCAGATCATCGCGTGAGCCTTCAAAGAAAAATGTATGGGCGAATTATAGCGGGTTCGGTTTTGGCACGAATTCGGCCAAATGGCCAACCATGAAAAAAGCGGCGTGTTTCACGTGAAACACGCCGCTCCGAACGCCGAATCTATATGAGGTCAGGCTGCTTTCTTTGCCAGTCCCAGATAGGTCTCGATGACTCGCGGATTCTTCGCCAGATCTGCAGCTGGTCCTTCGAGCGCAAGCTCGCCGGTTTCGAGCACGTACCCATAGTCGGAGATCTGTAACGCAGCGCGCGCGTTCTGCTCGATGAGAAGCGTGGCCACCCCAGTCTGACGCAGCGCACTGATGATATGAAAGATCTCCTTCACGATCAGCGGCGCGAGGCCCAAACTCGGCTCGTCCAGCATCAGCAGATCGGGCTTGCCCATCAACGCGCGGCCCACGGCAAGCATTTGTCGTTCGCCGCCAGATAATGTCCCTGCCGCCTGCTTACGGCGCTCCTTCAGACGTGGAAAGAGCTCGAAGACGGGTTCTATCTGATCGAGAAAATTGCGCTCGCCCGCCCGCTTGCGCCGGTACGCACCCAACACCAGGTTGTCTTCCACTGTCATTGACGCGAAGAGTTCCCGCTTCTCCGGCACGAGGCACATTCCACGCGCCACGCGCTTCTCGACAGGCACGGCGCTCACATCCTCATCCTGATAGATAACCGCGCCCTTCGCGTGGCCGGTGGGCGGCAAGGCGCCCATGATCGCGTTCAGGAGCGTCGACTTGCCCGCGCCGTTCGGGCCGATGACCGACACGATCTGTCCGGCTCGCACCTTGATCGCCGCGCCGTGCAGCGCCTCGACCTTGCCGTAGCGCACAGAAAGGCCGTTCACGTCGAGAATGGGCGCTGCTGCGTTCATGTTGTTCTCCATTACTCCACCCCGCCGAGATAAGCCTCGAGCACCGCCGGGTCCTGCTGCACTTCCTGCGGCAGGCCTTCGGCGATACGCGTGCCGAACTCCATCACGACCAGCCGGTCGGTCAGGTTCATCACAAAGTCCATGTCGTGCTCGACCAGCAGTATGCTCATTCCTTCAGCCTTGAGCCGACGCAGCAGATCCGCTAACTGCAATTTCTCCTGATACCGCAGGCCGGCCGCCGGTTCGTCCAGCAGCAGCAAGGTAGGGTCGCAGCAGAGCGCGCGAGCGATTTCGAGAATCCGCTGCTGGCCCAACGCGAGGCTGCCTGCCTCGTCGTACATGTGCTGCTCGAGCCCGACGCGGCGAATCTGGCGTGCAGCTTCGGCCATGAGCCGTGCCTCTTCGGCGCTGTTAAGACGCGCAACGCTGCGCCACACACCAGCATGTCCACGCAGATGCGCGCCGATCGCCACATTCTCCAGCACCGTCATGCCCGGCAGCAGCTTGACGTGCTGGAACGTGCGGCCGATTCCGCGTTTGACGATTTCACGTGAACTGAGCGCATCGATCCGCTCGCCGCGGAACGTAATCTCGCCGCTCGTCGCCTGCAGCACACCCGTCACCAGATTGAAGGTGGTGGATTTGCCGGCACCGTTCGGGCCGATGAGGCCGATGATCTGCCCTGCCTTCACGTCGAAGCTCACATCATTGACAGCGACGAGACCGCCGAACTGCTTGCGGGCCTTGTTGACCGTCAACAGCGTCTCGCCCGCTGTCGGTTTGCTGCGCTGCGGCAGCGGGTCCGCATGTTCAGGCAGACGCGCGCGCGGACCGCGCGGAAAGAAACGGGCGACGAATGGCCAGACGCCTTGCCGTGCGTATTGCAACAACAGCACCATCAAAATGCCGAAGACGATCACCTCGAAATTACCGTTCTCGCCCAGGAGCTTGGGCAACAGCGTCTGCAGATAGTCCTGCAGCACTGTGAGGATTGCCGCGCCGAGCACCGCGCCCCACACGTGAGACACACCGCCCACCACTGCCATGAACAGAAACTCGATGCCGTGATTCAGACCAAACGGCGTGGGATTCACCGCTCGCTGCAAATGCGCATACAGAAAGCCGGACACCGACGCCAGCACCGCCGCGTACACGAAGATAACCACGCGCATCCACCCGGTATTGACACCCATCGCCTCGGCCATCATGCCGCCACCGCGCAGCGCACGGATTGCGCGCCCCGGCCGGCTGTTAAGCAGGTTCTGAACAGAAACCACCGCGCCGAGCACGACGAGCCATATCAGGTAATAGATGTGACGACCCGATTCCAGGTCGATGCCGAACACATTCAACACCGGGATGCCGTTGATGCCGTCGTACTTTCCGAGCATCTCCAGGTTACCGAACAGGTAAAACAGCGAGAGTCCCCACGCGATGGTGCCGAGCGGCAGAAAGTGGCCAGACAGGCGCATCGTCACAAGGCCGAGCACCAGCGCAATCAACGCCGTCAGCAACACGCCGGCGATCAGCGCAAACCACGGCGAGACGCCAAAGCGCGTCGTGAGGTACGCCGTCGCATACGCACCGATGCCGACAAACGCCGCCTGCCCGAAACTGGTCATCCCGCCGATCCCGGTGAGCAGCACCAGCCCGATGGCGACGATCGCATACAGCCCGATGTAGTTGAGCAGCGTCACCCAGTACTCAGGCACACGAATCGGCTGCGGCAGCACCGGCAACGTAAACAGCACCACGAGGAAGAGCCAGAAGAACTTGTTTGTCATGATCCGTTTCATCGCGTCACTCCTCTTCTTCTTCGGCGTGCGGGCTGGCGAGACTGCGCCAGAGCAGCACCGGAATAATCAGCGTGAACACGATCACTTCCTTGTAAGCGCTCGCCCAGAACGACGAATACGATTCCAGCAGGCCGACCAGAATGGAGCCGGCCGCCGCCAGCGGATAGCTGACGAGTCCACCGATAATCGCCCCGACAAAGCCCTTCAGACCGATCAGGAAGCCCGAGTCGTAGTAGATGGTAGTCAGCGGCGCCACGAGGATGCCGCACAGCGCGCCGAGCCCCGCCGCGAGCGTGAACGCGAGTCGCCCTGCTTGCGTCGTGCCGATACCCACAAGCCGCGCGCCGAGCCGGTTGACCGAAGTCGCACGCAACGCCTTGCCGGAGATCGAACGATCGAAATACAAATAGAGCGCGCCGATCAGCACCACCGCCGTGCCGACCACCCACAGGCTTTGTCCGGAAATCGACAGACTGCCCAGGTTGAACGTCGCGTCTGAAAACGCCGTGGTACGCGAGCCTTCGGCGCCGAACATCACGAGACCGAGGCCGACCATCGCGAAATGCACGGCTACCGCCACGATCAGCAGAAGCAGCGTGGTCGCCTCCGCGATCGGCTCATACGCGAGCCGGTACACGAACGGTCCCATCGGAATCACGATCAGCAGCGTCAAGGCGATCTGCGCGATCATGGGCAAAGGCTGCGAGAAAACGCCTTGGGTCAGCGCATACACGGCCACAGGGAACAGCAGATACTTGCCGGCCAGCACAGCAAGCGTTCGCGCGGCGTGTCGGCGCCGCTCTGCGTGCCGCGCAAGCCCCGCTACTTCGACGACAAAGCAGGCCGCGCCCATCGCCATGAGCAGCCAGCAGGTGGCCGGAAACTTTTGCGTTTGCAGCGCGGCGAGCGTGAGCGCGCCATACGAAACAAACTCGCCCTGCGGGATGAAGATCACCCGCGTCACGGAAAACACCAGCACCAGCGCGAGCGCGAGCAACGCGTAGATCGCGCCCGTGGTGATGCCGTCCTGCGCGAGGATCGCCGCAATTGATAGATCCATACTTCCTCGTCCTGAAGCGTCGAAATCGAAACTGGGAACAGTCGTGGCGGCACGCGGCCGTCCACGAAACTGCGATGCTGAAAGACAACCGCCGCGCCGGAGCACGGCGCGGCGGTGGGTGCCATTGTCGTCGAACACAATGGCAGTGCGGCGTCATGTGCCGCACTTCACGAGAGGCGCGTACCGCTTCTTGTATTAGTCGTTCTGCAGCTTCCACTTACCGTCGACGATCTGCACGATCACGCGTGCGCGCTTGTCGAGGCCGTTGTGGTCAGTCGTGGTCGTGTTCATGATGCCGTGCGAGACAGGCAGCTCCTTGATGCTTTCCAGCGCGCCGCGCAGCGCCACGCGGAATGCCTCGGTGCCCGGTTGAGCCGTTTTGAGCGCTTCTGGAATCGCACGCTGCAGCATCTGGCCGGCGTCCCACGCATGACCGCCGAAGGTCGCCACCGAACCCGCGCCGTACGCCTGTTCGTAGGCCGCCTTATAGGCCAGCGACGACTTCTTCACCGGGTTCGATTCCGGCAGTTGATCGGCGACGAGAATCGGCCCCGCCGGCAGGATCTCGCCTTCGCAATCCTTGCCGCACACGCGCAGGAAGTCGTTGTTGGCGACGCCGTGCGTCTGATAGATCTTGCCCTTGTAGCCGCGCTCCTTGAGCGTCTTGGCCGGCAGCGCCGACGGCGTGCCCGAACCGGCAATCAGAACCGCGTCGGGATTGGCGCCCATTGTCTTCAGCACCTGGCCCGTCACCGATGCATCGGTACGGTTAAAGCGCTCATTCGAGACGACCTTCAGCTTGTGAGCGGCGGCGGCGGCGCTGAACACGTTGTTCCAGCTATCGCCATAGGCGTCCGCGAAACCGATGAAGCCCACCGTCTTCACGCCGTGACGCTCCATGTAATCGGCAATGGCATCGGCCATCAGGCTGTCGTTTTGTGGCGGCTTGAAGGCCCAGGCGCGCTTTGCGTCCATGGGCGAAATGATGGCGGCCGAAGCAGCGAGCGAAATGACCGGCGTCTTGCCTTCGGATGCGGGATCGAGCATGGCCAGCGAATTGGGCGTCACCGTCGAGCCGATAATCGCGTCGACGTGATCCTCGTCGATCAGCTTGCGTGTGTTCTGCACGGCCTTACCCGTGTCGGACGCGTCGTCGAGAATGATGTACTGCACCGTCTTGCCGCCTATCTCCTTCGGCAACAACGCGATGGTGTTCTTTTCAGGAATCCCGAGCGATGCCGCCGGCCCCGTGGTGGACAGCGTCACGCCGATCTTCACCTGAGCGAACGTCGCGCCCGCACCGCACATTAATGCCATCGCGATGCCAGTTCGTACCCATTGCTTTGTCTTTCTCATTGCAAGTCTCCAACGCTCCGAAGTGCGTACTTGTGATCCGACTCATGGGTCGGGTGTCTGAATCTAGTTATAGGGTCCGGCCGTGCCAAGCATGGTTTTCCCTGCTCGACGTACGCGCCTTCGCCGCTTGTATGTCGCTTCCTACTGCCGCAATAACCGAATGCCTTCGCGAACTATCGCACCCCAAAACACTAACATGTTAGTAGTATCGCGTTGTGCCGCGCCGACGGTCAATAGACTGCAACGCAAATGCGGGTTTGTCCTGAAGCCGAATTGCCGCACGTGTCGCGCGGCAATGCCTCTCGCCTGTACTGCCTGACCGCGCGCATTGAGTTTCCACGCGCGGGCAATAAAAAAGACGCGTCAACTGCACGCGTCTTTTTCTATGAGCTCGCCTCCTGCTTTGCCTTTGCTCAGTCGCCGGCCAACTTCCACTTGCCGCCGACAATCTGCACCATCACGCGTGCCCGCTGATCGAGACCAGCGTGGTCGTTCGCGCTCATGTTGAAGATGCCGTGCGACGCGGGCAGATCTTTCGTGCCTTCCAGCGCCGCGCGCAGCGCTTCACGGAAGGCCGGCGTACCGGGTTGCCCCTTCTTCAGCGCGAGTGGAATTGCACGTTGCAGCAGCAGACCCGCGTCCCATGCGTGACCGCCGAAAGTCGATACCGAGCCCGCTCCATTAGCGCCTTCATACGCGCGCTTGTAGGCAAGCGCGCTCTTTTTCACCGGATTGGAGTCAGGCAATTGCTCTGCGACGAGCAACGGACCCGCCGGCAGGTACGTGCCCTCGCAGTCCTTGCCGCACACACGCAGGAAGTCGTTATTGGCGACGCCGTGCGTCTGATAGTACTTGCCTTTGTAGCCGCGCTCCTTCAGGGTTTTCTGCGGCAGCGCGGCCGGCGTGCCTGCGCCTGCGATCAGCACTGCATCCGGATTCTGCGAGACGATCTTCAGCACTTGGCCCGTGACCGATGCGTCGTTACGCGCGAAGCGTTCGTTGGCCACGACCTTGATTTTTGCGAGGTCAGCGGCCTTGCTGAATTCCTTGAACCAGCTTTCACCATAACCGTCGGAGAAGCCGATGAACGCCACCGTTTTCACGCCATGATTGGACATGTGTTGCGCGATGGCCGTGGCCATCAATATGTCGTTCTGCGGCGTCTTGAAGACCCACGCGCGCTTCGCATCCATCGGCTCGACAATGCTTGCCGCGGCGGCGAGCGAGATGACCGGCGTGGTGTTTTCCACGGCGACGTCCATCATGGCGAGAGAGTTCGGCACGACCGTGGAGCCGATCATGGCGTCCACGTGGTCTTCGCTCGTCAGCTTGCGGGCGTTCTTGACGCCCTGGGTGGAGTCTGTAGCATCGTCGAGCACGATGTAGTCGACTTTCTGGCCGGCCACTTCTTTCGGCAGCAGCGCGATGGTGTTCTTCTCCGGAATGCCGAGCGACGCGGCCGGACCGGTTGCAGAGACAGTAACGCCGATTTTCACATCTGCAAATGCATGGCTGCTCCAGGCAGCTGAAACTCCGGTGGCGACCAATGCCGCGCTGATCCAACGCAATGCCGACTTCATTCCGCTCCTCTATGCCCCGTTTAAACAATTCGACTTAAATTCGAACGCAAATTCTTGCGTTAAATCCCAACCCAGCGGTCGGTGAATAAGAAGTGTAGCGGACCGGAGTCCCACGCCGCAAGCGTTTTGAAGGGGTAAGACGGGCAGGCGAGCTGATTATCGGCGAGATAAAAAATGGCTGCCGACTTAGCGAAAGTCTTGAAACGATGCAAATGGAAAAGTGCAAAATAAAAAGCGCTGTTGGATATCAATCCAACAGCGCTTTCGTGCGGGCACTTAGTGCCTCATGTCTCCTCGTTCTCCACCTGCAAATTCGTGGTGCATCAGAACTGCATGAAGGTTAACCGAGCCCCCTCCCCGCCACAACTAGCAATTACCCTAGTGGTGCACTGCGGCACCGAATTGGGGCGCAATTGAGCGGCGTTGCCGCAAGTTCCACAAATAAGGGCTCAAGCGGGCTTTGCGGCTCATACTGCATAGCAGCGCAATTAGATCGGATGCCGAAGCAATTTGCGGTATCACTCCGCCCTCGCCCGTCGCCGTATTCACGCACGCAATGGCCGCACGCGCGCTATGACTTCGCCGACAATCCCACGGCGGAACGCGAGTACGCACGCAATAAAGATTACCCCCGTCACGATGGTCACCGACTCGCCCAGCGAGCGGAACCAATCCACGCCCGTGGCCGAGGCGAGCACGCTACCGATGTCGCCCAGGCGATCCTCCAGCGCTACGATCAATGCAGCGCCGAGCAGCGGCCCGAACAGCGTACCCATGCCGCCCACCAGCGTCATCAGCACGACGAGACCCGACATGGTCCAGTACGCGTCGCTCAAGGTCTCGAAGCCCTGCACCACAACTTTCAGCGACCCCGCGAGTCCCGCGAGCCCGGCAGACAGAATGAAGGCGAGCAACTTGAAGCGGTCGGTATCGTAGCCAAGCGACACCGCGCGCGGCTCGTTTTCCTTGATTGCGACAAGCACCTGCCCGAACGGCGAATGCACGATCCGCACGATCAGAAGGAACGCGAGCACCATGACCGCCAGCACGACGAAGTACAGCGCGACATCGGACGAAAGGTCGAGCACGCCGAACAGCTTACCGCGCGGCACGCCTTGCAGGCCATCTTCGCCGTGCGTGAAGGGCGCCTGCAGGAACACGAAGTAGACCATTTGCGCAAGCGCGAGCGTCACCATTGCAAAATAGATGCCCTGGCGCCGGATTGCGAAGATGCCGACCACCAGTCCCAGCAAGGTCGCGCAAGCCGTGCCGGCCAGCACGCCGAGCTCGGGCGAGAAGCCGAGCGTCTGCATCGCATAACCGGTGATATAGCCTGCCGACGCGAGAAACATTGCGTGTCCGAACGACAGCAGGCCCGTGTAGCCGATCAGCAGATTGAACGCGGCGGCGAAGAGCGCAAAGCACATCACCTTCATCACGAAGAGCGGATAGATGCCGAGCACGGGCACCGCGAGGAGCGCGAGCAGCAGCAGACCGTAGAGCACTTTTCTCTGCATCATTTTTCCTTGCCGAAGAGACCCGCCGGGCGCACCAGCAGCACGAGCGCCATGATGACGAACACGACGGTCGCCGACGCTTCCGGATAGAACACGCGCGTCAGTCCTTCGATCACGCCCAGCATCAGGCCGGTCAGAATCGAGCCCATGATCGACCCCATCCCGCCGATCACGACCACCGCGAACACGGTGATGATCATCGGCTGGCCCATCAGCGGCGAGACCTGAATCACGGGTGCGGCGAGCACGCCGGCGAACGCGGCAAGCGCGACGCCGAAACCGTAGGTGAGCGTGATCATCAGCGGCACGTTGATGCCGAAAGCCTCGACGAGTTTCGGGTTCTCCGTGCCCGCGCGCAGATAGGCGCCGAGCCGCGTTTTTTCGATGACGAACCACGTCGCGAAGCACACAATCAGCGAGGCCACCACGACCCACGCTCGATAGTTCGGCAGGAACATGAAGCCAAGGTTGGTCGCGCCCGACAGTGCCGACGGCACGTCGTACGGCTGTCCGGACGAGCCGTAGATCGAGCGGAATACGCCCTCGACGACGAGCGTGAGCCCGAACGTGAGCAGCAGTCCGTACAGATGATCGAGCTTGTACAGCCAGCGCAGCATCGAGCGTTCAATCAGGACCCCGAACAGACCGACGACGAGCGGCGCGATGATGAGCATCGGCCAGTACGGCACGCCGAAGTAAGAGAAGCCCATCCACGCGAGCATCGCGCCGAGCATGAACAACGCGCCGTGCGCGAAATTGATCACGTTCAGCAAGCCGAAGATCACCGCAAGTCCCAGACTCAGAATTGCGTAGAACGAGCCGTTCACGAGTCCGAGCAGCAGCTGGCTCAGCATCGCGGGAAGCGGAATGCCAAAGATGTCCATTGAAGCCTTCACCCATCGTCAAGGTGAGATCGGTCGCGCACGATCGGGCCGGCACGCGAACAGCACGCGCATAACGCCGGGCGCGCGCCATATGAAACAAACGGAACAACGCAAACGAACGGCTGTCTGCCCGCGGACAGCCAGCCGTCGCACAGGCCATCACGCGTCGCTTATTTCCACAGTGCGCAGCGCGTTTCGGCCTTTGTCGTGAACGCCTGCTCGCCGGGGATTGTCGCGGTGATCTTGTAGTAGTCCCAAGGTTCTTTCGACTCTGCCGGCGTCTTCACCTGCATCAGGTACATGTCGTGGATCATGCTGCCGTCCTGACGGATGTAGCCCTTCGCATAGAAGTCGTCGATCTTCGTCTTCTTGAGTTGCGCCATCACCTTGTCGGCATCGGTCGAACCGACC
>Ga0209796_10000847_pt1 | contig 15480 bp, 17 predicted proteins | sample AgamicOrSfrz_FD_187167 | JGI IMG/M metagenome (GOLD analysis project Ga0209796, IMG submission 187167) | Agave microbial communities from Guanajuato, Mexico - Or.Sf.rz (SPAdes) (version 2) | ecosystem: Host-associated > Plants > Phyllosphere > Phylloplane/Leaf | place: Guanajuato, Mexico...
TTTGGCCTTACCTTCCATGCCCGCCACGAGATATACGAGACCACCTACTTCGACGAGCCCGAACGGCAACACGACCTTCGCGCGATCATTATCGACATTGTGACGCGGCCGGTAGACGATCTCGAGCTTGAGTTCCTCGAATAGCGATCTCGATACCGTGGCGAACAGTTCGCGGTCGATCGAGGGATAGTGCAGAGCGAAGCCGCCGCTCTCCACCGCGACCTTACCTGTCCAACGGGAGTATTTGCGCTCGGTTTCGTTGTTGCTACGCCGAAGTTGCGTGTCCGCCATGTCAAACAGCGACGAAAGCGATTCCACCACCAGTTCCGGGATCTGCCGGGACGAAAAGCGCTTGAGCGTCTGCAATGCCAGCGCTTCGTCGAAATTCATGGTGCCACTGCCTTTGAGCACAATGCCGGCCGCCCCCGCTTTCTTGCGCCACATGGATGAGGTTCCGCGCTGCTCCGACTCGACAAGATTACGCTCTTGGAGCCTGGTCAGACGCCGGTGGATCGTCTTCGACGACGGCATGTTCTGTACGCTTCGGCTCAGCCGCTCATAGATATCGGGGGTGCTCAGGTAGTCGCTTTGCGTGGCCGCGTCGGGAAGCACGCGCATGATTTCGCGGTCGATGTCAAACATTGAACGATGAGGTCGCGTGGGGGGAAGATCTCGGGTTTATCGGCAGCTTTTCTGGTTTCCTTGAGCCCGTATGACGTGCCGTTCCGGACGAGTGCCCCGCCTCGCGGAAGTTGGCCGGCCACCGGACCTCCCCGGCCGCCGCCCGCGCTACCGAGGATCGAGATCATGGCCGCCTCGCCCGACGCCGAGCCGATTGCGGAAATATTCGAAGCCATCGCCGTAGAAACGATGGAAGAGCTCCGTCGGCCAGTTCTTTTCGTCAAGCAAACCAAAGTGCCGGCCGACGCTCCGGCCAACCGACAACAGTGTGTTAGCCGACTGCTCCGTGCCCGCAAACTGCTTTCTGATAAGGCGCGCGTTAGACGATTCCGCTGCCGACGCTATCAGTTGGCAGTAGCCCGCGAGACCCGCATCGACGAAGCAAACCTGTTCGCGCTCGTCTCCTGCAACGAATTCGAGCTCACCGTAGGTCAAGACGTCCAACCCTTTTGTACCGCCGTGTTCGATCGCCTGAACCTCCTCCAGCGAACGGTCGACAAGGTTGAGCTCGATCTCCCGCAAAGGATAGCGATAGCTCGAAAACGAAGTCCTAAAACTAGAGTACCCATCGGCCTGCGGCGACTTTTCCAGCCAATGTTTGAGACTCGCCAGACCGGGGTCCGTAGGCAAGGTCTCGCGGAATTCACGGTACGCCCTCAACACCGTCGAAAAAGTATGCCCGGCGGGCACCCAGTTCAGACTCGCCCGTGGATTAGGAGGGGCGTTACGTGCGGTGGCACCGACGAAAACTTCCTCGGCGCTTTCTACCAGACTCCGTAGGTCGTACCCGACCATGAAAAGCGCTGCCTCGAACGCATGGCAGCGCACCGCGCTATGGCTCACAGTTTCACTTGCAGCTTCGGCGGTGAATAACTGCGTCCGTTCGACCACCGCACGAATGATCCAGCCCGCGCTCAGTTGCCAACGCGCCCACCCCTCGCGCTTGATCTCTGGCGTATGGAACTGCGGCGACGCCTTAAAACCCAGCTCGCCGGGATCGCGAATCTGCCGGCCACGCGGCTGCCCAGATGGAAAGCCCAGCCAGTCGTGCTGAACGCCATGGCGCGCGGTATCGTGCCTGAACAGCTCGTAAAGCATCGCCAATGCCGCGCCGACACGACTGTCGTAGATCGGCGAACCCGTCGTGTCGAGCAGCGAGTGAATCTTGGTCAAGCCGGAGTCGAAGCGTTGCACATTGCCCGCGTGCAGCGCTTCGAGAGTCTGTTCGCCGTCGAGCGCGAAGAGCGGCGCAAGCTCTTTCAGATACGCGCACCACGCGTTTTGCCGAACCTTCGACTCGATAAAGGGAATGGCACCGCGCACGCCGCCCCAGCGCAGCACCTCACGCGCCGCGGCGCCCGCCGCAAGTTCGTCGCCGTTCGCCACGCTCTCGCGCAACCACGTGCTTAATCGTTCGAGCGACGCACGCGTCGTTGCCCAATCATCGGATTCGACCGGCTTGCCGGTGCGTGGATCGCGCCACCGGGCACGCCAACGGTAGTGCGCCAGCACCGCTTCGATACCCGACACCGAGGTGTCGATTCCGCCCGGGACAAACTTGCTGCTCACAAAGCGCAAGCGCACGGGGAGCGTCGGCAGCCGCTCGACAAGCCACACCACGAAAGCCGCCACGCCGGGTTGTGCAAGAAATGAATTGCGGTCCATCAATCCATGCTCCTTTGAGCGAAATCTTCAGAACATCGCCAGCTTCACGATCCACACACGTAAAATATCGCTCTCACTGTGTCCGCGCATCGAGCGCGAAGAGCGTCGCGAGCGCGCCGCCGAGAATGCCGACGCCCTTAACTGGATCGATTTGCGGCTCACGTGCGTTGATGCGGATGACACGCGGCCCATGTCGCTCGCTGAACCGGCGGATGGTCGACAAGGTAGTGCCCGCACCGATCTCAACGATCACCGGGCGCACAACCGACGCAAGCCACGATTGCAGACGCGCTTCCTGCTGATCCGTGCGCCTCGCCAGCCAGCCGTAGTCGCCGAACATAAGGATATTGGGACGCGCGAGTGCACCGCATTGCGGACAACGCGGCAATGCGCCTACAAGACGGCACGCCTCCTCGTCGACCCGCGGCTCGAAGCCGGCGGCGGGCCAGATTCGCGAGCAGCACGGCACCGCGCACTGCATGTGATGAATCGTGCCGTGACATTCCACGACACGGTCCTCGGCGAAGCCCGCCCTCTGAAATTGACCGTCGACGTTGCTGGTGTAGACAAAGACACCGCGTGGAATACGCTCTCCCCAGCGTTTGAGAATGGCGAAGCCGGCGTGCGGCTCGATCTCGCGATACAGCTTCAGACGATGACCGTAAAACCCCCACGCAAGCGTAGGGTCGTCGTGGAATGACGCAGGATTGGCCATCGATTCGAAGCCGATCCGCGCCGCCCCGAGTGCGGGATAAGCATGCCATAGCCCTTCATTGCCGCGAAAGTCAGGCAGCCCCGAGTCCACGCCCATACCCGCGCCGGCTGTCACGAGCAAGCCGTCCGCATCGCGCAGCCAGGTCGCGGCCTGCTCTATTGCCTGCTGTTGTTCCATAAGCTTCTGCCCTCGTCTAAATGTGCGCGTATAGCGTGCTGCCGCGTATCGATGAGTCAGGCGGTGCAATGCCGTTCTACAGCTTTCCGCCGGAGCCGCCCTTGAGACGGCGCGAGATCAGCTCGGTCAATTCTGCCAATGCTGCAGCACCATCAAGCAAGCCCGCCCTGGCTCGCTCGACGTCTTCGCTGCCGCATGCCAAGCATGCGCTAGGTAGCACCACGACATCGCCGTGCTGCGAATACACATGACGCCAGCCGCACGAGCGGCACGTCAGTTTGATCGGGGTAATGGGAACGGGCATGACGGGAGCACAATGGAAGGAAGATGCGACATTGGGCGCGGCGCGAATCAGGCCGCGCGCGACGCGGCGTCGTACGCCGCGTCGTAGGCATCGCGGCGGACCTTTTCGATATACTTACCGAGCGCAATCGTCGACAGAATTCCAGTAGCAAAGACTATTGCAAAGGCCGCGAGGTTCTCAAGTGGTGAATTGGTGTTCAGCATATCGGTCTCTTCTCGGTTGGCTCGGCGCGTAAACGTCGCCACATGTCACTCATATCGCCTTGTGCCACTTCCTCCGGCCAACTTCCCGGCGGGGCATGTGCAACTGACTTCTGGCAACCAGTTTGCATGATGCCTTGGACAAAACATGTCCGAATTGCGGCGAAATAGAGTTCAGTGGTGTTCCAATCCATCCTTGACAAGCCCGGTCATCGGCTATGAACGCTTATCGTAGCGCTACGCCACTTCTCGATATCCCCGCGTGCTCTCATTCGACACCTTCCGCCATGAGTGATCGATCAAACTTCCACGGGCTATTGAACGGCGAGTTTCATTGGCAGCGCCGTAGAGGACTGCCATTCATTCGGTCGACGTGGTAACAGGACAACGCCGATATGGAGTCACATCTGCTCAGCCGCTTGGTTATGATGATGACCAGCTACACGAAGGCGGCGGACCCGACGGTCGAACGAGCAACCGCTGACTGATCCAACCGCTCCCGCCTACAGCGACAAATCAACCTTAAACCACCGCGCTAGCTCTTCCGGCAAGCAGGGAGGGGGCGTCTGGAGCGTCAGATCCTGATCGATCACGGCTTCGAGCACGTCGCCCTTCTCCTTCTCGTTCAGTTCCTCTTCGTCCACCGCATCCAGGGCGAAGTCCGGCTTTCCGAGCAGCACCTCAAACTTCTGCGCGCGCGCGCCAGCAGCACGCTGAACTGAAAACGCTCATAACTCTGCTGCTGGAAAGGTATCCCAACCTGCACAAGTCCCGAGCCTGGTTGATCGGTCCGGCTTGCTTCCGCCAGACTGCCCACGCGATCGACGCGGCCGATGCGCTGTTCGAGACGTGCAGGGTTCCACGGCAGATCGTGATGGATTACTTCGGCGCATTCGCGGTGCAGATCAATGCCCTCCGAGCCGATCGACGTACAGATCAGAATGTCCGGCGCTAACGGCGAATTGAAGGCCGCGCATAGAACGATGCGTCCGTCGTGTTTCATCTATCCGTCGAGCGTGCGCACCGCATAATCGTCGTCCGCGTTGGCGTCGTTACTCGCCTCATCGTCATGCTTCGCGCCGGCGCGGCTTCGCTGTAGATTGACCCCGCGCCACAAGCTGCGGCGGCGCGTGTTGGTGTGGTCGTCGGTATTCATGGAGCCGTTCAAGGTCGGCAAGCCGGCCTTCTCGATCTGAGATGACGACAGCCTCAATCGCGAACGAAGGAAGTTGTCGCGAACTCTGGTCAGGATGACCCTTCTCGCATCGCTCGTTCCACGGTCACCTGCGCCTGACCCTCTCGTTTCAGGCGTTCGGCTTACGCGAAATCACTAACGAGGCATGGAATTGAAGCCGGTTTCTGGCGTACCGTGTTGATCAGGCTGGTCGACGTCGGCAGGCTGCTGCATTTCGTTTCGCTCTCCCTGTTCGACAGCGCTCGCCGCCGCCTGGTGTTTTTTCGCAGACCGGTGCTTTTTCCTCTTCGTGGTATGACCATTCGTTTTTTTTGGCTTCCGGTCGTTCACTGGCCCCTGACTCGCTGGCGCTGACGCTGGAGACGGATGACGCTTCAGCCCGTCCGACAGAAGGTCGACCGCGTACAAGGCGCCCAGTACGCTGCCCGTAATGACAAGTCTTGAAAGAAAAGACCTGCGAGCCCGAATGTTAGGCTGGCTGGGCGTTTGCCGAACGGATGTTGGTACCGGCACATGGATATGCGGCTGGACTGGTCGTACTTCATACCGCTGTGCCTCTCGCTGCGCCGCTTCCCGATCCTTGCGTGCCTGTTCAGCTGCTTCGCGCTGCGCCCTCTCAAGCACTTCGCGATCAAGCTCGATCTGGATTGCCGCCACTGCCTGGCTTAATGTGCAGGAGAAGAATTCCCGGTGCGGGTTGACGCGAAACGCTTCCAGCGCCGCGTGCACGCCCTGCTCGGCGTCGAAGGCCCGATCGAAGCGTGCAAAATGCATGACCTTGAATCGCTGCGGCACGCCCCGGTAGTCAAGATTCTTGTAGTCCCAATTATAAAGCGCATCCGCGCGCTGTTGCGGCTCCCAGCCGGTATAGCCGATTTTCAGGAGTGGAGCTTTACCGTCGTGGTAGACATCATTTGCCAGCACATAGACGTAGCCTGGCGTCTCTGTGCGCCTGCGGGCACGCCAGGCTTCTCGCGCCTGGCGTTGTTCCTCGGCATCAGGCTCGACTTGGGCATCCGGGTCAACATAATCTTCCGCACTACGAAGTTCAGGCGGCCGCTGCGGCCTGTAGCTGATGTCGCCCCGGACTGCGGCCTCGACGGCATCCACCGCCTCCTGGATCGAACAGACGAAAAAATCCCGCTCTATGCTGTCCGGATTGAGTCGCCGGTTTTGCAAGGTTATGTGCACCTGGCGCATCGTCGCCCAGGCTTTCCACACCATCGCCCGATAGTGAACCTCAAACTCGAACGGAACCCCCGTCTGGTGGATCTGCTCCAGACTGGCTTGCATCGTATTGGTCGTATACCCAATCTTCACGACCGGGACGCCATTCAGATGGTAGCCGGGGTTCGCGAGCACATAGACGTAGCCTGGCTTCTCAGGGATCTCCGCACTAAATTTGCAGCTGGTCTTGCGGATGTTTGAACATCCCAGAAATAGTTTACCGTCGCTATGGCGCTTGCGGAGCTTGATACGACCGTCATGACACTTCGGGCATCTATCGTCTTCGCGATGCCAACGTTTTTTCTTTGCGGGTGCGGCCTGGATTGACATGAAACGGCGTACGGTCGGCTGCTTTTCTTGGTATGCTCAAAACGCCAGCGGGATAGGACACAACAACGCGTCGCGGCAATGATTTACCCGGGACGTCGCGCTTTCTGGCTTGCGCTGGTTGAACGGGGATTTAGAAACGACAGTATGCCACCGACAGCTTTATCGCGCCGTTTACGCGCAAACGACATACGCTGGGTTTGATCTGCGATACGGCCCTGAACTGTTCGGTTTTACACGCGTTTGTCTTCAACCAGTTCTCCGCGGCTCATGGCACAGCAGGCTACGAGCATTTGCGTTCCATCAACCTCGTTTCGGACAGCTTGTGAATCGGAAATCGAATTTATGCACAACGCATATTCCGCCGAACTCGTCTTAAATTGCTCGGACGGGATCAGTTTTCGCCTGATGGCCAAACTCAATCGCACTTTCCAAAAACGAGCGGATCAGTTCCGGGTTGCCACATTCGACCGCGTGTTCGAAAGGCGGTCGATTCAGGTGAACCAGAGCGTGTGTAAACCCAGGCCGCGTGCGTAACGAGAGATAGGCGGGCATCCTGGCTTTGACCAACTGGGCGATCAATTCGCTGGTACCGTCAACCAAAATTCTTTTGGAGTCGCGCAGTGGCTGGAAGATAAATCCGCCGTCTTCGCTGAGTCGAATGAGCAGTCCAGATCGATCGGGCCGCCATGCATCATCCAGCATTGGCAAGTACCTCCAACCGCAGTGCCAGGTCCTGCAAACGCTGGGGCGGTCGGGATAAATGCCGCACCCACCAAGCGGCGACAGATTCGGGCATGGGACATCCTCGGCCTTGCGAAGCGTTGCCTCCTCAATACGCACACTAACGCAGCAAACCGAGCAGCCTCCGCAATCACGATTCGGGACAGTCTTCATCTCTTTCATCGGCCTCGTTGAGCAAAAAGTGCATGCCAGTCTCGAATTAATGCATGCGCAGGTACAGCGGCTAGCCCGCCGATCTGCTGATGTAATTGACGACGCCGCACTTAACCGCCTCGGACGAAACAACCCGAAGGAGGCGGTCCTCAGCTAGTAGCGGTATCCGGCGGTGTATCAAATTCAAATTGCGTTTGCGCCCGAAGCTGTGCCAGCTTTGGATTACGTTTGACACCGGAAACTGGGGTGAGCTTGGGAGCACTCGTACCACAAGCAGACGTGCGCGTACTTCTAAGGTGATCGAGCAGTCGTGTTTTGTCGGCGTCAGAGAGGCGATCTTCGAAGGACTCTTTTGCAACTCCCGCCGATTTGAGCAGCTCCAAAAGCGCTTGAGGCGTCATATCCAGATCGATAGCAAAGTTCTCTACAGTTCGGTTCGTCATGCGAATGTCCATTTTGAATTCGTTGTTTCGGATATAACAGCCTGCCCGCTGGTCCAAGGAGCATAGCTCTGATCGTTTGATTCTATCAGCCGAGGCGACGACTGCCATTTCCTGGCCGACGGCGTTTATGCAGGTGCATATCTGCTCGGCTTGTCGAGTTTTGTTGGCGGTCGAATGACTGAAAATGCCTATGAAACGCTGTCAATCCTCACTGGCTAGCGAATCGGCGTTCAAGCCGGCACATGGTTGCGCTCACAAATGTGAAGGCCGCTTCACGCCCTCCCTCCACCTCCGCGCGACGCCGCTGGCGATCGCCGAGAGCGCTCAATCTCCGTTGCCTACGAAGCACCTGCTGCCTCAGTCCAACCGCGACGTGCCAAACGTTCGCCCGTGCCACGGCAGATCATCCATTTCCTGTCCCGGCTGCGCCAGATATCGAATGATCTTTCTGATTGCCTCTCGTCCCCTGATATCGTTACGGTCGATCCGGCCTACACCGATATCCAGTCCACGCTCAGCCAGGCGATCCTTCTCACCGTTGCTGCTCCAGTAGGCTCCGAGTCCACGAGTAGCGACCCGCTCCCAGTACTCCCCGATACGCTGTGCAATCTGAATGTCTGCTCGATGATTGCCTGAGTAAAAGATGAGCAAATGGATGTGCAGACCAGACGTTGGGCCTTCTTCGATTTTCCAGATATAAGCGTTGATTCCTCCCAACAATTCATTGCATTCGATATTTTTGAACAGTCTATTACGATGACGACGTAGGTCATCAATCGTTATATCCTCGCGATACTCAGGCTTGTAGTTGAGAGTCAGAAAGATAATCAGATATCGGGATCGTCTCTCGTACGCCCTTCTCTCCAACTCAATACCTCGATCCTCAAGTCGGTTTGCTTTGTGTTCGCCATTCATGCTGAATCTCCGGTTGTGGTTCAGCTTATAGGCTATGACGATATGAATTTATCGATAGATCGTAGGCATTGTGCCTACGTCATCTTCATCTTTGGCTTAGATAGCAATGCTCATTCATCACCGACTCTCCCTTGCCAGTCGATCAATGCTGAATATCATTTTGAGTATTTTGTTTTCTCTTATTTAATCATCCTCGCTTTAATTTATTCATCTTACTTAATTCCATAAGAAGCAACGATAACAACAACGAATAATTAAACCTCTCTCCGACAGCCCTGCAGCGGATTCCGTGCAATTGCCGGCTTTTTGTACAGTTGTCGTATGGGTATTTATTTTTGTGTGCCACACATAAATTGACTCGGGAAGGGGTATCACTTCCCGATCATGAATTGTGCTGCCGTCGGGTTACGCGTCATAGCGCGCTACGATACGCTCGATAATCCACCCCAGGATTTCCTGCTCGACCTAGGCTACGCGGTCACCGCCCAAGAGAACGGCCTTCGGGAAAGCGCCTCCGGCAAAGTACCTGTAGACCGTGAATCGGCAGTGGCCCGCAGCGCGGCTGTCGTGCGTCAGGCTGACATCGCTCCTGCCAAGTCGGTTCAGACCATCCGAGGCGACGATGATTTTTTACAGCCGGTCGCATTCCTCGTGCTCACGACGCGTCCTCCGATGACTGCAATCAAGCTGAATCCGTGCTAACTTAGCGCGCGGAATCCGAAAAACCACAAACAGCACAGGCGAAGTATCGAATTTCATTCATGTAGTTCCGATGTATTTCCGATACATTGTCCATGTAGGATCCGATATAATATCGATGAACTCCTGATATATTCCGCGATGTATTTCTGCTTGAAATATACACGCCAATTTCATTGATTGCGCCAATTAAAATCTCATGCCGATAACGATTGACAATGATTCGAGGCGCGCGGCACTCCGGCGCGAACTTCCCGACTGGGCGCTCGACGATAGAACGGTGACGTGGCTGTGGATGGTCCTAAGGGATATCGACCGGGAACAACGGTTAGGACTGGTGGGACTTGATGACAACAAATTCGGCATGCACGCCATGTATCAAGACATGGCCGCTATCGTACGTCGACGTGAACTCGCGAATACTCTGCACGACCAGAAAATAACCCAACTCTTGAGTGCAGACGACCTCCAATGGATCGAGAAACGCGGGAGACAGATTAATTGGCTAATACATGCGATTGAAAGAAAATACGAAACGCCTCGCTCCAAATGTCCACCAGGACTGAACCAGAGAGAAACGGTTGTCGCACTTATTGACTCATGGAATATTCCAATTACGGAGAAGCATCGGCGACTGACGCGGTTGAAGTCGGATTGGAATCGGCACATTGAAATCGATAGATTTTACTCGTGGTTCAAAACGGGCAAGGAAAAAGACAAATGCAGCGCAGCATGGGACTGGTATCAGAAAGAGCATGGTCGCTCCCTGCACGCAAATGCAAGGTTTTCCAAACTTGACGATATTTTATTTTTCCTCGACACACAGGAGTTCAGCCTTGAAGAAAGGCAGTTTCATATCGAAAAAATTAAACAGGAACTAAAACGACAACAGGCAAGAGCCAACCTCAAGGATAAGAAGCAAAGTAACTTTGCATTATCCGAAGAGGTTCGCGACCAACTGGAAGGGTTGGTTGCGCAGTATGGCCTGACAAGACGGCAGATAATCGAGCGATTAATTCGGAATGCTGTCATTAAAGGTCTCGATGGCGAGAACGCGCGGGTCGGGCCAGATTGAGCGAATTTATTGGCGTATTCGGACGCTGTGGGTATGCGACGCAGCAATCTCTCTGCGGACCGATTGTTGACCTCGACGGCGCAGAACGGGCCGGAAAGGGACGTTTGCGCTTTAAAAGACAGCGCAATTCGAAGGCCGCTTTTGTCACTGACACCGGACATCGAAACCTGTAATGCTTTAAACCAGTCGTCATCCCTGCGGAAAACGCGGACTGTTCGACCGCTCAATCGCCAAGCTAGTTCGCGTGTGTTCCGAGACACCTCGAACGGCCTTGTCCCTTATACTTCTTGAGCCTCGCTTATTGCAATCTGGACCGACCCAAAAGAACGATATGACGACTAATCTGAGCAACGACCAACTACGGGAAATTTGGCAGACCGGATTTGAGAGTTATGCTGCCCAGCAATGGGCTACAGAATGGCGTCATCGCTATACCGAGCAAGTCCGCCTCGTAAAAGGCGCGTCCAGCGATACGTGGCTAACACCAGACTTTCAAGCGAAGCTCTGGAATGACAATCCGATTGCCAACATCGGCTCTGGAAATTCTGTCACGGTGCCTGGCGCGCTCACCGATATAGAACTTGCATCCGAGCTGCTTAACGAGCGCGACGCTGTGCTGCCGGGCGATGCCGAGGAGCGTGGCGAGTATCTTGATGCTCTCTACAAGCGGATTCTTGCGTGGATCGCTACAAAACAATATGCGAAGCGCCGCCCCAAAGCACGACTGATCCGTCTGTTCGCAGCCATATTTCCGGACGACATGGTATGCCTGATGAATGCCCGTCGCATCTGGCAAGTGCAGCGACTTCTTGGACTGCGGCCAATTCGCGGCGATTTTGTCGCTCAACATGCAGTTATCCGTGATCATCTGCGCCAAGTCCTTGGGCAACCCGCTACGGTAGAAGAATCTGTCGATCAATCGGTCCTGACATGGTACCTCTGGCAGACCTACATCGATCATCCAGATGAAGGTGCTGTCGAACAACCGAAGGTGGCACGCGAGGCCGTCGACATTCCTGAAATCTCATTTTTGCCCGCGGAGGCTCAACGTAGGAGTCTTACTTGTGTAAGCGACAACGTCAGCCTCCTTGTGGCGGTGGTTCGTGAGACGGAGCAAGGGCTGAGCCGTGACGACCTTATCTCGGTCATCATGCAGGAAGCCCCGCAGTTGCAAAAGAGCACGAGCGCTGTCAACGTCATTTCACAGGCGCAGGGAGGTCTCGGACTGATCACATTGACGGACGGCGCGTATCGACCTACCACACGCGGTATAGACATACTCACAGCGCCCGATCCCGCTGATGCCCTGCGCGGGCCATTGATTGGTCGCGTCTTTGGTATGGGGCATTTGCTGCTTTGGCTGTCACAGAGGCCGGATGGTATCGCACATCAAGAGCTCGCCAGCAGACTGCAGGAGCTGGTGCCCACTTGGACAACCACTCAGCCGGGCTCATACATCATCGCTTGGGCCAGAATGGTGGGGCTAGTTCGCTCAGATAGCTCGACTGGGCACGTACGACTCGTACTGACCGAAGACGGGGAGGACTACGCGGCTGCACTCCCGGAGGATTTCGAGGCTCGCTGGCAAATCCACGCCAAGAACGCTGAGACGGACGCGGAAACTTTCAGTGGTCCGCAGGTGGCGGGCGACAACGGGTTAATCGTCACACCTAGTTACAGCATACAGGCCATTGTCGACGATGGGTGCTTTGTTCCTGAGGACGAACTCAAGGCGATGCTTGGGCTGCTCAAGCGCAAGCACAATCTCATCCTTCAAGGTCCTCCGGGAACGGGCAAGACGTGGCTGGCCAAGCGACTGGGCTATGCCCTGCTGGGTGCTCGAAGCACCAGTCGATTGGTTTCCTTGCAGTTCCAACCATCATTGTCCTATGAAGACTTTGTTCGTGGCTGGCGCCCCGGCGCAGATGGCCGGCTGGACCTCATCGACGGCGTCTTTCTCGAAGCGATCAATGAAGCACACGCGGATCCCTCGCCGTTCGTTGTGGTGATAGAGGAGATTAATCGCGGCAATCCTGCACAGGTTTTCGGCGAGATGCTAACCCTCCTTGAACATGACAAGCGACGCGCGGATGAAGCGCTCAGGCCTGCTTACGCTCGTTCGCCGGACGAGCGGATTTACATTCCCCCGAATCTGTATGTGATCGGGACAATGAATATCGCAGACCGTTCGCTGGCGCTGATTGACTTGGCGCTGCGCCGTCGATTTGCGTTTGCGACTCTTAGACCGGCACTTGGTTCGCCGTGGCGTGACTGGTGTAGGACCCACGCCGCTTTTTCGGAGGCTGCAGTTACCGATATTGCCGAACGTATGGAACGCCTGAATCAGCGTATTGCGAGCGACCAGTCGCTTGGCGACCAGTTCTGCATTGGGCACAGCTTCGTTACACCACCGAGGGACAAGCCGATTGAGGAAGTTGGCGCATGGTTTGGTGAAATCGTGAAGAGTGAGCTTGAGCCGCTTCTGCGGGAGTACTGGTACGACAATCCGCCAAAGGTCAAAGAGGCCATCGACGAGCTGGTAACCAATCTTTGATGGAATCGGGAGCACGGACATGTCGCACCTGATCCCCATTAAGAATCTCTGGTTCCTGCTCTCCTACGCGCACAACCTGGCCGAATTCTCGAGCCAGCTCCCCGTTGCGATAGCCGACGAGGACGATATCCCCGAACTGCTCGGGCGCCTGCTGGTCTGGCTTGTCGAGCGTCGGATTAGACGTAATCTGACACGTGCCTATCAGACCCGTGAGGCACGGCTAACACGAGTGCGAGGGCGCATTGATCTCGTCCAGACCCTGTGTTCGGATGAGCTTCGACAGGGGCGAATTATTTGTCGCTTCGAAGAGCCAACTGCGGACACGCCGAGAAACCAACTGGTCCGCTATGCGCTCACTCACGCAGCAACAATCGTAGGGGAAACCAACCTATCCCACCGTTGCTTCCAGTTGGCATCGGAGCTTGGTCGGCTCGGGGTCTCCTATCGCCGTCCAGCCAGGTCGGAAATGGCCCGAGAGCAAATCGGGAGAAATGATGCCGAGGACCGTGCATTGCTGGCGATTTCGGGTTTGGTATTGGATCCCCGACTTCCTACCGAAGAGGCGGGAAACTCATACCTTGCGCGCCTTCGCCGGGACGATCGCATGCTGCCTTACATATTTGAGAAAGCCGTCGCCGGTTTTTATGCTCATCAGCTCCCTGCACGAGAGTGGTGGGTCCGGCCGCAGAAGCAGCTGGACTGGCCAATCCATGCACCAACGTCAGGTTTGCGTCCCTTGCTTCCCGGCATGCAAGCTGATCTGGTAATCGATAGCCGGTTGACCGATCGACGTATTGTGATCGATACGAAGTTCAAAACGATTCTGCGCTCCAACCAATTTGGCAGCGAGAAGTTTCGTAGCGGCGACATCTATCAGGTCTTTACCTACCTGCGAACCCAGACGGGCGTCGGCGACAGGCATGCCGAGCATGCCGAAGGGACGCTCCTTCATCCATCAGTGGGTGAGCACGTGGACGAATCGTGCACAGTTCAGGGGCACCGCCTGCGATTTACGACGGTTGATCTCGGTAGCGAGATCGCGACAATTTGCGCAACCCTGAGGTCGCTGGTAGAGCCCCAGCCAATTTAGGCGTGTTGACGCGAACGCTATACAAAACCTTCCCCCTTCGCGTTGGAGGAGGCTTGCCTTAATCGGAATAGCGGACCTCAGCATCGCCGAGATTCACTTGGCCGGGATGGGTCGAAAAGGGCGGGTGCCCGGGATGTACAAGGCGCTCGATATTCGCAATGCAGCATAAAAGACGAATACCCCTTGCAGGGGCGCCTACCCCTTGTCGACAATGCCGCCGTTGCGCAACTGCCTCACAGCTTCAACCGGCCACAGCACGCGACGGTTCGCCAGCTTGACGGGCCGAACTCCGTGATAGCTTCCATCGCTGGAGTACCGCTTGCGAATTGATTGTGGATCAACGGCCATCACCGCCGCGAACTCATCGGTGGACAGATAATCGCGACTCTCAGGAATCGGCATCGGTACGCGTGGTGCCGCCTTTCGAGCGGTGGCAGACGCCTCAGGCGAGTTTGAGGGTAACGCCCCCAGAGCCGCCTCACTGAGCACCTGGCGCATCGAGTCGACTATCGCCATTGACTTTGCAGCGTATTCGGCAACCTGTGATGGAATATAGTCGACCTGCTCTGGCGCAGGCTTGCCAACAATGACATCGATGAACAATGGCAACCAGGGCGTATCGATCTCTTCGCGCTCAAACCAGTCGATGAACCGGTGCGGCGTCATCTTCGTTGGCACAGTCCCGCCGTTCTCCTCCTCGCTAGCCCACTCATGCCATTCGCGCATGATTAGGCGCGCGCAGTGGAACCGTCGATGGCCGCCGTTAGGGAGCGTCTCGCCATCAAGCCCTACCCCGCCATCCGGCATCTCTTCGCACCCCTCTGGCGCAAGAACGCCTGACATCATGAGCGCGCCTTCGACCGGCGTCCACGTCGCCCGGCCAAGACACTCTTTCAATGTGACGTGAAGCCGCATTGCAGCAGCAATGCGCTCGCGTGGTGAGTAAAGATCGCTCATAGCCCCGTTGCGTAGAGATCCTGTAAGCGCTCCGAACTGTAACCTAGGGCCGTCCCGATGTATCGCAAGCCACGCCCATTCGCCGCGCACCCATCCCAGCGGTTAATCGAACCTGTTGATTTACATGGAACGAGTACGACGAAATCCGGTTACACCGCGGTTACACAGACCCAAGAAAAAGAAAAGGGTTACAGGCAAAACAGCTGTAACCCTTTGATTTTATTGGTGGAGGAGAGGAGGATCGAACTCCCGACCTTCGCATTGCGAACGCGACGCTCTCCCAGCTGAGCTACCCCCCCAACGTGCAAATTATTCTAGCACAGGCATTTTCCGTTTTGCCAAGCCGCCAACCCGGCAAA
>Ga0209796_10000852_pt1 | contig 15449 bp, 10 predicted proteins | sample AgamicOrSfrz_FD_187167 | JGI IMG/M metagenome (GOLD analysis project Ga0209796, IMG submission 187167) | Agave microbial communities from Guanajuato, Mexico - Or.Sf.rz (SPAdes) (version 2) | ecosystem: Host-associated > Plants > Phyllosphere > Phylloplane/Leaf | place: Guanajuato, Mexico...
CAGACCCTCCTTACCAGTCTTAAGCAAGATCCCTACGCTCTGGAAACCGCCTATGTTTCGGTGATCACCTTTGACTCATCGGCACGCCAGGCGGTTCCGCTGACCGATCTGCTGAGCTTCCAGTTACCGACCCTTGCCGCCAGCGGCACAACCTCCCTGGGTGAAGCGCTCTCCCTTGCCGCCAGCGCTATCAGCAGTGAAGTGCAGAAAACCACCGCAGATACCAAAGGTGACTGGCGACCGCTGGTGTTTCTGATGACCGACGGTTCCCCCACCGACGACTGGCGCAAAGGGTTGCAGGATTTTAAATCGGCGCGCACCGGCGTCGTCGTCGCCTGCGCAGCGGGTCACGATGCGGACACCAGCGTGCTGAAAGAGATCACCGAGGTGGTGTTGCAGCTTGATACCGCCGATAGCTCATCCATCAAAGCCTTCTTCAAATGGGTCAGCGCCAGCATCTCGGTAGGCAGCCAGAAGGTGGAATCCAGCAAAAAAGAGGTGATTGGCCTCGATGATCTGCCGCCACCGCCGCCGGAAGTGAATGTCGTTTTATAACTCATCGATTAAGGGGACGTTATGTCTGTCAGTCTTAGCAAAGGCCAGGGCGTGAGCCTGAAGAAAAATGAGCACGATCTCTCCTCCGTCACCATTGGCCTCGGTTGGGATATCAACGAAGAGAAGAAAGGCTTACTGGGCGGGCTGTTTGGTAAGAAAGAGGAGGAGTATGACCTTGATGTGATCGCCTTCCTCTGTAACGCCGCCGGAAAGGTGACCGATCTCGGCAAAGTGGAGAATGGCAAACCGACGCTGGTCGATGGCGACATTATCTTTTTTAACAGCCTGCGCCACAAATCGGGCGATATCTGGCTGACGGGCGATAACCGCACCGGCGCAGGTGACGGCGACGATGAGCAGATCATCGTCAAGCTGAATGCGCTGGACGCCAGATATGAAAAAATTGTCTTTATTGTGCAGATCTATAACGGGGAAAAATTGCAGCAGCACTTCGGTAAAGTGCAGAACGCATTTATCCGCGCCGTTGATGCCCGTAACGTTGAGATGGCGCGCTTTGACCTCTCCGGCGGGCCGAACTTTACTCACCAGCGCTCAATGGTGTTTGCCGAGCTGGTGCGTGAACCAACCGGCTGGAAGCTGAATGCCATCGGCGAGCCGTCCCCTTCAGACTCCTTTGTCGCCCACCTGAGGAACTATATGTGATGCGCCGCTTACCCGTTTACCTGGTAATTGACACCTCCGGATCGATGCGCGGCGAGTCAATTCACGCCGTTAACGTCGGTATCCAGGCGATGCTGAGCGCCCTTCGTCAGGATCCCTATGCCCTTGAAAGCGTCCATATCTCCATCATCACCTTCGATAACGCGGCGCGTGAGTTTATTCCGCTGACGCCGCTGGAGGATTTTCAGTTCGCCGATATCGTGGTGCCAAGCGCGGGAGCCACCTTTACCGGTGCGGCGCTGGAGTGCCTGATTGAGTGCGTCGACCGGGATGTGCGTCGCGCCGATGGCGATCAGAAAGGTGACTGGCGGCCGCTGGTCTTTCTGATGACTGATGGCACGCCCTCTGATGCCTTCGCTTATGGCGAAGCGGTGAAAGCGATTCGCAGCCGCGCGTTTGGCTCAATCATCGCCTGTGCGGTTGGCCCGAAAGCGGGCCACGAGCACCTCAAACAGCTGACAGATAAAGTGGTGTCGCTCGAAACCCTCGACTCAACGGCCTTCGCGGGCTTCTTTAAATGGGTCTCGGCGAGCGTCTCATCGGGCAGCTCCAGCGCGGGCGTGAATAACGACTCGGATAACCTTCCGCCGCCACCGCCGGAGATCCAGCTGGTGCTGTAAGGAACAGCAGAGGCAACGCGCTGGCGTGCTGCGCCTCTCTGTCACTCCCCTTTTGTTCGCGTTACACGGCCCTCACGAGGATAAGACATGAGACGCCTTCCGGTATTTTTTGTCCTGGACTGCTCAGAGTCCATGATTGGTGAAAACCTGAAAAAAATGAACGATGGTCTGCAAATGATCGTCAGCGATTTAAGAAAGGATCCCCATGCGCTGGAGACTGCCTGGGTCTCGGTCATCGCCTTTGCGGGCATTGCGCGCACCATTGTTCCGCTCCATGAGATCGCCTCGTTTTATCCGCCGCGCCTGCCGATTGGCGGTGGCACCCACCTTGGCGCCGCGCTGCGGGAGCTGAGCGTGCAGATCGACACTCAGGTGAGGGTCACCACCCATGAGGTTAAAGGGGACTGGAAACCAGTTGTCTACCTGCTGACCGACGGCCGCCCGACGGATGATCCCAGTGCGGAGATCAAACGCTGGAAAGAGCACTACGCCCGCAAAGTTAACCTTATCGCGGTCGGTCTTGGCCCCTCGGCGGATCTCAATATCCTCAGGCAGCTGACGGAAAATGTGATGCTTTTTACCGAGGCCCGTGAGGGCGACTTTACCCGCTTTATTAAGTGGATCACCGCCTCCGTCACCGCCCATAGCCGCAGCGTGGGTGAAGAGAAACCGCCCGAACTCAACCAGACGGAGTATATCGTCCGGCTGGCGAAAGAGGACGTTGTCCGCGCCTATGATGAGAACTGCGTGACGCTCACCGGGCGCTGCAGCAAAACCCGCCGCCCCTATCTGATGAAATATGAGCGCCCGCCGGTGAACGTCTCCGGTCTCGATTTCCGTCTTAACCTGAACAACTTCAATATTGCCGGTTGCTACCCTATCGATGAAGAGTATTTCGACTGGTCTGACGCCTCGACCTACAACGTCCAGGTGAATACTCGCGATCTGCACGGCGTGCCGGGCTGCCCCCACTGCGGCAACGCCAGCGCGTTTGCCATGTGTGCCTGCGGCAAACTGCTCTGCATCGATGGGCCTGATGAGGTGGTCTGCCCTTGGTGCGAAAGAGTGCTCTCCTTCAGAGATAACGGCGGAGATTCCGATTTTGACGTCAGCAGAGGGCGAGGCTAATGAGCGCTGAAAAAGAGATTATCGGTTTTATTCTGCAATCGCGCGGGCATCACGTCGGCGACGAGGAGTTAGACGCGTTATCCGGGGAGCCTGCGCTGCGGGACAAACTCGACGCGTTATTAACCGAACTGGAAAACCAGCTGGCGACCGTCGGGGATCACACCACAACACCGCAGGCTGAGGAGAGCGCTGAAGCGATCGAACCGCCAGATGAAACGGTAACAGAGCCCGACGCTGAGCAGGCCGCGCCGCGCACGGAGTTGTGGAAGTTAATGCCCTACTACGAATTTGAGACCCCGGCAAAAGCGACCCTTGAGCCAACGCCGCCAGTGTTGAAACCAGGCCAGGTGCCGCCAGCGCGATCCGCTGAAACGCCGAGACCGCGCCCAGCGCCCTGCGCACGCATCAGCGTGCCGAATGCCCGCGCAGGCGAAGCCTTTTGTGCCCCGCTGGTGATTACCCTTGATGATGGGCAGACGGCAACCATTAATGATGTCGTGATCCCTGACGCGTGCGGGCTTCATTTCGACAAGGCGCAGCAGGTACTGAGCGGCGTACCGACACAGAGCGGCGATATCGAGATGCTGGTGCGCTGGTCCTGCGCCTCGCATACCAATGGTGAAACGCCGCTGCTGTTTGTGGTGAACCCGGATCCGCGCAGCCTGTGGAAAATTATTGAGCCACCGGCGGATGCCCCCTACCCGAAAGCGCATGTCGAACATGAAGGGATTGTCCGCGATGGCGTGAAGATCGCCGGGGCGAGCCGCCGCGGGCGTTCTCATGAGCATGCGGGCAGCTTCCGCGATGATGACTTCTATCTCAACCACAGCGAAGAGACGGGCTGGAGCGTGATGCTGGTGGCCGATGGCGCAGGCAGCGCTGCAAACTCCCGAGAAGGGTCGCGAATTGCCGCTGAAGTGGCCGGGGAGTATCTCTTCAGCCAGCTACGCGGGCCGCGAGGCGCGGAGTTAAAGCAGCAGATCGCGCGCTGGGGCACAGAGGAGCAGCAAAACACCATTAACGCGATGCTGCACCACTTTAAGCAGGCGGCAACTCTTGCGGTTAACAGCATCTCGAATGAGGCTATTCGCGCGGAGCAGCCGGTAAAATCCTACTCCACCACGCTGCTGGCAACCGTCTCACTGCGGCTCGGCGAGCAGCTATTTGCCGCTTCGTTCTGGCTGGGCGACGGCGCAATTGCCGCTTACAGTCCCTCGGGCAAAGTGCGCGTGTTGGGTAATCCTGACAGCGGCGAGTATGCCGGGCAGACGCGCTTTCTCGATGCGTCGATCATTGCCGATCCCGCCTTCTCCGGGCGTATCAGCGTCGGCAAGTGGCAGGATGTCTCGCATCTTATCCTGATGACCGACGGCGTCTCCGATCCGCGCTTTGAAACGGATAATGGCCTGCGCAGCGACGAGAAGTGGACGCAGCTGGTCAACGAGCTTTCACCCCTGCTTGCGGATGCCGGACAGGAACCGGAACGTCTCGCCGAGTGGCTCAACTTTTTCTCCCCAGGCAACCATGATGACCGCACTCTTGTGCTGGCATGGTGACTGACACGCGTTACGGGTGACTGAATATGGCAAATATCGTTACATGTACAACAAAAGATGGGCAGACGGTGCAGTACGTCGACGACGTCATCGGATCGGGTTCGATGAAAGATGTCTACTTCTCGCCGGACAAGTCCTATGTGGTGGCCTTCTACCACAAGCCGCAAAACGCCCAGGCGAGAGAGCGGATTGATATGATCACCGGGCGATACCGGCAGAATATCTTTGAGCAGGCGGGCGGGGATTACTGGAAAGATCTCTTCTGCTGGCCGACGCATGTCGTGGAACACAACAATAAAATCGGTATTGTCGTTCCCGTCTATCAGCAGCACTTTTTCTTTAAGTATGGCTCGAAGAATGATGACTTCCTCGGCATCAAAGGGCGCGAAAAAGAGGGGAAATGGTTCGCCAGTGCCAGTAACCAGAACAAATTCCTCGATCCGCGCGAGCGCGGCAACACCCTCACCTATCTGAAGGTGTGCCTGCTGCTGACCCGTGCGGTGAGAAGGATGCATGCCGCAGGCCTCTGCCACAGTGATTTGAGTTACAAAAACGTGCTCGTCGATCCCGAGCAGGGCCACGCCTGTATTATCGACGTCGATGGGCTGGTGGTGCCGGGAAAATACCCGCCTGATGTGGTCGGCACCCCCGATTTCATCGCGCCGGAAGTGGTGGAGACCAGCCACCTTGCCAAAGAGGATCCTAAGCGCGTATTGCCGAGCATCGCGACGGATCGCCATGCGCTGGCGGTGCTGATCTATATGTACCTCTTTTTCCGCCACCCGCTCAGGGGCGGAAAAATCCACGATCTCGATGATGAGACACGGGACGAAACGCTGGCGATGGGCGAGCGGGCACTGTTTATTGAGCACCCGACGGACAGAAGCAATGCCGTCAAGCTTAATCAGATCTCCCCGTTTGCGCTGCCCTGGGCCGACCCGGAAAAAATTCCCTATACCATCATGGGACCTTACCTGACGCCGCTGTTCGATCGTGCGTTTATCGAGGGGTTACATAACCCCACCCGTCGCCCGACCGCTGATGAGTGGGAAAGCGCACTGGTGAAAACCGTGGATCTGATCCAGCCCTGCCAGAACAGCAGCTGTGATCAGAAGTGGTATGTCTTCTCCGGCAAAACCAAACCGGTCTGCCCTTACTGTGGAACGCCCTACAGAGGGAAATTGCCGATTCTCAACCTCTACTCCTCCCGTAAGGCAGGCAGCTTCCGGCCTGACGATCACCGCTTAATGGTCTGGAGCGGTCAGTCCCTTTACGCCTGGCATGTGAACCGGCTGATTGCGCCAAACGAGCGCACCACTGCGGAGCAGAAAAAGCGTGTTGGCTACTTTGTTTACCATAACGATCAGTGGTGGCTGGTGAACGAAGGGATTGAGGGGCTGATGTCGCTCCCGGATAAAAAGATCATCCCGATTGGCGACAAAATCGAGCTGACGGACAACGCGCAGTTCGTTCTCTCCCAGGAAGAAGGCGGCAGGCTTGTGGTGGTTCAGCTCCTTTCCAACTGATTAACATCAAAAGCAGGCAGCCTTTGCCTGCTTTTTTTTACCGGAGTTCACCATGCAGCCAACCTTAACTACCATCGATGGCCTTTTTTACCGGGCAATCGATCCTGCGTACCGCGATCTGGCGCTGGCGGGGTCGCGAAACGCGGGCAGATATTCGCGAGCCGATCAACCCACGCTCTACCTGAGCTCTTCGCCCGAGGGCGTCGACGCGGCGATGCAGGCGCATAAAACGAACCGCAGCGCGCAGTTGGAGATTATTCAACTGCGCGTTCACGCCGCCCGCATTTTCGATTTACGCAGCGATGCGGCGTTATCCGCCGCCGGTATCGATCTTGCTGATGCCGTTGCGCCGTGGCAGGAGATTGTCGCTTCGGGCGGCACCCCCTCCTCCTGGCGCGTACGTCAGCAGCTGGAAATGCTGGGGGCGGTGGGTTTGATTGACCCTTCGCGCAAAGCGCCGGGTCTCTGGCATCTGGTGCTGTTTAGCTGGAATAACGGCGCCGGGCAGCCGGAGGTGGAGATCGTGATGTAAAGCCTGTGAACATAACAACTTGTTTATCAATGTAAAAAAGTATGAGTTAACACGCTTTTCGGGCACAGATAAATCTCAGATCATTGCAAAACCATTAATTATGGTAGGCAATTATTGTTGATCGATACTATTTTTATGCGATATTTACTCTTGTCTTGACGGTGTCTCCTGCCTAATCAAGACCCGCTCGTGACTGAGCAAAACTGATGATGTACTAAAAGCAAAAATAGTATTTTGACTCTGCTGCCCTCCCGTGAGGGCATTTTTTTGCCTGCGATTTAATAATCACGCTGCATCGCAATCCGTCGGCTCGCATCCAGCCCGCTTGCGGCTTCTGCGGCAATCACTCTTTTAAGCCGTGGCGAAAGCGCCTCCTCTTTGATCTCCTCAAAACCCAGCGAAGCGTAAAACGCGGCGTTGAATGGCGCATAGCGATCGGTGGTCAGCGACGCGCCCGCTAAACCACGCCTCTCTCCTGCGTTCAGCAGCGCACACAGCAGCTGGCGCCCAATCCCCTTGCGCTGCCATGCCGGGTGAACATCCATTTCGGCGATATGCAGCCAGTTATCCTCGATCTGCGCCCCGGCAAAGCCGATCGGCTGTTGGTCGGCAGCCAAAGCCACCAACAGCATCCCTTCATGGGATAAATGTTCGAGATCTTCAAGGCTGGAGACCGCCGGTTCGCCGCTCACCGCCCCGGCGGCCCGCAGCGTTTCAAAAGCGGCAAGTTCAATCTCTCTTAGCGCAGCGAGATGCCCGGTGCGGGCTGGCGCAATAGTGATGTCATTCATTGGGTTCCTGAATTATTCGAGGCAATCATTTCGCTATCGATTATCTCTTTAACCACCCCTTCTGTCTGCCAGCGCGTCAGCTTCTCCACTACCGTGTGATAGAGCGCATCCTGCTGGCGCGGCAGACAAATCGCCTGGGCAATCTGCATAAAATCATCCTCCAGCACGCGGTAGCCGGGATGTTCTGCCGCCGTTTGCTCCAGGGGCTGGCGGATCCCGGCGACCATATCGCCCTCACCATGTAGAAAGGCTTCAATCGCCGCCTGCGATGAACTCAGGCGATTCAGCGTGGCGTGATCCAGCTCGCGGGTTAAGTAGAGATCGTACGCCGCGCCCCTGCCGACGTTTATCACCACGCCGGGTTTATCCATCTGCGCCACGCTCTGCCAAGGGCTTTGCGCCTTTACCAGCGCCGTGCCCTGGATGGTGATATAGGGCTGGGTGAAACGTAATGTCTCTTCGCGTTTCGGATCGACGGCGAGGAAAGCGATATCCCAGACGCCGTTCTCTGCATCCTCCACCACTTTTCCGGCGGTCGGATAGGTAATGAACTGCGCCTCTTTTGCCATATCGGCGGCAATCCGCCGGGCAAGTTCAACGGTGATCCCGGCAGGCTCACCCGCCGCGGTCTGGCGGGCAAGCACGGCATTGCCTAAATTGATGGCGAAACGAAGCGGTTGACTGGCTGACATAGTGCTTCTCCTGAAAGCAGTTTATGCCTTCAAAAGATAGCAGACGCGCGTCACTGCGGGCGGGCAATCAACCTTTTCAGTTCGGGAATACAGGAGCCGCAGTTGGTGCCGCACTTAAGCTTTTCGCCAAGGCGCGACACGCTGTTGCACCCTGAACGGATCGCCTCGCTGATCGCCCGCTCACCAATAGCAAAACAGCTACAGATTGTCGCACCGGCAGGCGCTTTGCCGCTGGCGCTGCGCCCGGCCAGCAATGCCAGCCGATGTGCGGCGCTTTGTGGTGGCCGGGAAAAGGCGGCGATCACCGCTGCCCGGTCTGGCTGCGGGCGCTGGCGGTGCGCGTAAAAGGCCAGTTGCAGTTCGCCATCCGCCCAGGCGAGCAGATTAAAACCGTTGCTGCCAAGGGCGGCAGGCTGGCACACCCACTCGTCTGCCAGAAAATGTTCGCGTAGCCACGCCATCCACGAAGTCGGCCACGCACTGTCGGCGAGCGCAAAGTGCGTCACGTCGGGCTGGGTGATGCGGCTCCAGTAGGCGGTTTTCGGCGCTGAAAGCGTATCTTCACGCAGAAATAGCTCACCCTGCCAGGCGGCCTGCCAGCGCTGAATACTGACCGGCATCTGCTTACTCTCCGGCTGACCGGAAAGGGGATCGGTCTCGGCGGCAATCAACGCATCGACCCGCGCCTGCTGGCTAAAGGCGCTATTCCAGTGCATCGGCACAAACACCCTGCCGCGCGGTTGCAGCGCATCCGGCTGCGCGCGCAGCAGCAGCCAGCCGTGCGTTGATGAAACACGCACAAGATCGTCGGCGCTAATCTGCGGCGCATCGTCGGGGTGAAACTGGCAAAACGGCTCGCTGATATGCTGCATCAGCCGCGGGGATTTACCACTGCGCGTCATGGTGTGCCACTGATCGCGGATGCGTCCGGTGTTCATCACCAGCGGCCAGCGCGGCGTCGGCGGGTTGGCGGGCAGACGCGGCGTCACGGCAATAAGGCGGGCCTTCTCGTCGGCAAAAAAGAAGCGATTATCGGTAAACAAGCGCGCCGTGCCGTGGGGATGCAGCCCATTCACCGGCCACTGAATGGGCTTAAGATCGTCCCACTGTTGGCGGGTCAGCGTCGCGAGGCCGCTGATATCAAACGCCCGCGTGCCCTCATTTTCAAACCCCGACAGCGCGGCATGTTCGCAAAAGATCTCCGCCGGATGCTGCCAGCTAAAGGCCTCGGCAAACCCCATGCGCTGTGCCGCCTGGCTTACGATCCACCAGTCGGCGCGCGCCTCGCCCGGCGGTGGTAAAAAGGCGCGCTGGCGGGAAATGCAGCGCTCAGAGTTGGTAACGGTGCCGTTTTTCTCGCCCCACGCCAGCGCTGGCAGGCGGATATGCGCCGCGCGAGTGGTATCGATGTCGCGCATTACATCTGAAACAATCACCAGCTCGCAGCGCGCCAGTCCGGCGCGCACGCGGTCGGCATCCGGCAGCGAGACCAGCGGATTAGTGCCCATAATCCACACCGCTTTTATCTCACCCTTTTCCACGGCACGAAAGAGATCGACAGCATTCAGTCCGGGATTTTTTGTGACGTTGTCACTCTTCCAGAAGCGCCCGACGCGGTCGACGTCCTGCGGCGAGAAGCCCATATGTGAGGCCAGCTGGTTCGCCAGCCCACCCACTTCCCGCCCGCCCATCGCATTTGGCTGACCGGTTATCGAAAACGGCCCGCAGCCTTCCCGGCCGATTTTCCCCGTCGCCAGGTGGAGGTTGATAATGGCATTGCATTTATCAACGCCGGAAGTGGATTGATTAATGCCCATCGAGTAAAGCGTCACCAGCGTATCGCTGGCGGCAATCATCTGGTAAAAGGCCCGCAGCGCCTCCTGCGGCAGCTGGCAATAGTCGGCGGTGCGCTCAACTGTCCAGATCTCTGCCGCCGCCAGCGTCTCCGCTGCGCCAGTGGTGTAATGGTTAAGATACTCCCTGTCGAGTTTGCCCTGCTGCGCCATAAAATGGAGCGCGCCGCAAAACAGCGCTGCATCGCTGCCGGGGCTCAGCGGCAGATGCAGATCGGCGAGATCGCAGGTGGCGGTGATGCGCGGGTCGATAACAATAATACGCATCTCTGGCCGCGCCTGTTTGGCCTGTGCCAGCCGCTGATAGACCACCGGGTGCGCCCAGGCGGTGTTTGAGCCGGTGAGGATCACGCACTCTGCAAGCTCCAGATCCTCATAGCTGCACGGCACCGCATCGGCACCAAACGCCCGTTTATAGCCCACCACCGCCGAGGCCATACAGAGGCGCGAGTTGGTATCCATATTGCCGCTGCCGATAAAGCCTTTCATCAGCTTATTGGCGACATAGTAATCCTCTGTCAGCAGCTGGCCGGAGCCGTAAAAGGCCACCGCCTGCGGGCCGAACTGCGCAATCACCCGCTGCAACCCTTCCGCCACCGCATCCAGCGCGCGCTCCCAGCTTACCGGCTGCTGGTCGATCTCTGGCTGCAACAGTCGCCCGGTGAGATCCAGCGTTTCACCCAGCGCGCTGCCCTTCACACAGAGCCGCCCGTGGCTCGCCGGGTGCAACGTATCACCCTGGGCGCTAAACCCTTGCCCTTCGGGCTGCATGCGCACGCCACACCCGACGCCGCAGTAGGCGCAGGTGGTGGAAACCGCCGCGCCCGTCACAGGCTCACCGTGGCGATACGGTGTTCGCGCCCTGCCGCGACGCTTTGCGGCTGCGCCAGCACCCACACGCGCCCGCCCTCCACTTTTACCGGCCAGACGCTGAGCGCGGTCTGCTCATCATCGAGGCTGCGGCCATCGCGCAGGCGAAAACGCTGCTTATAGAGTGGCGAAATCACCACCGGTTCACCGTTAACGTCCCCCAGCAAGCCGCGTGCCAGCACATTCGCCTCGCTATCCGGTTCATGGTTGCTGAGAGCAAACACCTGCTGCGGATGATCCGGCAGATGAAAAAGCGCGATTTGCTGATGACCGAGCCGCGCCGCCATCCCCGCATGGCGCGGGATTTCCGATAATGGGCAGAGATCGACCCAGCCCTGCGGTAGCGGTTTGTGCGTAGCAGAAGGCAACGCGGCGCGCTCCTGCGCCGTTGCCGGGCGGATCTGCTGGCGCTCCGGCACCATCACTACCCCTTCGTCGGGCTGGTCACTGTTAACAAACGGGCGGAACAGCGCCAGCCGATCCGGATCAGCGAGCGTGGTTTGCCACTCACACTGATAAGCGTCGATCACCGTCTGCATCTCGCTCTCCAGCTCGGCGGCGATGTTCAGGCTATCCTCCAGCACCACCTCGCGCAGGTAAGCCATGCCGCCGTCGAGATTATCCATCCAGGTGCTGGTGCGTTGCAGGCGGTCGGCGGTGCGGATGTAGAACATTAAAAAGCGATCGACGGTGCGGATTAACGCCTCGGTGCTCAAATCCTGCGCCAGCAGATCGGCGTGGCGCGGCTTCATGCCGCCATTGCCGCAGACATAGAGGTTCCAGCCTTTTTCGGTAGCGATCACGCCAACATCCTTACTCTGCGCTTCGGCGCATTCGCGGGTGCAGCCGGAGACCGCCATCTTGATTTTGTGCGGCGAGCGCAGCCCTTTGTAACGGTGTTCCAGTTGCAGCGCCAGCGCGGTGGAGTCCTGCACGCCGTAGCGGCACCAGCTGGATCCGACGCAGGATTTCACCGTGCGCAGGGATTTGCCATAGGCATGCCCGGTCTCAAACCCGGCTTCAACCAGCTGCTGCCAAATCTCCGGCAGCTGTTCGAGGCGCGCGCCAAACAGGTCGACGCGCTGGCCGCCGGTGATCTTGGTATAGAGGTTATAGCGCCGCGCAATCTGCCCGATGGCAATTAGCCCGTCCGGCGTGATTTCCCCTGCGGGAATGCGCGGCACCACGGAGTAGGTGCCATCTTTCTGGATGTTGGCAAAAAAGCGGTCGTTGGTATCCTGCAACGGCAGGTGCTGCGGCTTCAACAGGTACTCATTCCAGCAGGAGGCGAGCACCGAGCCGACCAGCGGTTTGCAGATCTCGCACCCGTGCCCGCGCCCATGTTTCGCCAGCAGTTCGTCAAAGGTGCGGATATTGCCCACCCGCACCAGGTGGTAGATCTGTTGGCGCGAATAGGGAAAGTGTTCGCAGAGATCCTTTTTCACCTCGATGCCCATCTCTTCAAGCGCAAACTCCATCACCTGTTTGGTCAGCGCCGCGCAACCGCCGCAGCCGGTCACCGCTTTGGTGCAGGATTTGATCGCTGCCATATCACTACAGCCGCTATTCACCGCGCCGCAGATATCCGCCTTGCTAACGTTATGACAGGAGCAGATCTGCGCGCTGTCGGGCAGTGCCGCAACGCCGAGCGTTGGCGCTGCCTCCCCGCTGCTGGCAGGCAGGATCAGCGTCTCCGGCCTCGCGGGCAGCGGCATCTCATTGAGCATCATCTGCAACAGCGCGCTGTAAGACTCGCTGTCGCCAATCAGCACCGCGCCAAGCAGCTTTTTGCCATCTTCTGAGACGACGATTTTTTTATAGATCTCCGCCGGGCCATCAACCCAGCTGTAGCTCTCACTACCCGGCGTGCGGCCATGGGCATCGCCAATCGAGGCGACTTCAACGCCGAGCAGCTTCAGCTTGGTGCTCATATCCGCGCCGGTAAATTTCGCCTCGCCGTCGGCCAGCGTCTCCGCCAGCGTGCGCGCCATCTGATACCCGGGCGCGACGAGGCCGAAAATTTGCCCGTTCCACAGCGCGCACTCGCCAATGGCGAAGACGTCCGGATCGGAGGTGCGGCACTGGTCATCAATCACAATGCCGCCGCGCGGCCCAATCGCCAGCCCGCAGTCGCGCGCCAGGTTGTCACGCGGGCGAATGCCTGCCGAGAAGAGCACCAGATCGGTTTCAAGAAAGCTGCCATCGGCAAAGTTCATGCGATAGCGGCTGGTCTCTCCGGCAACGATTTCGCGCGTCTCTTTGCCGGTATGCACCTGCACGCCAAGGGCTTCAATTTTGCGCCGCAGCATTGCCGCCCCGCCTTCATCCAGCTGCACGCCCATCAGTCGCGGCGCAAACTCCACCACATGGGTTTGCAGGCCGAGGTTTTGCAGCGCGTTCGCCGCTTCCAGCCCCAGCAGACCGCCGCCCACCACTACGCCCGTTTTGCCCTCGTCGGCACAAGCTTTGATCGCCACCAGATCGTCAAGGGTGCGGTAGACCAGGCACCCCGGTGCATCATTACCGGGGATCGGCGGAACAAAAGGCGATGAACCGGTAGCCAGCACCAGCCGATCCCAGGCGGTCTGGCGACCCAGCTTATCGACGACAAAACGGCGCTGAAGGTCAATCTGCGTAATACCCTGATTCAGACGCAGCTCAATGCCGGTGGCTTCGAAAAAGCCCTCTTCCACCATCGACAGCGACGCGGCGCTGCGCCCGGAGAACCAGGCCGAGAGATGAACGCGGTCATAGGCCGGCACCGACTCCTCGGCAAAGACAATCACCTGATAGCGCAGATGCAGTTCACGCTCCACCAGCTGTTGCAGAAAGTGGTGGCCGACCATGCCGTGTCCGGCGACAACTAAAACAGGTTTTGACATCACATCGCTCCTCGCTATCTCAGTGGATAACGGCTGGTTCAGAATGGGGGAAAGATCCTCTTCAGGGGTAAAGGGGCCCGGCTGACCGGGGGTGTTAAGCCGGGCGAAGTACCCCGGCCCGTCGCTGATATCGCCCCACAGCAGCACGCCGCGCAGCTGGTTATTGCTCATCACCAGGCGGCGGTAATCGCCGGTAAACGGGTCGGTTGCGGTGTAGACCGCATCGCCCTCGCGCGCGCCGGCGCAGTAGAGATCGAGGCCGCTCACTTTCAGGCGCAGCGGCACCTCTTCAAGCGTGAACGGCGCGAGCGCTTCACCGAGAAGCCTGGCGGCAAGGGTTTCCGCCTGCCGCCAGCAGGGTGCCACCAGCCCGAAGGTGATCTCGCCAAACTGGCAGCACTCGCCGATCGCTGAAATCGCCGGGTCGTTGGTGCGCAAATGTCCATCCACCAGGATGCCGCGATCGCACGCCAGCCCGGCGGCCTGCGCGAGGGCGATATTGGGCCGCACACCGGCACAGACCACCACGGCCTGCGCCGGGATCCGCCGTCCATCCTGCAACTCCAACGCGCTAAGTCGCCCCTGCGCATCGACGCAGCAGGCGCGGGTCTCAACGGCCAGCAGCGTGTCGATGCCGCGCGCGTTGAGGCTCGCTTGCAGCAGCGTTGCCGCGTGCGCATCCAGCTGTTGATCCATCAGGTGCGGGCCGCGATGAATAATCACGCTGTGAATACCGCGCTGCGCCAGCGCTGCCGCAGCTTCAATACCCAGCACCCCGCCGCCCAGTACCACGGCCGTTTGTCCGGCGCTGAGCTGGCTCAGCATCGCCTCGACATCCGCCTGCTGGCGAAAGGCGTAGACGCCGGGCAGATCGATGCCAGGAAGCGGTGGCATAAAGGGGCGCGATCCGGTGGCGAGCACCAACTGGTCGTAAGCGAGTGATTCCCCGCCAACGCACACGGTGCGGGAGGCACGATCGATCGCCGTCACCGGCTGGCCTGCAAGCCACGTCACGCCGTGACGGGCATACCAGGCCTTGTCATGCGTCACTATCTCATCGAAGGTTTTCTCGCCCGCCAGCACCGGCGTCAGCAGAATGCGGTTATAAGCCGCTCTCGCCTCCTCATCGATCAGCACAATATGAAAGCGGCCAGGCGCGCGTTCGCAGAGCTGTGCGACCAGCCGCGTACCCGCCATGCCGTTGCCAATCACTATCAGACGCGGTTTCTCCATCGGCATATTCCTCAGGCCACGGCTTTATGTTTTTCATGCAGGAAGTGCAGCACCTGCTGGCGGTAGTGATGAAACTGCGCATCGTTAGCCAGCGCCAGCCGCGAGCGCGGACGCGGCAGCGTGACCTCCAGCACCTCGCCCACTTTCGCCGCCGGGCCGTTGGTCATCATCATTACCCGGTCAGAGAGCAGCACCGCTTCGTCGACGTCATGGGTGATCAGCACAATGGTGGTGTTGAGCTGGGTCTGGATCTCCATCACCGCATCCTGCAAATGGGCGCGCGTCAGGGCATCGAGTGCGCCGAAAGGCTCATCCATCAGCAGCACTTTGGGCTTCATCGCCAGCGCGCGGGCAATGCCGACACGCTGCTTCATGCCGCCGGAGATCTCGCCGGGGCGCTTATGCATCGCATGCCCCATATGCACCAGTTCAAGGTTGTGGGCGATCCACGCCTGCATCTCGCTTTTGCTCATCTCGCCCTTAAACACCTGGTGTACCGCCAGCGCGACATTCTCCGCCGCCGTCAGCCA
>Ga0209796_10000853_pt1 | contig 15414 bp, 11 predicted proteins | sample AgamicOrSfrz_FD_187167 | JGI IMG/M metagenome (GOLD analysis project Ga0209796, IMG submission 187167) | Agave microbial communities from Guanajuato, Mexico - Or.Sf.rz (SPAdes) (version 2) | ecosystem: Host-associated > Plants > Phyllosphere > Phylloplane/Leaf | place: Guanajuato, Mexico...
GTCCGCCATTCCAAAGCCGGCCTCGAGCAGATACCAAGCCATGTAGAGCACATGTATGAGGTCGCTGAGCAAGTGCCCGTTCCCATTACCAGTGCGCAACGCTGTGAACGCAAGGTGATTGCGCAGCGAAACCGACCGCACGGATTCTAATGTTCCGGGAAGAAGCGTGGCTTTAGACGATGGCGTTCTGAATGTCGGCCGGGTCTTTCGCGTGTCTCTATTCATTTCGCATAAAACTGTTATCGAAGGGCGCTGAAATTCCCGTGTTAGTTGGCGCGCGTTATTCACTTACAGTCGACTGCAGTGATTGCCGTCAACGTCATACGAGGGCTGGAACAGTATGCCTTCCAAACAGTTACCGCTTGTCCGCATTACAACGTCCAGGGTCAATGAGGCGCTGATTACCCGACGGCCTCGTGCGTTTGCTCGTTTTTGTGCCGAAAAGCTACCCCTCGGTATTCCCACAGCATGTCCCCTTTGTGCACGGTTTTGCCGGCCTGCGAAGCCGTGCACCTGTCAAACGGCCGCCTCTGGCTTATCCGGCCGATACGCCGGCAGACATCACTTACTCATATGGGCTTCCGCTTGAAGCACAGTTTGAGAAAAAATTACCTTTTATATCTACGCCGAGAAAATGTTTCCAGAAATGTAAGCTGGCTGCGATATTCAATTAACAAAAATTGTTGCCTCACCATTTTCGTCATATTATCTCGCGTGGCAATCGGCGGGACTTCAAATGACGATAAATGACTTGGCGGCGGTACTCGGCGCGGGGATAGACCAATCTCGACGCCTGTTAAAATTGGACACTCCATTGGGTGTAAGTGCCTTGGTGCCAGTCCGTGTCGTCGGTACTTCCCGCATTGGGCGAAATTACGACTTTATTGTCGATGTCGCCTCGCAGAAAGATTCCATTGAACTCAAGTCGCTCATCACGAAACCGGTGACGCTATGGACGCAACAGACAGACCTGTCATATCTGCCTCGTCACGGGTACGTTCACACTGCGCGGCACTTGGGCTCGGACGGCAGCCTTCAGCTTTACCAGATTAGCTTTTCGTCGTGGTTGCATTTCCTGAAATTTCGCAGCGACGCGCGGATATTTCAGGACAAGACGGCGGAGGACATTATTTCGTCGGTATTCGATGAGCACCCCCAGTCACGCGGCGCATATCGCTTTGAACTCCGTAATCAGCTACCTCCGCGGTCGTTCTGTGTTCAATATGAAGACGACTGGAACTTCGTGCACCGGATTATGGAAGCGGAAGGCCTCTTCGGCTATTTCGAACAGGCGGATGACGGCAAAGCGCACACGTTGGTCATCACGGACGACCTGTACACCGTCAAGGCCCTTCTTCCGCAAGATGTCTCGTTTTATAAAGCGGGCGCAGGAAGTGAAACGGATGCGATAGTCCAGTGGGGCGGAGCACGCACATTGCAGAGCGTGAGCTACACCACGCGCACATTCGACTATAAAAATCCGACCTTCAAGAAAGAGCTGTCTACGCCGACGGTCGACAAGCAAGGCGACCTGCCCGACCAGGCCGAGGTCTACGAGTACACGGGCGCCTACACCTACGGCGACAGTGCTCGTGGCGACGCGTTGTCCAAGACGCGCATGGAAGAATGGGAGTCCCGCGCGAAGCGTTTCTTCGCGGCGGGCAGCGTACGGCGAGCCGATGTGGGACGCTGGTTCCAGCTCGAGGGTGCTACCGCTCTCGCATCCGACAGCGCTGAAAACCGGCAGTTTGCGATTCTGGCCGTCACCTGGTACATCGAGAACAACCTGCCCGTTTCGACGGGAACACAGTTCCGCCACAGCCTCCAGTCACAACTAGCTGAAGCTCGCTCATATCATGCGGGTTCGTCCGACGTCTTCAATGTCAAGGACGCGTTGGGTGGCGAAGGTTTCTTCCTCGTGGAAATGGAAACGCAGCGACGCACGGTTCCGTTTCGCAGCCCCTTCGAACACCGTAAGCCCCTCATGCATACCCAGACCGCGACAGTGGTCGGCCCGAATCAGGAGGAAGTATTCACGGACAGCCTCAACCGGGTCAAGGTGCTGATGCACTGGGACCGGCGGAACGGCGGTGACGAAAAGGCTTCCTGCTGGCTGCGCGTCATGTCACCCAATGCCGGCGGGACGCTCGGCGGGGTTTTTGTCCCGCGTGTGGGACATGAAGTGGGAATCGTCTACCTGGACGGCGATTGTGACCGGCCGGTCGTCAGCGGCAGTCTGTTCAACGGACACCAGACGCCGCAATGGCATTCCAACGGCCTGCTGTCGGGTTACAAGTCGAAGGAATTTCAGGGCACGGGCTACAACCAGCTCGTGATGGACGATTCGACGGGCCAGAACCGCGCCCAGCTTTTCAGCAGCACGGCTCAGAGCTACTTGCATCTTGGCTATCTCATCGACCAGCAAGGCAATACGCGCGGCAGCTATCTCGGGACTGGCTTCGACCTGAAGACCGATTCGTACGGCGCTGTGCGCGCTTCGCAGGGTATGTATCTGTCGACGTACGCGAAGGTCGGCACGTCGAGCCAGCCGCTCGATGTCAAGGAGGCACACCAGCACCTCGTCGACTCAGGCGGTGTCGTTGAGCGGCGCTCCGAAGTCGCAACAGGCGGTCAGGCCGAAGGCCTGCAGGACGCACAGGACACCATTAACGACTTCGCCGCCGCGACTCAGAGCGCGCGACAGGCAAACTCGGGCGGAGGCAACACGGCCGGTGGCGGAACTGGCGAGGCGAACGGATTCGCTCAACCTGTGATGCTGCTCGCCAGCCCCTCCGGTATCGGCCTTTCGACGCAGAAATCCATCCAGGCCGCGGCGACAGAGCACGTGAACATCGTGAGTGGCGCCAGCACGCACATTGCCGCGACTAAGTCGCTCATCGCGAGCGTGGGCGAAAAACTCAGTCTCTTCGTGCAGAACGCGGGCATGAAGCTATTCGCAGGCAAGGGCAAGATTGAGTTGCAGGCGCAGTCGGACAATATCGAACTGACCGCTGACCGGACGGTGAAAGTTGTATCGACTTCCGATGCTGTCAATGTGATGGCAGAAAAGGAAATCAAACTGATGGGGGGTGGCGCGACGATTCGACTAGCTGGGGGCAACATCTATGTACATGCGCCGGGTCTGGTCGAAATCAAAGGTACACAGCATTCATTCCAGGGGCCCGCAAGCGAGAACGCCGCGGCACAGCTACCCGTGACCGAGGCGTGCGCGCAGAAATTCGCTTCCGCCTCGCAGGCCGGTGCGGCCATTGTCGACTAAGCCCCTCCCATGGACTACTACCTGATTGTCGAGCCCGACAACGGCCACGTCGACCTTGGCACGGCACCGCGGATGTACGAAGTCGGCGAGATTGTCCCAATTGCGATGCCGGAACTCAAAGGGGTGATGCCGATGCTTTACGCAGTGGAGCACCCTGAACAGCAACTTCCGGCTATCGAGACCATTGCGGCTCGGGACCTGCAGGAGGGCCTCCCACCGCGCGTCTGTGCGCTGATTGAGACTGATGCAAACGCCGAGACATTGATGCGGCACGTTAGCGACATGATTGCGCTGCCTCGCGAACCCGAGGGCTACTCGGTATTCCGGTTCTACGACCCCCGGGTGGTTGGCAACCTTGGATGGGTGCTTCGACCGGAGCAGCTATCGCTCATGTTCGGACCGGTGCAGCGCTGGCGTTATTTCTCAGGCAGTGGGTGGCTGACGATGGAGCGCCCGGTAGTTGCTCCCGCTGAACACCTGTCGCCATCGATTGACCAGTGGGCAACGCTGCGCCGCCTGCATCTCATCGAGCAGGCGCTGAAGTCCATACGCGACGCCGGCGAGCCCGTTGATGAGCGAACCCCTCGCCAGCTCGACGCCATGTTCACGAAGGGGGGCCGATATAGCCTCGCGGGCGAGGACCTGGTGGTGTTTGCGGTGCAGGGCTTGCTGGTTTCATCGAATCTCGACCGACATCCCGACGTGGCCGCGGCGCTTCAGCCGGGGCAGACGTCGTCGTACTCGGAAATCACCGCTTTGTGGACCGATGAACACTGGGCGCAGATTGCGCAGGAAGCGGCGCTGTACGCGTAACGCAACAACACATAACGCAAGGCAGAGAGAGTAACTATGGGTACCATTCCGAAGGTCCAAGCCGCATCGGCAAACGCCAAAGCCAATGCAGCGTGCCAGAAGTCCTGCAACATGTGTGAAAAGACGGGTCTTCTGATTCTGCCGGTACGGTATGCGGCTGCTGCCGCGACCAATGCTCACAATCTCGGTACGGCCACGGCGCTTGCGTTGCCGAAGGGACCGTTTGGTGACGGCGTCACAGGCGTAGGTGCCAAGAAGGCGACCTACTTCTTGCGCTCGGTGCGCAAAGGGTTCATCCACGTCTATTACCCGTCCCAAAGCAAGTGGCAAATCTATGGCGTGACGTCCGAAGGGTATGTCTTCAACTGCCCGCTTGACGTCGACCTTCCCGAAACGCAGGAGAAAGGATTCAACTGTAAGCAGACCGGGCACAAGGAACTCGCGCAGTGCATCAGCATCGACCATCCGCAGAAGGCAGGCAAGGTCTATCTGGCTTTCAGCGACGTACGCTGGACGGCCCCTGTGCGCAAACGTTATGAAGCCAACGAAAGTGGTTGCAGGGACCACCGGATGCAGCTCTTCGATGCAGCGGGATGGGCGAACGGCAACCATTCGCAGAAGCATGCCCAGACCATCGCGCACGTTACCGACTATGTGCTCGAGTACAAGGGCGGCGTGGACGTCGCAGTATCTTGCTCGCCGTTTGCCTTCAAGGACCGCGCAAGCGAAGCGAGCGGGCTCAAGCAATTTACGGACGCACACGACAAGGGCAATGGCGTCTTCTTCGCACTTTGGGACCCAGTTGGCGTCACGCAGGAGCTCAATGCCGAGCAGTTTGTAGCGATGGGTGCGGCCATGAAGCCGTATCAGAGGAAGATGTGGACGGCGAGCGCGATTGACGGAATGAAGTCCTCCATCGAAGAAAGTGCAGAGGAGGACGAGAACGCGGCCGCCGAGCAGCTCAAGGGACAATCGGCTGAAACGTACGCCCTTTACTCCCTGTTTGATGGCGGGAAGGCCTACGAGAAGGAGGTCAAGTCCATCGACGAGCAGAAGGAACGGGAGATGGATTCGGTGAAGGCAGCTGCCTGGAAGCCGTACACCGAATCCTACAGTCAGAATGCGGTGACGCAGTTCCGCAATGACATGAAGACTCAGATGCAACAGATAGAAGACACGGTGCTCAACCCGCTCGCAAACGACTATGTCGCCTGGCTAAAGGGCACGCAGCTGAGGACGGTGTTTGCGTGGGACTTCCATGAACTCGACGTAGCAAAGGGCGTCGAATACGCCGAACTCTTCTACGCATGTATATATGGGTCGGCTGACCGCAGGGTGGTCTATGACCTGGTCCTCGAATGGGCCAAGGGAGACTTGAAGGACCGTCACAATCCGCTTCTGCGTTCGATGATTCTGAACCACGACCCGTCGGCTGAAAAACTGAAGGAAGCGGCAGGATTCCCTATGCTTGAAGTGCGGGAGCCGGCCGCGAAGCTCATTGAACTGAACCACGCTGCCAACGAGGTTCTCGAGCAGAAAGGTCAGGGCCTGATTGTGCGGGCCGACAAGGCAGTCGCTGGCATGCTGCACGAGCTGGGTGGCCCGATTGCCGGCTTTATCGCCAAGACTGGCGATACAGCGAGTGTCCGGGTTCTCACAGCGTGCATGAGTCTGCGTTCGCGAACCACCGTCATCTACAAGCCCGTCGAAGGAACCGTCAACCAGTGGATTTCCTATATGGCGCGCCAGATGTACGAACAGATGCCCGCGAATAAACGTCCAAGTCTGGGTTCGTTGAACGCGAATCTCCGCAAAACTTTTCAGAGCTCGTCTCCCAAGGATGGTCCCATCAAGGTCCCGCAGTTTATTGTCTTCAACGCCGAAGAGGCTGTCCAGGCATCAGCGAGCGCTAATTCTCTCCGTGGCAGGGGGGCGGCAATTTTTGCGCCGGGAGTGCGCGCGGTATTGACGGAAGAGAACATCAATGCGAGCTTTCTTCCAAAATTTCGGGCTGCGACACAGGGTGAAGTCGGATATGGCGTCGTCGGGGTTATCTTCAATGCGGTGAACTGGATGATAGCGAGCAAGGAGTTGGCAAAGTCCAGTGCGTTGAATCGCGAGGAAACCCACGATAAGTTCGTTGCTGCTATCGTCTCAACGTGCGCGGCGACCTTCCAGACGGCTGGTCACGGCATGAAGGCGTTTGGCGAGTTAGGGGGACGTTATTCACAGGTGTTGCTGAAATGGGGCACCGTTATTGAATTTGCCTTCCGTGTTGTGGGCGCCGTAGCAGGAGTGGTTGGGGCTTGGTATGACTTCCAGCAGGCCAAAGCCGAGAGACAATCTGGACACGCAATTCTTTCCTGGCTGTACCTCGGGTCGGCTGGGGCAAACGTCCTGCTTTGCCTTGCCGTAATTGCCAGTGCGACCATCCTGGTTTTTGCGCTTATGGCCGTGCTGGTCGTCATCGGCATTTTGATAGCATGGCAGAAGCACCGGGAAATCGAGGAATGGCTCAGCAAATGCATCTTCGGTACGGCAGCGGAAAAGTTCTCAGAACTCGACGAACGCAAGCAGTTCGAAGCGCTGACATCATAAGCGAGACACGATGGCGTACGATTACCTGACAAAGATTCAAATCAACCGTCCACTAACCGAGAAAGAGGTCGGGCGGCGGATTGATGTTCACAAGCCAGTCGTCGATGAAGCCGCCGACGCGTACACCGTCTTCGGGATGAACGATGTCTATCTCGAGGTCTGCGATAGTTCCTACCCGCAGGTTGGCTGGGGCCTTCTAGGTTTTTTGCTTTGTTTCCCGGCATTTGTTGTCCTGACGGCCTTCTCTGTCGAAAGCGCGGTCGTCGATACGCCGGCCATGGTCAGGAACGGACAGCAGGGGATGTTCAGCGCCGGCATGTGGGTCCTTGCCATTATCAACCTGCTTTGCTGCGCGCTCACCGTCGCAGTGCTGCTGCGTGACTGCTTCAACTATCGGCACAAGGCGGTGCGCTTCAACCGCCGGACACGCATGGTGTATGCCTTCCGGCACAACGGGCCGGGTGGAGTAATCGCGGTACCTTGGGACAAGGCGTTTTTCTACCCGCACCGGCTGCCGTCCAACGGGCTGGCCGGGGGAGCGCCAACCCTGATGCGCTGCTTTGTGCTCGACGATGCCGGAAAGGAAATCGTCAACACGTTCAGCTTCGGTGCGCGTACGGTCAACGGCGCAGACGAGTCCACTCCAATTGGCAAACAGGTCCTCTATCAGGTTCAGGCCAACTTCGAGTTCATCCGGCGGTACATGGAACAGGGCCCGGGCGCGCTACCGAAGGTGGAGCGGTATCTGCCGCGGGGCCCCTCGCTGCGCGCCTCAATGAGCGTCTGGTTCTACGGCATCGGAGCTGTCGGTAGCGCCAACGGTGCCATGCGCGTTCTTACCATACTGCTTTCGGGGCCAATGTTCCTGCTGTCGATACTGCACTACATCGCGCAATTGACAAGCCGGGAGCCAGTATGGCCAACCGAAGTGGAGGCCGCCTGCGGCAACTCAGCGTCGCCCGCAATGGCTCAAGCCTGAGGTTGCGCGCTTCCTTTGCTTTCTGAATGCGCTTCTACTGTCTCGCCCGGATTCGCATGAGTGAACTGCCAGAGCCTGCGTCGCAGGTAAAGTCAGCACGTCAACCCGTGTCGTTGGCACGCGGGCAAACACCTCAACGTTCAACTTTTCACCATATATCCGATGCAAAAGAAATACGGCCTTCTCTTCTGTGCCACAACGCTGATTCTCCTCGCCGCCTGCCACCGCGCATCAGACAGCCCACTCGCTCGCGCAGCCGCTACGCTTGCAAAGACGGAGGCTCCGCATGATGCACAGTGGGTCCAGCTCGATAGCAGTGACGCAGCCGTGCAAGAATGTGCCATCAAGTTCCCGGACACAGACCACCCATGGACCGCTCGCATCGGGCTCAAGCCGGGGCAGTACGCTATTCATGCTCGCATCCAACAGGATGGGGCAAGTGGCTCCTGGTCGTCAGGCGAGGTATGGTCGGACGCGAAGACCGATAATGGCAAAGACGCGCTGAATGAGAGCACGCTCAAGGCGAGGCTGCATGACTGCGCCACACACGTGATGTCCATCGGTGTGCTCGAGAGCCATCTTGGCCCCGACAACGCCGTCGTAACGGGGCTGCGTGCGCTGGAAAAGAAGGACGTCGAAAATGCGAAGGCGCTTCGCAAATCGGCGCAGAGCGGCAGCTAGGCCTGGTGCGTCGTCAAACAGCTAATTGTCACGGCATCGCGACATTACCGATGCAACGTTGACGCCATGTGATATTTGTTGTGGCGAAAAGGGGAGGCTTACCATGAGCCGCAGATTCATTCTGAAAGACGACAAGACTGACCATAACGGCGTGGTGCTCGACGGCATCATAGGTTCCTCTTTCGAAGGCCGGCCGTTGGCTTATCTTGGGGCGCCTGTGATGTGCCACACGTGCAACTTCGAAGGCATCATCATCAGCGATGGCTCGCCTCACAACGTGAACGTTATGGGTAAGCAGGTCGCGCTCGAGAACGATTTGTGCCAGTGCAAATGCCAGCCGCTTCCAAAGCTGGTGGCGTCACAGACCATGGGCTCGCTAAGTGTCTGAATGGCGCCAGCCCATTGAGGTTCTGCCCCGGCTAAACCGCTTTGTGTTCAACGAGGCTACGCGTCTAGCTAAAATGAGCCCGATGCCCTTGGGCTTTCGCCGGTGTGACGCTCGGTGACCTCACGGTCTCGCCAATGTAAAAGAAGGTAGTGACGGTTCAACGGCTGGCGCTCCGGCCAGAACGCGACGGCCCAACCGTCGACATTACGAAGCGACGAAGTCCAGCAGACGAGACTGCCGCACCAATTCAACCGTGAACCGGCTGAACGGTCCGGTTACCGGCGGGCGGAAGGAAGTCGGCTGCAAAGCTTCGGCGGGAGTCGTCATGATGAAATTGCCCGCCTTTCGGCGGGTCTTTGTGACGTGGAGGCGAGGGATTTTGTTTAGTTACCGGACCTTTGGAGCGGTAACTCGATGAAGCTGCCGCCTCGACCCGTGTGAACCGAGAAGACGGGCGGCCGACCATATGGCATCGGTACAAAATGCCCAGCATCTGCGCCGGAAATTGAGACACGCAGCTTGCTACCTTTGTTCAAAGTCCAGGCTACGGGCAGAAGCGGGATAACGAACTCGGTTACAACGCCAGCCTCAACGCGCGCTGCATGCGCGCGATAATAGGAGCGGAACGGCCACGCCGTCACATAGTTCGCTGGCGCGTCGGACGTCTTTCGGTGAATTGCCCGAAGCAGACCCTCGGTCATGTAAAACGCGTTTCCTTCAACGTCGACCTCCGACAGGTAGACGAATATCGACGCATCGCCCTGGTCGATTGCAAGGCGAAGGTTTGCAACAGCATGTCCTTCGAGGGATGCTGGAGCAGTCAGCGGCTCAGTGTCGTAATGCAACATTGAGGCCGACCGCTCCTGCCAATCGCGGTAGTAGTCCACGATGCTCGCCGCACCGAGCCGCTCGTATCGCGTTTGGAAGCCGCTGGTCGTCTCGAAGTCGACCTTGAATACATTCACTTGAGATTCGCCCGGCGATTGGGTCAGTGAGTTTCCGGTAGACAGGCTCAGCCGCGTGGTTTCCGGAACGGGCGGCCATGTGGTCGCAGATTGCCACTGCTCCGCGTGGACGTTGTAATAGTGAATCGGCGCTTCGTCCGCTTGACCCGTCTTTTGCCCCAGCAAATGTGTGTCGAAGAACCGCAGCAGCTCTGCGAGCAGGTTGAATGCCGGAGCTGCTTGCTCTCGCCACGGCGAAACAAAAGTCCGCGCACCGTGGTCCCACGAGCCAAGAAGCAAGCGGTCATTGGGATTCGAGCGAGTCAGGAATCGCGTGATGGCGCCGTTGGCGTAGCCACCGCCGTCGTACCAGCCAGAGACCGAATAGATGGGAACGTCCTTCGAAATCTGGTCGAGGTAGTGATAGGGGCTGCACACGGCCAGGTTGAACTCGGGGTTGTGCAGCATCCCTTCGTCCCGGAAGGAGAATTCAGGTGCAGCTTCTGCCAGCGAGAAGTTGCTGCGATGCTCGCGGATTGCCGAAGCGAGCAGGGCGCCGTCAGCGTCCTCATCGACACGGTGCGGCCCCTGGAGGCCGGGGTCCTCGTAGTACGAGAACTTGCTGATGAGGTCGCGACGGTCATGGTCCATTGCCACCATCAGGTCTGAATAGGCCTGCGTCCAGACCTTTGATAGCAGGCCGCCTGGGTACAACTGCTCGCTGTAGATGTCCGACACACCGAAGAGCGGCGCAATTGCTTTCACAGCCGGATGACCCGTGCTGGCGAGGAAACATGCAGCCGCGCCGACGTATGAGATGCCAGTCGAACCGATGACGCCGTTCGACCAAGGCTGCTCGACGGTCCATTGTGCGACTTCGCGATAGTCATCACGTTCCGTCGGAGAACGCAGCGCGTCGCGTGTGCCGAAGCTCGCGCCCGTGCCTCGCACGTCGACGACCACCACAACGTAGCCGTGAGGAACAAAGAAGTCACGATAGCGGGCGGCGGCCGGTGCCGGTTCTGCAACGCTGCCGTCGGTCTGAAAGCGCCGGTAGTACGGAGTGAAAATGAGCAGCGTCGGGAATTGCTGAGCGGGCCCATTGCCTTGGGGAACATAAATGTCAGCAGCCAGACGGCAGCCGTCGCGCATCGTTATATATTGCGATGCGGGTGCAGCGGGAAGGTGAAATTCTGCGGGCCGGCTGGAGAGGTATTGGCTCGGAGGAACGCTCCAGGCCGGGTTCTTATCGTCGCGGTCAGACATCGTGGAATCCTTACTTTGTGTTCAGGGCAGCACTCTCGGCGCGCACGGGTTCGGCATAAAGAAAGGCGGGCAGCGCGGCCTGTGCCAGGCATCGAACTACCGGAACGTGCTCGTCCTGGTAGTAACCTTCCGTGTGAAGAAGGTTGACCGTCGCCAGTATCTTTCCCATCCAGAACACCGGCACGTTCAGAATGCTGGAGCAGCCAGTCGCCAGAATCGCCTCCGCGTCTGTGAAGTTGGCGACGATGTCGGCTTTATTGCGGCCGATGAATGGCTGCCCGGTCGCCAGGACTTTCTGTAAGCGAGGTGCGGAGTCAATGCGTTTGATGCCGCCCGACGCGTAAGAGTGGCTCTCGTTGCTGTATGCCCGGCTGACAATGCCCTTGTCGGTATGGACGGCGAGCACAGTGAGAAGCGTCCGGCCAACAACTTCGGCGATTGCGCTGTCCAGTGCTTCTAGAGTCGACCGGGGCTGGTCAATCCGTGCGTGAGCCTCGGTGATGTTCCGTAGCCCAGCGACGAGTTTTTCAGAGAGCGTCATGCGTCGCTCCGCGAGGGAACCGGCACGCTACCATCGTGACGGGCAGGCTTACTTTCCGCGGTTGCAATCTCCTCCAACGCCAAGCCGCGAGTCGGGATGCCAAAGATAAGAACGACAGCCGCACCAGTGAGCAAGATGCACGTCGTGACGCCAAACACCCCAGCGAAGCCAAGCGTCGGATAGATGAGACCGACGAGGATTGGGGCGATGATGGCGCCAATTCGACCGAACGAAGACGAGGTGCCGACACCGGTTGCGCGAAGGCTCGTGGGGAAGATTTCCGGCGTGTACGCATACACACCACCAAACGTTCCGTTCATGAAGAACGAGAGGCAGATACCCGCGACCGCGATTTGCCAGGTTGCGTCAGAGAACGCCATTCCAACTGCCGAGAGACCGCCCAGCACCATATACGTTGCAATCGTGCCTTGCCGTCCAAGGCGTTCGTTCAGGTACGCGGCCGACAGGTAGCCCGGGATTTGTGCGGCGTACATCAGCAACGAGAATCCGAAGCTCTTCGTGATAGTCATGCCATGCTGAATCAGCAGGCTCGGAATCCAGGTGAAGAACGCGTAGTAACTGAAGGCAATGGCGAACCACATCGTCCAGGACATCGCCGTCGTCCTGCGAAGCCTGGGCGACCAAATCTTGGCGAAGTTGCCGAAGAAGCTTGATGGGGCGACTTGCGCTGCCGCTTGCACAATGGACTCGGCGACTGGCTCGAAGGTCTGGCCTTCTTTAAGAACCAGTGCCTCTATTCGGTCCAGTGTAGCGTTTGCTTCGGCGGTGCGACCTCTGCTCTCGAGCCAACGCGGCGACTCAGGCAGGTCACGTCTCCACCACAGCAGGATGAAGATGGGCAGCGACGTGATAACTACGACGTAGCGCCAGCCTCCCTCGAAGTGCGGGATTATCAGATTGCCAAACACCGCCGACATCACGTAGCCAAACGCGAAAAAGCCAGCAAGCGCGCCGGTGAAGGCGCCTCGATATTTTCGAGCCACGAATTCAGAGAGGAACGGCGCGACGATTGCACTTTCTGCCCCGGCGCCGAAGCCCGCGAAGATTCGAATGCCGTAGAAGGCTTGCCAGTTGTTGACTTGCGAGCTGATGAGCGAGGCGATACAGAAAATCACCAGCGCGGTCATCATGACAAACCGCCGTCCGAAACGGTCGCCGGCCAAACCGGCGAGCAGCGCTCCAAAGAAGAATCCGGTGTAGGTACTACTCGCGATAAGACCTGTCTGGAACGACGAGAGATGCCACGCCTTCGCAATGGCAGGCAACACGAACGCCATTGAGGACGAGTCCATGGCATCGAACGTGTAACCAAGGCCGCCCATGAATAACAGCTTCTTATGGAAGCCACAGAACGGCAACCGTTCGAGGCGTGCTGCAACGCTAGACATGCTCTCTCTCCCGCCCTGTGCAATTGCTCAGAAGGCATCTATTTCATTCCCCAGGAGTCCTCGTGTTGCAGGGCCCCGCCCATGGTCCAGCTAGACCGCGTATCTTCATTTGACGACCACATCGTTCATGCGTCAAATGCGAAAAACAATTCATAATGTGCGGAAAACGCACATGGATAGAACATGCTGAACGTACGAGAACTTGAGGCTTTCAGGGCCTTTATCGAATGCGGCTCCGTTACATTGGCTGCGGACAGACTGGGACGCACGCAGCCGCAGGTCGGGCGCCTACTGACGTCTCTGGAGGAAACGGTCGGCTTTCGGCTCTTCGACCGGGTCGGCAAGCGTCTTCACGCAACGCAGGAAGGTTGGCGGTTCTACGAAGAAGTCGACCGGGTCATTCGGGAACTCGAATCTCTTACAAGGTCGGCCGGTCAAATTCGCTCGGGTGCGTCGGACCATCTTCGAGTCCTGGTCGCGCCGCACGTGACCAATGCGCTCGTTTCGCGAGCGCTTGTGCTCGTCCAGCAGAAGTTGCCGAGATTCACCGCAGAGGTAGCCTCGCGCGTGCGACTCGACATCGAAACCTGGATTACGCGCGAACAGTTCGATGTCGGGGTCTGTGTTTTGCCTATAGACAACCCAAGTATCGTCGTAGAGCCGTTTCTGCGTACAAGGGCAGTCATAGTTATGTCCGAGGCACATCCTCTCGCCGCACAAGACGTCGTCTCACTTGCCGATATTCTCGACTTGCCGTTGGTGTCGACTCATTCGCGGTCCTTACTGCGCCAACAGCTTGAGCGCATGTTCCGCGAGGAAAGGCGGAAGCCAAACATCCGCTATGAGACGACGAACGGCCTCATTGCGTGCGAACTCGCTGCACAAGGGCTAGGGGTCGCGCTGGCTGACCCTTTCATCGCCATCTCATCGGGGACGTCGAACCTTGTAATCAGAGCGTTCGCCGAAGACGTGCCACTTGAGTACGGCTTCTTGTTTCCATTGGGCAAGACGCCATCGAAATCGGCCAGTGTTTTCACTGACGCTGTGCGAGAAACGGTACTAGAACGCGTGACGCAGCTTTCCTTGCCACAAGACGCGTTCACGCTGATTTGATGCCGCCAGCGTGAGAAGCATTTCGATGGCCATACGCCGCTCCGCCCATGCACTAGCTTTTTTTAGCGCGACCGTGGCATATTGCAACCACATTCACTTGGAGGCTACCTGATGGCGACGACTTTGGAAGCAATGCAGGCGAAGATTAGAAAATTGCAAGCCCAAGCCGACGCGCTGCTCGCGAAGAAATCGAGCGCTGTTATCGAGAAGATTAAGAGCTTGATGGCAGAACACGGTCTGACGACCGCCGACATCGATGCGCACACTGGCGGTAAAAAGCGTGGACCTAAGCCGGGCGCCAAGGCTGCGAATAGCGCGGCGCAAACGACCGGCAAGACTAAGGGCAAGTTGCCCCCCAAGTATGTGAATCCAAAAACAGGTGAAACGTGGAGTGGCCATGCTCGACCGCCGGCGTGGATTGCTAACGTCAAGGACCGTAGTAAATTTTTGATTGCCGGTGGTGCGCAAGCGACGGTAGCTGCGAACAAGAGGAGTGCGGGCAAAGCAAAGGCTGCCGTCAAGAAGACGGCCTCGAAAAGTGCAAGCCGAACAAAAGCAGTCGGCAACTATGTGCGCGGGCCGCAGCCAGCGCTATATCGGGACCCGAAGACCGGCGCGACCTGGAGTGGGCGTGCACGAGCGCCGGCTTGGATTGCGAATGTGAAAGACCGGGCGAAGTTCTTGATTGATGGCGCTACCGCAGGCGACAAGACGCCGGCGGTAACCGGGGCCGCTGCGAAGAAGGCCCCGACTGCGAAGAGAACTGCTGCAAAGAAGGCCGTGAGCGCGAAGCTGCCAGCAAAGAAAGCGCCGGCCAAAAAGTCTTCGGCGAAAGCGGCAGCGCAGAAGAGCGTGACCGCGGCCGCTCCGGTGGCCACAGTCGAGTCTGGCGCCGAGTTGACGACCTAGTCGTAGTTGTCAGGTGCCCGGTGGACCAGCGATTTCCTGATTCCACCGGGGACATCAAACCGGCACCTTTTTATCGCCCCTGTGCTGCCTGACGGTGTGCGGCTTGCTGCTGAGCCTGCTGTTGTGCGTGTTGTTTGGCAAGGTGTCTACCTACAACGCAGCCACCGACCGCACCGACCACAGCATGGTAGCCCGCGTAGTGTCCGGCGACCCCGCCGACGACAGCACCCTTCAGGCATCCTGCAGCGTTCGCCGTGCCTGCCGTTGCGAAGGCAAGCGTCGTTGCAATCAAGGCGACTCTTATCAGACTACCTGAAGCGAGGGTACACCTCGGCAGCCAGGTGTTCGCGCTCTGCTTAGCGAAATTGCGCGCGGGGCGACTACATGCGAGGCGTGTTCGATGGTCACACCGACTCCACGGTTTCCGCGGCTATAGAGAACGAGATGACGAACAGACGCGTGCCTGATGATTTTCCGAGAAAGCCCGAGCCAG
>Ga0209796_10000859_pt1 | contig 15248 bp, 18 predicted proteins | sample AgamicOrSfrz_FD_187167 | JGI IMG/M metagenome (GOLD analysis project Ga0209796, IMG submission 187167) | Agave microbial communities from Guanajuato, Mexico - Or.Sf.rz (SPAdes) (version 2) | ecosystem: Host-associated > Plants > Phyllosphere > Phylloplane/Leaf | place: Guanajuato, Mexico...
CAGCACGTCGCGTTCATGTATTTTTCCTTCATACGGGCAATAAAAGGCGGTGGAAATGCAAGTTCGAATAAAACATTCTTGCTGCTTGAGCTGCTGAATGAGAGGAAGCAGCGTTTGTACAGCTTCTTTGGTGTTTTTGTTAATATTTTTTTGATTAAAGGTATTGCTTACGCCAATAAACAGCGCAACGGAGCGGCAATTAGCTTGCAGTGCTTTTTCCAAGCCTTTTTGGTTCGGCACAAGCACAATGTTTCGACATGTATCAGGCTGAAATGTATCTGCAACAGTAGAAGCATCTTTCATTTGAGGAACCCATTTTGGAGAAACAAAGGATGTAATTTCGATTTCGGATAGTCCAGCTTCTTTTAATTTTTTGATAAAATTAATTTTTTTTTCAGTTGGAACAAAATTTTTTTCATTTTGAAGTCCATCTCGTGGACCAACTTCTATAATTGTTACTTTTTCAGGAAATCCCATAAACCGCTCTCCTCCTACATTGTAAACGCTTACTAATATTCATTTTAATTCTAAAAAATTAAAATTCAATAAAAATTATAAATTTTTACAAAAAAAGAGGAATTTCGCAAGCGATGTCGAAATTAATACAGGTGACAGTTAATCACAGTAATCAAACAGTAAGGAGAGGTTTTCGACATGGGTCAAACAGAAGTAGTCATTGTAAGCGCTGTACGTACAGCAATCGGCAGCTTTGGGGGAAGCTTACAAAATGTATCCGCAACAACTTTAGGTGGTACTGTAATTAAAGAAGCTTTAAACAAAGCAGGGGTATCAGCAAACGAAGTAGATGAAGTTATTATGGGAAATGTCTTACAAGCAGGTTTAGGACAAAATCCAGCACGACAAGCAACTTTAGCAGCAGGTTTACCTGAAACTGTTTCAGCATTAACCATCAATAAAGTATGCGGATCAGGACTAAAAGCAGTACATCTCGCTACACAGGCGATTCTTGCTGGGGATGCTGATGTGATTGTTGCTGGTGGAATGGAAAACATGAGCCAAGCACCATACTTATTAAAAAATGCACGCAACGGGTTTAAAATGGGCGATCAAAAAGTAGTCGACAGCATGATTCAAGATGGATTATGGTGTGCATTTAACGACTACCATATGGGCGTTACAGCTGAAAATCTGTGTGATAAATATGAAATTACTCGTGACGAACAAGATGCGTTTGCAGCTTCAAGTCAGCAAAAAGCAGAAGCAGCTATTCAATCTGGTCGTTTTAAAGATGAAATCGTGCCAGTAGAAGTGCCTGGAAGAAAAGGTCAAGTAACTATTTTTGAACAAGATGAGTTCCCGCGCGCAGGCACAACGGCTGAAAGCTTAGGGAAACTACGTCCAGCCTTCAAAAAAGACGGTTCTGTAACAGCTGGTAATGCATCTGGTATCAATGACGGTGCAGCGGCAGTAGTGGTAATGAGCCGTAAAAAAGCAGACGAGTTAGGCCTAACACCATTAGTGTCAATTAAAGGTAATGCAACTGCCGGAGTAGACCCAAGCATTATGGGAATCGGTCCTGTAAGCGCAGTGAAAAAGGCGCTGGAAAAAGCTGCTGTTTCATTAGAAGATGTTCAATTAGTAGAAGCGAACGAAGCATTCGCTGCACAGTCAATCGCTGTGGATCGTGAACTTCAATTTAATCATGATATTTTAAATGTAAACGGTGGAGCAATTGCGCTTGGACATCCTATTGGTGCAAGTGGTACACGTGTCCTAGTTTCACTTATTCATGAAATGCAAAAACGCGACGCAAAACTTGGGTTAGCAACGTTATGTATTGGCGGAGGCCAAGGCGTTGCAACAATCGTTGAACGTCCTTAATTTGATATAGTTTTAACAAACATTAAAGCTATATCACAACGCCACAGATTCCAAACATACAGCTTTGGAACTCGTGGCGTTTTTGTTTTTCCTTTAATTTGTCTAGTAATATAACTTTTTTGACAAAAAAATGATTAAATTATAATTTTCAGTTATATATATATTTAAAAAGAAATAAAAATCTTTTATAATAGATTAGAAAGCGTTTTCAAAAATAACGAAGGGGTGGTTATGTATGAAACAAGTACATACGTCGTTTAAAGAAGCGGTGAAAGATATTCACGACGGTGCTACGATTATGGTCGGTGGTTTTGGTTTATGTGGAATTCCGGAGAATTTGATTTTAGCGTTAGTTGAAACAGGGGTAAAAGATTTAACCGTAATTTCAAATAACTGCGGCGTAGACGACTGGGGACTTGGACTGCTTCTGAAAAACAAACAAATTAAAAAGATGATTGGTTCTTACGTGGGAGAAAATAAAGAGTTTGAAAGACAAGTATTGTCAGGAGAAATTGAAGTAGAATTGCTACCTCAAGGCACGCTAGCTGAAAAGATTCGCGCCGGCGGAGCGGGCATACCTGCATTTTATACACCAGCGGGAGTGGGAACACCCATTGCTGAAGGAAAAGAAGTTCGCGTGTTTGATGGAAAAGAATATTTACTAGAAGAGGCGTTAAAAGCTGATTTTAGTTTGGTTAGAGCTTGGAAAGCCGATCATATGGGGAACTTAGTGTATAACAAGACAGCGCGCAATTTCAGCCCAATGATTGCAGCAGCAGGAAAAGTGACGATAGCAGAAGTGGAGGAACTTCATTCAACAGGCTCACTTGATCCAAATATTATCCACACACCTAGTGTATATGTTCAATCGTTAATTATTGGTGAACAAGAAAAACGTATTGAGCGTTTAACCGTTCAAAAATAACAAAAGGGGAGAGATTTTTCATGATTGAAAACGGCGTGAACGTGAGAGAGCGAATTGCAAAACGTGCTGAAAAAGAAATTTTGGACGGATTTTATGTAAACCTTGGAATTGGTATTCCAACGCTTGTGGCTAATCATATCTCAGATAATAAAACGGTGGTGCTTCAGTCTGAAAACGGTCTGTTAGGAATTGGACCATATCCGAAAGAAGGAGAAGTAGATCCTGATTTAATTAATGCAGGTAAAGAAACCGTAACGGCGACAAAAGGCGCCTCTTATTTCGATAGTGCTGAATCGTTTGGAATGATTCGCGGAGGGCACATTAATATTGCGATTTTAGGAGGAATGGAAGTCTCAAAAACTGGTGATTTGGCAAACTGGATGATTCCTGGAAAAATGATTAAAGGAATGGGCGGTGCAATGGATTTAGTTCACGGAGCACAGCGCATCATTGTTATTATGGAACACGTGACGAGAAAAGATGAGCCTAAAATCTTAAATGAGTGCAGCCTCCCTCTGACAGGAAAAGAGGTAGTGGATCGCATTATTACAGATCGAGCGGTCATTGATATTACGGCAGAAGGTCTAAAGCTTGTTGAAGTAGCGAAAGGCTATACGGTAGAAGATATTCAACAATCTACAGAGCCAACTTTAATCATTGATGAACATGTAAAACTAGATGCATTTTGATTTTTGGTAACAAAAGCAAGAATATGATACAATATCTCTCAATTAAAGTAGCGGGGGAATTGTGATGGCTAAAAAAAAGCAAAAACAATCAGCACAGAAACAAAATGATCAGCTCAGTATTAAAGATCAGCTAAATGATAGCTTATTAAAACAGCTTCAAGCTAAAAAACAGGCGCTTTCTTTAAAAGAAGAAGAGCAGAAAGAAACAGAGCGTAAAGAAGCTGCTCGAATTCGAAAAGAAAAAGAAAAAAATAAGTCGTTTGAAGAACTGTTAAATGAAAGTGATTTGAACTGGTCTGAATTTAAAAAATAAAAGCGCCGATAAAGGCGCTTTTATTTTTTAACGGTGAGCTTCGTATTGATTTGCTTTAAAGATCGATTGCAGCTTGCTAATTTCAGTAGGCTGAAGCGGGGAAGCCTCGACAGCTTTGACGTTTTCGCGAAGCTGTGAAGAAGAGCTTGCTCCTGCTACAACCGAGGCTACCGTAGGATTAGCTAAACAGTATTGAAGTGCCGTTGAGTTTAGAGAGTGAGTTGGTCGTACGTGACGAAATTCTTCTATCGTTTTTGCTAATTCCGTACCACTATAATCTAAGTAGCCCTTGCCCTCGAATGCAGCAAGCTTTTGCTCTCCTTTGTCGGTTAGCAGCCCTTTGGCTACTGGACCTCTGGCTACAACGCTAATGCCGTTGTCATGTAAAAGAGGAAGTGCACTTTCTTCAGGTCGTCTGTCTAACAAGCTGTATTGCATCATGACGCTGACAATAGAAGAGTTTTGCACATACTCTCGAATCACATTTGGGCGGATAGATGAAATACCATAGTAGCGAATGACGCCTTCTTGTTTTAATTCTTCAAATGCTTCAATCGTTTCCTCAATATTATCTTCGAGGGTCCCTCCGTGCAGCTGATATAAATCGATGTAATCCGTTTGAAGACGGCGCAGGCTTTCTTTTACTTCATCTTTTATGTAAACCTTAGACGGATCCCACGTCCAGCTGTCTTTTGCATCATTCCAGCGATTCCCCACTTTTGTGGCTAAAATAATATCATTTCTGCGTTTTTTTAGGGCTTGTCCCACAAACTCCTCGTTTAAGCCAAAATCATATAAATCTGCTGTATCGAAATAATTAATGCCATATTCGAGAGCTTCATCAATCATATTGACAGCGTGTTTTTGTTCCATTCCAAGAGACATGCATCCTAAACCTAATGTACTGACGAGCAAGTCTGAAGTACCTAAGCGTCTTTTTTCCATATATGTCACTCCTTATTTTTTACTTGTTTCTATCTATTGTAGCGCTATGATAGAGGGAAACTCAAATAAGAAGATTAAAAAACTGCAGCACAATTAGTGTCTGCAGTCTGCTTGTTTGTAGGAATTAAAATTTTGAGAGATAGCGTTCATCCACTCATCAACATACTGAAATTGTTCGCCGTATTCTTTTAACTTTTGCTTGATTTCCCATGCTTTACCGACCAAAATGATTTGCTTATCGTGAACATAAACTTTCATTTTTTCTACCTCCCAAGGTTCGTATGATAGAATATATGTAAGAGTCAAAAAAATAGAACGAGGTGTAGAAAATGGATCATTTAACAGAAAAAATGCTGTCTTCTGAAAAGCTGTTTGGAGGCAGAGTGATTGATTTGTACTTAGAAGAAGTAGAGCTTCCAAACGGAAAAACGAGTACAAGAGAAGTAGTTAAGCACCCTGGAGCCGTAGCTGTCATTGCGTTAACAAGCGACCATAAAATGGTTATGGTCAAACAGTATCGCAGGCCGATGGATCGTATTTTAGTCGAAATTCCAGCCGGCAAGCTAGAAAAAGGAGAAGAGCCGATTGTGACGGCAAAACGTGAGTTAGAAGAAGAAACAGGCTATACGACAGGTTCGCTTAGCCATATTATTTCTTTTTATACATCACCAGGTTTTGCGGATGAGTTGGTGCACCTTTATTTAGCGGAAGATTTAAAAGTGATGACCACCAAAGCGGAATTAGACGAAGATGAATTTGTTGAAGTGATGGAAGTTACGGTAGATGAGGCGCTTACTCTTATTCAAAACAAGGAAATTTATGATGCAAAAACAGCCTATGCTGTGCAGTACTTACAGTTAAAAAGCGGATTAGGAGAGTAAGAGAGTTTTTTCTTTTACATACGAACGGCAATCTAGCAATTTAGAGGTTTACATTGAAACGTCATTTGATGTGAGAAAAAACAGGCATGCGTGTATCTCTAACTAAAAAAATGTTTGACAACCATATTTTAGTTGAAGGAAAATCCGAACGATGAATAGAGATTCTTGATGGAGAATCAAATTCGTTCGGATTTTTTTAAGGTGATGGTGAATGTAGATTTCATTTATATAGTTGGTTCTAGCGGTTGATTGGAGGGCAAGGCGAAGACTCCTGCGGGAAAAGCGGAATAGGTGAGACCCCGCAGAAGCGTACGCGACGAAGAGGGTCACCGGCCGCCCGCGGAAAGCGAAGCCTTGCATAGAAATCGACAGCGGTGTCACAAGCCATCCATACTATCTCATTTGATCTTATTTAGATTGGGTTGATTTTATTATGTCTCATTCTCTTTTTTTATTTGATAGATTCAAAAGATTCTTGGCATAGTTTTTGTACTCTATCATACACTCTATTAAGCGATTAATAGGAGGAAGACGATGAGAAAAAAACAATTGCCATTATCGTATGCAAGACATTTTCAAGAAAACAGTTCTATTTATTTGTTTGTGACCGTGCTGTTTTTAATGGGAATCATTTTTGGGGCTATTGTTGTAAATAGTTTGACGCTTGATCAAAAAGAAGACCTGTACTTCTATTTAAACCGGTTTTTCGGACAGGTAAAGAGTGGAGAAGTAGCAAGCAGCGTTGAAATGTTTCAGCAAAGTTTTTTTCATAATGTTAAATACTTAGGGCTCATTTGGATATTAGGAATCGCCATTATTGGTTTGCCTGTAGTGTTAATTCTGCTGTTTTTAAAAGGAATGGTGATTGGTTTTACCGTAGGCTTTTTAGTCAATCAAATGGGACTCTCTGGTTTTGCGCTATCTTTTGTATCTGTTATGCCGCAAAATATCTTTCTCATACCGGCATTTCTGATCTTGTCTGCAGCTTCAGTTGCCTTTTCTTTGAAGCTTGTGCGGCAGCAGTTTTTTAAAAAAGCAGCGGAGCCTATTTCCGCCTCATTTTTACGCTACAGCGGAACCATGATTGCTATGATATGTTTGGTTGCCTGTGCAGCTACAATTGAAGCTTACGTATCACCTACTTTAATGAAAAGTGTAATGGCTCTATTAAATAAGTAAGAATAAGTATTAAGTAAAAAGAATTCTTTTTTCTTATTAATAATAACTTTATTTTGACACCCTCGACACATCTGATATAATGGATTAGTGAATGGCGAGGGAGGGAATAATTATGGAAAGTCGAATTGAGCGAATTAAGCAGCAGTTGCACTCAGCTAGCTATAAATTGACACCTCAACGTGAGGCGACTGTAAGAGTACTTCTTGAACATGAAGAGGATCATTTAAGTGCCGAAGATGTATATCTCCTCGTCAAGGAAAAGTCTCCGGAAATTGGATTGGCAACTGTTTATCGTACGTTAGAATTGTTAACTGAACTTAAAATTGTTGATAAAATAAACTTTGGCGATGGCGTTTCTCGCTACGATTTAAGACAAGAAGGAGCCGCACACTTTCATCATCACCTTGTGTGTATGGAATGTGGATCTGTGGACGAAATTCAAGAAGATTTGCTTGAAGACGTTGAAGAAATTGTGGAAAAGCAATGGAATTTTAAAATTAAAGATCACCGCTTGACATTTCATGGCATTTGCCATCGCTGTCAGGATAAAGAAGACAAGCAGTAAAAGCCTTTTCCCTAATGGAGAAGGTTTTTTGTTGTACATAAATAAAAAATAACGAGTTTATAAGCTACATGGTTTTATAGAAAGAAAGGAAATGATCAGGAGAGAACTCAGTGTATAAAGGCAAGAAACATGTATAAAACCTGTCCCAATTGGCATATCTTCTAATAGAATCAAAAATTGGAGGAATTGTTTCATGAAATCATGGGCTGAAATGGTATATAATACATGTAAAGTATTTATCTTATTTACCGGGTTTACTCTTTTGTTTTATTTTGGAATGATATGGGTATCTCAAGAGTATCAAAATTATAAACGTTATGATGAGCCGTCGGGTTCAGCAGTTAAGGTCATGCAAGCAAGTGTGAACAAAGATCAGACGTGGCTAGAGCGTTTATTTATGTTTTATCAAAACGGGGAGTAGAGGCTATTGAATGATCAAATTCAAGATTTTATTCATTATTTAGTAGTAGAGCGGGGACTAGCGAAAAATACAATTGATTCGTATGAACGAGATTTAAAAAAGTATGCTCAATATTTAGAGCATGTAGAGCAGCTGAAATCATTTAATGAAGTAACAAGACTTCACATCGTTAATTTTCTGAAATATTTAAGTGATCAGCAAAAGTCATCTAAAACGATTGCGAGACATGTGGCTTCAACTAGATCTTTTCATCAATTCTTACTAAGAGAAAAAGCAGCGGATACAGATCCATCCGTTCATATTGATACCCCGCAGCTTGAGCGCAAGCTGCCAAAAGTGCTAAATGCAGAAGAAGTAGAGGCGCTGTTAAATGTGTTTGATACTTCGACGCCTTTTGGCATACGAGACAAAGCGATGCTTGAGTTGCTTTATGCTACTGGAATTCGTGTGTCTGAACTCGTTAACTTAAATATTGATGATGCACATTTGACGATGGGATTTATTCGTTGTATCGGAAAAGGAAATAAAGAAAGAATTGTCCCCATCGGAAGGTTGGCAACGGAGGCTATCGAAGAGTATTTACAGCATAGCCGGAGTGTTTTAACAAAGCAAAAGGAACAGGACAAAGCACTCTTTGTTAATCATCACGGAAGGCGTTTAACAAGGCAGGGGTTTTGGAAAATATTAAAAAAGTTAGCTTCTGAAGCAAAAATTGAAAAAGAATTAACTCCACATACGTTACGGCATTCGTTTGCTACTCATTTGTTAGAGAACGGCGCGGACTTGAGAGCCGTTCAAGAAATGCTCGGGCATGCGGATATTTCGACCACTCAAATTTATACACATGTTACAAAAGCACGTTTAAAAGATGTATACAATCAGTTTCATCCGCGAGCGTAGGAAGATTCCAATGTCCAATGAGTTCATAGACATTGGTTTTTTTGATTGAAAACACTTTCATTCATGTGTACAAAAAAATAAAAAGCGTCTATACTAATAGAGAGGTCAGACTTCTGACCAATAAGAGAAGATGGTTAAATTATTTCCAAACGGGAATTTTATAGAGAATAAATAAATTGATATTTGGAGGGAATAAAATGGCGCATACATATAAACGCGTATTTTTAATTGTCATGGATTCAGTGGGTATCGGTGAATCACCGGATGCTGAAAAATACAATGATAAAGGTGCTGATACGTTTGGTCATATTGCAGAGCACTGCAACGGTCTTCATATGCCCAATATGGCTAAGCTTGGCCTAAGCAATATCCGTGAAATTAAAGGAATCGATAAAGCCGAAAAACCGTTGGCTTACTATACAAAAATGCAGGAAGCTTCTGCAGGAAAAGATACAATGACAGGTCATTGGGAAATTATGGGTCTTAATATTGATACGCCTTTTAATGTATTTCCAGATGGATTTCCAGAAGAGCTGATTTCACAATTAGAAGAAAAAACAGGTCGAAAAATCATTGGGAACAAACCAGCGTCTGGTACAGAAATTTTGGATGAGCTAGGAAAACAGCATATGGAAACAGGTGACTTAATCGTCTATACATCAGCGGATTCTGTTTTGCAAATTGCTGCTCATGAAGAAATTGTTCCAATTGATGAATTGTATAAAATTTGTGAGATTGCTCGTGAATTAACGCTTGATGATCCATATATGATTGGACGTGTTATCGCTCGCCCGTTTTTAGGTGAACCAGGTAACTTTACACGTACATCCAATCGTCATGACTATGCATTAAAGCCTTTTGGACGTACAGTAATGAATGAATTAAAAGACAATGACATCGATGTTATTGCTATCGGTAAAATTTCTGATATTTACGACGGAGAAGGGGTAACAAAATCTCTTCGTACCAAATCGAATATGGACGGCATGGATAAGCTAGTTGATACATTAAACATGGACTTCACAGGCTTAAGCTTCTTAAATTTAGTTGATTTTGATGCTCTCTATGGTCATCGTCGCGATCCACAAGGATATGGGCAAGCACTTGAAGAATATGATGCACGCTTAGAAGAAGTATTTGATTTATTAAAAGAAGATGATTTATTGATTATTACAGCGGATCATGGAAATGACCCTGTTCATCATGGGACAGACCATACGCGTGAATACGTGCCGCTTCTTGTGTACAATAAAGGCATGCAAGAAGGAAAAGAACTTTCTATTCGTCAAACGTTTGCGGATATTGGCGCAACGGTAGCAGAAAATTTTGGCGTAGCAATGCCTAAGCATGGAAAAAGTTTTTTAAAAGAGTTGAATTAAGCAGGGGGAATGGAGTATGAAAAAAGAATATATTGAAAAAGCAGCAGCATATATTAAAAATCAATCAGCTGTTACACCAACAATTGGGCTTATTTTAGGTTCTGGACTAGGGGTATTAGCTGACGAAATTGAAGGCGCGGTAAAAATTCCGTATAACGACATTCCTGAGTTCCCGGTTTCAACAGTTGAAGGTCACGCAGGCCAATTAGTAATAGGTACTATTCATGACGTACCGGTTGTAGCTATGCAAGGACGTTTTCACTTTTATGAAGGGTACGCTCTTGATAAAGTAACATTTCCAGTGCGCGTAATGAAAGAAATCGGTGTAGAAACGTTGATTGTAACGAATGCAGCGGGCGGAGTAAACGAATCCTTTAATCCAGGAGACTTAATGATTATTTCTGATCATATTAATAATTTTGGAACCAATCCTTTGATTGGACCTAATGACTCTGATTTCGGAGTAAGGTTCCCGGATATGTCAACTGCTTACTGCAAGGATCTTCGTCAATTAGCGAAGAAAGTAGGAGCTGATTTAAATATCGCCTTACAAGAAGGTGTATATGTAGGAAATACAGGTCCAACATATGAAACGCCTGCTGAAGTGCGTATGCTTCGCATTATCGGGGGAGACGCGGTCGGTATGTCTACAGTGCCAGAAGTTATTGTGGCACGCCATGCAGGTATGAAAGTGCTAGGTATTTCTTGTATTTCTAATATGGCAGCTGGTATTTTAGATCAGCCGTTAAATCATGAAGAAGTAATTGAAACGACTGAAAAAGTAAAACAGCAGTTTTTATCGCTTGTAAAAGAAGTAGTAAAGCAGCTTCCAGCTTATCAAAAATAAGAAGAAAATATGACTTCAAGCATCGAGAATTTCTCGATGCTTTTTTTATTTCCCTTAGTATAAATCGATTATACCTTGGAAAAAATAGGTTGTATAAAGAATGGAGGTTTGTGGAGATGAAGCGAACTATTGTAAAGTTACTCGTTGTCATATTTTTATTTCCACTTATGACGCAACCTGTTTTAGCCGCAGAAAAAAAGAATTCCGAGCTTGCTGACAGTGCTAGGTCAGCTATTTTAATTGAACGGGATACAGGAAAAATTCTATACGAAAAAAATAGTAATCAAGAACTTCCCCCTGCCAGTATGACTAAAATTATGACAATGATTTTAATTATGGAGGCTTTGGATAAAGGGAAAATTACCTTAAAAGATAAAGTGCGGGCAAGTGAATATGCCGCTTCAATGGGAGGCTCACAAATCTTTTTAGAGCCCGGAGAAGAAATGACGGTAAATGATTTGCTAAAAGGGATTGCGATAGGTTCTGGTAACGATGCTTCTATGGCAATGGCTGAATATTTAGCTGGATCAGAAGAAAAATTTGTAGCAAAGATGAACCAAAAAGCGAAAGAGCTTGGTTTGACTCATACAAAATTTCAAAATCCGACAGGCCTGCCCGTAGAAAATCACTATAGTACAGCTCATGATATGGCCATGATGGGCAGAGAGCTACTAAAGTATGAAAAAATTATTAACTATACAAGTAAATACGAAGCTTATTTGCGCACGGATACAGATAAGAAGTTTTGGTTAGTAAATACAAATCGCTTAGTGAAGTTTTATCCCGGCGTTGATGGACTCAAAACCGGATTTACAGGTCAAGCGAAGTATTGCCTAACAGCTACCGCTAAAAAGGGAAATATGCGTGTGTTAGCCGTTGTATTCGGTGCAAGCACGCCAAAAGATCGCAATAATCAAGTAACCAAAATGTTAGACTACGCATTCAGTCAATATACAACGAAGCCTTTATACAAAAAAGGAGACGTTATTACCAAGATAGATGTAAACAAGGGTAGCGAAGATCAGGTAACAGCCGTTACGTCCGAGCCTATTTCTGTTTTATTGAAAAAAGGAAATGCAGCCAAAGACGTTAAAACAGAAGTGAAAATGAACGAGAAGCTAAATGCGCCTATTCAAAAAGGCGACAAAATTGGAACGTTGACCATTAAGAAGGATAACAAAGTAGTTAGTTCTTCACCGCTTCTTGCAAAAGAAGATATCGATGCTGCTTCTTGGTGGAAGATATTCAAACGTACATTCTCTATTTTCTCTCAAACATCTTAAACAGCTAAATGTGACGAAATAGAACTAGTTTTGTCGGTGAGAAGGATTCTATTCTGTCGGCAGCGAAAGACTGACTATAAGATTTCCGAGGAGGTTTGTATAGTGAGTCTTTCGATTGAATTGGAATTCAAACAAGATGTCTTGTTGGTTCGATTAACAGGAGAATTAGATCATCATACGGCAGAAGAGCTAAGAAGCAAAATCACCGAAGCGATAGAGAAGGAATCTATCAGCCATTTGATTTTAAATTTACAGCATTTAACCTTTATGGACAGCTCTGGCTTGGGGGTTATTTTAGGGAGATACAAACAGGTTCATAATAACGGCGGGGAAATGGTTGTATGCGCTATTTCTCCTGCCGTAGAACGTTTGTTTAATATGTCAGGCTTATTTAAAATTATTCGTTTTGAACCTAATGAAGAAAACGCGCTTCAAAAATTGGGGGTGGCATAATGAAAAATCAAATGAACCTCCAATTTTCCGCGCTTAGTCAAAATGAATCGTTTGCCCGCGTCACGGTAGCATCATTTATTACGCAGTTAGATCCAACAATGGATGAGTTAACAGAAATTAAAACAGTCGTATCTGAAGCAGTAACAAATGCTATTATTCACGGCTACGAAAGCAATCCAGATGGTGTGGTATATATTTCTGTGACGCTTCATGAAGACGGTGTAGTCGAGCTGATGATTCGTGATGAGGGAATTGGTATCGATAACGTGGATGAAGCCAAGCAGCCTTTATACACAACGAAACCAGATCTAGAACGTTCTGGAATGGGTTTCACCATAATGGAAAACTTTATGGATGAAATTCGAGTGGAGTCTACTGTATTAGAAGGTACGACCTTATATTTAAAAAAGCACTTAACAAATAGTAAAGCGCTATGTAATTAAGGAGACTTGCCAATGGATGTGGAGGTCAAAAAAAATAAAAACGAACCGTATTTAAAGGATCATGAAGTTAAAGACCTCATCAAGCGCAGTCAGCAAGGTGATCAAATTGCACGAGATACAATCGTCCAAAAAAATATGCGGCTCGTTTGGTCGGTTGTTCAACGTTTTATTAACCGTGGTTATGAGCCCGATGATTTATTTCAAATTGGATGTATAGGGCTATTAAAGTCCGTTGATAAATTTGACTTATCGTATGATGTTAAATTTTCAACATATGCTGTTCCAATGATTATTGGTGAAATTCAGCGGTTTATTCGTGATGATGGCACGGTAAAGGTTAGCCGTTCTCTGAAAGAAATGAGCAATAAAATACGTAAAGCAAAAGACGAGCTTTCCAAATTACTTGGACGCGTCCCTACAGTCGCTGAGGTTGCAGAACATTTGGATCTCACTCCTGAAGAAGTAGTGCTAGCTCAAGAAGCTAATCGTGCTCCTTCGTCTATTCACGAGACCGTCTATGAAAATGATGGAGATCCAATTACCCTTCTTGACCAAATTGCTGATCATACGGAAGCGAAGTGGTTTGATAAAATTGCCTTAAAAGAAGCAATTGAAGAACTTGATGAGCGTGAAAAGCTCATTGTCTATTTGAGGTATTACAAAGATCAAACTCAGTCCGAAGTGGCCGCAAGGCTGGGAATTTCTCAAGTTCAGGTATCGAGGCTTGAGAAGAAAATCTTAAAACAAATGAAGCTGCATATGAATGACACGTAATACTTAAGAAGCAATCCGTTTTGCTATTCAAAGAAGAATAGTGAAACGGATTGCTTTTTTTATTTGGTAATTAATGGTCTGTTCAGAAACGTGAATTAGAAAATTTAAGAAAATCCATACTACACGTACAGGGAGATAATGAATCGTAAGGTGTGATATGAATGGAAAACGTTCTTTATCTTAAAATGAGACATCGTATTCAAGTAAAACCTGATGAGGCTGTAAATATTGGACAATTAGCAATGGTTATAGCAGGAGGTTCTGTTCAAAAGCAAATTGAAAAGCTAATTGTATATCAAGTAAGTATGAGTGATCGAAATATTATCATTGTTGATTTAATGAAGGTAATTGAAAAAGTTGCCTCTCGGTATCCGCATTTGGACATTCAGACGATTGGACCCGCTCAAACGATTGTAGAGGTCGTGTATAAAAAGAAACAATATTCCTTTTTGTTTTTTCTAGCTGTTTGGTTTCTTCTCTTCATCGGAGCTGCTTTAGCAATTATGAACTTTCACGAAGATGTGAGTATGAGACAAGTACATCAAAAATTGTTCTACATGCTGACCGGTCTGAGAGATAAGCAGCCTTTGCTGATTCAAGTGCCTTACTCTATCGGTTTAGGCCTGGGAATGATTCTGTTTTTTAACCATGTCTTTAGAAAACGAATTAATGAAGAGCCTAGTCCTCTCGAAGTCGAAATGTTTAATTACCAGCAAGACTTAGATCAATACGTCATTATGCACGAGAATAAAGAAAGTATGAAAAAAATTGATGATCATTAACATTGTGATGACCATTGTAATTGGACTTGCGGGAGGACTGGCTGCAGGTGCTGGGTTTGTAGCATTTTTAACCGTGCTAGGCATTATTCCACGTTTGATGCAGCTGACCAAAACCATGAAATACATTCAAGCATATGAATGGGGAGTCGTGGGTGGTGCTGTTACAGGCGGGTGGTGCAGTCTTCATCAATACACGTGGCAGTTTCCTGCGGTGCTTATTATGATCATAGGTCTAACGAGCGGTATTTTTATTGGGATGCTGGCAGCAGCGTTAACAGAAGTGCTTAATGTATTGCCGACGTTAACGAAACGGATAGGAATGGAAGGCAAGCTTATTTTATTGTTAATGGCCATTGTACTAGGCAAAGTATGCGGATCATTATTTCATTGGATTTATTTTGTTAATCAATAAGAAAAGGATGTATGTAATATGGCAAATAATCAAAAATTAAAAGATAACTATCAAGAAAGCATTAAACCATTTCAGCCTAAACCTTCATATGTGGCAAATTGCCTAAAAGCCTTTTTGGTAGGGGGAATCATTTGTACATTAGGACAGGCAATTCAAAATTTCTATATTGCATTTTTTGACTTTAATGAAAAAAATGCAGGTAATCCTACCGTTGC
>Ga0209796_10000861_pt1 | contig 15217 bp, 11 predicted proteins | sample AgamicOrSfrz_FD_187167 | JGI IMG/M metagenome (GOLD analysis project Ga0209796, IMG submission 187167) | Agave microbial communities from Guanajuato, Mexico - Or.Sf.rz (SPAdes) (version 2) | ecosystem: Host-associated > Plants > Phyllosphere > Phylloplane/Leaf | place: Guanajuato, Mexico...
TCTTCAGCGACACCGTCGCGGGGGCGAAAGCCAGCGCCGTCATCTACAGTCTCGTGCTTACGTGCCGCGCGTGCAACGTCGAGCCATACGCGTACCTGCGTCACGTTCTTACGCAACTGCCTCAACGTGCACCAGACGCCGACGTCAACGATCTATTGCCATTCCGATTCGTGCAGCCCCACGCCGACGTCTACGCCGCCTAAGCACGGATGTGTGCTCAATTTAGCGCTTACGGAGTTTCCACGACAAGCCGCCGTACGACCCCTCGTCTGGCAAAAGCATCGTCCATCTGAATCCGGTATGGGTCGTCAGACGCGAGACCGATGAATCGTTGATCGGCAAAGTCGGATAGCTCGACCACCCGTTTCGCTAACAGCGGATGATTGTCCGGAAGCACGCAGACTTCATCCACCTCTCGCAACGGCGTCAACTGCGTACCTGTCGGCGCAGCATCGTGCTTTGTGAGGCCAAGATCGTAGCGCTGAGCAGCCAACCACTCATCGAGAACTGGCGATTCTTGCGAGGCGATTGAAATGCTGGCATCACGATGGGAATCGAGAAACCTCCGGCAGGCACCCGGCAGGATGGAATGCGTGAAGGCGGGCAATGCCAGTACCGAGAGCTGGCCACCCTGACATTCACGCAAACTCGCAGCCGTAGCTTCGATCTGTTCCAGTCCGATATAGACCCGTCTGGGTTCATCGAAAAGCGTCAATGCCGGTAGGGTCGGCCGCAGGCTCCATACTGTCGCTCGAACAGGGCAAGACCGATGACCTGCTCAAGACGTGCCAACTCAGGGCGAACCGTCGGCTGCGACGTGTACAGCAGCCCGGCTACCTTGTTACGCTTCCGGCTGTCATTACCGCGCGGAACACTTCGATCTGCCTCTGCGTGAGCGCCATCGACTATATGCAGAATGAATGGGATGCAGACTTACAAGCATCTGACTGGATAGCCTGCCCTGACCCATTGTCAACTTGATCCTTCCTATGTGATGAGTTCCTTTCCTGTGATGCCCTTCAATTCAAACCGGCTCGCCCAGTTGGCAGCTGAACAGGGTACGCCGCTCTGGGCGTACGACGCAGATGTCATTCGTCAGCGCATCGCCCAATTGCGCCGCTTCGATACCATCCGATATGCGCAGAAGGCCTGTTCGGACATCCATATTTTCCGGCTGATGAAAGCGGAGAGCGTAGTCGTCGATGCGGTTTCACTGGGAGAGATCGAGCGAAGTCTTGCCGCCGGATTTAATCCGACGGGAGACCCAGAAGGCATCGTCTTCAGGGCCGACCTGATTGATCACGTCACTCTTGCCGCTGTTCTGAAGCATGGGATTACAGTCAACGCAGGCACGGTAGACATGCTTGAGCGCGCGGGGCGGCATGCCCCCGGTCATCGGGTCTGGTTGCGAATCAACCCAGGTTTTGGACATGGCCACAGCAACAAGACCAACACCGGCGGTCCCAACAGCAAACACGGCATCTGGATCGACTATGTGCCACGAGCGCTGGAGATTATTCGTCGCTATGGCCTTGTGCTGGCCGGCGTCCATATGCACATCGGTCCCGGTGTCGACTACGCTCATTTATCTCGCGTATGCGGGGTCATGGTGGACTTAGCCCGGCGTCTGGGACATAACATCGAGGCAATTTCTGTCGGGGGTGGTTTGCCTGTGCCCTACGGCGAAGGAGATCACGCCGTCGCCGAACACTATTTTCCGCTTGTGGGACGACGCACGTCAGCAGATCGAGGCGTATGTGGGGCATGCGGTCCGAATTGAAATCGAACCGGGGCGTTTCCTGCTCGCGGAATCCGGCGTTCTGGTAGCGGGGTTCATGGCACGAATGCGCGACCTGACCACAACTTTGTATTGATCGATGCGGGCTTCAACGACCTGATGTGTCCGTCGCTATACGGAAGCTACCACAACGTTACCGTGCTCGCGCGTGGGGGGGATGGACGTTAGTAATCGCCCCAGCGTACCAGTTGTCGTTGCTGGGCCGTTGTGCGAGGCCGGCGATGTCTTTACTAAGGATGCTGGAGGCATCGTCAAGAGCCGGTTTATGCCAGAGCCTGAAGTGGGAGACTTACTGGTGATTCACGACGCGGGTGCTTATGGTGCATCAATGTCACCGAACTACAACAGCCGGCTTCTCGCGCCGGAGATTTTGCTTGATGGTGGTAATGCTCGTCTGATTCGCCGCCGACAAACGATCGGCGAACTGCTTGCACGGGAAGAGTTGCCGTAATCGCGTCGACCGGCTGGTTCATAGTGACGCGATTGTCGGCGGTCTTCTCCGCAGCAACCGGCTGGGCCTTGCTGTGCGATTGAACGGGCATAGCAGCCGCGTTCTGGATCGCGCGTTCGTCGTGCACCACTTCTACCGACAATAGCGTTGCCAGCTCATACTGCGCAGCCTGATAGGCCCGGCGCCATTTGAGCAACAGATTCGTATTGAGGCCGTGTTCCTGAGGCAGTCGTGCGACCGAGACACAGGGTTCACAGGCCAGCTTTGCGAGTTCTCGCCGAAACTCGATGGGGTGATTCGGGTACCTTTGCGCGTCCGTCTCGCTGATGTCGCTATCTGAGGTGACAAAGTTGTCTCCACCACTCGTTTGGTGTGGCCTACCGTGTCCACTTTGGTGCCATCGGTCTAGACGGTACTCGAGCAACGCTTACACCTGGAGTTGCTCGCATCGACGAATGCTGCCTTGGAACATCTCTGGCGAATGAACGCGGCTACCGAGCCTTCGCCCTAGCCGGGTAGATCTGCATAGATCGTGTCCGTGATCCGATGATCTTAGCTTGATTCGATCGTGGTTGTAATAGTGGATGTAGGCCTTGATGCCAGACTGCAGTTCGTCGATGTTGCGAAACCGGTCCACGTAGAAGAATTCAGACTTGAGCGTTCCTAAGAAACTCTCCATCGTGGCGTTGTCAAGGCAATTGCCTTTGCGCGACATGCTCTGCCTGACTTTCTTCTGTTTTCAACAGACGGCTATAGACGGGCATCTGGTATTGCCAACCTTGTTCCGAATGCAGGATCGGCTTATCACGCGGCCCAAGCTTAGGAAGGCCTTCTTCAGCATCGTGTTGACCATGTCGAATAGCGGGCGCCGTGCCATCTCGTACGCAACGATTTCGCCATTGTAGAGGTCAAGCACCGGAGAAAGATAAAGCTTCTGGCCGCCGACGTTGAACTCGGTAACGTCCGTCACCCACTTCCTGTTGGGACGCGAAGCGTCAAACTTTCGCTTAAGGACGTTGCGGGCTATCTTGCCGACGTTCCCTCTGAACGACTTGTACTTCTTCGGCCGAATGCTCGACTTGAGAGACAGCTCGCCCATAAGACGTTGAATCGTCTTGTGGTTGATCCTGTCGCCCTGACACCGAACAGCTGCCGTGATTCGGCGGTACCCGTAACGACCTTTGTGCTGGTCAAAGAGCGTACGTATGCGCACTTTCAAGCTCGCATACTTGTCACCCGCCTGCAGAACCTTCTACTGATAGTAGAAAGTGCTGCGTGCCAAACCGGCGACCTTGAGGAGGCCCGCGAGCGGGTAACGCTGCCTTAGTTCAAGCTGCGGCCTGACGGTCTGACAGGCCTTCCTTTTGCATTCTTCGCACCACCTTGAGCTTGAATTCAGGGCTATAGCGCATACCGGAGTTCTTCCGCGCGAGCCCTGATGCTCCATGTGATCGATGATTGTCGCCCATCTGCGTAGCGAAGACACGTCTACGCCATGTCTTGCGGCCACCCGTATGAGACCGTCATGGCCCAAACAATGATCTGCCGTCGCAGTCAACTTCTTCTTCTCGGTGTATCGCATAAAAGCCCAAAATGAGGTCCAACTTTTGGGGTGCAGTTCTCGGTCACGGACACGGTCTCCCGCGGTCTGCACGGATTTCTCCAGGTCACCACCGTCGTGTCCCACGCGCGCGTGAAGCGGAAAGCTGGCCACGCTGAGTCGCTTACACCGGAACGGGCGGCTCTGCGCGTCCCGAACGCAATGTACCGGCGGCGTGTGAACTTTTGTTATTAATGACGATGTGACGATGCGCATTGTGGGATGTCCTGGATGCCGCGCTGACGTTGTCCAGATATCTAACACAGAAATTCACGATGCTCCCGAATGTGCTGCGAGGTCTTGCGTGTTCGCTGGCAGCCGGTCTGCCAAAAACTTCACCTAGGCATATTTATTATCGTAAGGCGCAGCAGTTCGGCTTTGGTATTCTGTCGCGTCGGACTGTGGCCACCGTTGTAGCGACTTCCCTCATTATTTCTCCCGTCAAGGAGTCCTCGACGAGAAGTGAAACGTTCCTCTGCCCGCCTGCTTTGCAACATACATGGCGATGTCAGCCCGCTTCATCAACGTCTGAGCCGAATCGTCGTCCGTGCCAAGCGCGATACCGATGCTCGCGCCAATGAGTGCCGTCGTCCCAGGTGAGAACGTGTATGGGCGGGAAATTCGCCGGATAATCCGGCGCGCCATCGCTGCGCACCCCTCCGCCGTTGCGTTCTCTACAACCACGATGAATTCGTCACCGCCCAGACGTGCCACCAGTTGCTCACCTCTGAGCGCCCTTCGCAGGCGGTCTGCAACGGCCTGTATCAAAAGGTCCCCAGTGTGGTGGCCCAACCGATCGTTCACCGCCTTGAAGCTATCCAGGTCAATATACATCAGCGCCAGGGACGAAGCGTCGCCGGCAGTTTGTCTGTCAAGTATTTGTTCGAGCCGGTGGCGGAGATGCCGGCGGTTCGCCAGACCGGTAAGCGGGTCGTGATGCGCGAGGCGGAGAATTGTGGCTTCGGACTTCCGGCGCTCGGTCACGTCTTCAATAATGATGACCGCACTGCCGTCAGGCACAGCGCTCCTGGTCATTTCGAGCCGCCGGCCGTCATTCAGTTCAATCTCAAGGGGGCCATGCTTCCCAGACAACCACTGGGTGCATCGCTGGACCAGCTGTCGCCGGGATGCATCTTCGAATTTCCGCCGGCCCACATAACCGACGAATTCAGGCAGAGGCACGTTAAGTGGCAGCATATCGACGGTCGCGCCGAACAGTTCGGCCGTTCTTCGGTTAGCGATAATCACTTTTCCCGCTTCGTCGATCGTGCAAAGTCCATGCGGCATATAGGTCAGTGCCGCGTCAAATCTGGCAGCGAGTTCGGTATTTGCCTGTTGTTCAGCCATTATCGCAACGAGCCCGGAGTAGTGCCGACGCACAACCGAGACCATCGCGACGATATAGGCAAAAAGCGGTGGTACTAGGATCCATGACCCGGCGCGAGGCGCAAAAAGTGCTCCTATCGCGACGGGCAGCGTTCCGAGACAGATCTGTGTGATGGCAAGGCGTGGCAAGGCGGCGTTTCTCGACGCGATTCCACCCAGGACTCCGGCTGTCACCATGACGGCGAGCGCAGTCAGTTCGCCGTCCGGGAGCATCACGCACACCATGGTGCCGATGCCCAGCAGCAGGCTGGCCAGCATCGAACCTACCGCATATCGGGCTGCCCACAAGCCGGGGGCGGCCGCTCCAGTATGGCTACGTGCAACGCAAACTTGAACGATGACGACCCGAGCCGCGAGAATAGCCGCATCGGCAACGAGCCAAAGCGCGGCCGAGGCCTGGTGTAGACGCATAAAGACGACTAGCGCAACAAATCCGCTGGCCGCACTCGACATGAACAGCGGGCGTACGTTTTCTAGCAGCGCCGAAAGCAATGATGAGCGAATGGATGCGGAGAGCTGCTTGTTCCCCGGCGCTGGTGTCACGAGAATCGCGTCGAGAATGGAAGTCCTGCCTGACATGGTCCGTACGATAAGCGCTGCATTTATGGACGCCCTAGGTTGGGCACTCACACCTTTTTACGGCGGCACCATCGTTTTATCGATTGGCGTATACGCCCGCTTTGCGTACCGCCACTGTGCGACTCGTCCTTCAAGAGTCGGCGCATTCACGTCGCCCATCGTGTTTTCACCGCCTCGAAAGGCGCGGAGCACCGGCATGCCAAGGCGCTTAACATTGTCGGCTAGCCGAGCGCTCGTCCGTCAACCTGGCAAGAGTGGGACGCTTGGCGTCGCGACTCGCAATTTGCAATGCGCGACACCTGATTGCCCAGGTCTGGAAATGGCCGTGCATTTGTGGAGGCCGCAGTTCCCGGACCCGGAGAAACGGTGCAAACGTCGGTGGTGCGTCCACCATTACAGCCTTTGCTGCTTCATCAAGCCCGGGCAGCCGGAGCACAACTTTATTGGGCCGCACCTGCCATAGGCTAGTGCTGGAGTGGTGGGTCTTCACGGACGTCGGGAGCACGACGAGGTAGCCGAACCGTAAAGACGGTTTCAGATTCGTCGGAGCGTGCCTCCACCTCGCCGCCATGAGCACGGGCAATTTGTCTTGCAATGTAGAGTCCCAGACCAAGGCTGTCCTGCGAGCCCGCCCGCGCTTCTGCGCCCGGGCCGCGTTCGAGGGGTTCAAACACGCGGCACAAAACGGACGGCGGTATTGCCGCCCCGCGGTTCCTGACCGCGATGGATAGCTCCGCGTCTCCTCCGGTGACAGCCACCCGCACGACCGCCGTCGGGTCCCCGTACTTGATCGCGTTTCCCACCAGGTTGCCGAGCATCTGCTGGATTCGCCGGCCGTCGAACAGTGCCCTTGTGTCCCCTGTCACATCAAGTTGCACCCTCTGCGTTCCGTGCGCGACCCGTAGCTGCTCCAGCTCGTCGTCAACCAGAGCCGCTACATCCACGGGCACGGGCGCGACCCGGATTCCGAGCCCAAGCTTCGTGCGGCTGAAATCCAGCATGTCATCGAGCAGCCCCTGCATGCGCGCGCCGCTCCGGATCAACCGGGCCGCGGCGGCGGAGATCTGCGGGCCTTCGTCCAGCTTTGCAAGGTGATGCGCGGTCATCTGTATCGTCTGCAGGGGACTGCGCATGTCATGCCCGAACATACCTAGGAGCAGGTTACGCGACCGGTCAATCTGGCTGCTGAAGACGCTTATCGACTCGCTCAGCGCCTGATCGATCGCTTCGTTAAAGCGGATAATGTCGTCCAGTTCCGGCGGTTCAGCCCCTGCTTCATCCAGCCAGAGCCGCAGCACGACGGCGCGCAATGCGCGGTATTCGGCGCACAGCTGGTTTATGTCGAAGCCGTGGTGCACGCGCAGTACAGCATGGGCCTGAGCCGCCGTTTCCGGCATGCGTTCAGATACCGGCGCCAGACCTCTCGATTTGTCGAGCTGCACCTGTCTTGTTTGCGGAGTGGACAGATCTTTTGCGATCGCTTCCAGGATCTGCTGCGCATGGTCGCGCAATTCCAGAGGCGACATGTCCTGCGCCGCGGGCAGCAACGTGGCGGCGAAGGATTCCCATTCCGCAACGATTGCTTCCATTTCGGCAGAGATAAATTCCGACAGTCGCATGGCCATCCTGAGATAAAGTTCTGACACGGGCCATGATGCAGCCAGCGTTCGAAGGGACCAAACATGAGCCGGCGCAAGGCATGGGTCCACAGCTCACCGCCAGGCCCGCTTCTTGCGACAACCGTGAATTTCATGACGCCCGCGCAGAGCCTGAAGGCTCGCACAATCTTGGAACAGATGAACGACATCGACCCCCAACCGGCCGGATTCAGTACTGTCTGGCTCCGGCTCTGGGCAGAATCTACGCGGGACTACTCCATCTTTGCGCTCTCGCCCGATGGCATTGTCCTGACGTGGAACCCCGGCGGCGAACGCATCCAAGGCTACGCGCCGCACGAAATTATAGGACAGCCGTACTCGGTCTTTTTTCCCGAAACGGACCGCGTCGCAGATGCGCCCGGGGCAGCACTGCGGGCCGCCACCGAGGTCGGGCGTTACGTCGTCGAAGGGTGGCGCGTGCGCAAAGATGGCACACCGTTCTGGGCAAACGTCGTTATAACGGCACTCCGCGACAGCCGGGGCCAGCTTATCGGGTTTGGCAAGGTAATGCGCGACGTCAGTGACAAAAAGGCGGCTCACGACGCGGTGCTCAAAAGCGAACGCAGCTTCCGCCTGCTGGTTCAGGGTGTCACCGATTATGCCATCTTCATGCTGTCGCCCGACGGTCACATCACCAGCTGGAACCCGGGAGCGCGGCGGATCAAAGGGTACACCGAGGGCGAGATCGTCGGTTCGCACTTTTCCCGCTTTTACACGCCCGACGATGTCGCAGCGGGTGTCCCTTTCAGAGGACTGGAGACAGCCAGACGCGAGGGACGGTTCGAGGCAGAAGGCTGGCGCGTGCGGCGCGACGGTAGCCGGTTTTTCGCGCACGTGGTCATCGATGCCATCTACGAGGACGGCGAGCTGGTCGGATTCGCGAAGGTCACACGCGACATCACCGAGCGACGGCGCGCCGCCGAGCTACTTGAGCAAACTCAGAGCGAACTGTTCCAGGCGCAGAAGATGGAAGCGCTCGGAAAACTGACGGGCGGGGTGGCGCACGACTTCAACAATGTCCTCCAGGTACTGCGAGGCAACCTGGAACTGCTTGAAAGCAGGCATGGCCGCGACCACTGGAGCGCCGAGCGGCTCGGAAACGCGATCGACGCCGTCGATCGCGGCGCCAAGCTCGCGTTGCAACTGCTTGCCTTCGGTCGCCAGCAACCTCTGGCCCCGGTCGTGATCAATCCGGCGCATCAGCTCAGGGCACTCGACGACCTCCTGCGACGCGCGCTGGGTGAGACGATCGAGATCGAGTCGGTCGTTGCCGGGGGCCTGTGGAATACCACCGTCGATCCGCACCAACTGGAAAACGTGATCCTGAACCTGGCGATCAATGCGCGCGACGCCATGCCCGACGGCGGCAAGCTCACTCTCGAGCTGTCAAATGCGACGCTCGACGACGAGTATGTGTCGTCCGTTCCTGACGTCTCAGCGGGCCAGTATGTAATGCTCGCGGTCACCGACACCGGAACTGGAATGAGCCGTGATGTGATGGAGCGGGCTTTTGATCCATTCTTCAGTACCAAGCCGGAGGGTCGAGGTACGGGGCTTGGTCTGAGCATGGCCTACGGCTTCGTCAAGCAGAGCGGAGGCCACATCCGCCTCTACAGTGAGATCGGCGAGGGAACGACCGTCAGGATATATCTGCCGCGTTCTACCGGCGCGGCGGTGGAGATGAGGGCCGCTAAGCCCGGTGGGCTTAAGCACGGCAACGAGACGATTCTCGTCGTAGAGGACGATCCGAAGGTCCAGTCAACCGTCGTGGAGCTGCTCAGTGGCCTCGGCTATGCGGTGCTCAAGGCCAACAACGCCGAGCAGGCGCTGACCGTCGTGGCAAGCGGCGTGCACATCGATCTAATGTTCACGGACGTGGTGATGCCCGGCGCGCTGCGCAGCCCGGACATGGCTCGAAGGGCGGTGCAGATTCTGCCGGGGCTGAAGGTTCTTTTTACGTCGGGCTACACGCAGAATGCCATCGTGCACGGCGGGCGGCTGGACGCGGGTGTGGAACTGCTGAGCAAGCCATACAGCCGCCTTCAGCTCGCCGCTAAGGTACGGCAGGTGCTCGGCAGCAACGATGCGGAAGCGGACCAGGCGGGGGCGGCCCGCACACGCCCTGGCGACGGACCCGGGCGCACCGCAAATGGTGAGGGCTTGCGCATCCTGGTCGTGGACGACGACGCGGCGTCGCTCGACGCAACCTGCGAACTACTGATGTTGATCGGGATGCGTCCGCAGCCTGCATCAAGCGCGGAGCAGGCACTGAACGCGCTTGATGGGAACGACTTTGACGTCCTGTTCACTGACGTTGTGATGCCAGACATGTCAGGCATTGAACTGGCGCGACGCGTGCTTGTTGGCCGTCCCGAACTGCGGATCATTTTCGCTTCGGGAAACGCTGTCCCGGACCATGAGCGGTTCGGGTTCGAATGGTCAGCGCTGCGCAAGCCCTTCACGCTCGAACAGTTGCGCGTCGCGCTGCAGCCGGCCCATACACGGCACCCACGCAGTCCTGCCGTTGATGGTCAGCCCGCGACGACCGACGATACCAGTGACAGTACAGGTTCGCAATAGCGCGGCGCGGTTGACGGCGCATTGCACGACTGGACGAGCGTCCTGACCGGGGCGACCAGCTGGCCGGGGGAGCAGCGTGAGCTCGTATCAAATGGCCGGACAATATCAATTCTGTCGCGACGTGGCAGTGCAGGCCGCAGCGGTGTCAGTATCCAGTTGACTCCCGGCGGCCTGCCACTCGACTCGCACAGTACACACGGCGGCCGTCATTCGGGGTTGTGCAGATCGGCTTTCACCACTGTTGCGCCCTTGCTCCTGGCGGCTCCCCTGCCGCGGACGCTTCCTCAAACGGACCGAATGTCGGTACCCGTCGAAGGGGAAAGCAGCCGGTCGTCCGATATCCGCACCACCTTGCCCATGTACGCGCCGATGGACGTCCGCCCTTACGTCGCATAGATACGATAGCCGTGCGCGCCCGGACAGAAGGTGTCGTGAGGCCGCCTCGACGACCTGCGAAAATCAGTTTCGGTCTTGACATCACGTTTCCTCAACCTCCTGCGGGTAATGCGGGAACTGCGTGCTGCATTGTCCGCGGCTGGCGCAGCATGCCGCGTTGCCCATCTACAGCGCGTCTGCTGCACCCGATTGCAGTTGGAGAGGTCCCATGAAAAACCTCAGCGGACATGCGTGGACTGCCGCGCGGCGTGTATGCGACGGAAAAATAGGTAGAGAGCATGCTCAAGGCGCAGTCGTCGCGCCTCGACATTATCCGGACTACGTCAACGCATCGACCACCAGCACCTCCAGGAAACACTGGACAGCAGGTTCTCTGAGAACGCGCTGCATTCTTCCAGGCCTGCCTTCCCGAACAGGCAGGAATCATTGGGCGTACGACCCGACAAGCCGACGTCCCTATTCGTCGTGTCGCGCTTCGGAACTTTTTTCCTGCTGACCACCCGAGACGTAGGCCCGCTCCAGAAGATGCTCGTCTCGATCGCGCGGGCGGCGGTTTCCAGCAACAGGGAGATCGCTTGGCCAACAGCCTCCGACGGATTTGGCCGAGCACGCCGCGCGAGGACGCACCCATGAGCTTGCGGTCTCCCAGATGGCGCACGGCGGCGGCTCGGGCGTCTAGGCCCGCCTACCAGCCCCGCAAGGCGGCCAGTTCCGCATCGCCGGGAAAGAGAGTAAAGGCCAGTCAATACCAGACCTCAGCGATGATCGAGAATCATCGGGCTGCTTGCCCGCTATGTATCCCAGCGCACACAAGCCACACACAATGCTGCGCCTTTGGCAGTCAGTCCCAGTACGCTTTGATTCGCGCGACAATCGTACGAGGAGCAAGCTGTGAGTACACTGAATTACGTCGGAGAGGATAGTCGTGATCTACGCCTGGCTGCGGAGAAGCTGCGTACGTGCATCAGAACAAATCCGGCGCTGCTGGCGGACTATGAGCTGTTTCTGGTGGAAGTCTGCAACGAAGCGCAAATCTATCTGGCCGACGCCTTCGCCGATCTCGGCGACGCATTTATTGGTGGCCTGGTAATAGCCCACGAGACGGAGTTACCGATACTCCCAGGGGCTTCCCGCAAACTTCCAGTCGACGTTCGACGTAGATAGCGTCGGCCTTTCACCTGGCAGTAAGTGCAAGGCTTCTGCATTCCGCCACGCCAGCCTGCCACACCGTCCTGGCAGCGGTAGTCCGCCGTCCCGTGGTTCGCCCTGGTGCAGAGGCCTGCGGCGACACACGCGGCGGCCGCAGCGTTGCGGACGCTTGGGAGAGTAAGGTTGCTCACCGCTCTGAAGACGAGAGAACGCGCCTAATGCCGTGGCAGTGTATCGCCGGAACCGCCCGGATGGGCGTCGGGCAGCTTTCAAGTCGATGAGACGTCGCTGTGCCGAACACCATCATGCTCGCCAGAACTATTTGCCCCACCATTCCGAAAGCGTGCTCACGCCGCCGAATGGTCGACGCCCAGTCTGAACAACCCCACCACCTTTGACAACCCATGCGCCTGTTCATTCAACGTCGCCGAAGCCGCCGTTGACTGCTCCACCAGCGCGGCATTCTGCTGCGTTGCCTGATCCATCTCTGCGACGCTGCGGTCGATCTGACTGATCCCCGCGCTCTGCTCGCTCATCGCGCCGTCGATGTCGGCAATCACGCGATTCACGCGGTCAATGCCTTCGACGATTTCCTGCATCGCAGCTCCGGCAGCCTGCACACGCTGTGCGCCCGTTCCGACACTTGCTTCGGACGCCTGAATCAGGTCCTTGATTTCGCGCGCCGCGGTCGCAGAGCGCTGCGCCAGGGTGCGCACTTCACCGGCGACAACAGCAAAGCCGCGGCCGTCTTCGCCGGCACGCGCAGCTTCCACCGCGGCGTTCAGCGCAAGAATATTGGTCTGAAATGCAATTCCGTCGATCACGCCGATAATTTCGGTAATCCGCGCGGACGACTTCGCGATCTCGTCCATCGTGCTGACCGCGCTCGTCACCACTTTGCCCCCGCGTGCGGCGGCCTCGCTTGCCGATGTGGCGAGGCGCGTCGCTTCTACGGCGGCTTCTGCGGACTGCTTCACACTTGCCGTCAATTCGGTCAGCGCAGCAGACGTGTTCTGCAAATTCGACGCCGACGTCTCCGTGCGTCGCGACAGGTCGCGGTTGCCCATTTCGATTTCGCTCGTTGCCGTTTTCATGTTCTCGACGCCCGCACGCACTTCCTGCAGCACCGCGCCGATCTTCTCGACGAAAGCATTGAATGACGCCGAAATCTGCGCAACCTCGTCGTTGCCTGCAACAGGCAGGCGATGCGAGAGATCGCCACTGCCCGAGCCGATCTTATCCATTGCGTCGCGCACCTTCGAGAGGCTGCGGAACGAATGCGACGTAAAGAACGCGGCGAGGCCCACCGCAGCAAGCGTCAGCAACACCATTGCCACGCCGAGTGCTTTGAGCACGTTGCGAAGACCCGCGGTGGCTTCTTTCTTGTCGAGTGCGATCACCAGATACCAGTCAGTCCCATGCACCGGTTGCGCCTTGAGCAGCTTGGCGGCGCCGCCCAGTTCGACTTGCAGCGGCGCGGTGGCCTGCGCAAGCGAAGCGAGTGCATCAGGCGTGAGGGCGGCGGAAATATCGGTCGCCTGCCTGAGCGTCAGCTTGGCATCGGGATGCGCGATCACCTGGCCGTCGCGCGCGACGACAAACGCGAGACTTGCGGGCGTGGGGTGGACTGCGGCCACCACTTCTCGCACGCCCTGGAGCGGCACGGCGCCGCTCAACGCGCCGGTCGGTTCTCCATTGCGAATCATCGGTGCAGCAAAGGAAACATAAGGCACGCCCGTCGACGCATCGCCGTACGGCTTCGTCACGATCAGCGTGCCCGCTGCAATCGCTGCCTTATACCAGGGACGCGCGGTCGGGTCGTAGTCTTTCGGTGTGCCCGGACTCGTCGAAAAAAAGCTCTTGTCGGTCCAGCCCACGGTGGTGATCGGGAAACCGTCCGCGTTGCCCATATGCTTGACGAAACCTTGCGGGTCGCCATGCTCCACGTCCTCAGCAGTGGCCTTCACGGCTTGCGCCTTGGCTGCGACCCACTTGTCGATGGCAAGCGTATTGGCGCCCGCAATGGCGGTCAGGTTCTGCTCGATTGTCTCCGTCGTATTCGCGCGCACGGTGACGTAGGTCGCGGCGCCGGAAAGCGCGAGAGCGCCGATGACGGTCGCCGACGAGATGATCAGAATGCGGGTGCGGAGTGAGGACATCGTGTTTTCCGTGAGATAAAGAAGGGGTGCCGCACGAATCGAACGCCGATTGCGACGCTTCCGTGCGGGCCTGCTCAAGCCGCAGATCGGGAGCCTTTTTAAGGACTACGGCGGAACAACGGAGAACTTGAGACCGGCGAATACCGGTCGCCTGTCCTTCCGTCCAGAGCAACGTAGGTGCGAGCCATTCAGTCAGGCGAATATGCGAACGTGAGATTCGCTTCTGACAGGCAGTCGTTTGATTGAGTTAGTAAATATGCCAGCCCGTCGAGAAACGAAGCCCGGCCGCCTCAGCCTGTGAGGCGCTCCTGATTTTCCCAACTACCGGGAGCGGCGTGAAAATCTGTGCCGCATTTGACCAGCATGCGCCCGATCGTGGTCCGAGCTTTGTCTCATTTAGCGCAACGCGCACAACATAAAGAAGCTGAACGTTTGCGGCGTGCGGGGACTGAATCCTGTCAGGTTATACCCGCATAACCTGTGTTTCTCATTCGATCAGCTGTAGGCGCCGTGATAGCCTTGGATGAATGGTTCTGAAAGCATAACGCGACATGCAGCGCAGTTGCCCGCGCAGACCGTTGTTGATACGCCCGGAATTCCAATCTGCCTGGTGCAGTTCGTCATTTGCCGTGCGGAATCGCTTGCGCTTTCGCGGGTCGCAGCCTGCTGCGGGATTTGACTGGACAGGAAAGTGGGCGGAACAGATGAAAACAACCAGCGGGGACAACGCTGCGCAGCCACGGGCGTTGCAGCGAAGCGCTCTGGGGGGAAGCCTCGGCGAGGAATCCCGTGCGCTCCTGGAACTCAAAAGCCTTGCGCTGAACAAGGTCCGGGAAGCCGCTTTTCTGATCGACGAACAGGCAGCGCTGGTCTATGTGAATGACGAGGCTTGCCGTTCGCTCGGATACCGGCGCGAAGAACTGCTCGACATGTCAGTCCTGGACATCGACCCTCACTGGGACGCCGACCGCTGGAAAGAGGGCTGGGCTCATCTGCGCGAGAGCGGGTCGCTGCTGATAGAATCTGTGCACCGATGCAGGAACGGTCGCCTCCTGCCCGTCGAGATTCGCGCCACCTATTTTGAATACGAAGGTGAGCCGTACAATCTGTCGCTGGTTCGGGACGTCAGTGAGCGCAAGCGCAGCGAGGAACTGCTTCTTGCACAACTGGAACTTGAAGCGCAGTTCCGTCAGCTAGCCGAAAACACCCCCGATATCATCTGCCGTTACGACCGGCAGTGTCGCCTCATCTACGCGAACTCGGGGCTCGCGAAGGTCATGCGTGCGCCGATGAGAGATCTGCTCGGCAAGACTCCAGTGGACCATACCTCCGAACCCCAGTTCAAAGCGTATCAGGCGGCGCTTGCGTCCGCGCTGGAAACAGGCAAAACGCACGAGCTTGAACTGACCCTGACGGGCGATTCAGGCGACGTGAGCTACCACCAGGTCAGGATCATTCCGG
>Ga0209796_10000862_pt1 | contig 15215 bp, 12 predicted proteins | sample AgamicOrSfrz_FD_187167 | JGI IMG/M metagenome (GOLD analysis project Ga0209796, IMG submission 187167) | Agave microbial communities from Guanajuato, Mexico - Or.Sf.rz (SPAdes) (version 2) | ecosystem: Host-associated > Plants > Phyllosphere > Phylloplane/Leaf | place: Guanajuato, Mexico...
TTTCAGAATAGGGATCACCTTTTTAGTATCTTACCGCTTTTTTTCATGTGTCCTTGACAGGGGTACCAGATTACTTGACTAAGGTTCAAACTCCCCTTTTGCTATCTGTGTAGTAACATTCTTATTCCTCTTACTTTAAAAACCTATTAGTCTTATATTAAAAATTAATGATCATTTGTTTTCCGTTGTAAATAATCCTCTTTTGAGTACAAGTAGTGGAAGCCGCTCTACCGGTATTAACGGTGATCAATAATTCCATGGAACTCTTCATTTTGGGATAAGATCCTTGGCTTTCTTCTATTACAAGCCGATTTTTTTCGTCTTCCCATCGAATAAGTATTGTTGCATATAATCCCTTTTCATAGTTGTAATTGTCACCCTCATCTTCGTACAACATAAAACTCCCGTCTTGTCCCTTATAAACTCTCAATTCTAAAGGCTCTATTGATTCTTCAGAACTGTATTGGATATCTGGGCCAATAGGAATAATAGAACCGGCACGTACATATAAAGGCATTGTTTCAAGTTCTGCTGGAGCCTCAATGGTTTGACCGCCACTCATCCATTGGTCTGTCCAGAAATCATACCAATCTGAACCAGAAGGCAAATACACCAGACGTTTTTTCGCAGCACCTTCAATCTTCAGGGAACCGCTTTTATAATACATTGGTTCGATTACGGGATTAACTAAGAATGCTGGCCCAAACATATATTGGTCTTTGATATTATAAGTACTTGGATCATTCCTGAAATCAAATGCCAAGGCTCGCATTATCGTATAATCCTGATGAGTTACCCAACCAGCGACCGAATATATATATGGTAACAATCGATACCGAAGCTTGATAAATTTTACAAGCGTATCATAAAACATCGTACCCGGCTGTCCAAATCTCCACACCTCTCTTGATGTATCTGTACCATGGGAGCGGAGCATCGGCAAAAATGTACCATATTGCAACCATCGAACGTAAAGCTCCCGGTATCCTAAATCGTCACAGCCCTCTTGATAGTCTCCATTCCAAAACCACTGTCCCTTTTTTGAAACAAAGAATGCTCCAATATCCACTGTCCAGTAGGGCATGCCAGTTACACAGAAATTTAATCCGTCAGCGATTTGGTTTCGTATTGTTTCCCAATTGGCAGCAATATCTCCAGACCAAGTTATCGTCCCATACTTTTGCTGTCCTGCATAAGCGGACCGTGTTAGGTTTACTACCCGTTTCTTTTCGGTTGTCTTCCTCTGCCCTTCATAGATGCCCTTTGAATGAAGAAGCGAATAAGCGTTAATATAACCTGGGTCCAAGTATTTCTTTGATTCTTCTGTGTTAATTCGAAGTCGTTCTTCCGGTTCAGGTTTCACTTCTCCGTTCCAATCAGCCTCAAAAGGTTCCGTACAGTCACACCACCATGCATCGACGCCATGAGAAAACAAACCATCATTTGCTTGGTTCCAATACAAATTGCGAGCTTCTTCGCGAAATGCATCATATGTTGCTTGGTTTCCGAGAAGATAACCATTTTGCTTCATTTCCACATGATTTGGACCATCGTTATTCATAATCGGCCAAATGGAAACCATCAGCTTTGCGTTCAGTTCGTGAATATCACGCATCATTTGTGTTGGATTCGGAAAACGTTCGGGGTCAAAAGATTTTTCCCCCCACAGTTCACCTGTCCAAGACATCCAATCTAATACAATACAATCGAGAGGAATTTGTCGTCTCCTGTATTCTTTTACAATAGAGATTAATTCCTCTTGAGATTTATACCTTTCCTTAGATTGCACATATCCGAATGACCATTTTGGTAAAAGAGGTGCCTTTCCTGTAAGATGACGGAAACATCTTACAATTTGGTCAAAATCAGGTCCGTATATAAAGTAATAGTCCATCTCGCTATCTATATCCGTCCATATATATGAACCATGCAAGTCATCATGGAATGTCATCAACGAATAGCTATCCACAACCACTCCGTACCCTTTCGTTGAGACCAAAACAGGAACCACTGCTTTCATGTTTTGCTGGTATAGATATTGATAAGTGCCCCTTAAATTTAAAACACCTTCCTCGTGTGAACCAAGACCATAGAGTGCTTCATCGTCTTCCCATTCGAATTCAAGTTTGGTATGATAAGCAGTTCGTTCCACGACATGTTTTGCTGGAATGGCGCTAGCACGAGCACCATCTACATTTTGTGAATTCTGAATCTCCGTATTTTCATCAAAAACAGATTTTACCACTTCAACCGGTACAAGTGTTTTCCCACCACGTTCCGGTTCCTTTGCTAAAATCTGTCCCGACGAATCGGTATATGTAAATGCAGCTGTATGTTTATTAATGTGAATCTGCACATTGCACGTTGAAAACACGATCATATTTTCTGTATCTTTTACAAAAAAAACAACATGTTCTTTCGCATTTGGTTCAACCATGAAGCTTTTCTTCAAGTCGAATTCCTTTTCCAATGTATAACGGATACGAATAATTGAGTTGGTATAGGGAATGATTTTCATCAAACCATTTGTACATTCAATTAACAAATGATCCACTTGTTTTTTATAGTGCACAACCTCCATGTTGCAACCTCCTTTTCAAAATATGATCAAATATCTATCGAATGATTTAAGCGAAACTGACACGTACAGACTGTCAGAGCTCTAGACATATAGATCTTATTTGTTTTTGGCCATACGACACTAATAATGGTAACGTCTACATAGTTGTTAGCGATAAAACATTCTAAAGATTCAATTTAAAAAAACACCTCAGTCCTAAACCTTTTTTGGACCGAGGTATTTCACTTTTCTGTTCCCAAATTATGAACAATTCTTCATGTTCTACTTAGCAGATTTATCGTATGCTTGTTGCATTATTTTTAAATAACGTTTAAGGTTTAATTTATCAAACCCTTTAACATAGGAATCCCAGTCTGTATCCAAGTTCATTTCCCCTGTTACAAACTTCAAAAGGCTCTGATTAACATAATTTTGAATATTTGTTTCTAACATGGCTACTTCATCTGCATCAGATGGATCCATCCAAACGGACCATGCTGGGAATACATCATCTGGCTGCGTACCCTCATACAAATGGGTTGCATCCTGAAGTCGGCGTTCATACCCTTCCGGTGTAAATACTTGAGTCGATTGGACTTGCCCATTTCTAAAAGAACTGGAAGAACCGAATTCTGCGATTGGACCCCATCCATTATTGTGAGTTTTTTCACCGTCTTTCAGAGGTATCGAAGCGAAAAGCGGTTTAGCACTTTTTTCAATCGCGACATCACCATCTTTTGGCTTTCTCCAGTCCACACCCTCTTTACCAAATTGTCCCCTTATATTTCCATCCGCTGTAAACAAGTAGTCGATGATCTTAATGGCTGCGATTTGATCTTCCTTCGACGCTTTGTTAGTAAGTACAAAGTCAGCTCCAGGAGTAACAGGATAATTATAAGTGGCATAAGCAAAATTTGGACCTTGCAGCGGCGCGAGTGCTATATAATTATCTGAATACAAACGTTTTTGATCAGAAACAAACTCACCCGGGTGTGTGGCTGTTGCAGCACCAAGAATTTCTGCCGAGGCATTATCCCCCAGTTTTTGGTATGCATCATTATTCTGGGTGAATGCACCTGGATCTAGTAATCCATCCTTGTATAAAGAACGAATGTATTCTAATCCCTGCTTCCATTCTTTCTTGTCAGCCGCAAAGTCAACCTTTCCATTATTTAACAGTAGCCTTTTTTTACCATCATCATAAATAAAGCCGTTCATTAGAAATGGAATAACATTAGTATCAGGGATACCTACTGCCCCACTTAGCGGGACTTCATCTTTTTTACCGTTACCGTTCGGATCCTGGTTTTTAAAAGCTTCAAGTACATTTTTAAAATCTTCTGTTGTTTTTGGCATTGGCAAATTCAACTTTTTCAACCATTCATTATTTATCCACATTTTATATGGCCATGTACAATGGTAACACTCATTCAAGTGTGAAATACCATAGATATTTCCATCAGGTGAAACCGTCATTGCCTTAAATTGTTTATTGGTATCAAGCGTTTTTTGAATATTTGGAGCATATTTTTTAATCAAGTCATTTAGTGGGATAAGAACACCTTGTTTTCCATACTTTATCAAATCATTTGTAGAGAAATGATCCACCCAAGGAACCAACATATAAGCGTCTGGATAATCACCGCTTGCTAAGGAGATTTGGCGTTTTTGACTAGCTGATGTAGCATCATAGGTCGTTGTCTGCCAATTAATCTTAACATTGAATTTTTTTTCTACTTCCTTTGTGAAAAAATTTGTACTTAATTTAGTATTACCTACCCCTTGAGGAGCAAAAATAGACAATTCCCCTTCACCATCTTTTGATTTACCTGACGATGTTGTTTCTGTTTTGTCAGTACAGCCTGCTAAAAATGTTGCTAGTACTACAAATAGAAGCATTGCCAAAATACCTGCTTTTTTCATAACTACCACTCCCTTATGTTTAAAAATTTAGCCCTTTACCGAGCCAATTAAGACACCCTTCATAAAGTGACGCTGTACAAATGGATAAATAATAAGAACTGGAAGACTGGCTACAACAATTAATGAATATTTCATCAAATCAGCGAGTTGTTTCATATCCATCAATTTTTGTGCATCAATCGATGCAGATGAAGTTGTATTTAAAATAAGGATATTACGTAAAACAACTTGAAGTGGGAATAATGCTTCAGATTTCAAATAAAGCATGGCATCAAAATAAGAATTCCATTGAAAAATCGCATACATTAGAACTAATACGGCAATAATAGGTTTTGATAGCGGCAAAACAACGGACCATAAAAATCTTAGATCGCTGCAACCATCCATCTCACTTGCTTCCACGATTTCTTCAGGAATACTTGTCCTAAAAAAAGTTACAGCAATAATGACCTGCCAAACAGCAATAGCCTTTGGAATGATTAAAGCCCATCGGGTATCCAACATATGTAGGTTTTTAACTACAAGATATTCGGGAATTAATCCACCTGAAAATAACATTGTAAATAAGATAAAAATCATCAAAACATTACGACCATAGAAAGATTTCCGAGAAAGCGGATAAGCAAACAACACTGTCAAAGTGACACTAACGATCGTGCCAAAAAAGGTATAGAATAGGGAATTAGCATAACCAACTAAGACCTGTGAATTGCTAAATATAGCTTTATAGCCTTCTAACGAAAAATCAACCGGCCATAACCAAACCTTACCAGACGAAACAGCTAGCGGACTACTAAGTGATGAACTAAGAATATATATCAATGGATACAGAACGATTACTACTACAAAGATTAAAAAAGTATAAATAATGGTAAGGAACACTTTGTCACCGAAAGACTCTTTTATTGAATTTGCTTTTGCCACTAAAAACTCACCCTCCTATTCTTGCAAAATCATTACCATAAACTATTTCCTGAAATTCGTTTCGCAAATAAATTTGCCAATAAAAGAAGTATTAAGTTTACTACAGAGTTAAAAAGTCCAATCGCTCCTGCAAAACTGTAGTTTGCATTTAGAAGCCCCATTTTGTAAACGTAGGTTGAAAGCACCTCTGATGTATCTAAATTGAGCGGATTTTGCATTAAAAATATTTTTTCAAAACCAACTCCCATAACGTTTCCAACTGTTAAAATTAAAATAATCGTAATAGCCGGCATAATCCCTGGCAGATCAACATGGATAATTTTTTGCAGTCTTGATGCACCATCTATTTTTGCCGCTTCATATAGTGAAGTATCAATACCCGAAAGAGCGGCTAGATATATTACGGCTGAATAACCTGTAAATTGCCAAACATCCGACCAAACATATATGGAACGGAATAAACCAGGGTCTCCCATGAAATTAATGGAATGAAGCCCGATTGCTTCTAAGATGTGATTAAAAATTCCAAGCCTTGGTGATGTCAACACAATAATCATGGAAACTAATACAACAGTAGAAATGAAATAGGGAGCATAGGTAACAATCTGTACAAATTTTTTGAACCGGCCTTGACGAATTTCATTAAGGGCTATCGCCAAAATAATTGGCAACGGGAAGCACGCTGCAATATCATACAAACTTATAAACAATGTATTCTTAATAAGATCCCAAGCCGCAGGGTTATCAAAAAATAGTTTAAAGTACTTAAGCCCCGCCCAAGGACTTCCCATGATTCCTTGAACCACACTGTAATCCTTAAACGCAATAATGGTTCCAAGCATGGGAATATACTTAAATATAATGAAATAGAGGACGGAAGGAATAATCAGCAAATAAAACTGCCAATGTTTTCGCAGACTTTTCATCGCCTTGCTACTGCCAACTTTACTTTTTTTGGATACCGAAATGGTTTGTTGTTTTACTGTTACCGTTTTCAGTTTAAATCCCTCCTTACTGTTTTCCTTTGTTTTTTAAGCATTATTTTTCTGTAAAAAGGACTCTAGTTAAAACGCTTTCAAAAAAATCATTCTATTAAACTATTAAAGATCACATCCTTATTTTTATTTGTTCGAATGTTGTTATCGATAACATTAATGATAAAATCGTGTTATCGATATCACTGTTAAATTTATAATATTCTATCTATTTATAAAATTCAAGTTAAAAAATAATAAAATATTCTGCTATTCTTCTTCTTTAATTATTTTATCACTTTCTTAGCAAATTCAGGGTTCCCGCTAGGCCATGTTTTATTATGAATAGGTTTTAATATTTCAAGAACAATACTCAACATTTCCTCATCAATCGGTTCATCTGTCCACTGAATATTTTTCCTAATGTTTTCGACACTTGCCGTACTTACCAAAGTAGTTGGGATTGTCTCGTTTTGGACGGAAAATTGGATAGCTAATTTAGATAAATCAGTTCCATTTTCCTTACAAAACTCGCCAGCCTGATTACAAATCATGCGAATTTCCTCACTAGCAGGATGCCAATCAGCAACAGGTCTCGAACTTAATAATCCCATTGATAAAGGGGAAGCATTTATCAATCCTGTCTTTTTCTCTTCCAGAAGAGGAACGAGTGACAGTAGAGAAGTATCATTTAAAGAATAATGGCAATACGATAAAATCACATCTAGTTCTGTCTGACTAAGAACCTGTTCAAAAATGGTCAACGGAAGTCCAGATACACCAAAGAACCTGATTTTCCCTTGCTTTTTTAATTGTTGTAAAGCAGGTATACCTTCTGCCATGATTTGATCGAATGAACCAAACTCTATATCATGTAGCAGCAGAATGTCTACATAGTCCGTTTTTAATCTCGCCAAACTCTCATCAATGCTGTCAATGATACGTTGTTTAGAGAAATTAAATTTGGTTTCCCCATAACGTCCGGCCTTTGTTGATAAAATAAATTTGTCCCTTGGTATTTCACGTATTGCTTTACCTAGAACCGTTTCGGCCTTCGTTAGTCCATAGTATGGCGATACATCAATTAAGTTAATCCCATGATCAATGGCTGTATGAACCGTTTTAATTCCTTCGTTTTCATCAATATCTCTAAATACCGAGCCAAGTGAAGAGGCCCCTAAACTAAGAATCGATACATCCACTCCTGTTTGTCCAAGCTTTCTGTATTTCATGTATTTCCTCATTCCTTATTATTTTTTAAATTGCTGACTGTCCATGTTTAATTTATAAAACTTTAATGCATTGCCTCCAAAGATCCTTTCTTCCTCAACTTCAGTCAGATTTGGCGGAAGTGTTTCTTTTAAAAGATTATATACATCATCATAGCTTGCAGAAAGTAAACAAACAGGCCAATCACTCCCAAACATGACCCGGTTAACGCCAAATTCATTCACAATATGCCTCACATAGGGAATAAATTCTTCCTTTTCCCAATTGTGATGATCGGCTTCCGTAACCATTCCAGATAATTTGCAATAAATATTGGGATGCTTCGCAATCTGTTTCATTTGACTTTTCCATGGCTCTAATGTTCCTGCTTTAATTTGCGGCTTGGCGATATGGTCGATAACTGCCCGTATGGAAACATACTTTAATAGTTCAACTACCACTGAAAGCTGATCGGACCGAACTAGGAGATCAACGGGAATATCCATTTTCTCAAAATAAGAAAATGCCTCCAAATAATGGGGTTTTAAAATGACCCTCTCATCTGGCATATCTTGTATCATGATCCTTATGCCAACAAATTTTGGGTGTTTCCTAAAATTTTCGAGCCTTTCTTTATAGGAAATATCCTCGATATCAATCCATCCAACAACACCGGCAATGGTTTCCGATTCGTTACTAAGTGAGAGGATAAATTCTGTTTCTTCTATAGTTGGCGCTGCCTGAACAACAATAGTTTTGTCAATTTTGTTTTTTTCCAAATGTGGCCTTAAGTCTTTTTCCAGAAAATCACGATATAGAACAGGTAGCTCTGGAGTAATCCAGCCATAGTCATTACGGCTTATTCTCCAATAATGCTGGTGAGAATCAATTCGCATCGGTTCGTTTCCTTTCATACTACACTTTACATATATGAATATATCTTTTGAGTAAATATATTTTTGATTATAGTTCTACCATTGCTTTCACAACGTTCGATTCAGGTTTCAGCCATTCTTCAAATACGCCAGTCATTTGTTCAAGATCAGAACGATGTGTAATATAAGCGTTTACATCAACCTTTCCGTTCTGAATGGATTTTATTACATGGTTGAAGTCTTCTTTATTAGCATTCCTGCTTGACATTAATGTCAATTCTTTTGAGTGAAAATCAGGGTCTGAAAAAACAATTTCCGATTTTACTAATCCGATGGAAATGAGCATACAATTGATCTCATTTTCATTACCTCCTCTTCAGAAAAATTGCTTAGTATAGTTAAAAACTTTTTACGTTTTTTGTTACCGATAACATTAATTTAACACCAAAAAATGTTATAGTCAACAAGATTCTAAAAATTTTTAAAATAGAAATAGAAGATCAATTATTTATAAATCACCTCACTTTTAATGCTAGTAAAATTACTCAATACATTCATAATTTGATAGAGTCCTAGTACAAATTAATAAAAAATAAAACGCCACCTGTTATGGTGACGCATGATTATCGTTATAGATACTTCAGTAGATTCTCCGCTGCTTTCTACTTTACTAGGGCGGTCTGTGGATGTTGCTCGTGGGTAATGATCCCTTTCTTAACAGCTCGAGCAAGAACTCCTTGAAGTTGTGGATTCGATGTACTTTGTAAGATAAAACCGAAAAGAGGTGCGCTACCAATTTGCGTCCACTGTCCCAATGGGCACGCCTGATATGTTACTCCAGATAAATATAATGCCTGGTCATAGAAACACCATGTAGGACATACAAAATTATAAGGTATATCCGAATCCCAAAATGGTAAAACATTTTTCTTCATTATTGGAAGCCATCTTGATTTCTACCTGATGTTCCCGACAGAGATTGTCCTGGTACAAGATTACAGCATTGCAATGAGTCCAGTTAACTTCATGAGGGTCGGCGGTTTTTATATGCTGACCATCTACATAAATATCCGCTATTCCAAACTCACTGCTTCCTGAATCCTTATAAACAAGAATGAGACTTCTGCTATTTATCGTCATTTTGAAACTTTCATTTTCCGTTGTAGTTGGATGCATCCAGTTATTTGGAAATTGAGGAGTAACAAAAGGATTAGCATCCATTTCTACCATCTGCAAATCTTCATCTGTTTCCCAAAAACTGCCCATATTTATCCTTGCATCGATTGGGTTATCTTTCCTATCAAGTAACTGAACATCCTTAAAACAATTACCAATAACCGGCGATATATCTATTTTTATATCATCTCTATCTCTAAAGGATTTCTTCGTTTCAGAAAATAGATAAGAAAGGCAATCCGCCATTATAGTATGACCGTCATTTGTTGGATGATAGATATCGTAAAAAAATTGCCGCTTGGTTATGATGTTTCCCTCTTCCTTTGTAAGCCTAAACTGCTCTACCACTGCATCCTTTACACTTACCATTGGGAGATCATAGTGCTTTCCTACGGGAGAAAGCCTATCCTGCAGATTCCAGTCATCTACAAACACGCTGAATAATAAAATAACAGCTGGTTTGTTTTCCGAAGAAAGTATTTTTAAACATAGGCTCTCATAACAAATTCCCTTTGTTTCGTCTCCTGCATCATTTACCGCAAACTCAACAATCACGATATCCGGCTTAACTTTTCCATTCCTTAAAATATCCCGTTCATAGCGAATCATGCCGAGCTCAGATGGTGTACCACCTACCCCGCCCTTCACAAAATGGACATTCTTTCCATCATCTTTTCCAAACATTTCTCTAAATTTCAAGTAAGATTGATAGGCATAACAATGAGTATGGATTGGTTTTGCTCCAGCTCCCTGAGTAATAGAACCCCCTATATATGCGATGGTAACATCCTCGCCTCTTTCTGCTTTTTCAATTGCCGCTTTCAGTCTTTGATTGTTTCCCTTACTTAAAAGGGAATTTCTAATCATGGCCTGGTAACCTTTTGAGCCGAATTCGACCGGCGGTTCCAACGAACTCTCAGGTACCTTATAGGAATCATGCAGATAGAATTTAACACTTGCTGTTGCTAGTTCACCGGGATGCTCAAATTCAAAGGCAAATTTACCTGGAACATCATCATCTTGGGACCATTGGTAATCCCCAAGGTCTATAATGACCTCGGTTCCATCTGTTGGACAAGCTATTCTTAGTAGTGTTCCAGTATCATATTTTTTCCCTTTTCCATAATTTCGTAATACAAAATTGACTTTTCCTGCATTTTTATTTCCTGTTTTTATTACTACCCCTATGCTGTGAACCAGCTTATGAAATCCCTTACAATCCTCAAGGAGAGTCAATATTTCCTCATCTTTCACGCCTCCTGCAAGTTTTGCAATACTTTTCAATTGTTCTCCTTCTAAATAGATTTCTTGTGAGGGCTTGCCTTCATTACGGGGAGTTGCCTCAATCACTTGATCAAACATAACGAAAAAGCTATCCCGTTTTACCACTTGATTTTTTGGTGCCTTAAAATCTTCATTTCTATTGTCATTTTTTAACAACCTGCTTTTATCAGTCATTCTTACCTTTCTCTCCTATAAATCATCTATTTTTTTGTGACAAATAATTTAGTGAATTTTTATAATAGATACCTTGATAAAGATCTATATAATCCAATTCTAAACGTTTTAAGCCGGCATCACATTGCTCCATTTTTTGCTTTCTGGAAAGTTGAGCTTTTCCCTATAAAAAAGCTATTATCTATCTGCCTTTGAACCTGCACCCATACCAGGCACAAATGGTGGCTGTCCCATTTGAGGCAGCACTTCAATGAATTTATATTTTAAGGCCCCATAAATGAAGTTAAATAGGTTTCGTAACGAAATTAATCACTATTTTTCTACGCTAGATCTCAACGAGTAGTTCAACGGCCTCTTTGATAATGGAAATAAGCAATATCTACATATCCGCCAATCTGCGCAGAAGCATAATTAAATAAGCCAATCCGGTAACCCATGAAATGATCTAATGTATACTTCATGTTTAATGGGCGGCCAATTTTACTCCAGTTTTCCCCGTCTTCAGAATAGAAAAATTCCGCTAGATCAACACTATCCTCAAAATTAAACTCAATTTTTAAATAAATCTTATTGCTAGAAAATGGAGTTTTTTCAACTACATATTCACTGCCATCACCACGATTTACACACATTGAGACGTATTTGTCTCCATTTACTTCAACCTTAATCCCAACAGTCCCAAAGCTATTCTGGAGTGCGACCAATCCTGCATAGTCACCAGGTTTCATGTTTGAAATATCCATCATCGTTATTCCTGTACAGTCGGGTCCTTCCGTTCTTTGTGTCAATGTATTACGTGCATACAAAATGCTGTTAGTTAAATGGCCGGTTTCTAAACGCAGATAGCCTGGCCGTTTCGTGAATGACCATAGCTCATTATCCGGATTATGATTCCACTGCCAATTCAAAGCCAATTTATTTTCTGTATAGTCAAACTCATCACTGATCACCAACGGCTTCTTAGAAGAAACAGGCAAGTTTAATTCCAATTCTTTTGGTGCCATACCGTCAATTCCCACCATGGGCCATCCGTCCTTCCAAGTGACAGGCAGTATATAGGGAATTCTGCCAACGGCATCATGATCTTGAAACAACATAGCATTCCACTTATGTTCCGGCGTATCAAAAATAGCTCCTTGTGCTATTCCATGATTATGGTACTCCATGTCATCATCAAAAATCACTTTACGCTCATAATTACCCAAAAGCTGGCTTGCGCGGTAACATATTTGCCTTCTGCGCTTGTTTCCCACTTTTGGCCATTCGATAAATAATAAATAATATTGCCCGTCTATCTTATACGCGTGGCATCCTTCACATCGCAAACCAATATCTTCTTTATCGGTTACCAACAATAATTGATGGATGCCTTCCGGTTTTATTGCTGTTGCATCTTCTGTCAATTCTGTTATGTGAATGTCACCATTGCCATAAATCACAAATACCCTTTTTTCATCAAAAAGCAATGCCGGATCGTGATATACTCCTTCAAAAGTTGAACGTGCCCATTTTCCATTCTCTATTTCCTTTGTTTGATAGATATAAAACCTGTTCATATCGTTACTTGAAAAAGAAACATAGAAAGTTTCATTATGATAACGCAAACTTGCAGCCCACGAACCTTTCCCGTAAATTCCTTTTCCATCCTTCAAATTATGGGCATCATTGTCTTCCAAAATATCAAATACATATCCGATAATCTCCCAATCTACTAAATTCTTCGACTTCATAATTGGGCATCCTGGCATAGTATGCATGCTCGTACTTATCATATAATAAAATGTCCCGACTCTTATGACATCAGGATCCGGGACATCTGCCCATATAATGGGATTAGTTAAATTAGTTTTACTCATATAATTCTATAATCCTTCCATTGTATATCTACTTCTAATCTGCCTTGGCAATTTAGCTTTATCTTTCTTATAGTTACCGTCTAATTCTCCTGATGTATTGATTCCTTTTGGTGAAAAAGTTGACGCACTCGTTCAGCTTGATGTGATAATTCAAGTCTTTCCGATAACTGTACAGAGATATTTTTATATGTAATATTCCAACGGTTTCTTTTGTGAACTACATTAGACACAGAACAATCGTAAATTTCGGCAATCATTCGATCCGACCACCCCTGAATCCAGAACAGCTCCATGAGCTGCTTATGGGAAATCTTACGGAAATCGAATACTTCACCTTCTTGTTTTCGTTTTTTCAATTCATCATAAAACCATAAAGACATCATGATCATCACCATTTTCATATAGAGAATGCAATTAATGTTCGCTCTTCCCCATTGAATTCAGATTTAAAGTCTTCGCCTTATCCAATTTGATAGACGTAGAGTAATAAGATGCGAACAATTATATTTCAACTGATTCTGTTTTATTTAAAATCTCCTATAAAATTATTTCTTTTGATGCGTTTATAAAGAGTGATGATGATTAGTGTCTACACCCAACTCTGAAAGGGTTTTCATAAAATTGTAAAAATTACCACTGAATTAATAATGGACGTTCATCTTTCATTCTTCCTGCCCGTCATTTTGACAGGCAGGAATCAATTTATATTCCGTTGTAAATGGAGTGTAAATTTCTTTGTTAATAAAGACCCTTTAGATGGTTAACAATGATTATGCCTGATAAAAATTCCGAATCCACCTATGAGCTTTCAGCTTCTTAACCGACTCTTGAGAAAGCCCTTTTCCGTCCCCAACCTTACAGTTTCTTTCGACATTTTTGATGGTACGCATCCCAGGTATAACGGTAGAAACTGCAGGGTGGCTTAAAACATACCTTAATGAAGTTTCTGCCATATCATCGATAGAAATGTTAAGATCTGTTACGATTTCATTTACCCGGTTGTAAACTTCAAGTTTCCTTTCATCCTTAAAATAATGATTTCTGAAATCCCCCTCTTCAAATCGACTTTCCGGGGTGATCCTGCCGGTAAGTCCCCCTTCATCCAGAGGTACACGGGCAATCACACCGACATTATGTTTTTCACATGCATGGAAAAGTTTATCTTCTGGGCTTTGTTCAAAAACATTGTAGATAACTTGAACTGTATCAACCAGGCCTGTCTCAATCAGCTTGATCGCATTTTCCGGCTGATGATCATTAATGGAAACACCAAAATATTTAATTTTCCCCTGCTCTTTCAGCTTTTCAATTGCTGCAAGCCATTCCCCCTGATTTACCCATTCGTCAGACCATACGTGAAACTGTTGGACATCGATCGTATCGACACCCAGATTGCGTAAGCTCTCTTCCGTGCAGGAAATAATATGATCTGCCGGGAAAGCTTCTTCTGCTGCAATACCAGCTGGAGCAGGCCATTTTAAATTTTTCGGAGGAATCTTGGTGGATACATAGATGGATTCTGGACGTTCTCTTAATACTTGTCCAACTAAGCGCTCACTATGTCCGTTTCCATACCCTAAGGCCGTATCAATAAAATTCAGGCCGAGATCAATTGCTTTGTTTAGTGCTTTTATGGATTCTTCATCGTTTGCTCCCTGCCATCCGGTATTCCCTATTCCCCAGGCACCATATCCAATCTCGGAAACTTTTAAACCTGTTTTTCCAAGTAATCTGTAATTCATTTGTATTCCTCCAGTTTTTTTACCATTACATTTACTCTTCCATAACTCCATTTCCCGATGAGCTATAAAGAGGATGATAGTTTAAAGGACGCTTAGACTTTTCGATACTGCAGTTTGAGCTATGGGGAATAGCATAACCCCTTAATAAAAAGATATAGAAATTGATTCAAAACTATTTACGTTTTGCTAACCGGATTACATTCCAGGATAATTTCGGCAATAAAGTTGAAACCAAACCATTTTCAATTGCGGCATTACCATTTGAATGTGGAGCTACCGGTGTGCTTTTAGCTGAATTGGTTAGTTTTAAGTTATCGTTTTCAAGCACGATATGCTCCACAACCTCATATCCATCAAAATTACGAATATCGCACTCTAGTTCCAAGCCTTCCTTTAAATGGCGGTTTATCGCAAAAATCGTTAACTGTTCATTTTCTTCATTATATACAGCTGCTGATTCTAAATAAGGTACATCCGTAAAATCCTTGCTATCGTATTTTGGACTTGAAATAATGGGG
>Ga0209796_10000867_pt1 | contig 15052 bp, 14 predicted proteins | sample AgamicOrSfrz_FD_187167 | JGI IMG/M metagenome (GOLD analysis project Ga0209796, IMG submission 187167) | Agave microbial communities from Guanajuato, Mexico - Or.Sf.rz (SPAdes) (version 2) | ecosystem: Host-associated > Plants > Phyllosphere > Phylloplane/Leaf | place: Guanajuato, Mexico...
ATTTATGCTTGACGGCACTCGTTTTAAAAGCCTGATGGTCACTAAACAAGATCCAATTGGAGAAACGATCACTATTGAAGGAAAAGGAAATGGACATGGAGTTGGCTTAAGTCAATTCGGAGCGAATGCGATGGCTGCTCAAGGGAAATTATATACGGATGTACTGAGCTTTTACTATCCGGGAGTAAGCTTAGTCTCTCACTACACGGATAAATACCCTCGAATCACCGTTCCAGATCCAGCACAAGTAAATCCAATCAAGGCTGGCGACAGCAAAATATCAGGAACAGCTGAACCTAATTCGACCATCTACGTAAAAGTATGGCCGGATACGATTGCGACAGGAAAAACAGATGCTGCAGGAAACTTTTCGTTCGACGTGCCAAAACAACAAGCAGGAACGATGCTACATGTATTAGTGAAAGGTCAAGGCGGATACAGTACGTATACAAAAATCTATGTACAGTCTGACACAGCTCCTGAAGCAGCAAAAGTTAATTCTATTTCCAGTCAGGATACTAAGATTACGGGAAGTGCGGAACCAAACTCGACGATCTATGTAAAAGTGTGGCCAGATATTATTGCGACGGGGAAAACAGATAACGGCGGAAGCTTTTTTATCACGGTGCCAAAGCAAAAATCTGGCACGATGCTGCACGTATTGGTGAAAGGTCAAGGCGGCTATAGTAAATATGCAAAAGTGACTGTGAAATAGAAAGAGATTTTAGTCGTTTTTTATGACAAAACATTAAATTAATAGTAAATACGTATAATGCAACAGAAGTCTAATAAGTGTCGCTGACCATACATTAAAACTCAAAGGTTACAGAAACTTGTAACTAGTCAAAGTTCTATGGAATGTTGCAGTATCCTCTAGTTCAAATACCATAGCTGTATACCTACTTATTTATAATCGATATTCGAGTGAGAGGGATATTTTAGTTTAGGTGGACATAATAGGTATTTAATAACTTTTATATATTTTGTATACCTTTATCCCCCTATATATAGGGGATAGTTTGAAGGGGGGAGATAATTTAAAGAAAAAATCTATTTAAACTTTTCTCTTCTTACTGTCTTAGCTTTTTTTGGTGGGTATTTAGTAAGCAATATGAAAGATGATGCTTCAACTAAAATTCTTAATGAATCTGTAAAGTATACAATTGGTGTAAATATTGAAGGATACGGAGCTAAATCAGTGAAAGAGAGTCCGGAATTCGACAGTAGACTAGATATTCAATCAGCAATCAATAGTGGAGCAAAAGAAATATACATTCCTTTCGGTAAAACTTACGAAATTAGTGTTGATAAGAAAACATATGAAGGAAAAGGAACTGGGATTGGTTTTAAACTGCATGATAATCTTAAAATTGATGGTGGTGGGACAATCAAAGCTAAGAGTAACACTTGTGGAAAATTTTATAATTTAATGATATAAATTACAATGAAAAAATTTTGTGATTGAGGCGTAATAATTGATAGAAATTCTAGGAACTCTAAGGTTGAATCACGTAGATCTAATTTAATTCTATTTGGTGCAGAAAATTGTCACTTTCTTAATGTTACTTCAACTAATTCTCCATATGTGGGTTTGATGATGAGAGGAAACGGTGGAAAGAAAAATACTATTGAGGGTTTTTTGGTAGATAACAATGGTTGTATTGGAATCCAAATATAGAAACATAAAGGTATTATTTCTGAAAATCAAGTTTATAGGTTCAAAGACAATGCATATTATATTGAAGGAAATGATTTAAGGGGCGAAGTGCTTAATAAGGGTACTTGTGAAAAGGTTAGTGTCACCACCAATATAGCTGATAATTGTAGAACAGGTATTTTTATAGAAAGTACAGGGCGAGTTATTATAACAGGTAATCATATATTCAATACCACTAATGGGTTTCTAAATGAATCGAATAAATTCAGGCAGTTTCTACGTGGATAAGGTTACTGTGGTCTTTTCCCTCCCCGATATCCAACGAACTTTCTGGAAACATTGTTAAACTAATAATAAATAGAATGGAACCTAAAAATGAAACATTGATTAAACTACTTTTTGACATAAAAAACTATCTCTTATGGTTTTCCAATAGCATGATATTGAACTCCCTATTTTATCACCCCCTTTTTTAAAACATATTTTTACAAAATAAAAGAAGGCTGGTATTAGCCTTCTTAAATGTATCTTTTTATCATCATTAAATTTCACAACTATTATCTGAGTTATTCTTATACTGCAGGTTATTGGTCGTGTGAAAATTTTGATACTTTATTATGTTCTTCTAAACCATTCTCTTCGTATACTGCTATATTAGCCTTATTAATGCCTTTAACTACGAGCTTAGAAACTTTGACATTCTTCACATTGCCTAATTTATTGTTAATATAGATTCCATATAGCTTGGGACTATCTATAGTAACATCATGCATTGAAATATTCTTAGTATTTTCTATCGACATGCCGTTAGAATTTGCAGACCTAGGCTTAATTATCTTTGTAGACTTTAACTTGACGTTTTTGCTGTTTTGAAGAACTAAGCCTGTACCTTCTGAATTCGATACCTCTGAATCTTTTATGGTTATATTCGATACTCCATTGATTTGTGCACCATATCCTGCTCCATTAGCTGCATCTATTTTTACGCTATTAAGAGAAATATCTTGAATTCTTCGGGAATTGGATCTGTCGTCTAGAAATATAGCTTGACCTGCACCTAACATTCCTCCAATTCCAGAAATGTTTTCAAACTTTATATTGCTGATGGTCCCTTTAGAGTTTATTGTCGTCATCATTTTTATTACAGAAGCTCTTTTTGTTATCAGTCTACAATTAGAAACATTAACATTATTTATAGCGTCATCATGTTTATTCTCAATTGTAAAAGCAATAGCATCATCTCCAGAGATAACTTTAGAGTTAGTTATATTTATATTTGAACCGCCGACAAAGTGAATTCCATCAGTATATAATTGACCTGTTTTAGTATCAATATCTATTTTATTTAAACGGACATCTTTTGTTTTTCTAAATATAGTGGTCCAATCGCCATATGTTTCTCGAAACTTAACATTATCAACAGTTAAATTCCTAACTCCCCAAAAAGCTAAGTGTTTACCTGTGGCTTGCTTATTTACAGCTCGAATTGTTCCCCCTTCAATAGTAATATCTGTGTTCCCATTAGCTCTTTGATTCTTATTTCTAATGGTTGCATTATTTGACCCTCCACCAGAGAAATTTCGATAAATAACAGCTCCTTCATCAAATTTGAGGGTTATTTTACTCCCAACAAGAATTGGTGAATTGACTACATATTTACCCTTTGGAAAATATACTACAGGAATATGTTGTTCCTCTGCTTGATCTATTGCTTTTTGAATTCCTATTTGATCATTGAAATTTTGTGAAAGATATTCTTTTACATTAATTTTACTTTTATGATCAAAGAAATTAATAATAAATATTAGAGGAATTAGAGAAAATAAAGTTACAAAAACTATTAATATTTTTTTATTCATATTTACTATATAACCTGTTTTTGGAAAAATGGTCAAGAAAAAAAGAGAGCTTATACTCTCTTCTTAAATATTTCTTGAAATCCTATGTGAAACTAGTTTGGTCTTTGCTACTTTTTTCTTATCTTTCTTAATAGTAAATTGAATAAGAGCAAATGTGACAAGACAGGCAAGCACATAAATCGTTAAGTTGTTAACAGTATTATAAAAGTCTCCTCTTAACAGCTGAAATATAGACCAAATTAAGCCAATATAAATTATATATCCTAAAACACCCATCCTTTGCTTCTTAATCATGAAATTGTAAAGAGTACGATATACAATACCAAGAATAAGAAATACAAACGGCATTAAGTAATAATTAAAATTAAATGCCAACTCTCCTAATAGTCCCAATGCTACTTCTGATTTTGCTCTATCCCATCTTTGAAACCACATAGTTTTTGTAAACTCTTGGTTGCCTCCAGGAGGCTTTTCTGCTCCAAATTGTTCGTATATAGAAGAAGGGACAAAAGATAACAAACCAGCTAAAACAGTCTTGCCTTTTTCAACTCCAATTAAATTAGCATGATCTAAAATCATTACATTATTTATTTGAGAAATTTCTACCCCGTTGTATAATTTATCAATACTAGATTCATTAGTATTTACTTCCACGTTTCTTGTTTGTTGAGCAAATACTACAAATAATATTCCTAATATAAGAAAACTAGCAACTAATTTAAAATTTAATTTTATTTTCTTGCCTAAATAATTCACAATAACCAAGATTATAATGATACTTTTCAAAATATTTGCTCTTGCACCAGTTAATAATGATAGGCTCATTATAAGCATAATTAGACTAATTACACTCGTTTTAAAGATAAAGTTTGTCTTCCGTATAGACATAATAGCCAAGAAATACCCTACAGCTATAGAACCTATGACAGTAGTCAGTTGTATTGACGCATACAGCATTGTATTCTGACTAAATATTAACGCTCTATCTGCAATGTGTTCATAATAGTAAGCTAGCCCTCCAATACTATTAATGAATTTAAAAAACATTAATAGCTGAACTAACATAACTCCGGCTGTAGCTGTACTAAAAGCTAAAACAAATCTGAACTTTGTTTCGCTATCGATTCTTAATTCTCTTCTATCTTGTCCAACAACCTTAGATTTCCTATTAGCTAGAAAATCACCTATAAACCACATCATTATACAAATAATCGTTACAAAACTTATTCCGTAGACATTTGAATAATAAAAATTGGAGCCAGACAAAGGAAACCTATTAGTCTCTTTTTCATCGAATAATATATATACTATGTCAAAAATGTAAAAGACTATGAATATAACTCCAGCTGTGATTATAGGTTGAAACACGTCTTTTCTTGCTAAAACAACTATGTATCCTATAATGGAGACCGTTACAAGAAAAATCAATAAACCCATCAAGAAAGACAAAAACACTTGTAAACACCTACTTAAAAAAATTTTACTTTAACTATAGCATCTTTTGTAAGTTAGTGTAATTATTTCTTAGAATATAAATATTTTATATTCTAAGAAATAACATGGATTCTAATGGCTGTAACATTTAATCTAAGTATTCATTCACATTCTATAAAAACCTTTTATAGACAAAAAAGTAGGTGTCATGTATGGTGTTTTTGATTTCAGCTATCACTATTGGTGCAATTATTGCTCTGAATCTATATACAAAAGATAGTCAACCTACATCAGAAAAAGATTTAAAAGATGACGTATTTTTGTATTGTCCTTAATATTACATTGTAATTTTAATAATTAAAAACACTGCTATTGTCAAAAAGTTATTAATAATAGAACAAAAAACAACTTGAACCGACGGTTCAAGCAATAGGAAGTGTTGGCCTCAGTGCTCTCATATATGTAAGAGTCAATAAAAAATGGTCTTACATATGTGTATTTGTTGATCCCTTCAATCGAGAAATTGTCGGTTATAGGGCAGGTTGTAACAAGGATGCCTTATTGGTTTATCGGGCGTTTGCATCTATCAAGTCAAATCTTCATCAAATCCAAATCTTTCATACGGATCGAGGAAAAGAGTTTAAAAACAAGCTACTAAACGAGGCACTCGAGACGTTTGGGATTAACCGATCATTAAGTATAAAGGGTTGCCCATACGATAATGCCGTCGCTGAAGCAACTTTTAAAAGTATCAAAACAGAATTTGTGAAAGGGTGGCATTTTGATAGTTTAGAAGAATTGACAAGTGAACTACAGGACTATGTCCATTGGTTTAACTATATTCGAATTCATGGGACGCTTGGTTACATGAGTCCGGTTAATTACAAACTTGAATACCTTAAAAAAGTTGCCTAGTTTAGTGTTGACATACCAATTGAGTTACCAGCTATTAGTCTAGGGAGAAAACTTACTTCTAAAAAAGCCGAAAATAAAAAGAGTGCTGAACAGATCAGTTAAAGTGAATATGAACAGGTTATCTTAGAAAAGATGGAAAAAATATAAGAAAAAAACATGCAGTGCTGCATGCTTTTTTCTTATATTTTTACAGCCGTTTTTCTCGCTCTATATAATAGATATAGAGCAATGGCTGCGCCTAGTGAATCAACGGCTACATCTATAATCCGTCCATCTCGGCCGACAATAAACGCCTGGTGAACTTCATCTAAAAATGCAAAAGCAGCTACACACAGCCATGCTTTTATGTAACGATAGCTCTGCTTTTTTAAATTCCAGTAAAAAAGCAAACCTAACAAGCCGAAAAAAGAAAGATGGGCGATTTTTCGTGTGATGAACTCGACGTTAAACCCGTAGTTGTAGGCGGTGAAAAATTCACCACTGGGGTTCAAAACAGACCAAAGCGTAGCGTTGTGATCCCAAACAGATGAGTTCGTCCAGCTAGAAGGATCTGTTACTTCTAAATGCGGAGTGTGGGAGAACTTTGAAATAGATAATAGCAAAAGAACTAATAACACACGTTTTAAAATCATAAAAAAACTCTTTTCTCTACAAAATTTTCACTTAATGATAAAGAAAGATGGTGAAAAATGCAAGGAGTTAGTTAGGGTATAGGGCTTCGTCGGGTCTTATAGACTACATATTTTATAGGTAAAAACGACTATTTCTCAGTTTTGTTTTCAATAAGGAAAGCAATAATAAAGGCGTTGGTTGCGTTTTCAATATAGCAAACAGAAACCCTTATTTTTATCAGAAATTTAAAAATAAATAATTCTCTAGGCTCAATAAATAGAAGGGTTTCACTGATAAAATAGGTTTTGTAGAGTTAATTGGAATAAAATTCTTTTAAATGAAAATAGATCTAATTATTATAAAAAATTAGTATGCAGTTATAACATTTATCACGATGAAAAAAGATTATTTCAGATACAAAAAACGCCATGATAAGAATAAATTGAGTCATTTGATAAATTTCGACAAAATAAGACGTTGAAGGGTTAATATGCCTATGGTAGTATTTCATAAGTGTAAAATAGTTCATATAGCTTATTTGAAGGAGAAGGAGGAAGTAAAAAATGATTGATCTTCACTGTCATATTTTGCACGGTATTGACGACGGTGCTCAAACCATAGAAGACAGCTTACAAATGGCAAAGCAAGCAGTAAGTGAAGGGATTCATACTATTGTTGCAACTCCTCATCACCAAAATGGCAAATACATAAATGAACGAAATGAAATTATACAGCGAGTTGAACGGTTAAATACTTATCTACTTCAAGAACGTATTCCTCTTACGATATTACCAGGTCAAGAGTCTCGTATATATGGAGAAATTATTAAAGACTATCAAGATGGTAAAATACTCACTTTAAATCAAACAGGTAAATACCTGTTTTTAGAACTGCCATCTAGCCAAGTGCCGAAATTTACAGAAAAATTAGTATACGACATTCAGTCGGAAGGACTAACACCTATTATCGTTCATCCTGAGCGAAATAGCAGGCTTATAGAAGATCCAGATATATTATATAAACTTGTGAACAAAGGAGTTCTTACTCAAATTACGGCATCCAGTTTAACAGGAAGATTCGGTAAAAAAATCAAGAAATTTTCCATGGATTTAATTGAGGCAAATTTAACTCATATGATTGCTTCTGACGCACATAATCTTTCAGGAAGAAATTTCTACATGCAAGAAGCAAGCGAGTTGATTTCGTCTGAATACGGAATAGACATGCTGTACATGTTTCATGAAAATGCGGAAGCTGTTATAAAAGGCTACGCTTGTTTTCAAGATACGCCTGAGCAAGTGAAGAAGAAAAAGTTTTTGGGGATTTTTTAAAAGACAGAATTCCTGACAACTTTCTTCTTTTTTTAGTGATGGTGGATTAATATTCAATAAAAGTGACAAATATTCAAAAATGGTGATATCTCCTAACCACTATCAAAGGAGATACTCGGCTGTACTGTGGGTGATCAAACACCTTAGACGCGATTGTTGTCAAGAGTATGGTGTGAGGACGGGTTAGATGCCCAAAATTTAATTATGTAAATACTTATGAAAGAGCTGTATATGTATAGCGTTTCCATAAGTATTTACATCTCGTACATACCTAAATAAACAAATAAAAAGAGAGAATGAGGGATGAGGAATTGATGAAAAAAGTAAAAAAAGCAATTATTCCAGCAGCAGGACTCGGAACACGCTTCCTGCCAGCTACAAAAGCAATGCCTAAAGAAATGCTTCCGATTGTTGATAAGCCCACGATTCAGTATATAGTTGAAGAAGCTATTGCTTCAGGAATTGAAGACATTATCATTGTAACAGGAAAAGGAAAAAGAGCAATTGAAGATCATTTTGACTACGCACCTGAGTTAGAAAATAACTTAGTTTCAAAAGAAAAGTTCGATATTTTAGAAAAAGTACAGCAATCTTCAAAGGTGGAAATTCACTATATTCGTCAAAAAGAACCAAAAGGATTAGGACATGCGGTATGGTGTGCACGTAAGTTTATCGGAGACGAGCCTTTTGCTGTTTTGCTTGGCGATGACATTGTACAAGCTGAAACACCATGTCTTCGTCAGTTGATGAATGAATACGAACAAACGTTATCTTCGGTAATCGGCGTTCAAACGGTACCTGATAACCAAACGCATCGATATGGAATTGTTGATCCCGTTTCAAACTATGGCCGCCGCCATCAAGTAAATACGTTTGTAGAAAAACCAGCAGCAGGCACGGCTCCTTCAAATTTAGCGATTATGGGACGCTACGTGTTTACTCCTGAAATCTTTAAGTTTTTAGAAGAACAAGAAATAGGAGCCGGCGGTGAAATTCAATTAACGGATGCCATTCAAAAATTAAACGAAATTCAGCGTGTATTTGCTTATGATTTTGAAGGCAAGCGATACGATGTTGGAGAAAAGCTAGGTTTTATTGAGACAACTATTGAGTTTGCTTTACAAAATGAAGAATTAAGAGACAGTTTAACATTTTTCTTGAATAAAACTTTAGAAGAATTGAAAGTAAAAAATACTTAAGGAGTGGATATAGTGAATGAGCCTTTAACAAAAAATAAGCAAGCCCAATATTTAAATCCAAAAGGTACAAAAAAATATTTATTTATCAAAAGATTTTTAGATATAACTTTATCACTAATCGGTATTATTGTATTGTTACCTGTTTTTCTTATAGTGGCTGTTTTTTATTCTTTTGGTAAAAATAAAGGTCCAGTGTTTTTTAAACAACAAAGAGTAGGGTTGAGGGGCGATATCTTTTATATATATAAATTTCGTTCAATGATTGTTGATGCAGAGGATGTATTAAAATCTAACAAAAAACTATATGAAAAGTACGTCAAAAATAGTTATAAATTACATCCAGAAGAGGATCCTAGAATTACAAAAATGGGAAATTTTTTACGGAAGACTAGTTTAGATGAGTTACCTCAACTTTTCAACGTGTTTAAAGGAGAAATGAGTTTAGTTGGTCCAAGACCAGTTGTTAAAGAGGAACTAAAAGAATATGAGCCTCATGTCAATGAATTCTTGTCCGTAAAGCCCGGGGTAACAGGTTACTGGCAAATTTGTGGAAGAAGTGACGTGAATTATCCTGAGCGGGCCCATTTAGAACTTCATTATATCAATAATAAATCTTTAGTGTTTGATACACAAATAATTTTTAAAACTTTATTACTAGTAATTACAAGAAAGGGAGCATACTAACACAGGTGGAGATAAGTATGAATAAAAAATTGTCAAAATTATATCCTTTAGCTGATCAAATTGGTGTATCTGCATTTAATTTTTTGTTAGTATTTATACCCTCCCTAGTTCTCGGTACAAGCGAATTTGTGAAATTTAGTAATATTGCATTGTTTGTACTATTTATAATCAATGCTGCAAATGCAATAGTATACCAACCGTATTTACGATTTTTTAGAACAAGCCCATTACTCAATAAAAATATATACAAAAAAATATATACATCATTTACGTTATTGTTAACGATCTTTTTAATGTTAACTTTTTTATTAAAACAACATTTTAATTTTAGTTGGACATTAATAACTTATAGCGGTGCATGGATCATCCTAATGTTTGTATACGAGCTTATTAAGAGGTATAACATGGTCACTAATAAGTGGAATGTTAATTTCCATGCGGTTCTGGTGTTAAATCTTTTAACTTTCTTAGGAATTTTATTATTTCAACCCTCTACAGCTGAACAAGTTTTAACGATAATAAATTGCAGTTTATTAATATTATTAGCTAGTTTACTATTAATTAATAGGCGCTATTTTCAATTTTTATATTTTCCAAAAGACAATGGAACAATTGTTTCTTCAGAAGAATTTTTTCTTTTCGGAAAAAATTTATTAGGTGGGGCAATTGCATTTTGGTTTATAAGTGGTGGTTATTTATTATTAATAGGACATTTCATTAACAATAGTGATATAGAGAATACTAGAATAATTCAAAACTTTTTTAGTGGTTCATTAATTGTAATTAATACTCTTGATAACTATTTATTAGCTAAAACTGAAAAGATGGGAGACATTTTTAGTAAATACAAAAGAATGAGAATGCTATTAATGGCATTCCTGCTAGTTTATAGCTGTGGTGTAGAGTTAGCTATACAAATTTTTTACCCAGCAAATAACATCCCAATCTTGTTGGTTCTTCTATTTGCACTATTTTACATCATATTGAGTAACTTAAGGTTGGTAAATTCTATCGCGAAGACTATAGGTTCTTCTAAAGATGTATTTATTAGTCAATTTACAGCATCTGCAGTTTATTTAATTTCAATTTTTATTATTAACAGTATAGATTTAAAAATATCCATATATATCTTAATTTTTTTGTGGATACCTAGTTTATTTATAGGCTATTTATACAGTGTATTAAATTTAAAAACTATAAAAAAGACTAACAATGTTTTACTGAAGTAGATTTTAATACATACGAATATGAAGAGGTGTTTTTGTGCACAGAATAGGTATTTTTGGAAGTGTTGGATACAATATAGGAGATGAGGCAATTGCAGTTTCAGCAGCACATGCTTTATTAGAACTAGACAGTGAGTTAGATATATATATCAGTACCTTAAAAAAGGACGTTATAGAAGGAAAATACGTAGGACTAAAAGAATTTTATTTAAATCGTAGCAATTTATCCGGGTGGAAAAAATTGTTTGATCATATAAAGAGTTTAGATGTTATTGTTCTGGGTGGAGGCACAATGGTTCAAGATAAGTTAGGCATATCTCCGCTTAGAGGTATGATTCCTTACATGTATCAAATAACTATGATAGCTAAGTTACTGAGAAAGCCTGTATTAACTTTACCAATTGGAATAGATAAACTTAATACTAATATGGGAAAAAGAATGGCAAAAAAATTACTTAAAAATATTGATAGCCTAGTTGTGAGAGATGAAAATTCTAGTAAGTATGCTAATGCATATTCTAATAATGTCAAAGCCTATGTTAGTGCAGATCCTGCTTTTTTCTTAAATCATGCCCCACAAAAAATAAATACAGAAAAATACGTTACGGTGTCCTTAGTTAATGAGAATTTAGATAAGAAAGCTTTCATGCCTGCTATAAAAGATACAATACAGTGGTTAATAGACAACACAGAGTATAGTATTTATTTAGTACCAATGGATAGACGTGAAGAAGAAGAATTGGAATTATTCAGATTATTACTAAAAGAATTAGATAGCGAGAGAATTCATATCGTTGATCCAAGTCTAAATGTTTATGATATCTCAGAAATTCTTCGTAACTCAGAGTTATTAATAGGCATGAGGTTACATGCAATGATTTTAAGTTTAGGATTTACAAATTTAATTGGTATTAGTAGAACTACTAAAACTGAAAATTTGTTAGAAGAGTTTAATCTGCCTTATTTTGATATAAATAGAGGAAATATTGGTAGTGGTGAATTAATTGCCTTGGTTGAAAAATGTATAACTGGGGAACGGACTTTTGATTCTAGGAACGTTGCAGCAAAATTGGAATACAAATCGGAATTATACTATAGCAGTATTAAAAGGTTGAGAGCTATATAAAGAGTTCTTGTATGTACAACTCAATTTTATGCTACATTAGTTAATTTCCCTTTTTCTTATAGCTAGCTTGTTAGTTCCAAGCTACAAATGTTTAGAATACTTTATCTCTAATATTAATGATTTAGAAAAACATATCCTTTGGGTATGTGTATATAACTTTATTATCAGATTTATTTTTTAATAAAATTAAAAAATAAATAAATTAATGAGAGCTATATTTAATAAATATAGCTCTTCTTTTATAATTATCATCTTTTGTGCTATTAGTTTGGCCAAAACAGTGGTAGGTTGCTAAATCTTAAGCTGGTCCCAAATGTTACAGAGATTTGGTATCGAATCCTAAATATTTTTTGAAAATGACATCATAATGTAAAAAAATTTAAGTAAGGAATGATTTTATGAAGATTGGTATAAATGCAACAATCTTAGGAGATAAGCCTACAGGCTTAGGCATCTACACTATTAATATCATTAATGAACTGGTAACACAGGCCTATGGTGAGGGTCATGAAGTAGTGATTTATACTTCTCATAAAGAACCGTTTACTAACAGTAAGGCAGAAGTTAGAGAAGTAAGTAAATACACAAGTCCGAAATATGGAAAATTGGCTGGTATGTTTAGATTTATATGGAATCAAGTTATGTTACCTTTTTATTCCACAAAGGATAAGGTTGACATAATATATTCTACTACTCATCATGGGAGTTTTTTTGGGAAAGATAGTCAAATATTAACCATACATGATACCCTACCTCTTATATTTCCAAAACAACATAAATTACAAAACTATTATTTTAAATATATTATTCCATTATTACTTAGGAAAACGAAAGGTTTAGTGACGGTTTCTAATAGCACAAAAGACGATCTTGTTAAGAATTTTAATTATAGTAATTCGAATATTGATATTGTATATAACTCTTATAATAAAGATCATTTTAAATACGATGTTGATGAAAAATACAAAAATGAATACGGTAGATATTTCCTTTTTGTAGGTGCATCTTATCCTCATAAAAATTTAGATAGAGCATTAGAGGCTTTAAAAGAATTATATGAAAATGAGGATTTTAAAGATGTGAAAATTTTAATAACAGGTGGTAGAAAAGACTATACAGACATAATTATAGAGAAATTTCAACAATACTCTTTTTTTAAAAATGTAGTTTTATTGGATTATGTTCCTTTTAATGAGTTACCTAAATTATATTCAAATGCGATAGCTTTGGTTTATCCATCTTTATATGAAGGTTTTGGAATACCTCCTATTGAAGCAATGGCATGCATGTGTCCAACTATTGTTTCTAACAAATCATCGTTACCTGAAGTTTGTGGTGATGCATCTCTATATATAAATCCGGAAGATAAGAATGATATCTATAAAGCTATGAAAAAGATGTTGGTAGATAAGAAATTGAGAGGAGAGCTAATAGAGAGGGGTTTATTAAATTGCGAAAGGTTTCAATGGGATAAAAGTGCTTCAGAATTGTTAAAATTATTGAATGAAAAAGGGGGGGAAGCAGGTTGAATATTTCAATAATAATTCCAACATTGAACGCAGAGAAAGATTTAAAAAATAATTTATTAACCTTAAACAAGTATAATCAATTAACAAATTATGAAGTAATTGTAGTTGATTCTCAATCTACAGATAATACGGTTAAGATTGCCAAAGAGCAAAATTATAAGGTTATAGAAATAAATCGAAAAGATTTCAATCATGGGGGAACTAGAAACTTAGCTGCGACTTATGCTAACGGTGATATTCTAGTTTACCTAACTCAAGATATTATTATATATGAAGATCAAAGCATACATAAGTTAATTCAACCTTTGTTAGAAAATGAAAATATTGGTCTATCCTATGGTCGTCAGTTACCCCATGAAAATGCAGGTTTCTTTGGGAGTATGGCTCGACTTTTTAATTATGATGAGAATAGTCTAATCAAAAATCAGTCTAATTCTAAAGAGCTAGGAATTAAAACAGTTTTTTGTTCAAATTCGTTTGCAGCTTATAGAAAGTCTACCTTAGAACAAGTTGGTGGTTTTCCTAAAAACGTTATATTAGGAGAAGATAGTTATGTTGCGGGAAAAATGATTTTAAAAGGATCGGCAATATATTATTGTGCTGAAGCTAAGGTAAGGCATTCACATGATTATAATCTAATTAGTGAATTTAAGCGGAATTTTGATATAGGAGTTTTTCATACTCATGAAAAATGGATATTAGAATCGTTTAGTGGAGCAGAAGGAGAGGGAGTTAAATTCGTTATTAAGGAAATAAATTACTTAATAAAAAGCAAAAAAATTCATTTAATTCCAATCTCTTTTTTAAGAAATGCTTCTAAATATTTGGGATACAAGTTAGGAAGAAATGAAAAATATTTAAATGGTTCCTTCAAGAAAAAGATCAGTATGTATAACGGTTATTGGCAGGAAAGTTAATAATTAAAATACTAAAATTCGAATTGAAAGGATACGTGATTATGAAAGGAATTATTTTAGCTGGAGGTAGCGGAACAAGATTGTACCCTATTACCCGATCCATCTCTAAACAATTAATCCCAATTTATGATAAACCTATGATTTATTACCCTTTATCAGTATTAATGCTCGCAGGTATTAAGGATATTCTAATAATCTCTACGCCAACTGATACCCCTAGATTTGAGCAACTATTGGGTAATGGAAATGATTTGGGAATTAATCTCAGCTACGAAATTCAAGAGTCGCCTGATGGGTTAGCTCAAGCATTTCTTATTGGAGAGAAATTTATAGGAGAAGATTCAGTGGCACTTATTCTAGGAGATAATATCTTCTATGGTCATGGTTTCACAAAAACATTGGAGCGTGCAGCAAACCGCTCTGAAGGAGCTACAGTATTTGGATATAATGTTAAAGACCCTGAACGTTTTGGTGTAGTAGAATTTGATGAAAATGGTAAAGCTATTTCTATTGAAGAAAAGCCTGTTCAGCCCAAGTCGACATACGCCGTAACAGGTCTGTAT
>Ga0209796_10000872_pt1 | contig 14940 bp, 12 predicted proteins | sample AgamicOrSfrz_FD_187167 | JGI IMG/M metagenome (GOLD analysis project Ga0209796, IMG submission 187167) | Agave microbial communities from Guanajuato, Mexico - Or.Sf.rz (SPAdes) (version 2) | ecosystem: Host-associated > Plants > Phyllosphere > Phylloplane/Leaf | place: Guanajuato, Mexico...
CACTATTATCGGTGAGGTATATGATATAAAAACAGGTTTACACCTACCTAATATTCTTATTGAAGTGTTTAACATGCATGAAGAGTTTATTACTAGCACCTTAACTGATAGTAATGGTCAATATACGATATGTGAATTGCCAGTAGAAACATTCAATGTTAAAGCTAGCTCTAAAAGTTATCTTTCAGAATCTAGAATAGTTTCTTTAGCGCTAGGAGAGACTGGAATAGCCGATTTTGCACTCGTCAGAAAACAAATATTACTGCCAGAAATAATAATCGATTCGCAGCAAAATAATATAGCTCTCGAAGTGTTACTTCAAACGTTTGTTTTACAATCACAGGTATCATTTAAATCAACCGAAACTTGGATAAAAAACTCTCACAATATTAAAATTCAATTATCGGATAATCAAAGTGCTAACTCTCTTCAATTAAGCTTACATTTAGCAATTGCATTGATTCTCAACATAATAAGTGATACCACAAATAGTGATGATTTGGTTATACAAAAATCTATTCAACAGTCCATTATTAAAGCAGATAAACAAAGCATTGTTATTGAAAATTCTAGAGATATTACCATCATTACCAACGATACTGACTTAACATCAAACATTCAACTTCTGTTACAAGTATTAGTCGCACTGTTAGTACAGATTGATATTCTGTAACCTAAACTAAAAAAGTCTATAGGGATTGCCCTATAGACTTTTTCTTTTTTATAGTTAGTAACATTCAACACGTACATAAATAATTCTTCTTACTTGCTATTAGCTGAATCTACACGGCATCTTACTTTTCATAAATAGAAAATAACAGCTGTTTTCATATTCTCATCGTAGTAAACATAGCTTGGCTAGATTTTCTCAGGCCATATAACACACATGACTATAGATTTTTGATCTTATGTTTCAAACTAACTATAACCAATCTAATCATTAGCTTAGTCCTTTTACATGATTAGATGATTAGCCTAAATAAGAACTTATTTAGATGAATTTACGAGGGTTATTTGTCAAAGGGCTTTTTTACAAGGGGATTTTGATAGAGTAGCCTATAGCAATATTAAGGTAAACGCATAGTTTAATAAAAGAGGAGTGACTGTAAAAAAGAAATTAAAAATTGTGTTTAGGCAGGAGATGTAGACGATGAAAGTTATGACTATTTTGGGCACGCGGCCCGAAATCATACGCTTAAGCCTTATTATAGAAAAATTGGATAATTACGCTGACCAGCATATCTTAGTTCATACAGGACAAAACTTTACTTCTACCTTAAGCGAAGTATTTTTCCAAGAATTAAAGGTGAGAAAACCAGATTATATCTTATTGGACCAACAGTATACACTAGGTGAACAATTATCAAAAATGTATGAACAACTAGAAAAGATTTTTCTAAAGGAAAAGCCGGACAAGATTTTAGTATTAGGAGATACCAATAGCGGTTTAAGCGCCATTTTAGCAGAAAGAATGGGTATTCCAGTCGTTCATATGGAAGCGGGAAATCGATGTTTTGACTTAGAAGTACCTGAGGAAAAAAATCGAAGGGTTATTGATGCCATTTCTAGTTTTAATCTACCGTACACTCCCCAAAGCAAAGAAAACCTTCTTAAAGAAGGCGTTCCCTCAAATCGAATTATTGTTTCGGGTAATCCTATTCATGAGGTTTTAGAACATTATACACATGAAATTGCACAAAGTAATATCCTAAGTAAATTACAAGTTGAGAAGGAAAATTACTTTTTAGTTACAGCCCATCGAGCTGAAAACGTAGATTATGAAAAGCGGTTACTAGAAATTATACAAGGGATTAATTTAGTTGCTGAAAGCTATGGAAAAAGAGTAATTTGTAGCATACACCCTCGTACCCAATCTCGGATTAAAAATATCCCCACATTAAAAGTTCACCCTTTAGTGGAGTTTCACGAACCGTTTGGTTTCTTTGACTTTGTCAAACTTGAAAAAAATGCTCTCTGTGTTTTAACTGATAGCGGGACTGTACAAGAGGAATGTTGCCTATTTCATGTTCCCACTGTTACAATCCGCAAAACAACTGAAAGGCCAGAAACCATTGAGTGCGGAAGCAATATGTTATCCGGAATTGATTCCAATCAAATAATTAATTGTGTACATGTAATGGTCAATCAACAAAAAAATTGGTCTTATCCAAAAGGTTATGATGATAAAAACGTTTCGGATAAAGTAATTAAAGTAATATTGGGGGGACATAAAGGTGTTTAATAATCAGACTATTTTAGTAACAGGTGGCACAGGTTCATGGGGTTATGAGTTAGTAAAGCAATTATTAACACATAATCCAAAGGAGATTCGTATTTTTTCACGGAATGAATCAAATCAATTTACAATGAAACAAGAATTTGATAATAATCCAAAATTAAGTTTCTTAATTGGAGATATAAAAGAAAAAGACTCATTGGTTGAAGCATGTCAAGGTGTTGACTATGTTTACCATTTGGCAGCATTAAAACATGTTCCTGTTTGTGAAGATCAACCTCTTGAAGCATTAAAAACTAATGTACATGGAACACAAAATGTAATTGACGCTGCTATAACCTGTGATGTTAAAAGAGTTATTTATATATCTACAGATAAAGCCGCCAACCCCTCAAATTTTTATGGACTATCTAAGGCGATGGGTGAACGATTAATTATCCATGCTAATACATTAAATACAAAAACAAGATTTGTTTGTATACGTGGAGGAAATGTTTTAGGAACAAATGGGAGCGTTATTCATGTATTTAAAAAGCAAATTCAGGAAAAAGGTAAAGTTGGCATTACCGATCTTAAAATGACACGTTTCTTTCTAACTCTTGAAGACGCTATTAAACTTGTATTTAAGGCAACTTTTGAGAGTATGGGGGGAGAAATTTTCGTTATGAAAATGCCTACATGTAGAATTGTAGATCTTGCCCACGTATTGATAGAGGCTTCTAATAAAGAAAATGTTGAGATTGAAACCCTCGGTATTAGACCTGGAGAAAAAATTCATGAGCTTCTTCTTTCAGAATATGAAAGTACAACGACAGTTGCTTATGATGATGAATATTTTGTTATTCTGCCACCCATTCATATTGATGGACTAAAAGAGTTTTATTCTAAATTTAATCCAGTAAACCTAGTTAACTATAATTCAAGCAAGGATTTAATGAGTAGAGAAGAAATTCAAGAAATGCTAAAGAAAGGTAGGTTCATTTAAATGAAAATACTGATTCTTGGTGGAAAGGGAATGGCAGGTCATGTAATAACGAGTTATTTTCAACAAAAACCTGAATATCATGTATTCTATACATCAAGAGATCCGGAAGATACAGATAGTATCTACGTAGATATAACTAATTTAACAAAGCTAGAAGAAGTCATAGAATCTATAAAACCGGATATTACAATTAATTGCATTGGTATTTTAAATGAGCATGCCACCAATAACAATAAATTGGCTTTTCAAGTAAATAGTTTACTACCTCATCAACTGATTAAACTAACAGAGCGCTGTCAAGGAAAATTAATTCATATTAGTACAGATTGTGTTTTCTCCGGTAATAAAGGTAATTATACAGAGAGTGACATTCCGGATGGTACATCTGTTTATGCCCAGTCTAAACAACTAGGGGAAATTATTAGTGATAAACACTTGACTATTCGTACATCTATTATTGGACCAGAATTAAAAGAAGATGGAATTGGTTTATTTTTATGGTTTATGAAACAAAAAGGAGTAATAAAGGGATATGACAAGGTATGGTGGAATGGTGTAACTACTCTCGAGCTGGCTAAAGCTATTGAAGAAATGATTAATCAGGACATTACTGGTTTATATCATCTGAGTGTTGAAGAAAAAATTTCAAAATTTGAATTACTAAAATTAATGCAAGAGGTTTTTCACAAATCAGATGTAGACATTATTCCAGATTCAGAGATTGTACTTGATCGAACAATCAAGAGTACCAGAAAAGATTTTCAATATACGATTCCGAGTTATAAGCAAATGTTAACCGAACTAAAAGATTGGATGCACATGTAGTGAGCTCGTTACCTAAATTATTAATTACTGGTGCAAACGGCTTTACAGGAAATCATGCATGCTCTCATTTTGCAAAGGCAGGATTTAAAGTAATTGCAGTAGTAAGGAATCACGCTCCTGCTGACCTATTTCAAACTGAGATTTGCGACCTGACAAACAAAAAAGCTGTCACAGAGATGATCAAAAAAGTTAAACCACAATATCTTCTTCACTTAGCAGGACAAAACCATGTAGGAGAGTCATGGATTGATCCAGTTTCCTCGTTGGAAGCAAATTTCCTCTCTACTCTTTATCTAATTGAAGCTCTTCGACATGAAAATCCAACCTGCAAAATTATTGTAGTAGGTTCAGCTCTTCAATTTAACCCTCAGGAGATTTCAACGCTTAAACACCCTTATAGTTTGAGTAAAACTTTACAAGTTTTAATTGCTCAATCATGGGCAGAACTATACAAATTGCCTATTATCATTGCTAAACCTTCAAATTTGATAGGTCCTGGAATCTCGAATGGAGTTTGTTCAATTTTTGCTAAAAAGATAGTTGATATGGAAAAAAAATACACAGAAAAAGTTCTTGAGGTAAGTAACCCTTATGCTCAACGTGATTTTATTGATGTACGTGACGTGGTGTATGCATATGAAACTCTTTTTAAAAAGGGGAGTTCAGGCAAATTATATGACATTGCCTCAGGTGATAGTCGCTCACTTGCGAAAGTGATTGATACCTTCAAAAAAATCACAAATGAAGAATTTAAAGTAGTATGCACTGCTAATAGTAAAAAAGAAGAAAATATTAAAATTTCTTGTCTTAACTTGAGACAATTAGGGTGGCAACCTCTTATTCCTTTTGAGGTTTCTCTTTTAGATATTCTTAATTTCTACCGTTATAATAAATCAATATAGATAAAACTTAACAGGTAAACAAAAAAATACCTAACCAAATTTACATTTTATTGTTATTTGGTTAGGTATTTTTTTAGTTATTTTCCATAAATGAATAACATATATTCTCAAACGTAGCGACACTTTTCTCTAGAGTCCATAATTCTGTCTCTTTTTGTCCCTCTTCAACAAATTTTTGTCTAAGGTTCGGATTTTCAATCAGACGAATTATATCTAAGGCCAAACGATTTTCATAACGATAAGACATTAAAGAATTCTGTTCGTGACGTGAATATTCAGTATTACCACCAGCATAGACAGCAACAAGGGCAGCACCACATTTCATAGCCTCTAAGCCAGGTAAAACAGCCGTTTCAAATATGGATGATGTTACAAAGATATCTGTCATATTATAGTAAATGCATAATTCTTCATCATTAGCAGGTGTATAAAAATGAAACTCATTGCTTTCTTGAAGTTGCTTTAAACTAGGTGAATTTTCCATTTCGTTTGGAGGACAAATTAAGTTAAATTTTAAATTTGGAAACTGACTTTTTACAATTCTTAATTGTTCAATTAAATAGTTTTGATCCCGCTGCCAAGAATATCCCCCCTCTGGAATTCTTACGATTGCAGAAATGTTTAGCTTGTCATTACTACTTCGAAGATTCAAATTTTTAAAGTTAGGATTTACATAAATCGGAATAACCATCCCGTTAATCCCATGTAATAAAGAAATCAGCTCTTTTTGGTATTGAGATATAACTATTAAATAGGGTGTGTGATTATAAGATTGAAATGAAATATCCTGATTCGGCAGAAATACAGGCTCATAACACAAGCTAAATCTAACATGTTTACCTTTTCCGTTCTCACTGGCTTCGTGTGCCGAAGGGACGGTTGAATAAAAATTTGAGACAATAATGTCACTATTTGGATAATCACTTTCAGACAAAGTTGCATCTTTACTTCGAATTAAGTTTGCCTTTGTCTCATATTCTACATCTCCATGGGGTGGCATTAAAATGGTTACATTATGACCTCTTTCCACGAGACCATTACTTATGTCTGCTAGCATCCTTTGTGCTCCGCCTTTGCATAAAGTCAACACTGGAAAGGTAAAACTCAGTTTTTTTTTCCTCTCATTGGCAATAATTTCGATTAATTTATCTCCGTACCTATACTGCACAGTTTCTACTTCCTTACTTATTTCCTCATTGAACTTTTTTGTACCCATTTCGTCATGTACACGATATTTTACCAGTGGTTCATTTAAATAATGAAACTCATAATTTTGGACTGCTCGTAACCAAAAATCGTAATCTTGAGTAAACTTTAGTTCTTCATTAAAAAATCCTAGAATTTTAAATAGGACCATATTCATCATTACAGTACAGCCATTAATACTACAACCAATGCGTAAATGTTCTAGAAAGTCAGTCTTTTGTGAAAAATGAACACCAGCTTTCTCATGCACTATGTTACTATGGGCATCTATCAAAGAGTAATTTGTATGACTAATATAACTATTTCTTTCTTCCATAAAAGTTAATTGTTTCAAAACTTTATCTTTTAAGAAAATGTCATCTGAACTTAACCAAGCAAAATAATCCCCGGTTGCATTTCTAATCCCTAAATTGAGAGCACTTGCCGTTCCGCCATTTTCTTTTTCAAAGTACCTAATTCGACTTAAATAGGGCTTTATTTTTTCGGTAAATTTGTAAGAACCATCATTTATCACAATTACTTCTATGTTTTCATATGTTTGATTTAATGCACTTTCAATAGCCTGATCAATATAAGAACAGTTATAGAAAGGAATAATAATGGAAACTTTTTTCATATTCAATCACTTCTTCCTTAATTTTGAATAAACGTTTTATAAAAGGTGGAATGTTATTATAGAGATCTTATAAAGGAAATGTTGAGAAGTAAGTATCGTTATATTAAATTATGAAGTTGTTATGATATTGTGAAAAATTCAATTTTAAAATTTATTATTTAATAACTAATACCTGTGCATATTTAAATTCTTTTGCATAAAGACTAGTAGCTTTTATGTGGTGTGACATTACTATTTAATTAAAAATAGGACGATTTGTCCAAGCATAAAACTATAAAATTCATACCTTATAATGTATCCAATTTTATCTATAAAGGAGAAACTACATTGAAAATTATTCAGGATTTTAATATAAGTGTCCCTACTAACTTTAGTGGAAGCCTTAATAGACCCATCCCAGCCTCCCCCTCGAATATTACTCTTGCAGCATTTGGTTTAGCCGTTAATCAAGCAGATTCGGACGTTTTATTAATTAGTACAGTAGCAATTCAGTCATCTTTAGGTATTCCAGAAGTTGTACTCAGTGTCTTTCGAAATAGTGCGGTTATTGCTACAATACGAGTATCAACTTTAGCGGTTAATGAAACTAGAAATATTACTTTTCAAGTATTAGATGATAATCCACCACTAGGATACCATTCTTATCGAATAACGGCAGAAGTAGTTAACCCCTTGCTTAATCAAGCATCGGCTGTTGGACCCATTTCTTTTTCTGGAACATCTTTTGCACCGGGAGTTTAAATTACATTATTACTTCAATGTCATATATTCAAAGAGATAGCCTATTTCCCACAGGGAGATAGGCTATCTTTATTTTAAGAAATTCACCAATTGTGATTCCTTTCGTACCCAAAATCAATTAGTAAATTACCTGCTACTTTTTTAAACATTTCTTTTGTTTTATCGTCAAATTCTTCTCGCCATGAAGCTATTTTACCCTTCCTAAAGGTCCTAGATTTACCAGGGTTAATATTATCTTCCATTAAAGTGATCATTTTCTCTAAGGGTAAAGGAGGTTTCTTATCCTCAAATAGATAACTAATAATTTTCTTCATGCATTTTCTTTGAGAATCTTTAGATATCATTAGCTCCTCAAATGAAATTGCTAATGTATTCGAATCAGTTATCCAATTATAAAAAGGGCGATTCCATGCATCAAAATTGGGCCATTTATCTTCTACTCCTAGAATTAATGTCTCAATACGCTCTGCATTAGTAACTATAGATTCATTAAAATCATTATAAAGTGGATGCTCATTCCAATACTTTGGAATGAAATGTATTAGTGAAATTAAAACATCTCGAGGATCACGATAAATAAAGATATGTTTTAGCTCTAATCTTTTTAGCATGTAAGCATATTCATCTGAATGAAATATGTGGCCTATTCCAAATTCATTAGGTTGTAAGTAAGCTAGCCGATATAAATGATCCTTATAAATACTACTATTCTGAGGATGATGATCTATAAAAAATTTTTTTTCCAAATCTCTAATATCGTTGGTAATATTAGGTATTCCATTTAATATTTGATGAAGAAGATGAGTACCACTTTTAGGAACGGATGACATTAAAAAAGGTTGTAATTCTACCAAGTCATTATTTATATTCATTTAAGAATCTCCAGTCTTAATAAAAATTCTGTTTTAAAATAAATTTAATGTGATATCAGCCATATAAGAGATTAATATGAATCAATCGGGTTACTTGCTTTATTTTATATTCGAAATTATTAAAATGGATTTTTCCCTATTATGACTCCCATCTCTATGACTATTTTTAGGAAAATAAATAAAAATCTATTTCAGGATTTACTAAGTTTATTTATTATTTTTCAAACTATGAATCATATTTGAGAAATTTTCCGCGTATTTATCTGGTGAAAAACTCATTTTAATATGTTCAATAGCGTTTCGTCTAATTTCTTCTCTTAAAATATTATTTGACAACAATTCCTTTCCTTCTCGTACTGCTTGATCAATATCCCCTGAATCATAAAGCTTTCCTGTTACATTATGTTTTAAAAGACTTTGAACTCCGTCGGAATCTGATGACAAAACAGGACATTTGCAAGTCATTGCCTCAAGAACCGCATACCCGAACCCTTCTACTTTTGATGTTGAACATAAAAATCCTCCTGAATCACCAATGATGGAGAAGTATTTAGCCATTTGACTATGTGGCTGATTGGCATATAGAGTAAGATGCGTATCCAAGTTTAGTTCCTTAATCTTTTGTTCAAAATTTAATCGTTCTTCTTGCATGGACAATGTATTATCTTCAAACATCCAAATCTCAATATAAGGATTTTGTTCAATTAATTTTGCTGTAATAGATAAGAAATCTTTCCAGTTTTTATTTTCTTCCAATCTTCCTACCCACCCAATAATAGGTGTATCCCTTTTAGGATGTATTTCATATTTAAATTCTTCTGTATTAAAACAATTATGAAAACAAAACTTTTTCTTAGATGGAAAATATTTTTCAAACGCTTGAATAAGATGAGGAGTTTTGGGGTATAAAAGACCGTCGCAATATTTATCAAGAACAAGCTGAGCTTCATTTTTTAAGAAATTGTCGGCGTATTCCTTATTAAAACCTAAACCTTGAACTTCATAAATTAAAAAACCTTTGTAACCCAGGTTTCTTATCTTTTGTAATAAAAGAAGATCAGAACCGACCACAATTGCTTCATAATTTCCTTTTAATACAATATTTTGAATTTCGTAATCATTGTTTGTAACAAAAATCGGAGCATTAATTTTATTTTGCAGACCCGTTCCTTCCTGTTTATACATGAAGTCACATTTTATTCCTTTTTTATTGAGTGCATATAAACGTTGCCTATTTAATGTTTCCACGCCTCCACTTGGAATAAAAAATGTAAATAAAATATTCATATTGAAAGATGAGACACTTTTAGAAACATTCCATTTTGGCTTTTCAATAGTACCGTGGTTTTCATGAATTGTTGAATCATAGGCAATATTCCCTTCCCCCTCGTTTAACTTCCAATACCCAAAGAGGTTTGGTTCATTCCCATTAAGCTCCTTATCCATATTATTTTGAATTTCATTTAATGTTTTAGCTTTACTCCATATTCGTACTTCTTGCAGCCCTCCCTTATAAAAACCATAGGGTTTTACCCCTCCGAAGGTAGCCGAAGGAACTACATTTCTATTATGGTTAGATAATCCCCTTTTAACCATTTTTCCATTTATATATAAAAAGGGAGTTTTATTTATATATACTACTGCTACATGAGTCCAATCATTTAATGGGGCGAAGTACACTAAAGCTGCAGCTAGATAATCAGTTGTATGTTCATAGACAGAAACACCATTTGTACCTACAGAAACCCCTACACCTGCTCGAGACTTATCCCCATCTTCATACGCACCAAAAACTGGCGTAACAGCAAATCGGTGGTTAGATAATTTAGAAATTCCTTTTCTAGATTCTTTATCAATTTCTTGAATAGCCTCCGGTTTTGCCCAAAATTCTATAGTGAATGTATTTTGAATATTTGTAAATAATTGTTTTTCTGTCATGATAATATTACTGTAATCATCAAATTCAACAAAAGTATCACGTAACATATTCAAAGCCCTCCTCACTTTTGCGTTATTATGTATTTCATTTTTTATTCTTTAATATACATTTTATCTAATAAAATATTAAATAAATTAACTTTTAGGAAGACAAATTGTATTTTTGTTTTTTAGCATGTAGCTATACATATATTAACGGTATAAGAAGACTAAAAATCAATTTAATTAATTTCATTTCAATATATGTAAAAATTTCATTATCGATACAAATTCACTTCTTATTTTTCCGCAATATAACATTCAGAAAGTCTGAAACATAAATATATAGAAATTAATTCATAAATTAATTAGTAACTTTCTAAAAAATGATTATTAACTCTCTCTTTATTTAATCGCTCTTTTGTAGGAAGTTACAAAAAAATCTATTAGTAAAATCAATTCCTTGAGTTCTATTCTCTTTCTGCCAATATTAAAAGGAAAGCACCTATTTTTAATTTAATAAGTACACTTAATGACATATGTATGTTTAATAATGGTAAATTATCAGAAAGGATGGTTTTCTTATGGAAAAAGTTTCTGTGGTTGTTCCATTTTATAATTGCCCATATATTAACCAGGCCCTAGAGAGTTTAGTCAATCAAACTTACAAAGATATAGAAATTATTGTGGTTAATGATGGATCTACCCAACATTCTGAAAAAATAATTCCATACTTAGATAAAATTAAATACATTCAAAAGGAAAATGGAGGTACAGCAAGTGCTCTAAATATGGGAATTGAACATGCAACTGGGAATTATTTTTGCTGGCTTAGTTCAGATGATATTTATTATCCTGAAAAAACAGAAGTTCAATTAGCCTTTATGAAAGAGCATAAGGCAAATTTTAGTCATACGAATTATTGCGCAATTGATAGAAAAAGCCGGATTATTTCCCCCCCTTTAGGCGTACATCTTCCGAATCGTCTTGAAATACTCAAAAGAGTAAGTAAGAAAAATTTCATTAATGGATGCTCCGTCATGATAGATAAGGCTGTATTTAACCATGTAGGTATGTTTGATGAAACTCTTCCCTATACACATGATTATGATTTATGGATACGAATCATCCAAAAATTTGGCGTGTATTATTTACCCCAACCCTTATTATTATATAGAATCCATCAACAAATGGGTTCAAAAAAACATGCAACAGCTATAAAGAAAGAAGTTGACTTGGTTATCAATCGTCACAAGAATACTATGGAAAGCTTGTTGTCAGAGGAATTAAGAAAATAGTAGATTGTACTGTTTATAGATGTTTTATTAAAAGGCCCTTTGTTTTTTAATAGTTTTTATCACCTTTACTCTTCTTTTTTATATTTAAAGCTTACTTAAAATTATTCTTCTTATGAAAACAATTTTAAGTAAGCTTTAAATTCAGGAACTTCTTTCTATTAACCTATCCTAAATTTTATGGTTTTCACCTTTATATTTGACTAAATTAAAGGTGATATTTCCCATCAAAATGGATTAAAGTGCTGAGCGCGTCAAGAGTCGGATAAGCATATTATACAATGTAGACCAGAATGCATAAATGACAGCAGAATTATACCTAAATAGGCAAAGACATGGTCCTACGTATTTTTGCAAGAATACGTTATTAATGCAAGTAAAACATTAATTGAAAGGAAGATTGTATGGGATCAAATGGATTTTCATCAGAAAGAAAGCAAAAACGTGTAGATCTTTTGAAACAGCTTCTCGATACTAACATCTCTACACAAGGGTCATCGAATCCATTAGAAGCATTACTCTCTGGTTTAGACCTAGGGTCTTTAGAAGGTTTAATGCAAAAGAACAAAAAATCTCATCATGATGACTGGGATTCCAAGAAAAAACGCCATCATGATGACTGCAGTGATCATGATTGGGATCATAAAAAGAAGCATGACCATGATGATTGTGGATGCAAAAAGAAAAAGCATGACCATGATGATTGTGGATGCAAAAAGAAAAAACATGATCATGATGATTGCGGGTGCAAAAAGAAAAAACATGATCATGATGATTGCGGATGCAAAAAGAAAAAACGCTGCAAATGTTGTCCTGATGTTACACGAGACTTTCGTGAAGCCATTAATGCAATATGTCAGCTACTAAATGCAGCAACTATTAACTTGCCTGCGTTAAAAATTGCTGTCACGGAATTAGAAGAACTTCTATTAGAGAACGAGGATTGTGTAGATGAAGAAATAGCTGAGGATTTACTTGAACTAATTGATATTATTCAAGCTGCCGCTACAGTAGCAGCCATTCCCCCAGGAACACTAGATGAACTTGGAAGACAACTTAACAAATTACGCCGTTGTTTAGGATTGAGAGTTCGCGTTTGCGGTCCTGGCGGTGGTGATGGCCAATTTGAGTGTGACTGTAACCCAGGACAAACAATTCAAATATTGAATGATGTTTTCGATGTACTTGTAGCACTAGAATCAGGAACTGATGCACAAGTAGCAGCAGCCCTTGCAGCATTGGTGGCTCAACTTAATTTACCACCAAATGTAGCATGTGTTGATGCAACCTTACGGGCTGCAATAATAAGTTTTATTGGCGGTTTAACACCTCCTCTAACTGACGCTCAAGAAACAGCTCTAACAGAGCTTCTTATAGATCTTGTATTGTGTCTTGGTCTAGGCTTAAATATCGGACCTGGGCAATCAGTAACAAGTCTGCGAGTGGCTCTTGAAATCTTCCTTGGAAGAACTAGTACTCCAGTTACTTCAATAACAACCGTTAGACAACGCCTACTAGATTTATTAGCAGATCAAGTCGTAATTACAACCCCAACTGGTTTATATGCAGGTACATTAGTTGCAGTTCAAACTGACTATATTGCCGTTGTGGCTCCAACTGGAACTTATTTGATACCACTTGATCAGATTCAAACATTTACTACTGAGTGATAAGGAGGAGAAAGATTCATGTTTGCATCTACCTTGATAGAAGAGTTAGCAAAACGACAAGGCCACATTGTTACAATTAACACATTTAATTACGGAGCAACAGGAGTTCTTGCAATGGTTCAAGCTGACTATATTACTATTGTAGAATCAACTGGCTATGGTCTATATGATAATCAAAACATTCCAGTTGAGTCGATCCAATCAGCTTTCTTCCCAGCCTAACTAGCTTATTTTAAAAATTTCCGAAAATCATTCCATTTGGAATGATTTTTTTTTGTGATACTGTCATTATGCTTTCTCACATTATAAATTGTAAAATCATCATAGAAAAATCCATAGTTCTTAAAAAGTTGCACTAGTATGGCTATATCTTCATACAAACGCCCTTGTTCAAAATCTATAATGGGAAACCCTTTCTCTTCTTTTAAAATAGATGTCCGATAAATTCGTGGCCCAAGGGGAAATGGATAAGAAAGCAATTCTTCACGGCTATTCAATGATTTTCCATGCCTAACCTTCAAAAATTCAACATCAGCTGCGGAATTTTGATTCCAGTACCTCCAATTCCCGTATAACACTGCGATATTTGGCGGGAGAGTCCATAATTTATCCTTTATAAGAAGAACCGCATCTGGATCAAGCCAGTCGTCTGAATCAAGTTCTAATACAAAATCAGACGTAATAAACGGCAATATATAATTTAATGCTTTTGCTTTTCCCTCATTTGATTTAAAAAAGCACTGGATATTCGGATGAGTCTTCCACTTTTCTAATAATCTTAAAGAATTATCAGTAGATCCGTCATCGACAATGACTATTTGATCAAAGGGAACTGTTTGTGTAATACAGGATTGGATTGCTATTGAAAGAAATTTCTCCATATTGAAATTAGAAATCATAACAGACAGTGTGGGGGCAGATGAAATAGGGACCGGAGAACTCTTTTTTAATTTATAAGCAAAACTTAACTTTTCCTTAGTTGTTATATTACTTATTTTTCTTATCTCCTCAATAACGTCTTCTTTTAAGATAATTACATTAGAACTCCTATTTTTTAGAAGCCACGAATGGAATATTACCTCTCTAAATGGCACTTCTCGTTCCAATAAAAATGGTGAATTTCTTAAGAAAGAAGTCTTAACCATAAAAGGAAATTCGTATAGCTCTTTACCCTCCCGGTAGACTGTCATGATTGGTTTATCATCCTTAAGAGTAAGTGTGGTGCCATCTACGGCAGGTGTGAGTAATTCATATGTAAAAAGGAATAATACATATTCACTTTCTATGTCTTGAATATAAGTGTTTAGCGTAGTACCTAAATCGTGTCGAGCATCGATATACTCTATATCAAAAGGTAGTGATGAATCAGCGCTGGATAAATAGGGGTAGTGACTGTCTAAAACAGTAACTTTATTCACACGAGGTAAAATATAGTTGAGCGAGGATAGTGCTTTTCTTAAATCGTTACGGATATTGTAATTAATAAAGAGTACATGAATGTCTTTCAAAGTCTGTCCCTCCTCCATAATGGAAAGGTTTTTGATATATTCAGTACTTTTAAATGTATTCCAAAGTCTGGGATGATATGACAATCAGTTTTAATATTATCCATATCATTACTTTTTTCATGTTTGTTATATTCAACTATACCAAACAAATAAAAATGCATAAAATA
>Ga0209796_10000876_pt1 | contig 14908 bp, 12 predicted proteins | sample AgamicOrSfrz_FD_187167 | JGI IMG/M metagenome (GOLD analysis project Ga0209796, IMG submission 187167) | Agave microbial communities from Guanajuato, Mexico - Or.Sf.rz (SPAdes) (version 2) | ecosystem: Host-associated > Plants > Phyllosphere > Phylloplane/Leaf | place: Guanajuato, Mexico...
TTTCGCTTGCGCCACTCGCGCTCGACGGCGCGCTGGTGGTCGGCAGCGCGGGCGGCGAATATGGCGCGCGCGGCTTTATCGCGGCGTTGAATCCCGACAACGGCAACGTGCTGTGGAAGCGCTTCACGGTGCCCGCGGCCGGCGAGAAGGGCGGGAACACATGGCCCGACGGCATGCAGGAGCATGGCGGCGCGCCAGCCTGGCTGACGGGCACGTATGACGCGGCATCGAAAACGCTGTACTGGGGCGTCGGCAATCCCGGACCTTGGCTCGCGGATCTGCGGCCAGGCGACAACCTGTATTCCGATTCGCTGCTCGCGCTCGATCCGAAGACCGGCGATCTGAAATGGCATTACCAGTACACGAAACACGATACCTGGGACTATGACGGCGTCAACACGCCGGTGCTTGCCAAGATCAAGTATCAGGACAAGGACTACGACGCGATCATCCATGCGGACCGCAACGGCTACTTTCACGCAATCGACCGGTCCACCGGCAAGCTGATCTACGCGAAGCCTTTCGTCAAGGCCACCTCCGTGACCGGCTATACAGCGGACGGCGTGCCGATCCAGGACGCGGCGAAATACCCGAAGACCGGCACGACGATCGAAACGTGCCCGAGCTTTCTCGGCGGCAAGAACTGGTGGTCGGTTTCGTATGATCCGGACAAGCACATCGCGATCATTCCCGCGCTGCATGCGTGCATGTCGCTGTCCGGCAAGTCGGTCACGTACATGGAAGGACTGCCGTACCTCGGCGAAGGCTTCGAGATCAAGCCGGAGCCTGGCAGCAAGGGCTACGGGGAACTGCAGGCTATCGACGTCGGCACCGGTAAGAAGCTGTGGAGTTTCTGGAGCAAGCTGCCGTGGAACGGCGGCGTCGCGACGACCGCGGGCGGTCTCGCGTTTAGCGGTTCGCTCGACGGCCATCTGTACGCATTCGACACGGCAACCGGAAAAGTGCTCTGGAAGAGCCCGAAACTGGCGAGCGGCATCGTCGCGCAACCGTCGGTATTCGAAGTCGACGGCAAGGAGTACGTGGCGATTCTCGCCGGCTACGGCGGGGCCAATCCGATCTGGGGCGGGCCGATGGCGAAGGCCGCGGAGAAGGTTCCGCGCGGCGGCACGCTCTACGTGTTCGCACTCAACCGCGGCTGATGTCCACGCGGCGCCGGCGCCGGTCTTGCCCGATGCGCATTCGCTCGAGCAACCAGGCCGCAGCGGCGCCGCTTCTTTCCGGAAGCAAGACCATGAAGACTCGACTCAACTCTTTCGCACTCGCCGGCGTGTTGCTCGCAAGCGGCGCGCTGATGCCCGGCCACGCGAGCGCGGGCGTGCGCGTCTGCACGTTTCCAGGCAGTCCGTCGACGGCACTCGACGAGGCGGTGACGCGCGAAGCGTTTCGCACCGCCGGCATCGCCTTTACGCTCACGCCAGGCGGCTTCGCGAGCAGCGACGACGACGGCGTGTCGCTGAAGGAACTCGACAAGGCGCTCGCGCGCAAGTGCGATGCGATCGCCGGCTTTCCGCGCTCGGATATCGCGGACGGCTCGGGCAGCAAGCTCGCTTTCTCGCGTGCTTATTTGCGCTCGGGTTATGTGAGCGTAACGATGCAGGAATCCGCGGCGCACGCAGGCGGCGCCGAGATCGTCGCGGCCACTTATGCGAGCCCCGCGCAGTTGATCGCCGTGCAGCAGCCCAACGTGAAGCTCGATCTGCAGAACACGGCTGAACTCACTGTCGATGCCGTCGCAAGTGGGCATGCGCAGCGCGCGATCGTCTGGTATCCGGCGGTCGTCGCTTATACGAACACGCATCCTGGGCGGAGCTTTCATATTGCACAGGCCGCTTCGGCGTATGCGGACTGGCATCTGGTGTTTGCGTTCGGCAAGAACGGTGCGGCGTTGCAGCCGCGTATCGACGCCGCGTTGCGCAAGATGGAGTCCGACGGCAGGCTCGCCGCGCTGACGCGCGGCTGGACATTGCCGCGCATGACGCAGGCGAGTGCGCCCGACGCAGCGGCGTTTCTCTATCGCGACGGTCCTCGCGGAGCCGATGTTCAATCGCCGATCATGCGAGCCGGCGGCCGTGAGATCGAGCGCGGCCATTTCATCAAGGTCGATGCAGCCGTGCCCGCGGAAGCGCCGGCTTTCGATCGCGCGCAGGTCGCGCATGGCAAGACGCTGTACTCGAGCGCGTGCGCGAAGTGCCACGGTCCCGAGCTGCAAGGACTGAATGCGCCGGCGTTGCGCGGCCCGTCGTTCGCGCCGACGTCGAATGCGAAGCTGACCATCGGCGGTGTGTATGGCTACATGGCGAACAACATGCCGGCGGACCGTCCGGGCAAGATGAAGCCGCAGGATTACGCGGACATCATGGCGTTTCTGCTGTATTCGAACGGCTACAGCGCGGGGAAGAGCAAGTTGACGGATGAGAGCGCGAGGGCGTCGTCGAAACCGTTGAGCGCGGGTAGCTCGCTCAGTGCAGGCACTTCGCAATAGCGTCGTGAAGCGCTGAAAAGCCAACGCGCAAGCGCAAACTTCGGCAACGAAAGAAAGCGCCCGGTGATTCTTCCGAGCAACGGAGAATCGCCGGGCGCTTAAATTTTTGTGCGTCAATAACGCCATTCGGCACGCAACCGCAAATCACTCCACCCACCCACGCTGCCGCGCATGTTCGATGAAACGGTAGACGTCCGTGGCGAGATCCGACGCGTTGAACATAGCCTCGAGTTCGCCGATGATGTCATCGAGTTCCCGCTTGCCGTCGCAGCGGCTCAAAATTTCGCCTGCGCTCGGATTCAATCTGATGACGCCTTGCGGCGAGAGCAGCACATAGCCGTCTTCAGCGACTTCCCGTTGCAGCCGAAAGAGCGGGCGCAAATTCGGCCTCGGACCGATGCAGCGTTCAACATTCTGAGCGGTCATACGAGGCACGCCTTTTTGTCCGTTGTGACAGGCCGCCGCGCGCGACACGTTCGGTGACGCGCGCGGCGGCGCTTCATGCTTGCTTCAGCGTGTGGCGATATACATCGTGACTTCGAAACCGAAACGCAGATCGGTGTAGGCGGGGGTAGTCCACTGCATGGCTGTCTCCTTGGATAGGACGTTCGATTAAAAAACCGCATCGGTGAAGCGGTCCCGTGCTCAAACGCAAGGTCCATGCCGAACGTATCGATGTGCGCTTGAGCCTGCGTAAAGCGCAAGCTCGCCGCCGATGCCCGCACGCTGTTCAATTCCAGCACACTCGTGTTGCACAACGGAGCAGTGCAATGCGCGCGATTCACGCGGCGTCTTCGCTATTGTTCGCGCCGTGTGCCGGCAGCTTGCGATAGATCGTATTGCGCGAGATGCCGAGCGTGCGAGCTGCGGCCGACACGTTGCCGCCATGCTGCGCGAGCGCATTCGCGATGACGCTCGCGGCGACGTCATGCAGCCGCCCGCTGGGCAGCGGCAACGCATCCACGGCATGCGTGGACGATGGCCGCGCGGCGCGCAGATCGTCGAAGAAGTCGTCAGGCAGATGCTCGCGGCGAATCTCGCCGTCGGCATCCACCATCACGGCCGCGGTGCGCAGCAGATTGCCAAGCTGGCGAAAGTTGCCGGGCCACGCGCATTGCTCGAAGAGCGTCATCACGTCGTCGGCGATGCTGAGCGGCTGGTCGCCGGCGTTCTCGGCCGATGCGCAATCGAGCATCTTTTTGATCACCGCCGACAAATCGGTGCGTTCGCGCAGCGGCGGCAATTTGACGACCAGTCCATTGAGCCGGTAGTACAAATCCTCGCGAAAGCGGCTCTGCGCGATCATTTCGCGTAGATCGCGATGCGTCGCGCAAATGATCGCGACATCGACGGGAATCGACTTGGCGGAGCCGAGCGGGTTCACGAGACGCTCCTGCAGCACGCGCAACAGGCGCACTTGCAACGGGTACGGCATGTCGCCGATTTCATCGAGGAAAAGCGTGCCGCCGTTGGCCTGCAGCAGTTTGCCGACGGCGCCTTTGCGTCGCGCGCCGGTGAACGCGCCTTCTTCATAGCCGAACAGTTCCGACTCGATCAACGTTTCGGGTATCGACGCGCAGTTCACCGCGACGAAAGGCGCCGCGCGCCGGGGCGAATCGTTGTGGATGGCCTGCGCGAGCAGTTCCTTGCCGGTGCCCGTCTCGCCGGTGATCAGGATCGGAATGTTCTTGCCGATCACCTTGCGCACCTTCGTGATGACCGCCGCGATCCGCGGATCGCCGGTGTCGAGCTGGCTCAGCGTCGATAGCGGATTCGCGGGCGGCGCGCCTGGCTCGCTGCGCTTGCCCGCCGCCGCTTCGTTCGACGTATGAAAGCGAGCGGGCTCGTCGGCGAGCGTCGTGCGGCGGAACTGCACATTGGCGCAGACCACCGCGCCGTTGCTCAGGTTCAGCGACAGATGCCTGTCGCGGTGCATGCGCAGACGGTCGATCAACTGCGCGCTCGTGAGCCCGAACAGCGACGACAGCGTATGCGCGCGCAATCCCGCAAGCGGCAGTCCGAGCTGGAATTGCGCGCTGCGATTCGCGGACAGAAAGCGGCCGTCGCAGGTGAAGGCGGCGATGCCTTCCATCAACGTGCCGAGAAACTCCGGGCGGCCGTGAAAGGCGATCTGCAAGGTCTCGCGGAACGTGTTGGCGAACAGATGATTCTCTATCATCTGCACGGACATTTTCGCGAGCGCCATGGTGTGCTGGTGATAGCTGCGATGGTCGCCCGTGACGTCGAGCACGCCAATGAGATCGCCATACGGATCGAGAATCGGCACGCTCGAACAGGTCAGAAACCGGTTCGCGGCGAGATAGTGCTGCTCGCCATGCACGACAGTCGCGCTGCGTTCAGCGAGGGCGGTGCCGATCGCGTTGGTGCCTTGCCGGCTCTCCGCCCAGTTCGCGCCAGGCCGCAGCGCGACTTTCTCGGCGCGCCGCAGAAAGTCGTCGTCGCCGATGGAATGAAGGATCAGACCTTCGGCGTCGGTCAGCACGATCATGCTCTGGGTGTTCACAATCTGCTCATGCAGCGTTTCCATGACCGGCGTGGCGTGCGCGCAGAGGATGCGGTTCTGCTCGAGCTTCATGGCGAGTTCGCCGGCGGGCAGCACGTCGTAATCCGGGCGCATGGACTCGCTCAGGCCGAATACCTCTGAGCGTTCATGGGACTTCTGAATCGACGGCGTAAGCCAGCAAGCCTCGCGCGTGGCGATTGGGGTTGCGGCGTGATACATGTCATCGCGCATTGTCTCCTCCTGGTCGGGCCCCGGTCGTTTTGCCGGAGTCGTGCAGGTGCGACAGGATGCAAATACTGCGCCAGGGGACTCGCGATATGCGGATTCGCTTGCTTTTCAGGGCTGCTTTACAGACCTGCTTCTCCAACCTCGCTTCGCGACGAGCGCACACGCCACTTCGCTGGCGTCATGCCGACCTGCCGTTTGAAAACGCGCTGAAATGCGGCTTCCGATTGATACCCCACAGCCTCACCGATCTCGGCGACGGACATACCCGTCTGCGCCAGTTTGCGTCCGGCGATCGCCATGCGGATGTCCGTGAGCACGTCGCTCGCCGAGCGGCCGATCGCCTCGTCGAAATGACGGGCGAACGTAGCACGCGACATGTGACAGAGTTCGGCGAGCGTCGGCAGCGTCCACGGCTTCCCCGGTTCATCGAACATGGCCGCGAGAGCCGGTTGCAGGCGCTGACGCTGCGCAAGCGCAAGCAGGCCGCGCGGCGCTTCGTCGGTAGTGGACGCGCAGCGCAGCGTCAGCGCAAACAAAGCGCCCGAAAGCTGATTCACGACCGTCGCGCTGCCCGGCCGCTGCTCGAACGCCTCCTCACGCATTAATTCGATGACTCGCGCAAGCCGGCTTGCGGCAAACGCGGCGTCGCGCGCCGCTCCGTCACCCGTGTCCGCGTTCACGCTGCTCACCAGCAAACGTCCCGGGAGATGGTCGCGCATCAGTTGCTGCGGCACGGCCGGCAGGACGAAACGCCCGCACAGCACATCGGCGCCTTCGCGTACTTTGCCGTTCGTGACGATGGTCAATCCGTCCTTCTGTTGCTCGCGCGCCGGTCGCGGCGGACTGCCGCTGCCGTCGTGCAACGTATGAGCGCTGCCTGACGGAAACAGCACGATATCGCCGGCTTTCATGCGCAGCGCTGGTTCGCCTTTCGCTCCCGCAGCGCTTTCGATGACAGCCTCGCCGCGCAACAGCACGTGATACGGAAACTCCCACTCGTTCGATTCGGGATGATCGAGGCGCCACGGCGAGCCGAAGTGGCAGCGCACATCGAGCCGTCCGGTCACCGGCATCAGCGAGAGCAATCGGTCGAGCAGTTCCATATGAGACGTTTGAGCATGAAGTTGCGAAAGTATGGCATTAAAGAACTCGCCGCGCATCCCTACACTGACTCCCATGCCATACGACATGGCTAAGCAGTTTCAACCGCCAACCTGAAAGAAGGAGTCAATCATGTCCCGTCTGACCACCATTCGCCCTGAAGAAGCAACCGGCGCGGCCGCCGAAGTGTTCGCGAAGATCAAGAAGGCCGTCGGCAAGGTGCCCAACGCCTACGCGACCATCGGCACGCACAGCCCCGAAGCGCTCAGCGCGGCGCTCGCATTCGATGCAGCCGTGGACGCCGGCACGCTCGGCAAGGCGGACATCGAAGTCATCAAGCTCGCCGTCAGCGAGCACGTGGGCTGTGACTACTGTGTGGCCGCGCATACGTTGAAGGGCAAGCTGGCCGGTCTGTCGAGCGACGACATGAAGCAGGTGCGAGCCGGCGCTGCAACCGGCGACGCGAAGCGCGACGCGCTGGTGACGTTTGTGCAAACGCTGGTCGGCACGCGAGGCACGGTGCCCGAGGCCGCACTCGATGCAGTGCGCGCGGCCGGTTACACGGACCGTCAGATCATCGAAATCAACCTGGCCATCGCGTCGATCACGTTCACGAATCTCGTGAATCGCGTGAACGACACGACGATCGACTTCCCCGCAGTCAAGTAACCCGCAACTGCGGCACTCAAGTTTCGACAGGAGAGACTGTCATGCGCACCATTCATACAGACGTCGCCGTAATCGGCGCAGGCACGGCCGGGCTGTCGGCTTACCGCAGCGCGAAAGCCGAAGGCCGCACGGCCGTGATCATCGAAGGCGGTGAATACGGCACGACGTGTGCAAGAGTGGGGTGCATGCCGTCGAAGCTGCTGATCGCGGCGGCGGAAGCCGCGCACGCCGCGAACCACGCCGAGCCGTTTGGCGTTCGTGTCGATGGAGTGCGCATAGACGGCAAGGCGGTCATGCAGCGCGTGCGCAGCGAGCGCGACCGCTTCGTCGGCTTCGTCGTGGATGGCGTCCACGCGTTGCCGGAAGCGGACCGGCTGATCGGCCACGTGCGCTTCATCGACGACCGGCTGTTGCAGGTCGGCAGCGATACGCTCGTGCATGCGGCGAGCGTGGTGATCGCGACAGGTTCGACGCCTGTCATCCCCGAGATTCTTCGTGGCGTCGGCGAGCGCGTCATCGTGAACGACGATGTGTTTGCATGGCAGACGCTGCCGCGCAGGGTGGCCGTGGTGGGCCCGGGCGTGATCGGTCTGGAACTCGGTCAGGCGCTCGCGCGCCTCGGTGTGAAGGTGAGCGTGTTTGGCGCACGCGGCGGCGTGGGTCCGCTGACGGACCCCGTGATCGTGGCGGAAGCGCGCTCGACGTTTGCCGCAGCGTTCCACTTTGAGCCGCAGGGTACGCTCGAAGCCGCGACCGCAGTAGAGGGCGGCGTGCGGATTCGCTATGCGCGCGCCGACGGAAGTTACGTCGACGACACGTATGAGTACGTGCTCGCAGCGACCGGCCGACGCCCGAACGTTGCGCAACTCGGCCTCGAAAACACATCGCTCGAACTGGATGCGCACGGCGTGCCGCGCTTCGACCGCGACACGCTGCAAGTGGGCGCCCATCCGGTCTTCATTGCCGGCGACGCGAACGGGATTCTGCCGCTCCTGCACGAAGCCGCCGACGAAGGCCGCGCCGCCGGCCGCAATGCCGCGCTTTATGCCGATGTCGTGCCGCTGGTGAGGCGTGCGCCGCTCGCCGTCGTTTTCTCGGATCCGCAGATCGCGATGGTCGGGGCACGGCATCGCGATCTCGCGCCGGACAGTTTCGTCGCGGGCGAAGTGAGCTTCGAAGACCAGGGGCGCAGCCGCGTCATGCTGAAGAATCACGGACGGGCGAGGGTGTACATCGATCGCGCGACGCGGCGCTTTGTCGGCGCGGAATGGTTCGGCCCGGCCGCGGAACATATCGGTCATCTGCTCGCGTGGAGCTTGCAGATGAACGCCACGGTCGACGATATGCTCGGGATGCCTTTCTATCATCCGGTCGTCGAGGAAGGGTTGAGGACGGCGTTGCGAGACGCGGCGGCGCGGTTGTAGGAGACTGCCCTCAGTCGATATGTGTGGCCGACATCCATCCGTTGGCCGTGCTTACTGCCGCAATCTGCTTCGCGATCGAATCGCCGAGCTTTTTCGCGTCGCCGCTCATGCCGCCCTGTTTCGCCTCGGACGCGCCATGCAGCGCCGCGCCTGTCGCTGCTGCGGTTGCAACATGCGCAGCAGCGGCGCCGACGCCAGCGGTTTCCGCGATGCCCGGCATATGACCGCTATCGGCGTTGGCGGAAAAGCTTTGCAGTTCGATCGGAGCGCCTGCGGCGGGCTTGTACAGGATCTGGATCGACGCGCTCACTTCGCTCTTGCCGGCGCCAAGCCCGATCAGCACGCGACGGCGGCGCTTGCCTTCGTCGATCGTCTGGAAGTTGCCTTCGACGACGAGCGCATTTTCGTTCATCGGTGCAGGACCGTCCACGCGGACCGCGCGCAGTCCCATCGATTGCAGCTCGCGCACGATTTCGTCGGCGACCTGTTCGCGTGTATCGCTCGCGGTTTGAAGCTGTTTTTGCTCCGACGATTCGCCCGTTATCGCCGCTTCGAGTTTCTGCGCGATGCCGCCGCTGTCCGACTTCACCTGGTCGGGCGTGGCGCCAAACGAATACACGTAGATGACGTCGGCGCGAACATGCGGGACGGCGTTGGTCTGCGTCGTGGCGGCGATGCCTGAAGCGCAGCCGGTCAGAAGCAGCGCCCCTGCCACGAGTGCGGAGCCAGCTACACGTTTAGCGTTGCCAACGAATGATTTGAGTGAGGTTTGCATATCGATCCTGTCGTGGCACCGTGGCGCCGGTAAGTGTCGGGGAGGTGTGCCGCAGCACGTAGACGTGAGTATGGGAGGAAGCGGCTCCGCACACCATTCAGCAATTGTGTCGCGCGATGTCGCCAGGATCGTTCGCCAGGATCGTTCGCGCGAGGCTGAGGTAGGCCCGCAATGCTTATGAAGAATGCCGGTTCAGCGGCAACGTGACGAGCGCCTCGAGACCGCCGCCTTCACGCGGGCGAAACTGCAGCGAGCCGCCATGCAGACGCGCGATGCGCTCGACAATGGCGAGCCCGAGTCCTGTGCCGCCCGAATGCGTCCGTGCGTTCGTACCGCGGCTGAACGGCGTCTTGAGTTTTTCCATTTCTGCGGCGTCGATTCCGCTGCCGCGATCGCAGACGGCGACACACGCCGCATCGCCTTCGGTCCATGTGCGTACGGCGAGGCCCGTGCGTCCATACGCAATCGCGTTGTGCATCAGATTCATCAGAAGCCGCATGAGGCTCACGGGCCGGTACGCGAACTCGGGGACGTCGCCGAGCGACAGTTCGAACTCGTGCCCGAGCCCCGCAAAATCCGCGGCGAGCTGACCAATGAGCGCGTTGAGATCGCCCTGCTGCGGCGGCTCGCGCTCGCCGCTGCCGGCGTAGTCCATGAACTGCTGGAGAATCGTGTCGATGTGGTCGAGATAGCTTTCCGCCGATGCGACGAAGGTGTCGTCGGCGCCGCGCGGAATCGCCATCGCCATCGCGAGACGCAGCTTGGTGAGCGGCGTGCGGATGTCGTGCGATACGCCCGCGAGCATCAGCGCGCGCGTTGCTTCGGCGTGCTGCAATGCCTCGGTCATCTGGTTGAACGCGCCGCTCACCTGGGCGATTTCCGTCGGACCGTCGGTTGGCAGCACGACGGGCGCTTCGCCCGCGCTCACGTGCCGCGCGGCGCGCGCGAGGTCCTTGAGCGGCCGGTTGATGTGCAACTGGATCAGATAGCCCGTCAACGCGGCCAGTAACGCGAGGCCCACGGAAAGTATCAGCGTCGTGGTGATGCCGCTCGCCTGCGCGTCTTCGGTCATCGGCAGCGCGATCCAGCTTGGCGCGCCGGCGACGTGCACGCGAATCCAGAGCCGCTCGCCGGCGCCGTTGCCAGTTTGCCAGCGCACCGGCATGTCCGGCGGTAGATGATGCTGCAGCGCGCGAAGGAAGACATCGCGTTGCCATGTGCCGAACAGGCGCGGCAGGCTGCGCTGCGCTTTAGCGCCATCGGGTTCGGGCGCCGCTGGCTGGGCACCGAGGCGCGCGGCCGCGGCGCGGCCCTGGTCGGGCGGCATGGCGGCCAGCACGCCGTCGAGCGTCTTGACGTAATCGGCGAAGATGATCGCGGCGCGGTCGATGCGCGGACGCTGCACGAAATGCAGCAGCACCGCGAACGAGCACGCCTGCGTCAGTGCAACGAGCGCCACCAGCAGGACGATGTTGCGCGTCAGCAGCGAACGCGGCAGCCATCTGCCGCGTCGGCTAGAACGCGTTGCGATGCTCACGAGTCGATGCCTGCAACGAGCATGTAGCCGACACCCCACACGGTCTTGATGAAGCGCGGTTTCGACGGATCGTCCTCGACGATCTGACGCAGCCGCAAAATCTGCACGTCGATGCTGCGGTCGAGCGCGTCGTGGTCGCGGCCGCGCGCCCGCGCAAGCAGATTCTCGCGGCTCACGGGCCGGTTCGGCGACGACCCCAGCGCGTGCAGCAGCAACATCTGGGCGGAGTGCACTTCGACCGGCTCGCCACGATGCAGCAGCGTTTGCTTGCCGACATCGAACTGATACTCGCCGAAGCGCAGCGTTTGCGAAGTCACGGTCGGCACGCCCGCGGCCAATTTCTGGCGGCGCAGCAGAGCGCGGATTCGCGCGACCAGTTCATCGGGGAGAAACGGTTTCGCGAGGTAGTCGTCGGCGCCGGTTTCGAGGCCGACCACGCGATCGACGGGATCGCCTTTCGCGGTCAGCATGAGGATGGGCAGCGTCTGTCCTTCGGCGCGCAGCCGCCGGCATATCGTCAGCCCGTCTTCCGGTTCCATCATCAGGTCGAGCACGAGCAGATCGTACGGTTCGCGCTGCAGGTAGCGGTCGAGCTGCTTGCCGTCGGCGACGACGCGCACATGGAACCCGTGTCCGGTCAGAAACCGTTGCAGCATGTTGCGCAACTCGGCTTCGTCGTCCAGCACGATGATCCTGTTCGCCTGATCCATGACGCGTCTCCCAGCCTCGTTGGCGTTCAGCGTGCCATTGCTTTCTGCTGCATGAGTGCCTCGATTTGCGGCAGCGTGACATAACCGGCGTGCTGCGTGTCGATTTCGTCGAAGTGTTTCGCGACCATCGGCATGCCGGCTGTCGCCTGTTCGCGCGTCAGCTTGCCGTCGCCCGTCGTGTTCGCCCGGGCGAAGCGGGCCTGCAATTGCTGCATCGCACGCTCGCCCCGCGGGGCATCGGGGGGTGGCAGTGCGCTTTGAGCCGAAGCCACTGCAGAAACAATACACAAGAGAAGCACTGCGATCATCTTTTTCATCATCTACTCCGTGGTTTCGCCGACGCTCGTGGCCGGCAGGATTGATTCATCGATCTCACGTTTGCTGTTACGCCCAGTGCGCCGGCACCCAGAAGCGCCCGACCCAGTGGCCCGGCACCAGCACCGCGGGATGCGGCGCGGGCGCGACATACATAGGACGCGGCGCGACATACAGCGTGTGGGCCTGCGGCGCGATGAATACGACATGCGGCGGGGGCGGCGCAACGTAGACGACCTTCGGCGGCGGGGGCGCAACGTAGACAGTCTTCGGGGCAGGCGGCGGCACGTAGGCGACCGGCGGCGGGGGCACATAAGCGGGCGGAGGCGCGACGACCACAGGCGCAGGCGCAGCGACCACCGGTACGGGCGCGACAACAACCGGCGGCGGCGCGACCACGACCGGCGGCGCCACCACGACCGGTGCGGTGCCCACGGCAACCGTCGCGCCGACAGTCGTGACCGTGCCCGTAGTCACCGTGCCGCCGTGCACGACTGTCGTGCCGCCGCCCGTCGTCACCACGCCGGGCGCCACGCGTGTCGCGCTTCCTGAATGGTTGACGGCTCCGCCATCGGTGCCCGTCACCGAGCCGGAACGATTGCAGGTTGAACCGGCGCAGTCCGTCGATGCCGTGTGACTGGTCGTATTACCGTTCGCGCCGGTAACCGTGCCCGACGACGAATACTGACCCGGCGCGTTGCGTGTCACGCTGCCCGAAGTCGTGGCGCTGTGCCCGTTCGAGCCGTTCAGTGTGCCGGTGTGGTCGCAGGTGCCGCCAGCACAGCTCGTGTCGCCCGAGTGCTGCACCTGACGTCCGTTGGGGCCGGTCGCCGTGCCCGAATTCGAGAACTGGCCGGGTGCGGTGCGGTTGACCGTGCCGGTGTTGGTGGCGATGCCGCCATAAGGATTCGCGACGCCGCCGGCGTGCGTGCAACTGCCGCCTGCGCAGGAACCGTAGTGCCCGCCGTTGTAAGTGCCGTGGGGCGTGTAGGCCGTGCCATGACCCGACCATCCGGCGAAGGCGGGCGTGCTGATGGTGCTGATCGCGATGAGCATGGCAGCGCTGGCTGCGGCGAGGTAACGGAGTTTCATGAGGTGTCCTTCCCGGTTCGGTTAGTCACGCACTGCGGCGTGGCAGCGGAACGAACTATAAGAGGACCTCGCGAAATAATCGCCCGGTAAAAGATGTCGCGGTGTTACACCCCCGCGGCGGGCCGCCGGCAGCCGGGCCGCACGGCCTGATTCGCCAGCGCGGCCGCGATTTCGTGACATCTGGCGACATGGTTTACGCGTGGTCTTCGGCCGGGCAGCCCACTACATTAGCTTCACCCGACGCGATAGCGGCTCTGCCCGCAGACGACGCGTCCCACCTCAACCGTTATCTGCCCATCATGTCGACTACTGGAAAAATCGCGCTTTTCGTTACCGTGTTCATCATTGGCGTCTCGCTGATCGAGGCATGCGTGCTCACGCGCACTCAGAGAAGCGGCGCCTCGCCCTTCGACTGGTATGAAGTATGGATTTCGCTCGCCGATGTGGCCGGCCGCAAGCTGCTCGCGCTGCTGCCGCTTTCGCTCGCGACGCCGATATTCGCCTTGGCCTGGGATCACCGCCTCTTTACGGTCACGCTCAACAGCGCGCTGATGCTGTTCGTGCTCTTTATCGGCCAGGAGTTCTGCTACTACTGGTATCACCGCGCGTCGCACCGCATCCGCTTTTTCTGGGCGACGCACGCGGTTCACCACTCGCCGAACCAGTTGACGCTTTCGTCCGCCTATCGCCTCGGCTTGACCGGCAAACTGACCGGCTCGGCGATCTTCTTCACGCCGCTCGTCTGGCTCGGCGTGCGCCCCGAAATCGTGCTCGCGACGCTGAGCTTCAATCTGCTCTATCAGTTCTGGCTGCATAACACGTGGACGCCGAAACTCGGCTGGCTCGAATACGTGTTCAATACGCCGTCGGCGCATCGCGTGCACCACGCATCGAACGTCGATTATCTCGATGCAAACTTTGGCGGCGTGCTGGTCATATTCGATCGCCTGTTCGGCACCTATGTCGAAGAACGCGTCGATGAACCGTGCCGCTACGGTCTCACGACACCGACGCGCTCACGCAATCCGCTCGTCGTCGAATTCGAGCACTGGGTGAGTCTTGCACGCGATGTCGGGTCGGCGGGCAGCGTGTGGGCCGCGATTCGCTACGTAATTCTGCCGCCGGGCTGGCGCGCTGACGGTGCCGGCGAAACCACTGAAGCACTGCGTCGGCAGAGTCTGGCCGCAGCGCGTACGGTTCCGGTGAGCACGACACAGGGACGATGAGCAATGGTGTCCTACGGCCCGATGTCCCGTTTCCCCACGTGGCCATTTATACCGATGGCCGATTCCGTTACCGGTAACGGAAATCGAATTGCACGAGCCCAAGCCAGTCGTTATACTGCCTCGGCGATCCGGTGGCCTGGCCACCGTGATTGGCCTGACCGCAGAACGGGTTCGAAGCAGACTGTCCGAAATGTATAGCGTCCGCGCACGAGCGGCCGTGTTCGCAAGAGGCGTGCTGTAGACAAAGTCGAGCCGCGCCTCCGACAAGCAGAATGAAAGGAGACGACAAGATGTTCCGTAAAGGAATGCAGGTCAAGATCGCCACGGCCGTGGTTGCGTGCATGTTGGGAGGCGCCGCGCAGGCGCAGGTCGCAACCGGCGATACATCGCAGAAAAAGATTGCGCTGTCGAACAGCTTCGCGGGCAACGCGTGGCGGCAGTCGATGCTCAAAAGCTGGAACGCCGTCTCGCAGCAGGCGGTCGCCGACAAGAAAGTCGCCGCCGCGCCCGCCTTCACCACCGCCGAAAACCAGGTGACGGAGCAGGCGCAACAAATCCAGAATCTCATCTTGCAGGGCTATAACGCGATCGTGATCGACGCCGTGTCGCCCACTGCGCTCAACGGCACGATCAAGAAGGCGTGCGCGGCGGGCGTCGTTGTCGTGTCGTTCGACGGTGTCGTCGACGAGCCTTGCGCGTATCGCGTGAACTTCGATTTCAAGGGCTGGGCCGAGCAGGGCGTCGACTATCTGGCGACGCGGCTCAACGGCAAGGGCAACATTCTCGAAGTGCGCGGCGTCGCCG
>Ga0209796_10000878_pt1 | contig 14833 bp, 13 predicted proteins | sample AgamicOrSfrz_FD_187167 | JGI IMG/M metagenome (GOLD analysis project Ga0209796, IMG submission 187167) | Agave microbial communities from Guanajuato, Mexico - Or.Sf.rz (SPAdes) (version 2) | ecosystem: Host-associated > Plants > Phyllosphere > Phylloplane/Leaf | place: Guanajuato, Mexico...
ATCTGCCGCTCAAGGGCATTTCGTATCAGCTCGCGTTCAACAGCGAGCTCATGGCGCTCGAAGGCAACACGCTGAAGCTGAACGTGCCGGTGCCGCAGTACGCGGAGAGCTCGCAGGTCGCGAAGCTCAAGGCGGCGCTCGCCGAAAAGCTCGGCCAGAATGTCGACCTCGTGGTCGAAGTCGGCCCGGCGCGCCGCACGGCGGCGGCCCGCGACGCGGCGCTGCGCGCGCAACGCCAGCAGGAAGCCGAGCGTGAGCTCAGCGCCGATCCGTTCGTGCAGTCGCTGATCCGTGAGTTCGGCGCGAGCATCGTGCCGGGCTCGATTCGCCCGATTACTCCAGACGCCGGGGCGAACGGCGCGTCCCCGGTCCACTGATTCGCCGCGCGTCGCACGACAAGCACACGGCTAGGCCGCGTCATTTCCGAATTTCAAGCTATCAAGAAGGAGCATTTCCATGATGAAAGGTCAACTCGCCGGGCTGATGAAACAGGCCCAGCAGATGCAGGAAAACATGAAGAAGATGCAGGAGCAGCTTGCTCAGATCGAAGTCGAAGGACAGTCGGGCGCGGGTCTCGTCAAAGTGACGATGACTTGCAAGAACGACGTGCGCCGCGTATCGATCGACCCGAGTCTGCTCGCCGACGACAAGGACATGCTGGAAGACCTGGTCGCCGCCGCATTCAACGACGCCGTGCGCAAGGCCGAAGCCACCGCTCAGGAAAAAATGGGCGGCATGACCTCGGGTCTGCCGCTTCCGCCGGGCTTCAAACTGCCGTTCTGAGCGACGCGCCATAGCGGATAGCGGGTGGGCGCGGCACGAGTGACAGAGCCGCGTCGACGGCGCGCAAGGTGCGTAAGTAATCCGGCAAACGCTGGACTCGCGTTTCAGCCGGGCCGCGCGTGCCAGGAGCGCCTGAGGTGGCCCAAGATTACCTAAGGTCGGCCGCCGGCGTCCGTCGCGCAGCTGAATGCAGCCCGAGTGGGACCGGAATGCAACCCGAGTGCGACCCGGAATGCAACCCGAGTGCGACCGGAATGCAACCCGAGTGCGGCCAGAATGCGACCGGAGTGCGGCCAGAATGCAACCCGGGGGCAGCCCGATCGCAGTCCTGGCGCAGCCGCGTTTGCAGCGTGCCTGACCGCCCTGATCGATGCTTCGTGCTTCGTGTTTAGCACTGCCCGCCGTTCGCTTGGCAACAGCTACTGGCGGCGAGCCGCTCTGCCTACCGCGCCGGCAAAGCACTGACGCGCGGCACGCGGCATCCGCCGAAGCCAGTCCGGAACCGGTCCACAGCAGATCCGCAACAAACCAAACCTCGAGCCACATGCCCGGGCATTACCCACCTCGACGCCGATTCGCATGAAACAACCTTCCGCCTTGTCGGCGCTCGTCGAAGCGCTGCGCGCGCTGCCCGGAGTCGGACCGAAGTCCGCGCAACGCATGGCGTATCACCTGATGCAGCACGACCGTGACGGCGCCGAAAAGCTCGGTCGCGCGTTGCTGTTCGCGACCGAGCATCTGCAGCACTGCGAGAAGTGCAATACCTTCACCGAAGCGCAAGTCTGCGAGGTGTGCCTCGACCCAGAGCGCGATCCGACGCTGCTATGCGTCGTCGAAACGCCTGCCGACCAGATCATGCTCGAGCAGACCATGACCTATCGCGGTCTGTATTTCGTGCTCATGGGGCGGCTCAGTCCGCTCGACGGCATCGGTCCCAAAGAGATACATTTCGACCGGCTGGTGAAGCGCGCGTCGGACGGCGTTGTGAAAGAAGTCGTGCTGGCCACCAATTTCACCAACGAAGGCGAAGCCACCGCGCACTACCTCGGGCAAACGCTCAAGGCGCGCGGTCTGTCCGTCACGCGACTCGCCCGCGGCGTGCCGGTGGGCGGCGAACTGGAATACGTCGACGCGGGCACCATCGCCCGCGCGATGCTCGACCGCCGCTCGATGTAGCCGCGCCCGCGCGTGGTGGCGTCCCGGCAGCGTGCCCGCAGTGTCGAGCGGGCCCGTGTGAGCAGCGCGCGAGTGCACCGCGGCTGCGAGAACACAGAAAAGGAGACTATGAGCGCAACTTCCGAACCGGGCGAACGAGGCGCCGCAAAGCCCGCCAGAGGACGCGTCGCAAAACGCGCCGCGAAACACGTCCCAAAACACGTCGCAGAACACGTCGCAAAACACGTCGCAAAACACGTCGCAAAACGCGCCGGGCCCGCTTGCCGGCGTAAAAGTACTGGAACTCGGCACGCTGATAGCGGGGCCCTTCGCGGCCCGCTTCCTCGGCGAGTTCGGCGCCGAGGTCATCAAGATCGAAGACCCGAAAGGCGGCGATCCGCTGCGCAAGTGGCGCAAGCTCTATCCGGAAGTGGGCGGTACGTCGCTGTGGTGGGCCGTGCAGGCGCGCAACAAGAAGTCGGTCACGGTCAATCTGAAGGCCGAAGAGGGCAAGGAGATCGTGCGCCGCCTCGCGCGTGAAGCGGATATCGTCGTCGAAAATTTCCGGCCTGGGCTACTGGAAAAGCTCGGGCTCGGCTACGACGTGCTCTCGGCGGAAAATCCCGGACTCGTGATGGTACGGCTCTCCGGCTACGGCCAGAGCGGACCTTATCGCGACCGGCCCGGCTTCGGCGCGATTGCGGAGTCGATGGGCGGTCTGCGTCATATCACCGGCTACCCGGATTTGCCGCCGCCGCGTATCGGCATTTCGATCGGCGACTCGATCGCGGCGCTGCACGGCGTGATCGGCGCGCTGATGGCGCTGCACCACAAGCAGGTCAACGGCGGCAAAGGGCAGATCGTCGACGTCGCGCTGTACGAGGCCGTCTTCAACATGATGGAAAGCGTGGTGCCCGAATACGGCGTGTACGGCATGGTGCGCGAGCGCACCGGCGCGTCGCTGCCGGGCATCGTGCCTTCGAACACCTATCCGTGCCGGGACGGCAGCATCGTGATCGGCGGCAATAGCGATCCGATCTTCAGGCGCCTGATGCTCGCCATAGAACGCGAGGACCTCGCGAACGACCCTGCGCTCGCGCATAACGACGGCCGCGTGCCGCGTACCGAGGAAATTGACTCGGCAATCGCCGCCTGGCTGGCCACGCGCACGATCGACGAAGCGCTCGCGGTGCTCAATGCCGCCGACGTGCCGGTCGGACGCATCTACAGCGTGGCCGATATGTTCACCGATCCGCAATACATGGCGCGTCAGATGATTCAGCGTTTCAAGTGGCAGGACGGCCGCGAGATCACCTTGCCCGCGGTCACGCCGAAGCTCTCCGCAACGCCTGGCGAGACGCGCTGGCTCGGCCCCGAACTGGGTGAACATACGGATGAAGTCCTGCAATCGCTAGGTTATGATGCAGACCACATCGCAAGGTTGCATGCGCAACAAATTGTGTAAGCCACGCGAGACCACCGCAGACGCCTGCGGGCATGCGCGCAAGACGCCTGCTGCGGGCCACAAATAGAATCGCAACAGCAGAGTTTGCAAGAGCCTCGGAGACAACGAACATGCATCGCAGAAGCTTCCTCGCCGCTACCGCCGCGCTCGCGGGCGCCACGCTGTCGGCCACGCCGCTCGCCTTCGCACAGGGCAAGCTGGAAACCACCAAGGTTGCCATTGCTGTCGGCGGCAAGAACCTCTTTTACTATCTGCCGCTCACCATTGCCGAGCGCCGCAATTTCTTCAAGGACGAAGGACTCGAGGTCGAGATCTCCGACTTCGCGGGCGGCTCGCAAGCGTTGAAGGCGGCGGTGGGCGGCAGCGCGGATGTCGTGTCCGGCGCCTTCGAACATACGCTGCTGTTGCAGGCGCAAAGGCAGTCTTTCCGCGAGTTCGTGCTGCAGGGACGTGCGCCGCAAATCGTGCTCGCGGTGTCGAAGAAGACCATGCCCAATTACAAGTCGATCGCCGACCTGCGAGGCAAGAAAATCGGCGTGACCGCGCCGGGATCGTCCACCTCGATCATGGCGAGTTTCGTGCTGGCCAAGGGCGGACTGACCGCGAAGGACGTGGCGTTTATCGGCGTGGGCGCGGGCGCCGGCGCGGTTGCCGCCTTGCAGTCCGGACAGATTGACGCCCTTGCGAACCTCGATCCGGTAATGACCAAGCTGGAGCGCAGCGGCGACATTCGCATCGTCTCCGACACGCGCACGCTCGCCGATACGCGCAGCGTATTTGGCGGCGACATGCCGGCAGGGTGCCTGTATGCATCGCAAAGCTTCATCACGAAGAACCCCAACACCACGCAGGCACTCACCAATGCGATGGTGCGCGCGCTCAAGTGGCTGCAGACGGCAACGGGCACAGAACTCATCAACACCGTGCCCGAAAGCTACCTGCTCGGCGACCGCGCAGTCTATCTCGACGCCTGGCAGCACGTGAAGGAAGCCATGTCGCCCGACGGCCTGATGCCTGCCGACGGCCCCGCCACGTCGCTGAAGACCTTGCAGGCGTTCGACGCCACGGTGCAGGGCAAGCCGATCGACGTGTCGAAGACGTGGACCAACGACTTCGTGAAGAAGGCGCTCGCCACCGTCAAGGCGTGAAAGCGCGCCGCGACCCACACCCAAACCGATCCATCAAGCGAGTCGAACGATGACCGTTGCAGCTCTGGCGCTCGAAAACATCACTTGCACTTTCGCCGCGCGCGAGAACCGCGCGCAGCGCTACACAGCGGTCAAGGACACCACGTTGCGGATCGCGCCGGGCGAGTTCGTCTCCGTGGTCGGGCCGACCGGTTGCGGCAAGTCCACGTTGCTGAACGTCGGCGCGGGCCTGCTCGCTCCGTCGGCGGGCACGGTCAGCGTGTTCGGCGAACCGCTCGCGGGCATCAACCGGCGCGCGGGCTATATGTTCCAGGCGGACGCGCTAATGCCCTGGCGCTCCGCTATCGACAACGTGACGGCCGGCCTCGCGTTTCACGGCATGCCGCAGCAGCAGGCGCGCACGAAAGGGGAGGAGTGGCTCAAGCGGGTGGGCCTCGGCGGTTTCGGCGACCGCTATCCGCATCAGCTGTCGGGCGGCATGCGCAAGCGCGTTGCGATGGCGCAGACGCTGATTCTGGACCCGGACATCATTCTGATGGACGAACCGTTTTCCGCGCTCGACATCCAGACCCGCCAGTTGATGGAAAACGAACTGCTCGACCTGTGGGCCGCAAAGCGTAAGGCGGTGCTCTTCATCACGCACGATCTCGACGAGGCGATCGCCATGTCCGACCGCGTGGTGGTTCTGTCGGCGGGGCCGGGCACGCATCCTATCGGCGAATTCACGATCGATTTGCCGCGTCCGCGCGACGTCGCCGAAATCCGCTCGCATCCGCGCTTTGTCGAGTTGCACGCGCAGATCTGGAGCGTGCTGCGCGACGAGGTACTGAAGGGCTATCAGCAGCAGTTGACTGCCGTGTGACGGTGCGCGGATGCAGCGCGTTTTTCGTCCATCAATCGTGTAAGGCAAACCGAGGCAAATCGAGTCATGTGGAAGACGTTGCGCCCGAACCGGGCGAATCTGGTGATCTGGCAATGGCTGCTGCTGGTGCTGTGCTTCGTGCTCTGGTACGTGCTGACGAGTCCGACGCTATTGCCCGCGTTTTATTTCGACGATCCGAACAAGGCGGCTTTCTTCTTCGGCGAACCGCAAAAGGTTTTGCTGCGCATCTGGGAATGGTTCACGAGCGGTGAGATCTATCTGCACCTGTGGATCACGCTGCTCGAGACCGTGCTCGCGTTCGCGTTCGGCACGGCAATCGGGCTCGGCGTGGGCTTGTGGCTTGCGCTGTCGCCGCTTGCGAGCGCGCTGTTCGACCCGTACATCAAGGCCGCGAACTCAATGCCGCGCGTGATTCTCGCGCCTATCTTCGGGGTGTGGTTCGGCCTTGGCATCTGGTCGAAGGTCGCGCTGGGCGTGACGCTGGTGTTCTTTATCGTGTTCTTCAACGTCTATCAGGGCGTGAAGGAAGTGAGCCCGGTGGTGCTCGCGAATGCGCGCATGCTCGGTGCGAACGGCAAGCAACTGCTGCGCTACGTCTATTTGCCGAGTGCGATGAGCTGGGTGTTCTCGAGCTTGCACACGTCGGTGGGTCTCGCGTTCGTGGGCTCGGTGGTCGGCGAGTATCTCGGCTCCGCGCGCGGCGTCGGCTATCTGATCCTGCAGGCGGAGGGCACGTTCGATATCAATACGGTGTTCGCCGGTATTCTGGTGCTGACTGCATTCGCGCTGATTCTCGACGCGATTGTCGGGATGGGCGAGCGGCACCTGATGAAGCGGCAGCCGAAGACTAGCGACACCGAAAAACTGTAGTCGCCGCGCACGCCGCAATCGCCGCAAGCGACGCAATCGCGAATGAAACAGCGTGTGGTTTGCTCGAGCCACACGCTGTTTCTACATTTGGCGGGGCGCGCGGTGAGGGCGCGCCGTGAGAGCTCTCTGCGGCGGGCTCGCTGCGCGGCAGCCCGCGGCCGCACTGCTGGTTACGGCGTGATCACCACCTTGCCGATCACGCGCCGCTCGGCCATGTCGCGCAGCGCGCGCGCCGTTTCGTCGAGCGGATAGCGCGCGGACACGTACGGCTTGAGCTTGCCTTCGCCGATCCAGCCGACCATCTGCGCGAACGCCGCGTGATTGCGCTGTGGCTCGCGCCGCGCAAAGTCTCCCCAGAACACGCCGACCACGCTCGCGCCTTTGAGCAGTGTCAGGTTGAGCGGCAGCTTCGGAATCTCGCCGTTCGCAAAACCGACTACCAGATAGCGCCCCCGCCAGCCAATGCTGCGAAACGCGGGCTCCGCGTAGACGCCGCCCACCGGGTCGTAAATCACGTCGGGGCCCTGGCCGTCGGTGAGCGCCTTGATGCGCTCGCGCAAATCTTCGGTGCTGTAGTTGATGGTCGCGTCGGCGCCATGCTCGACGCACACGGCGAGCTTTTCATCGCTCGACGCGGCCGCGATCACGCGCGCGCCGAGCGCCTTGCCGATTTCCACCGCCGCGAGGCCGACGCCGCCCGCCGCGCCCAGCACGAGCATCGTCTCGCCGGCTTGCAGCGCGCCGCGATCCACCACCGCGTGATGCGCCGTGCCGTATGCGAGCGTGAACGCCGCCGCCAGTTCAAGGTCGACGTGGTCCGCAAGCGGCACGCAGGCTGACTCGCCCGCGAGCGCCTGCTGCGCGAAACCGCCGGAACCCGTGAATGCGACCACCCGCGAACCCGGCGCAAACTGAGTGACCCCCGCGCCGACCGCCCGCACGATGCCGGCGACCTCGGAGCCGGGCGTGAAAGGTAGCGGCGGTTTGAACTGGTACTTGTTCTCGATGATCAGCACATCGGGAAAGTTGACAGAGGCGGCTTTGACGTCGATCACGACGTGCCCCGGCGGCGGCTCGAGATCGGGCAGATCTTCGACGGTGAGGCTCTCCGGCGGCCCGTATTCATTGCAGCGAATCGCGCGCATCGTGTCTCCGTTCAGTCAGGGTTCGCAATGGCTTCGAGTGTAAAGCATGCGCACGACCGTACGCCTCGCGGCTTCGGCGCAGCCGCCTCCCGCACCGGGCGCGCCGTGCTTGCGGTGTCGTTCGCGCGCCTTGTTTCCTCGGTTACAATCGCCGGATGCGAATCCTACTCAGCAACGACGACGGTTATCTGGCGCCCGGCCTTGCCGCGCTTTACGAAGCGCTCAAGCCGCTCGCCGACGTGACCGTGATGGCGCCCGAACAGAATTGCAGCGGCGCGTCCAATTCCCTGACGCTGTCGCGGCCGTTGTCGGTGCTGCGCTCGGCAAACGGCTTCTACTATGTGAACGGCACGCCGACCGACTCGGTTCACATCGCGCTTACGGGCATGCTCGACCACACGCCCGACCTCGTCGTCTCAGGCATCAACAACGGCCAGAACATGGGCGAGGACACGCTCTATTCGGGCACCGTCGCGGCGGCTACCGAAGGCATCATGTTCGGCGTTCCGGCCATCGCGTTCTCGCTCGTCGACAAGGACTGGGTCCATCTCGAAGACGCGGTGCGCGTCGCCGCGGAAATCGTCGCGCATTACCTCGCGCATCCGCTGCCGGGGCATCCGCTTCTGAACGTCAATATCCCGAATCTGCCGTACGAGCAGTTGCGCGGCTGGCGCGTCACGCGTTTGGGCAAGCGGCATCCGTCGCAGCCGGTGATCCGCCAGACCAATCCGCGCGGCGAGCCGATCTACTGGATCGGCCCGTCGGGCAGCGCGCGCGATGCGAGCGAAGGTACCGACTTCCACGCAGTCGCCAATGGCCATGTCTCCATCACGCCGCTGCAACTCGATCTGACTCACACGCAAATGTTGCCGGCAGCACACGACTGGGCCCGCGCGGGCAGCGGCGCTTCATGACGAACGAGCGCGCGAAGCGCTTCCCGCTGGGTCTGGAGGACCTGGTGCGCGAGCCGCGCCGGCCCGAAGGCCGCCCCGGGGAAGTGCGCGCGGCGGCACTTGCCGCAAGTGCCGCGCTCAATACGCGGCAGCAGCCGGCGAAGAACCCGCAAGCAGGCGCGGCAGGCAAGGCCCAGGTGAAGCAAGGCAAGGCGCCCGCGCCGGTCGGAGCGAGAGCAACAGTATTGACGCCGCCCAGGCCGCTTGCCGCACCGGCGCCCGCGACCAGGACAGCAGCGCGGCCCGTTCAGCAGAACGCCAGCGCAGCGCGTCCGTCACCCCCGACCGCCTCGACTGCCGCGACTGCCGCGGCGGGAGCGTCGCCCTCACGAACGGCCGGCAAGACGGCGACACCGTCCGCCTCGCCGGCGAAATCCGCGGCGGCGCGTCCCAACGAGCGCGGCAGCGCACCGAACGTCGCGTTGAACGGTGCGATGGCATTGACCTCGGAACGGGTTCGCGAGCGCATGGTCGAACGCCTGCGTGCGAACGGCGTGACCGATCAGCGCGTGTTGAGCGCCATGTCCGTGGTGCCGCGTCACATGTTCGTCGACCCCGGGCTCGCGGTTCAGGCTTACGAGGACGCCGCGTTGCCGATCGGGCATCACCAGACGATCTCGAAGCCGTCGGTGGTTGCGCGCATGATCGAGCTCGCCGCAGCCGGCCGTGCGCTGAACAACGTGCTCGAAATCGGTACGGGTTGCGGTTATCAGGCGGCGGTGCTGAGTCAGGTCGCGCGCGAGGTGTATTCGATCGAGCGCATCAAGCCGTTGTCCGAGCGCGCGAAGACAAACTTGCGTCCGCTGCGAATTCCGAACATCCGGCTGCACTATGGCGACGGACGTCTCGGCTTGCCTTCGGCGGCGCCTTTCGACGCAATCCTGATCGCGGCGGCGGGCCTCGACGTACCGCAGGCTTTACTTGAACAACTCGCGATCGGCGGCCGTCTGATCGCGCCGGTCGGCTCGCAGGAAGGGCAAAGCCAGGTGCTGACGCTCGTCGAGCGTCTCGGGCCGGCGCAGTGGCGCGAGTCGCAGCTTGATCGCGTTTTCTTTGTACCCTTAAAATCCGGAGTGATTTGACACCGATGAGTATGTTGCGCGCGATGCAAAGAACCACCTTGAATGTCCCCTTGTCCGTCACCCAGCGTAGCGTGTGCGTGCTCGCCTTGTCCCTGTTGATGACAGCTTGTGCATCCCGGCTCGACCAGGCGCCGGTCGTCGACCGCTCCGGCGGCAGCGTGCTCAGCACGCAAGCCGCGCAGCAACCGGCGGTGCCGCTCGGCCCCCCGCCGCCTGGCTACTATCGCGTGAAGCCGGGCGACACGCTGTATCGGATCGCACTGGAAAACGGCCAGAACTACCGCGACATTTCCGCGTGGAACAATCTCACCAACCCGAATCAGATCGAGGTCGATCAACTGCTGCGCGTGGTGCCGCCGGGCGCCAACACCGCGGCGTTGACACCCGGGGTGGCGACCGCGCCGATCGGCAGCAATGGCGCAGTGCAATCGGCGCCGCTCAATGGCAGCGCGCCGTCAGCAGGCGCCGCCGCCGGCGTCGCGGCGCCGCCCATCTACGGCTCGAGCACGAGCAACGCCGCGCTCACGCCGCCCTCGGGCGCTTCCGCCGCGAGCGATGCGAGCGCGGGCGCGTCTGGCAATACGAACTTCTCCTGGCCTGTGCGCGGGCCGCTGCTCGGCACGTTTAACGATTCGACAAACAAAGGCGTGAATATCGGCGGCTCGGCGGGCGAGGCAGTCAAGGCTTCGGCAGACGGCCGCGTGGTTTATGCCGGAAATGGGCTGCGTGGCTACGGCAATCTCATTATCATCAAGCATGACGCAACTTATCTCACCGCGTATGCACACAACCGCGCTTTGATGGTAAAAGAGGGGGACGCGGTAACGAAGGGGCAGAAAATCGCCGAGATGGGCAACAGCGATTCAGACCGCGTCATGTTGCATTTCGAAGTTCGCCGGCAGGGTAAACCTGTCGACCCACTGAAGTATTTGCCGCCGCAATAAGCGATACGACCATGCCGAAATCGAAGCGCCGCCTGCCGCAAGCCGAATCCGAAACGATCAGCGATGCCACGTCCGCTTCGGTGGACGACAGCGGCGCGTCGGAAGCGGAAGAAGAGCTCGCAGAGGAGCGCGAGCTCGACGACCGCCAGGGCGCGGAAGAAGGCGGCGAGGGCGGCGAGGCGCGCGAGGGCGCAAGCGAGGCGGTCCCCGACGCAGACGACTTTCGCGCACTCCTGCAAGCCGAGCTGACGGCCGACACTATCCAGCACTATCTGAACCGCATCAGCGTGAAGCCGCTCCTCACGGTCGAGGAAGAGCAGAAGTACTCGCGTCTCGCGAAGGCGGGCGAGTTCGAAGCGCGGCAGGTCATGATCGAGCGCAATCTGCGACTTGTCGTCAGCATCGCTAAGGGTTATCTGAATCGCGGCGTGCCGCTTCTCGATCTGATAGAAGAGGGCAATCTCGGCTTGATGCATGCCATCGAGAAGTTCGATCCCACACGCGGCTTCCGGTTTTCCACCTACGCGACCTGGTGGATCCGACAGAGTATCGAGCGCGCGATCATGAACCAGGCGCGCACCGTGCGGCTGCCGGTGCACGTGATTCGCGAGCTCAATCAGGTGCTGCGGGCCAAGCGCCATCTGGAAAAAAATTCGATGAATTCCGGCGAAGCCGCCGAGCGCCGCGACGCCAGCATCGACGATATCGCTTATCTGACCGGCAAGACCGCCGACGAAGTCACCGACATTCTTGCGCTGAACGAGCACACGGCCTCGCTGGATGCGCCGCTCGATCTCGACCCGGCCAGCAGTCTGCTCGACCTGTTGTCGGACGACCAGAGCCAGTCGCCGGACGCGGAAGTTCAGCATCGCGAGCTCGAAACGCTCACGCGTGCCTGGCTTGCGCGCCTGTCGGACAAGCATCGCCACGTGATCGAACGGCGCTTCGGTCTGAACCACATCGAACCGGCCACGCTCGAAGAGCTGGCCGACGAAATGGGCCTCACGCGCGAGCGTGTGCGCCAGATCCAACAGGAAGCGCTCGTGAGGTTAAAGCGCTTCTTCGCCTCCAACGGCGTTCGGAAAGACGCCGTTCTCTGACTTGATGACACCTATTCTGGTTTTCGACATCGAGACAATTCCCGATGTCGCCGGCATCCGCCGTCTCGAAGGTTTGCCCGCCACGATGAGCGACGCCGAAGTCGCCGAGCACGCGTTCGCCGCGCGTCGCGAGAAAACGGGCAGCGATTTTCTGCCGCATCACCTGCAACGTATTGCCGCCATTTCCTGCGTGTTCCGCGACAACAATGGTTTTCGCGTGCGCTCGCTCGGCACGCCCGAAGACGGCGAAGCCGCGCTCGTCCAGTCGTTCTATCGCGTGATCGAGAAGTACACGCCGCAACTGGTTTCATGGAACGGCGGCGGCTTCGACCTGCCCGTGCTGAACTACCGCGCGCTTGTCAACGGCATTCCCGCGTACCGGTTCTGGGATCTCGGCGAGGACGACCGCGAGTTCAAGTGGAACAACTACATTAGCCGCTACCACGCGCGTCACACCGACCTGATGGACGTGCTTGCCATGTACCAGGCGCGCGCCAATGCGCCGCTCGACGCGCTCGCCAAAATGTGCGGCTTTCCCGGCAAGATGGGCATGGACGGCAGCCAGGTCTGGCACGCGTTCCAGGAAGGGCGCATCGAAGAAATCCGCAACTATTGCGAGACGGACGTCGTCAATACCTATCTGCTTTATTGCCGCTTCCAGTTGATTCGCGGCGGGTTTTCCGCCGCGGAGTATGCTGACGAGATCAACCTGGTGAAGAACGCTCTGGCGCTGGAAACGGCGCCGCAGTGGGCCGAATATCTGGCGGCGTTCGACCAGTAGCAGTGCGGCCGTGTGAAACGAGGCCGAGGCATCACGCACTTCGGCTTCGTCTACAATCTCGCCTTTCCCCAAGTCTGTCAGGAAGTAGCAGGTGTCCCGAACTGCCCCCCACCGTCGCTCGCCGAAGCGCCCGTCCAGGTACCACAAGACGCCCGCCGCGGCTGCTCCGCTCGTGCCGACCGGCAATGAGCCGGTCGTCGAAATCGTTTCGCTCGACATGGAAGCGCGCGGCGTCGGTCGCGTCGAGACCGAGGACGGCACGCCCGGCAAGGTGATCTTTGTCGAAGGCGCGCTGCCCGGCGAGCGCGTGAGCTACTCGACGCATCGCAGCAAGCCGAAGTTTGAGCAGGCCGAAGTCGTTCAGGTGTTCCGCGAAAGCGTGATCCGCACCGAGCCGAAATGCGATTACTTTGCCATTTGCGGTGGCTGCTCGATGCAGCATCTGGACATTCGCGCGCAGGTGGCGGTGAAGCAGCGCGTGCTCGAAGACAACCTTCTGCATCTTGCGAAGCTGCGCCCGGAAACCGTGTTCCGGCCGATTCACGGACCGGCATGGGGCTATCGCTATCGCGCGCGTCTCGCGGTGCGCTTTCTGCCGGAAAAAGGCGGCATGCGCATCGGCTTTCATGAGAAAAAGAGCAGCTATATCGCCGACATGAAAACCTGCGAGGTGCTGCCGCCGCATGTGTCGGCCATGCTGATGCCGCTGCGCTTCATGGTGCGCAAGCTCTCCATTTACGACCGCATGCCGCAGTTGGAGCTGGCAGTCGGCTCGTCGGTCACCGCGCTGGTCGTGCGCAACCTGGAGCCGTTGACCGAGGCCGACGAGCAGGTGCTGCGCGAGTTCGCCGACGAGCACAAGGTGCAGTTCTGGATTCAGCCCGGCGGGCCGGACACGGTCACGCCGCTGTATCCGCTCGACGTGCAGCTCGACTACACGCTGCCCGAATACGACATTCGCATGCCGTTCAAGCCGACCGACTTCACGCAGGTCAATCACGCAATCAACCGCGTGCTGGTGGGCCGGGCGCTGCGCCTGCTCGCGCCCGCGCGCACGGACCGCGTGCTCGATCTGTTCTGCGGGATCGGCAATTTCACGCTGCCGCTCGCGCGTATTGCGAAAGAGGTGGTGGGCATCGAGGGCAGCGAAGTGCTGACTTCGCGCGCCCTGGCGAACGCGGAGCTCAACGGCGTCGCGGCGCATACGTCGTTTGCCTGCCGCAATCTCTTCGAAGTCACCGCCGACGACATGCGCGCGCTCGGCCATTTCGACAAGTTCCTGATCGATCCGCCGCGCGAAGGCGCGCTGGCCGTCGCGAAGGCGCTGGCCGAGATCGCGCAGAGCGGCAACGGCCCGCTGCCCACGCGCATTGTCTACGTGTCCTGCAATCCGTCCACACTCGCACGCGATGCGGGCCTGCTCGTGCACGAGGCGGGCTACCGGCTGGTGGGTGCGGGCGTCGTCAATATGTTCCCGCACACCTCGCATGTGGAGTCGATTGCGGTGTTCGAGCGCGATTGATTCTGCGCATCACGCACGCACGCTTTCGGCCCGGCTTTTGGCCCGTGCATAAAGCAGAACGCCACGACCGTGAAGTCGTGGCGTTCTGTTGTGAAGCAATGTCTGGCCAGTTTTAAACCGGCGCGCGGCTTAGAACTGCCACCACGACTTTTCCTTGCCCGGCCTCGGCCGACCCGTGACGTAGGGGCTGTCGGGGAAGGTGCCGGCGAGCACGCGCTTCGTGTCGTCGGCGAGCTGCGGCTGGTTCAGCTTTTGGTACGACAGCATCATGATGTGCAGCGCGTCTTCAATAGCCGGCGCGTTCTTGTATTCCTTCAACGCGAGCTGCGCACGGTTGATGGCGGCGACAAAGGCGCCGCGGCGATAATAGTAGTCAGCCGCGTGCACTTCGTGCGAGGCCAGCGCGTTCACGATGTAGCGCATGCGTTGCGCGGCGTCCGGCGCGTATTTGCTGTTCGGGTATCGGTCCACCACCACCTTGAAGGCGTCGTACGACTCGCGCAGCGACTTGGGATCGCGCTCGCTCATGTCCTGACCTGAAAAGCGGCCGAACAGACCGAGGTCGTCGTTGAAGTGGATCATGCCCTTCAGGTAGTACGCGTAGGCGATGTCCGGATGATCCGGGTGCAGCTGGATGAAGCGGTCTATAGCCTGGTCTGCGGCCGCCGTTTCATTGTCTTTCCAGTTGCAGTACGCGACGTTGATCTGCGCCTGCTGTGCGAAGTGGCCGAACGGGTCGCGGCCTTCGAGCATTTCGAAGTATTTCGCGCACTTGCCGTAGTCACCGCCGTTCAGGGCGTCGTTCGCCTCCGTATATAATTTGCTGTTGTTCCACGTTGCCGTTTCGTCGGTTTTCTCCGGCAGGCCGTGGCAAGCCGCAACAACCGCGACGGCTGCGGCACACGCAATGTATCCGGCCACTTTCCGGGCCGCGCTCTTCATGGCCTTCAAATTGATCGCCGCTTCAGTGATGGTGTTCAAGGCTCGCATTTTCCAGTCTAG
>Ga0209796_10000881_pt1 | contig 14770 bp, 21 predicted proteins | sample AgamicOrSfrz_FD_187167 | JGI IMG/M metagenome (GOLD analysis project Ga0209796, IMG submission 187167) | Agave microbial communities from Guanajuato, Mexico - Or.Sf.rz (SPAdes) (version 2) | ecosystem: Host-associated > Plants > Phyllosphere > Phylloplane/Leaf | place: Guanajuato, Mexico...
TATTCCTAGGACTAGGCAGGTAGCGCAAATAATTAAAATAGTAAGCTGGCCCAAAATTACACCTCAAATCATTTCGTTAAATTTTAAAAAGACAAGCAATTTTTATCTATAATTTAACAATATCACATTTCCATTAAATTGGAAAAGTTCCGATAACTCACATTATGGTAACTACCTTTGTATATCGTATACAGCTTAAAAACAGAAAAAACTACTGGCCATGCTCTCCAGTAGTTTTTTCTGTGACATAATTAGAAGTTAGTCTAGATGCCTTTAGACATCTTGAGTAGTTTGCTCAAGTTATGAATAACTTATGTATTAAAAAAGAAAAAACCACCTGATTTGTCAGAGGTGGATTTTCTTTAGAAACTCTATATGTAATTAGTTTACTCAAAAAACTATTAATTATCCGTATAGAGCTTAAAAACAGAAAAAACCACTGGCGTATATCAGTGGCTTTTTCTGTCCTCGTAAGGAAATGGAAATAGGAGAATTACTTTTATGATGCCTCACGGCGTCTTGAGTAGTTTGCTTAACATAGTCAATAACTATACATAATAAAAAAGAAAGTCTACTGGGGATCTCAGTAGACTTTCTTTTAGTTCATTTATAAAACCACGAAGTTAATTTTATTGCTTATTATAAGAATATGTACATTTACTCTTTTTATAACCTGTACCAACATATAAAACCAGTTGAAAGGATGGTTCTTTCACTGGCTTTATACGAGGTGTATTTATTTAATGCATTATAGCATCGTGAATAGTTTGCACAAATGCATTTTGTATTATCGATACTAGTTCTTAAAAATAATGATTTTTATATACTATAGAGCTCGGAAAAGCTAATCCTCTTTTGGAACTCAACTTTCAAAAGTAGAGAGACAACACCCTGACTATTTAGAACATAGTCAGGGTGTTGTCGTTTTAATAATACTTACTAAAAATAAAAAAAACTACTGGTGCCTAATCAGTAGTTTTTCCGTAAATAGTGCGTAATTAGAAGTTGTTTTGAAATCATATATTGACCTCTGAAATAGTGTGCTCAATCGGTAAAAGATTATACTAAAAACAAAAAAGCTTACCTTGTAAGCCGGAAGGCAAGCTGTTCTGTTCGAAAAAGAAACTGTATCTTAGAGTAGTTTTCTTAATAGATAAGAAATATATTCATATCAATTTCCTCAAAAACTACCTGTAGGGTAGTCTTTGAGGGGTTAATAACAAGGGGATAGTGGCTGATGCTCATTTATGCATCTTGGTTAGTTTGCTTAGAATACCAAATAGTATTCATTCACAAAATTGATTTTTGGATATTTAGAAGAATAATAAAACAAGATATGGAGACGTTAAGCATGTGCATAGTGTGAAAGGTGGCACAATCTCGTGAATATTTTAAGGAGGATAACAATGGGTATTTTAAGTGGCAATCCTACAGATGAACCGATGCATTATGGTGAGGTATTTGGAACATGGTCGTTTCTTTCTACTTCAAAAGGGTTAGTAGCTGGCTATCAAACGTTTCTAAATCATGTAGGAGACAAGGATCTACATAAGTTAGTCCAAGAAACAATCGAACAATGCCAGCAAGAAATGAAAGGTGTAGAAACGTTGTTAAAAGCAAATGGAGTGGCTTTACCACCGACTCCGCCTGAACGTCCAGAAGCTTGTTTAGACGATATTCCAGTAGGTGCACGTGTTCAAGATCCGGAAATTGCAGCAGCAATTTCATTGGATATAGCTGCTGGTCTAGTTGCTTGTAGTCAACTGATTGGCCAATCTATTCGTGAAGATATTGCAGTCATGTTTGCACAAATTCATATGCAAAAAGTAGCTCTTGGCGGAAAGTTTTTACGCCTCAATAAAGAAAAAGGCTGGTTAATTCCCCCACCTCTTCATAAGTCTAAAAACAGTGATTGTTAACGATTAGCTTTCTATAGAACAAAAAAGGTGTCTCTTAGTAAATAGAGATACCTTTTTTTATTTCCTATAATACCTGTTATGGTAACTAGGTTCACGTATCATATTCATTTATGGTCAATATGGTCAAGCTTCTTTAGATGATAAAATGTAATTATAAGGAATTTAATTAAATAAAGGGGGAGATATAGTTGTTAATGGATTTACACTTGGATAATGAAATGGAACCCTCAGTTGCTCTTTTATACGCTACTGTTTCAGATACATATGAAAGATTAAAACTTCTTGTAAAGGATGTAGATCAGGAAGAATTATTCTTTAAAGGTACTGAAAACAAGATGAACAGTATTGGACAATTATTGAGGCATTTAGCTGTTGTAGACTTGCATTGGGTCTACCGATTCAAGAATCAACAAATACCTTCTAGTCTTCAAAAAGAATACGGTCCTTTAGTTGATTCAGCAGGTCAAATACCTTTTATAAAAGATACAACTATTATTGATTTAATAGATAGCTATGATAAGGTTCAAACAATGTTTCGTTTAGAATGCACGAAGTTATCTGAAGAGGATTTAAATAATGTAGTCTTGTATGAGAATGGAAAAACAGCTACAATTCGTTGGGGGATATGGCATATAGCTGATCACAGTCGTTATCATCAAGCACATATTGGTTTATTGAAGAAATTATATAAAGAAAAATAAAGTTGGAGATAGAGATTCTAAACAAAGTAAGAAATATCTTTATTATTTGTTGCTTTGTTTATTGTTTAGTACCAAGAATACGTTTTATGAAAACTAAAAAAGGCAAATAAGTGGGCCATATTACACGAATCTTTAGTTTAGTTAAGGTAGGAAGACATTCTTAAGAATGTCTTCCTACCTTAACTAGTGAAAATTATTGTATATACTAGAAGAGGCCGAAATTTGAAAGCTCATATTCTCTTAATCACATACCATGAGTTCTAGTAATAAAGTTCATTAGCTTAAATTTTTGGCAATGTATGACTAAGTTCTTTACCAATAAGATTGGCTGAAACTGGTTTCTTTCCTATTTCCCTAGCCCATACCGATAATTGTCCAATATGGTGTATTTCGTGAGCAATCATATGACGCATAACTTCTCCCCAAGTATCAGTTGCTATACTTCCGTCAGGTTGTGGGTCATAAAGAATATTATTTTCCTTGTCTGCATTCCAACCCCTAACAAACTCCCTTACCTCAAACTGAAAGTTTGTATCTAGCTGGCGAACTTTTTCTAAGCTTTGATATTCCTCAAAACTCTCCTGAAAATCATCCTTTCCCTGAAGAACGCGAACCCAACTCCACTCTACATCAACAATGTGAAAGAGAGTATGTAATATTCCTCCTACTCCTCCTGTTCGTTTCCGAAGCAGTTCCTCTAGTGGAATATTCTCACACCATTGATACCACTCTTCTCTAACCAACCAGTTATAATGAAACATAGTTTGCAAACTAATTCCTCCGTTTACTGTATTTTTCACTTTGTCTCTTTTTTAATGAGGCTATTAATTAGTTCGACAAATATTTATAGATACCTATCTTATTGGGATAGGACAAGGTAATACATAGAGTCGTATAGGTGGTTTTATTCCCAGAAAATCCCTTATGTAAACCTAACGTGTATAGTGGGAGTATTAGTAAAATGCACAAAGGGAAATTTGATAATGGTTCGAAAAAGAAAACTCGCCAAGAGAGGACTTTTCTTAATAAGTTAAAGCCTTCTTTTGACGAGTTACTTCTATAGTGCATTGTTTTTATTAAGACACGGATTTAAGATCCTTTGTTAACCGGAAAAAAGCTTCTTTATCGTTATTTTTTAAGGACTGATCAATTCCCTCAAGAATCTTACTTTTTTTGAAGTTATTTATCATTTGATCCAGAAACAATTCAGCCAACATTTCATCACGTAAATTGGGATCAACTCGATCCATTCCGTTAAGTGTATTATTTTCCATAAAACGTCAACTCCTTTATCTTTTTCTCTTTTGCAAACAGTATTCCCTTTTGCACTCTTTTTATGCAAGGTTGATAGATGAATAGAGACATAGAATAATATGCATGATTAAGCCCTATTTCCTTTTAGATATTTTTCATATGTCTTCAATTAGATAACAAAAAACCTACTCGATTGAGTAGGTTTTTTGCCTTTACACAGAAATGGGGTAAAAGAGACTAAAGGAAGTCTCCTATATTCAACTGTCATGGGAATCAGTCGAAACTAAGGGTTGAAGGGTCCTTTTTAATTGATAAAGATTATCATTATCAATTAAAAGGATTATATCATTCATTTAACCTCCTTGTCTAGTTCTTTGTGATATTTAAGGTTAACGATTATTTGTAGCCTTTTCTAGTAGGGTTAAAGTGAAGCGTACCTAAAACATAAAGAGCTTTATTTAAAAAATACATTTTACTTTTTAAAATAGACAAACCAAGCAAATTTTCTCTCACTAATAATTATTTTCACAAGAAAAAGGAGTTTAACTAGAATACAATTGACATTGATAATCATTATCATATAAAATGATAATGATTATCAATGTCAATTGTAACGTTATTTATAAATGAAAAAAGTTTCAAGAAAGTATATAGACGTAAAGGAGAATTGTATATGGATACGCATTTCATAATAATGAAGCCATTTTGCCACGAAGTAGGGTGCTGTTGTCCAGAACAACAGCATCAACATATGATTAACTTCCGTCAAGGAGATATTTGGACAATTACAAACAACCGGAAGTACGTCGATGGCTTAGGATGGTACTGTTTAATCGATATTAATAACGAATTTCAGTTCTTTATCTATGTTGATGATATTCAGGAATTACATGCTAAGGGTAGCATTTGCTCTATCTGGGATTTAGACCTAAAGATTAATTATTTGAACTTTAAAATAAACAAAGCACTCGATACACACGACAGAGAGGCATTTCTTTCTCTTTCTAATGAGCTGCACCATGCACAACAGGTAAAGAGTAAAATAAACTATGCTCATGTGCAGAATGTTTAAACAAGCTGAAAAACTTCAAGAGGAGAAACAGTATGACTAAAATTCTTATTGCATATGCAAGCATGTCGGGGAATACTGAAGAGATTTCTGAACTGATAAAATCAAATCTCGAACCTTTTGGTTACCATATAGACATGGAGGAAATTGAACACTTGGATATACAAAAGCTAGTAGAGTACGATGGTATTTTATTAGGTGTATATACTTGGGGAAATGGAGACCTCCCATACGAGGTTGAAGACTTTTATGATGAAATTGAAAATATTAATTTAACGGGTAAAAAAGCTGCAATCTTCGGTTCTGGCGATCGTTCTTATCCTGAATTTTGTGCAGCTGTTGATTTACTGGAGGAAAAACTAGAACTTTGTGGAGCAGAAATTGTACAAAAAGGATTAAAAATCGAGCTTGCTCCGGAAACAGAAGAAGACATTGAACATTGCAATTCCTTTGCAATCAGCTTTTCCAAAAGCCTCGAGGAATCTTCACTATGAAAAACATGTCCAGTTCAACAGCTGTGACTAGAACTGAAAACAAAACAGAAAAATTATCTCGTGATACATAGGATTTTCTTATTGGGAATTGAAACATGTATTAAAATTGTAATGTCTTATTGTACATGGGGAATTTGTTCATCAGAAAACTTGATAAAAGGTCAGTATCAACAACCTCCATTTTGTTAATCATAACAAAAGAGGAGGTGTGATAATATGGAACAAAATATTCTTTGTGAAGTAAACAACTGTAAATATTGGCATTCTGGCAACAAATGTACTGCTGATGAGATATATGTTGTCAGCCATAAAGGCAAACAGGCATCAAATAGTGAGGATACAGATTGTAAAACATTTATACCAGAAGCTTAATAAATAAGGGTAGCCATAAGAGAGATGGTTACCCTTATTTATTAATAGTATTGATACTAATAATCATTTTCATTCATGATTATTTAATTTTTAACTTCTTTTCATTTTTAAATAATAAGTAATGTGCTCTCTCTAGTTTTTCTTCTACATATTCAAGTGAATAGTTACCAAATGGATCTGCTAAATTACCAAGAGCTCGCGAAAGATTATCTATTACTACTTTTGATGTAGAAGAGTCATTAAATTCATCATCTACATTCATCTTATCCATTATTTCATGTGCTAGATGTTGGATTCTGCGTAATCGTATCTCTTTCCTTCTCACATCGGTTTCCTCCTCGATATAAATTTACATCGTTTAAATATACTGAGGAGACATAGGTTTTATGAAAACCTTTTAATTCATTTAATGAAGTAAGATAAGAAATGTTCGATAAAACTCATAGATCGAGGTTTATTGAACGTTTTTATCTTTCTAAAATCTCCATTATAGTAACCAAATCTGTATATTGTGCAGATAAGAAAAGAGGAAGAAGAACTACCCTATTTTTCTTGTCTGCGGCACAACATTTAAGGGAACAGAACTTACTTGTAGCTCGTATAGGTTTATATTCTTGTCTGCAGATTTTACATTTTTTAATTGAGTGTTTAATATATGCTTTTCCTTTACATGATTGAGAGCAGTATTTTGCATTTTTGTTATAACTTTTAAACTCAGAATCACACATCTGACAAATAAATTGAGCCAAGGTTCCACTCACTCCTACTGAATATTAATCATTAAGATTATATTATACAAAATGAATTTTTAATTATTGTAGTTAGGCTACATACAGTTCTATTAAAACTATAAATTATTTTATAATCCTATTGACAGTATACTACTATTCATAGCATTATAAGTAAGAATGAAAATCATTATCATATTTACTGGGGGAGAAAATATGCGTACATATTCAAAAGCTGTACTTGCTTTGGTAACTGCTCTTTTTTTAGTTTTCATGGCTGCTTGTGGTAGTAATGGAGCTTCAAAGGAAGAGTCAGGATCAAATTCAAAGGAAGAAAAAGCTTACACAGTTAAGCATGCAATGGGAAAAACAGAGATTCCTAAGACACCTAAGCGTGTGGTCGTTTTAACAAATGAAGGAACGGAAGCTTTACTAGCAATGGGTATTAAACCTGTTGGGGCAGTGCAATCTTGGTTAGGTGATCCTTGGTATGACCATATTAAAGGTGATATGAAGGGTGTTCAAGTTGTCGGTACAGAAAGTGAAGTTAGTATTGAAAAGATTGCAGCACTGAAACCAGATTTAATTATCGGGAATAAAATGCGTCAAGAAGCTGTTTACGATCAATTAAGTCAAATTGCACCAACTGTATTCTCAGAGACATTAAGAGGAGATTGGAAAGAAAACTTTGAATTATATGCTAAGGCTACAAATAAAGAAGTAAAAGGAAAAGAAGTATTAGCTGACTTTGATCAACATGTTAATGATGTTAAAGAAAAGCTTGGTGATAAAGTGAATCAAGAAGTATCTGTTGTTCGCTTTATGCCAGGAACAGCTCGTATCTACTATACCGATTCTTTCTCAGGTGTAATTTTTAAACAATTAGGATTTAAACGTACTCCAGAGCAAGAAAAAATGTTCAAAGATAATAGCAAACTAGGTAATCTTGCTGTAGATGTTGGAAAGGAAGTTATACCAAAAATGGACGGAGACGTTATGTTCTACTTTACATATGCTCCAAATGGTGACAATGAAGGTGTAACTATGGAAAAAGAATGGACTAATGATCCATTATGGAAGAATTTAAAAGTTTCTAAAGCTGGAAATACGCACAAGGTTAGTGATGCAGTTTGGAACACTGCTGGCGGTGTAATTGCGGCTAATCAAATGTTAGATGAACTTGAGGATATCATGGTAGATAAGTAGATTATAATTAATTTTTATGTTATAATAATAGTACCCTTATAGAGGGTTTTCATTAACCGAAGAAACCAGCTATTTTATATAGCTGGTTTTTTTGTTCCCTGAATATGGTTTGGTTAAGATAACCTTTTCTTGTAAAGTTCTTTATAGTAACTAGCTTTTTATATCATACACAACTTAAAAGCAGAAAAGACTACTGGCCTCGGGAATGGGAAGAGATATTTTTAAGGTGTATAAGATATACACCCTTAGTTAACATAATCACCGTTATCGGAAATCCTATCAACAATGCTAAAATCTCCCCCTTTTTAAGGTGTATAGTCTCACTATAATAACCTCATAATAAATAATAAAAGAAATTATTTGAATGTAAACCATACAGAACAAATAGTTAATTATATTGAGTTAAATGTAAGATGAAAAAAGATCTTGGTTTTCATAAACTAGATTAATCTTAACTAAAAAGTAATTATTAATTGATTTTGGAGTGAGAAATAATCATGCCTTTTATTGAAATAGACACTAATCAATATTTGTATTATGAAGAGCGTGGACAGGGTATACCAGTCATTTTTATTCATCCACCTGGCATGGGAAATAAAGTCTTCCATTATCAATACGATTTATCTAAGCATATGAGAGTCATTTTTCCAGATTTAAGTGGTCATGGACGAAGTCCCAAAGCGAAACAAACTGTATCAATTTCCTTCTATGCAAACGAAGTATTGCGTTTTATGAACGCGATGCATTTAGATAAGGCCTATTATATGTGGTTATTCTGCTGGCTGTCTAATTGCTCAAGAGCTGGCTATTTATTATCCCAATAGAATCGAATTATTAATTTTCTCAGGAACTTATCCTATAGTAAGAGATATACCTGGACAACTGTTACATAAAATAGGAATGTATATGGTAAAAGAACACCTAAATATATTAATAACAAGCCTTGCTATAAGTCACACTCGGGACAAGACACTAAGAAAGAACCTAGTTAGTTACATGAAGAAAGCAGATCAAGAATCATGGTATCAGTATTATAATCATTCATTACAATATAACTGTTTAGACAAACTTCATCATTTAACCATGCCTTTGTTGTTTATATATGGTGGAAAAAAGGATTGGACTACCCACTATATGAAAGAGTATAAAAATAGATGTAAGCATGCTGAATTCTTTGTTTTACCACAACAGGGTCACCAACTGCCTACAAAAAAGTGGGTTCAGTTTAATGAGCTAATTACAGGATTTGTCTTAAACAAATCCTGTTTATAAAACAAAAAGAGACTTAATCAATGAATACACTTAAAATCTCATATGTATAAAACTCGATGATAAACTACAGGAGATTGGTAAGATTGTTTAGCTCATCAGCCTGAATACATATTTTATAACTGAAAAAGAGACGCTTAGGGAATTTTTCCTTAAGCGCTTTATCTTGTCGTTATTAGTAGAAGTCTTCACCATAACAACTGCTTTAACTAATCATTAAAGCAAGTACAGAATCGAGACTACATCATTAGCTATTGAAAATGCTTCATTTACGTATTGTAGCATAACACTTTTATGTTTTTCGGTTCATTATTTTTAGAGAACCAAAAACTTTCTCAACGATAATACTTGTCAAGCTACCAACAAAGAGGCTTCGGATAATATCAGAAGGATAATGATGCCCTACCCAAATCCTTGAGAATCCTGTTAACAAGGACAATATCCACATAACTGACCCAAGAATACGTTCACGTAGAAAAATAGAAGTGGATACAGCAGTTGTAAGCAACGTATGTTTACTTAAGAATGCGGAGTTCATCTTTGAAGGAATAAGGATGCCGACACGGCGCTTCATAAATGGACGAGGCTTAAAATAAAAACATTTAATTAACATGTTAATTAACAACGTTAAGGTCGCAGATATGACGGCATATACGGTCACTTTTCTTTGTGAATAGCCTCGAAACCACATCAACATTAATACAAAAGCGAATAGATAACGTACCTTATTTGAAATCAATATCATCAGCATATCTAATACAGAATAGCGACCAGCCAGCTGATTGATTATCCTGAATATTTTATAATCCATCCTGATTTCCTCCTTCATTTTTAGATAGACAGACTCCTCTCTCCTAATAAGGAACCCATTACATAATCAATGCTCTCATGATAATAAAAAAGGAATGAAAAATAACTATTAGGTCATTTCGTATAATGGAGAGATAAACACATACGAAACCTCCTTAATCTATAAGGAGGTCCCTTTTTTAAAAACATAATAAATTGCTTTGTTATATCTCATCATTTTTATTTAACGATTGTTAGGGAATACTCTTCGAACGGTTTCAGTAAAGTCTTCAAATAGACCATTTCTTGTCGCACCTTCATTAATTCGGTTTCCGTACCCTTCCATACGATTCACAAAATCAGGATCGGATGACACATACACATTTCGAATATCTCGATCTGTAGCTTTTACTTGATCTGAAATCTTCTTTTTTAAACGGTCGGTTACTTCCCCGTTTGCTCCATTCTTTAAAACAACAGCCACGTATGCATTTCGGTTTGTAACAATCACATTTGCCGTGTCTACTTCATTTAATTTAACAATACGATCCGCAGCCTTATCAGCTACCTCTAATCGTGTCTGGTTATTATTATCTACATTATTATTCTGATCACCGTCGGGTTGAAATCCCACGTCTCGCAGATCATTGTTGTCACGAGTATTTTGTGCTTTTTGTTCAGACGGTTCTTCAGTTGGATCAGGCTCAGCTTCATCCTTTTTATCATTACAACCAAAAAGAAACCCTACTGATAAAATAGTTGATAAGAGTCCCAATACATATTTTTTTGTCTTCATTCCTTTTTCACTCCTTCTAATAGTCATATATGTATTAAGATTTACATTGTTTTTTAAAATAATTACAGGAAATACCTTGAAAATCCAAGTAGGAATAAACTTTTGTATATTGAGCAAACTACTCATGATAGTAAAGTTTCACTCTTGAAAGTTTGATACGTAACAGAAAAAACCACTGATTAGTGGTTTTTTCTGTTTTTCATTTAAATTTTTTCAAGAGACGGTTATGTAGCTTTGAAAGGATAAGTAAAGCAAGAATTGTACCAACTAAGGTAAGCGACATATCCCATTGTGCATCCCAAATGTCGCCTTGCATACCTAAAAAGCTTTTAGTTATTTTTCCTTCCCTTGTTATTTTAGAGGATAACCATTCGATGATTTCGTACAAGGAAGCGATCGCAAGTGAAATACTTGTAGCAATGACCAATAACCAATAACCTTTGGTTATTGGTGTTTTCCGTAATAATATTTCTCTTATTACAATTACAAACAAGCCTTTTAGAAAATGTCCAAAACGATCGTAGTGATTTCGATTAAAATGAAAGATATCTTTTGCCCAATTAAAAAGGGGTACTTTTGAATATGTATAATGACCGCCAACAAACATCATAATGGCTAGAATTGTAATAATAATATAAGAGAGAGTAGTGAGGCGAAATTTATTGTATATTGTAAGGACAATCATTAGTCCGATAACGGCAGGGCTAACCTCCAATATCCATATCAAGTACCCGGCAGGCTTGATAACTGACCAGATAAAAACTGCAGTAACAACCAATAGTAAAAATAGATGAAGTGTTTTGTTTTTGTCTCTTCTCAATTTTTTCACTCCTACAGAGAGAGTTTTTACTTACAGTATTTGAAAAAAATAATTCTATATACAGAGTACTTAGAGCTATTTTCCTTAGAGATGTAGCTACACCGCCTCCAATAATGAAATTACCATCTCAGACAATATGCTCATCTTTTATATTGTATTTAATTTTACCTGGTTGCAACTTCAAAGGATTTCCTCTTATTCCTTTTATAGGAGAGAAAATCCTTTTATATTATATAATTCTTTATTTTACTTAAAAGGATAAAAGCATTAGTTATTGACCATTTGTTGTCGATTGAGAGCTTTGGCTCTTCATATCTTGACTACCCATACCAGCGAGAGGAATCATATTTTGAAGTTGTCCACCACGCCCTGTCATCATACTATAAGCAGCAGCACCGATCCCGATAGAAGCAACTATAGGCAATACTTGTATGTTATTTTTCACGATCTAATCACCTACTTTCATTAAATTACACGTATGCGCATCTATAGGTTCTCTGCTTTTCCCTTTTTTCACACTAGCAAATCATTCATTCTTTTGCACCAATTAATTCCTTATAAAAAATTAATACAATTTGTCTTCAAAAGTCATACTATCATTGTGTTTAAAGCATAGTAGTACATGCTCACCGATTTAGAAGGCCAGAAAATTCATTATCATCGGAGTAATAACGATCATTGAATTATGTCCATCTTTTATGTATTACGGAGAATAAAAAAAGAAACAATGGATCCTAAAAATAATGTTTGTAAAATATGTACGTTAAAAAAATGTATTCTTCCACTTCATTAATAAAACTACTTTGATAAACATTTAGTAAATCTGAGGTACTTTTCTATGAATTTAAAATCTCCACTTATGTTTACTTTCATTCTAAGTCTATTATCAATTATTGGTTTTAGCTTCATGGCTACCTTGATCAGCAAATATAATATTATCCAGTTTGACAGTACTGTTATATCCTTTATTCAAGGATTCGAGTCACCGACGCTAACAATGATCATGAAATTTTTCTCTTTTATTGGATCCACATCTTCTGTTATTGTACTTTCTCTTTTTATCTTGTTTTTTCTTTACAAAGTATTGCACCATCGATCAGAACTAATTTTATTTATTGGTGTAGTTTTAGGATCATCTATCCTCAATCTGATATTAAAACTCTTTTTTCACCGTGCTCGCCCAGATTTACATCGGCTTATTGAGATTCATGGTTACAGTTTTCCAAGTGGTCATGCAATGAGTGCATTTGCTGTTTATGGTGTTCTATCTTTCTTATTATGGCGTCATATTCCTACCCGATCGGGACGCAGCATCTTGACTATCATTAGTATCACAATGATTATCTTAATTGGAATAAGCCGTATTTACCTAGGTGTTCATTACCCAAGTGATATTATTGGTGGCTATTTGGCTAGTGGCTTTTGGCTTACGCTCGCCATTTGGTTCTATCAGCGATATCAAGAAAAACTTTATAAACAGAAGCACAGCAGTGAAAGTTAAAAATGAAATGTATTAATAAAAGAAAAGAAGTGCATCTGAACTATGCAGTTGATCCTGAAAAGTACCATTGTTTTTATCTAAGAGAAACAAGGCTGCATAAGGTTTCTTATCATCTTGAATAGATAAGAAAATTTATAAAAAACATTTCAATTCCATAACATTCAACTATTTTAAATAACGACGGATAGAAGAAAATACTCTATCTCTTATCAGCTCTTCTTCATTTAATAAATGATGTTTTCCGTTCTCTATAAGTTCAACATTTATATTTGGAAACTTCTTTTTTAAGAAAACGACATTATATCTCCAATCCACCGTCGTATCTTTTTTTTCCTGGAGGATGAGAACAGGAATAAGACTTGGCTTCCCCTCCTTAATTAATTCATTCCATCTTATCAATGCTTCTACCCAACTGAGAGGGACCTGATCATGCTGTAATGGATCATTATTCATGAAATGTAAAAAATTTGAATCTGATGAATTGTTTCGAATTATCCTTTTCAATTTCTTCGTGAACACTTTTAAGGGCTTTATCCAAATGCTGATTGCATTCGAGCGATAAGGTCGAACGAGGGGACAGACAAGGGACTGCTTTTCGAATCTGAGACACTTCATGGTTGTTCAGAATATAATCGACTGCAGCAGCAGCGCCGGTACTATGAGCCAAGATATAGATGGGCAGAGTGCTTGAGGACAGGTGTCTGCGCACGACTTCTCGAATACTTTCTACGTAGAAAGAAAACTCCGAAACGGCTCCCCGTTCTCCTGTTGACAACCCATGTCCCGGTAAATCAAATGTCAACACATGAAACCCTTGTTGAACCAAAAAACGAATGACAGTACTTAGCACTCCAGCATGATCATAATAACCGTGAAGAAGGAGAATATGAGCTTTTACCGGTAAGGGACGAAAAGATTGGATAAACAGCCGTTCATGAGCAATCGATTCAAATCCGTAACGATACATTAAGCCCTCCGTTGGGAGATTGTAAAACTCACTGTAACGTTTCATATTTTCAGTCATGGGGCGTGAATCGTATGTAAAAAGCAAATGCTGATCGTTTTGAATATTTTTAATAACTTGTTTCATATTCCACCTCTGTGTCTCAATAATTTATTTCATCTAATAATAGTATATCCCCCATTTAATAACGAAAAAAAAAGAACTAAAAGAAAAATAGGGGACTGACCCCCTATAGTGAGACAAATAAAAAACACCAATGCCGGGGTAGCTTTTTATATTTTCTACAATTTTTAGAAAGGAGTATCTGATGTTATTAAAAACAATAGTCACAGCAATTATTGGAGGTATTATTTTTTTATTAACAAAATTATTTACACGAAGAAAAGCAGATAACAAAAATACAAATTATGTTGTACAAGGTTTTTCATTCGCTATTATCTTCTTTATTATGCTTCTAGTTACAAAAACCTTCACTTAAAAAGAACAGATTGTCTAAATATTTTCAATCGATTAAGGAGCTTTTCAAATGAGTAATCAAGAAAAAACTAATAATAAAAAAATATAATTTTAGGTATTATATATGCTCTAATTGTAATATCTGTATATGCATTTAACTTACCTCTACAGATAGTTTTGTCTATACTTACTCTTGTCATAATATTTGAACTTGTAACTTCAATAAAAGAAGGTAACAAAGCTAAGAATGTTGTAAACAGTATTACTAATAGAGTTTTTATTTATATACTATTAAGTTTAACTAAGAAATTTAACACTCTTAATATATCCCTGAATTAGCAATTGTATAAACGGTAATAATGGATATAAATCAAAAACTAAAGGATGATACCATGATTTTTATCTATAATGATTATGGTGGAACACATACCA
>Ga0209796_10000885_pt1 | contig 14698 bp, 6 predicted proteins | sample AgamicOrSfrz_FD_187167 | JGI IMG/M metagenome (GOLD analysis project Ga0209796, IMG submission 187167) | Agave microbial communities from Guanajuato, Mexico - Or.Sf.rz (SPAdes) (version 2) | ecosystem: Host-associated > Plants > Phyllosphere > Phylloplane/Leaf | place: Guanajuato, Mexico...
ATCCCGACCAGCTCGCCTACGTGCTCTACACATCGGGCTCGACCGGCCGGCCCAAGGGCGTCGGCGTGAGCCACGGCGCGCTGTGGACGCACCTGCAGGATTTCCTCGCGACCTACGGCATCGACGGCAAGGATACGGTGCTGCACTCGTCGACGATCAACTTCGACGTCGCGCTGCACGAGACGCTGCCGGCGCTGCTGCGCGGCGCGACGGTGGAGATGCGCGGGGCGCAGCCGTGGGATCTGCAAAGCCTGAGCGAGCGGCTGGTGAAGCGGCGCGTGACGTTCGCGCGGATTCCGACCGCGCTGTGGCAGCAGTGGCAGCGTCATGCGCCGCCGCGCGCGCAACTCGCGCTGCGCCAGGTGACGGTGGGCGGCGAGGCGTTGCCGGGCGACGCGCTCGCGCGCTGGCGCGAGGGGCCGCTCGCGGATATCCGGCTGGACAACCTGTACGGACCGACCGAGACGACGGTGGCAGCGCTGTACCGCCGCACCGGGGCCGACGATGCACGGCAGGTGACGGTGCCGATCGGGCATCCGTATCCGGGGCGTACGGCGCGGGTGTTCGACGCATTCGGCGATGAAGCGCCGGTGGGCGGGCTCGGCGAGCTGTGCATCGGCGGGCCGACGGTGGCGCGCGGCTATCCGGGAAGGGCAGCGCTGACGGCGGAGCGGTTCGTGCCGGACCCGTACGGCGAGCCGGGGGCGCGCCTCTATCGCAGCGGCGACCTGTGCCGGCTGCGTGCGGACGGCACGGTGGAGTTCCTCGGGCGGCTGGACCAGCAGGTAAAGCTGCGCGGCCAGCGCATCGAACTGGGCGAGATCGAGGCGGTGCTGCGCCAGTGCGACGGCGTGCGCGAAGCCGCGGTGATCGTGGTGGGCGAGGCGCAGAAGCAGCGGCTCGCGGCGTATGTGGCGGGGCAGTCCGACGCAGCGTCCCTGCAGCCGCTCGATCCGCAACGTCTGCAACGCGAACTGGAGCAGAAGTTGCCGGGCTATATGGTGCCGTCATCGATAACAGTGCTCGCGCGGCTGCCGTGGATGCCCAACGGCAAGCTCGACCGGGCGTCGCTGCCCACGCCGCAGGCGGGGGCGATCGAACGGGTGGCGCCGTTGAACGAGGTCGAAGCGGCACTGCTGTCGATCTGGGCGGCCGTGCTCGGCCGCGACGATCTCGGCGTGACGGACAACTTCTTCGAAGCGGGCGGCGACTCGATCCAGAGCCTGCAGATCATCGCGCGGGCACGCGAGGCGGGCTGGCGGCTGACGCCGCGGCAGGTGTTCGAGCATCCGACGGTCGCCGGCCTCGCGCAACGCGCACAGCGGCTGGACGCGGGCGCAGTACAGGAGTTCGACGACGGCGCTGCGCTGCCTTTGACGCCGATCCAGCGGCTCTTCTTCGAGCGCTATCCGCAAGGGGAGTCGCACTGGAACCAGGCGGTGCTGCTGAAGGTGAAAGGGCGGCTCGTGCCGGTGGCGCTGGAGCGCGCGGTGGCGGCGCTGGAGGCGCGGCATGACGCGTTGCGGCTGCGGTTTGTGAAGGAGGCGGGCGGGTGGAAGCAGGTGGCGGTGAAGGGCGCGCAGACGTCAGAGATGGCCGGGAAAATGTCTGACGCCTCTCAAGCATCGCAGACCTCAACAGCACCAGACGCTCCAGAGGGAGCGCAAGCATCGCAGACCTCACAACAGTCACACTCAGCTAGCACAGCGGTGGTCCACCACGACCACCTCGCCTCGCTTGCCGGGATGACAGCGGCCTGCGACCGCATCCAGTCGAGCCTGAATATCGAACACGGCCCGATCTGGCGCATAGGCCACTTCGAGACGCCCGACGAAACGCGCGTACTGATCGCGATCCATCACCTGGCGGTGGACGGCGTCTCCTGGCGCGTGCTCCTCGAAGAACTGCAAACAGCCTATGAACAGGCCGAACGCGACGAACCCATCGCACTGCCGGCGCCGTCGATGCCATGGCGCGCCTGGGTGCGCGCAATCAATCAGTATGCCGAATCATCGGAACGTGTCAGTGAACTCGCGTGGTGGCAAACATCACTCGACGCGCCGGCGTTGCGCGCCGGCCCGTTGTTCCCGCCGCTTTCTTCGCATCCCAAACCGCAAAAGACGCTGCTGAAAAAACTATCGCCCGACATGACCGCCGAGTTGCAGCGCGAAGCGCCGCGCGCCTACAAAATGCGTGTCGATGAAGTGCTGCTTGCCGCGCTCGCTCGCGCTATCGGCGATACCGTCGCGCGTGACGAAGTGCTGGTCGAACTGGAGGGCCACGGTCGCGAAGACGTGATCGAAGGCGCAGACCTCAGCCGAACGGTTGGGTGGTTCACCACTCAATACCCGCTCGCGTTACCGCGCGGCATGGACTCCGCTGATTCGCTGCTGCGCGTGCGCGAGCGCCTTGCCGCAGTACCGCTGCGCGGCCTCGGCTGGGGCCTGCTGGCCCGTTGCGCCGACGCAGCCAGCCAGTCCGCGCTGCGCGCGCTGCCATCACCGGAAATCGGCTTCAACTACCTGGGCCGCTTCGATCAAACGTTCGACGGCGAAAGCCGCTTCGGCTTCGCGCCGGAATCGTCGGGAGACGCCATTGCGCCGCATGCGCGGATTCCCGATCGCGCGCTCGATATCAATGGCTGGATTGCAGGCAACTCGCTGACGTTCAACTGGGGCTACGCGCCGCAGTTCCTGTCCGATGAGCTCGCGGAGGAACTCTTCGCGTCATTCGAGTCCGCTCTCGGCGAACTGCTGGCTCATTTGCGCACGGCCACGTCGCAGCCGCAGATGTCCGCTTCCCTAAAAGCAGTTCCGGAGTCGATCGAGGCGCTTGCAAGGCGCGACGCCGTCGCTGCAAGCTGGGCTGCGCGTGCGGTCTATGAGGCCAGTCTGCCGGTGCCGTCCGCCGACGCGCTCGCTGGCTGGTTCGCGCGACGCCGGCCGCAAGACGCGAATGCGCGGGCGCGCGCCGTGTCATCGCCGGCCGTGCCGTTGAACGCGCTCGGTGCGCCGGCCACGCTGTTCTGTCTGCATCCTGGGTACGGCATGGTCGGCGAATATCGCACGCTTGCGCAAGCGCTCAATGGCCGCGTGACCCTGATCGCGATGCAGGCGCCGGCGCTGCGTGGCGAGCCTTGGGAAGGCGACACCTTCGAAGCCCTCGCCGCGCACTACGCACAGCGCATCGAGGCGCTGCAGCCGCACGGCGACTACGCGTTGCTCGGATGGTCGTTCGGCGGGCGGCTTGCGATCGCCATCGCGGATCACTTCGAGCGGCGCGGCGCGCGCGTGTCGTTCGTCGGTATCGTCGATACGGCGACGCATCGTGTAGACGGCGCTGCTCCCATAGTCGACGAAGGCTCCGTGGCTGCGCCCGAACTCGCGTTGCTCGACGGGGCGGAGCCGTCGCTGCTCGGCAAAGCGCTTGCCGTCGATTCCATGCACGCGGACTTGATGTCCCGGCATGCGCTGCCGCGCGTCGCTTGCGATCTGCACGTGTGGCGCGCTCGGCGCGTAGCCGACCCGCGACGCCGGATGGCATGGGCGGACCGCACGCGCGGCCGGCTGCACGAGTTCGACATCGACGCGACTCATTCCAGCATCGTCCACCATCCGCTTCTCGCGGCGCAGCTTGCGCAGTGGTTCGGACAGCCGCTTCCACGAAACGGAGGCCCATCAGCGTCCTTACACGGCAGCGCCTGAGCAGTCGGCGTTCTGCAAGGTCCCCCGCACGACCTGCAGGACTCTCCGACAAGCGCCGTTGTCGCTTCGTCGCGACGATTCATTCACATTGAATGCGAACGATTATTGTTTACATTAGCATCTTGTCTTGAGAGAATCGTCACGCACCAGGAGCGGCGCGGGACGCCGTCCCTGACTCGGGGATACAAGAATGGGGAAACAAGAAGAATGAAGGTAGAGCAGGCAGGGAAAAGCGGTTCTAAACGGGAGCGCGGCTTGCCGCACCTGCGACCGATATACGTCGCGCTGATGCTGGGCGTTGCCGGGTTCGGCGCGCACGCACAAGGGTCGCCGGCCGCGGCCTCGGGCGCGGAGGCCTCGAAGGAATTGCCCGCGGTTCAGGTGCGCAGTTCTGCTGAGGATCCGCTTGGGCCAGGCGTCGGCTACGTGGCCAAACGCTCCATGACGGGAACCAAGACGGATTCCGCGTTGCTCACGAATCCGCAGAGCGTATCGGTCGTAACGCGTCAGCAGATGGACGATCAGGGCGCGCAGACCGTCGATCAGGCGTTGCGCTATACACCGGGCGTGTATTCGCAGGACGGCACCGACATTCGTGCCGATCAGCTTTACGGCCGGGGTTTTGCGCTCGACTCGTATCTGGACGGCCTGCATCTGTACCAGTCGCCGCGCTTCGCGACGCCGCGCATCGACCCATATTTCATGGAGCGCATCGACGTGCTCCATGGTCCGGCCTCAGTGCTCTATGGGCAGGGCAGCCCGGGCGGTCTCGTCAACTACGTGAGCAAGTTGCCGACGGAGCAGCCGTATCACGAACTCATGATGCAGATCGGCAACCACAACAACTATCAGTTGGGTTTCGATTTTAGCGGTCCCGTCGACAAGAATGGCACCGTGCTGTACCGGCTGACAGGCGTCGCCCGCACCGCCGAGACGCAAGTCAGCGCGATCAAGGACCAGCGGCTTGCCATCGCGCCGTCGGTCACGATCCGCCCGAACCGCGACACCACGTTCACGCTGCAGGGCAGTTTTCAGCGCGACCCGAACGGTGGACTGTTCAATCCGGTTCCGGCAGGCGCGACATTGTTCAGTAATCCAAACGGTCAACTTGGGCCGGACAAATATTTCGGCGATCCGGATCGCGACGGCATGCACCGCACGCAGTACTGGTTCGGTTATCAGTTCGACCATGCGATCAACGACAAACTCAGCGTGTCGCAGAACCTGCGCTATCTGCACATCGACCAGCATTATTACCAGACGTCGGTGACGAGCGCGCTCGGAAGCAATCAGCGTACGGTGTCGATGTGGGGCAACGTCGATAACGAACACTACACGCAGTTCGAGGTCGACACGCACGCGCAGGCCAAGGTGACGACGGGCGCCGTCCAGCACACGTTGCTCTTCGGTCTCGACTATCAGCGCTCGATGCTGGGCGACACCGAGGGTAATTCCGTCCTCGGCACGGTCGATCTGTACAACCCGAACTTCTCGTCGCTACCGACACAGCAAGCGAACACGCGCCTCGACTATTCGTTGAGCACGGTCGGCGTCTATGCGCAGGACGAGGCGCGCTGGCGCAACTGGGTGCTGACGTTCGGCGTTCGTGAGGACTGGACAGGGGGCAACCAGCAGACCACGTTGCTTACCACCGGAACCGGCACGACCTATCACACGAACGATCACGCGTTCACCTGGCGCGCCGGTCTCGCGTACGAGTTCGAAAACGGCATTGCGCCGTACATCAGCTATTCGCGTTCGTTCCAGCCGGTGCTCGGCGCGACCTACTCGGGCGCGCCGTTCGCGCCGACCAAGGGGCGGCAGGTCGAAGCCGGCGTGCGTTATCAGCCGAAGTGGTTCGACGGCTACTTCTCGGTCGCCGCGTTCACTCTCACGCAGGACAACGTGTCGGTAAGCGATCCGAACCATCTGGGCAGCACGATACAGACCGGTCAGATCCGCTCGCGCGGCGTCGAACTGGAAGCGCACGCGAACGTCACCGCAGACGTGAAGGTGATCGCGTCGTACACGTACCTGAATCAGGAAGTGACGAATACCACGACGGCTAGCAGCCTGAACAAGCGCCCGACGATCGCGCCTCGTAACACCGCTTCGCTGTGGGCGGATTACACGTTCCACCGTGGACCGCTGCGCAACTTCGGCCTCGGCTCGGGCGTGCGCTATATGAGCAGTTCGGCGGGCGACGCAGCCAACTCGTTCACGGTGCCGGGGCGCGTGCTCGTCGACCTGGATGCGCATTACGACATCCAGAACTGGCGTCTGTCGCTGAACCTGAACAACGTGTTCGACCGCGAGTACATCTCGTACTGCACGACCGCGTCGGTTTGCTACTGGGGCGCGAGCCGTACGGTGCTCGGAACGGCGCGCTACCAATGGTGATGGCCATGACGAAGGGTAGCGCCGATGGCTCACTGCATGCGTTGTCATGACGGAACGCTTGCGCTTTAACGGCAGGCGGCGCCTCGCGCTCGCGGGTTTGGGCGCGGCGGCGCTCGCGGCATCGGGCGCTCCGTTCGCCCGCGAGGCGGCGGTGAGTTTGGCCGCGAGTTCGGCCGCGCGTGCGGCTGCAGGCGCCGCTGTCGCTTCGAATCCGCGCGTCGTGGTGCTCGACTGGCCGCTGACGGAAGTCGTGCTGTCGCTCGGCGTGGTTCCGGCCGGCGTTTCGCGTCCCACGTGGTATGCGAAGCTCGACGGCGTTCCACCGTTGCCGTCTTCCGTCGTCGACACGGGCTTGCTGTATCAGCCCAATTTCGAGGTGCTGGAGTCGCTGAAACCAGAGCTTATCGTCATCACCCCATGGCATGCGCCGCTGCGCGCGTTGCTCGAACGGATCGCGCCGACGTTGACGGTGCAATTGTTCGGACCCGGCATCGACGTGTATCCGGCGGTTCATGCCGCGACCCGCAAGCTTGCCGGCGCGCTAGGACGCGAGGCCGCGGCCAATGCGCTGTTCGCACGCGCCGACGCCGCGCTTGCCGACGCGTCCGCGCGTCTCGCGGCCTTCCGCGCGACCGGACGCCCGCTCTATTTACTACGCCCAATCGACGACCGGCATATCGCCGTGTTCGGCAAGAACAGTCTGTTCGGCGGCGTGCTCGGCGCGCTCGGAATCGACAATGCGTGGCAGGGCATGGCCGATCCGCAAGGCATGACCGAAGCGGACCTCGGCGCGCTCGCGACGCGCACCGATGCGCAAGTCGTCACGATCGGCGTGCCGCCCGGCGTCGCCGCGCAGCTTGCGCGAAGCCCGCTATGGGGCGCGTTGCCGTTTGTGAGGCAAAACCGCGTGCGGCACATTGGACCGTTGCCCGCGCTCGGCGGCGTCGTTGCGTCGATACGTTTTGCCGATAGCCTCGCAAACGCGCTGCAAGGAGTCACTACATGAATCGCCCGACGGCGACCGTCGCCTTCGCCGCCCCTCGCGCCTGGCGGCTGCCCGCGTTGCTGCTGATGCTGGCCGCGTGGCTCGTTTATCACACGCTATCGGCGCGGCTGCCGGTCGCGCAATGGCCAGGCGTTGTGCTGTCCGGCGCCGACGCAACGCTGCCGCAACTCGTCGTGCGTTATGGCTGGTTGCCGCGCGTCGCCATTGCGTTGATATCCGGTGCGGCGTTGTCGCTCGCCGGTGTCGTGTTCCAGCAGGTATTGCGCAATCCGCTTGCTGAACCGCTTACGCTCGGCGTGTCGGCGGGCGCCTATCTCGCCCTGACGATCGCCGCGGTCGTCGCGCCCGCGCTCGTCGCCGACATGCGTTTCACGGTTGCGCTGACCGGCGCCGCACTCGCAATGCTGGCAACCATGGCGATGACCTGGCGCAAAGGCTTCGCCGCCGTGTCGATCGTGCTGGCCGGAATGATCGTGAACCTGTATTGCGGTGCACTGTCCGTCCTCCTAACTATTGTCTTCGAGCGTTCGCTCACGTCCGTGTTCATCTGGGGCGGCGGCTCGCTCGTGCAGAACGGCTGGGCGGGTGTCGTCTGGCTACTGCCGCGCGTGCTCGCCTGCGGTGCGGCTGCGGCGCTACTTGTGCGTCCGCTCACGCTGTTTTCTCTCGACGACGGCAGCGCGAGCCAGCTCGGTATGTCGCTCGCATGGACGCGGCCCGTCGCGCTCGCCATCGCGGTGATCCTGAGCGCGTTCGTCGCGAGCGCGGTCGGCGTGATCGGCTTCATCGGGCTCGGCGGTCCGGTGCTCGCGCGACTGATGGGCGCGCGCCGGCTGCGCGACCAGTTGCTGTGGGCGCCGCTCGTCGGCGCGCTGTTGCTCGCAATCGCCGACCAAGCCGTGCAGAGCTTGCCAGGCGTGCTCGGCGAATTGCTGCCGACCGGCGCCGCGGTGGCCCTCTGCGGCGGCCCGCTGCTGCTGTGGATGCTGCGCCGTTTGCACGTCGACGCGCCGCGTCCAGCGTCGGTGGAACGCGCAGCCCCGCGCCGCGCGTTGCGTGTGCCCGTGCTGCTGCTTGGCGGGCTGCTCGTTGCCGCGGTTGTCATCTCGCTGTGTTTTTCGGTGACGCTACACGGCTGGCAGTGGACGAACGCGCAACATTGGAGCGATGTCTGGTTCTGGCGCGTGCCGCGGCTGACCGCTTCGCTCGGGGCCGGCGTGATGGTCGCACTCGCGGGCACGATCCTGCAGCGCGTGACCGGCAATCCTATGGCGAGCCCCGACTTGCTCGGCGTCAGCGGTGGCGCGATGCTCGGCATGCTGGTGGCCGCGGTCGTCGCGACGGAGCCGTCGACGCCCGTGCTGCTCGCGGGATCGGCGGCCGGTGCACTTATTTGCCTGCTGACGATCGTCACGCTTGGACGCCGCAGCGGTTTCGCGCCCGAGCACGTGTTACTCGCGGGCATCGCGATCAGCGCGTTCGCGCAAGCAGTCATCATGCTCGCGACCGCGAGCGGCGGCGCTTATGCGAACCTGCTGCGTCCGCTGCAGTACGGTTCGACCTATCTCATCGTGCCCGCGACGGCCATCGCCGTTGGCGTGTGTACGGTCGCCGCCGTGCTCGTCGCGTATCTCGGCGCGCGTTGGCTGGAAATCCTGCCGCTCGGCGCCAACGTGGCGGACGCGCTCGGCGTCGGCGCACAGCGCGCGCGGCTGCTGCTGCTCGCGGTCGCCGCGATCCTCACGGCGGGAGCAACGGTCGTGATCGGCCCGATGTCGTTCGTCGGCCTGATGGCGCCGCATCTCGCGCGGCTGCTCGGCTTTCCGCGCGCGCGTTCGCAAATGCTCGTCGCGGCGCTCATTGGCGGCTTGCTGATGGTGCTGTCGGACTGGCTCGGGCGCAACATGATCTTCCCGCAACAAATGCCGGCGGGCGTGATCGCGACGCTTCTGGGCGGCCCTTATCTGATGTGGCTGTTGCGTCGTTGATGCATCGATCCAGTTAGGCCGATCCTGCTGAAAGCGGGGACGAAGTCAGGGAGCCGATGGCTCCCTGACTTTTTGTGCGACGTCTGCGCGCGATCTGCGTGACCTCGCGAATCGCGTCGAACGCCGCCTTAGAACGAAAACGTCGTATTCAGCATCACGAGCCGCGACTCGCCGACGGCGATGATCAGATTGCTGTTGCTCGACGGATAGTAAGTTTTGTCGAACACGTTCTTCACGTTCAGTTGCACATGCGTGGGAATCTTGCCGATCTTCGTGTCGTACGCGGCGAACAGGTCGGCGACCACATAGCCCGGCAGCGTGAAGCTGTTCGCCGTATCGCCCGGCCGCTTGCTTACGAGCCGCGCACCGCCGCCAAAGCGCCATTGTCCCGGCAGGTAGGGCAGCATCGTGTCGTAGACGGCGAAGAGACTGCCCGTGTGACGTGCTGCATTCACGAGACGCGTGCCGTCGTCGCGGTCCGTCGCGTTCGTATATGCATAGCTGCCGATCACGCTGACGTGCTGCGTGAGCCTTCCGGCAACGTCCAGTTCGACACCGCGCGACCTCGCGCTGCCCACTGTCTCGGTCGTATCGCCGACGGTTACCGCGACGTTCTGCTTGTCGATCTGATAGACCGCGAGCGTGCCGGTGATACCGTGCGAGTCGAACTTCAGCCCGGTTTCGAACACGCGTCCATGCTCCGGCGCGAGCGGCTCGTTCACTTGTGTGGCGACGTTCGGCACGAACGACTTGCTGAAGTTCGCATACGCGGAAAGCGCCGGCGTCAGCCGGTACACGAGGCCGAATTGCGGCAGCCAAACCTGTCCATGCGAGTGATCGGCGATCACGAACGGACGGCCCACGCCCGACAGTTGCTGCCAGTTCTCCCAGCGCACGCCGCCTACCGCGATCAGCCTGTCGGTCAGATGAACGGTGTCCTGTGTGACGACCGAGTAGGTGTGCACTTTCGACAAGCTATCGCTTTGCGCCGCGCTCGGCGTGCCGCCCGCAGCGAGCATTCCATAGACAGGCTCGTACAGATCGAAGCCGGACACTGCCTTGCCGCGAATCGTGTCGCCGCGAAAGCTGCGCTGCCGTTCGTATTCGCCGCCCACATAGACCTCGTGACGCATGCCTGCGAGATTCAGATTGCCGATCGCGCCCACGGTGGCGATCTCGTCGGAGTCGTTGCGCTGCAGATTCGCATCCGACGTGCGGCTCATGATGCCGGTCCTGCTGTTGAACGCCGTCGCGCGCGTGATGTACTGGTCGTAGCGGTCGCGGCTCCATCCGTAAGTCGCGCGCACGCGCCACTCGTCCGAGAAGCGATGTTCGATCTTCGCCCGCAACGTTTCCTGCTCGCCCGAGCTTTGCGCCCAGGGTTCCTCGTAGCGCGTGTAGCGCAGTGCATCGTCGAGATGGCCGTTGACGAGCACGGTGCCCCGGTCGAAGGGTGTCGTGTAATCGACGTACTGGTAGCTCACGTCGATCGATGTATTGGCGTCATGCCATGAGAGCGACGGTGCGATCAACGAATCGCGCTGACGTCCGAAGCTGCGCCAGTAGCGCGCCGTGTTGTATTCCCCGGTCAGGCGAAAGGCGAGCGTGCCGCCCGCGACCCGTCCCGGCTGGCCAATGGGGCCGGTCAGGTCGAAGCCCGTACCGCTGCCGCGATGGCTCGTGTAATTCGCCGAGACGGAGCCGTGGAAGGTGTCCTCCGGTTTGCGGGTGATCAGGTTGATGACGCCGCCCGGCTCCTGAATGCCGTAGAGCAGCGAGGCGGGGCCTTTGAGAACTTCGACACGGTCGATCGTCGCCAGATAGTTGTGCAAGCTCGGCGAGCGGATGCCGTCGACGAGGATCGAGCCGTCGTCGTTCGAGCCGAAGCCGCGTTTGATGAACGCGTCGCGCGTGCCGCCAAGCGTGTTGGTCTGCGTGATCCCGCTTACGTTACTCAGTACGTCGTCGAGTGTGCGCGCCTGCTGGTCCTGCATCACGCTCGAACTCACTACCGCGACGGCCTGCGGAATGTCGCTGATCTTCGTCGCGATGCCGCTCGCCGTTTCGCTCGTGCGCGGACGATAGCCGACGGTCGGGTCGGCGAGCGCTGTGCCTTGCACGGCGACCGCCGGCAATTCCGTCGAAGCGGCGGGCTGGGCGCTCGCGGCGTCGGAGGAAGCGGCGGCCATCGAGGCTGGCGCGGTCACCATGTACATCATCATCGAAAGCGGCAAGCCGATGCCGAACCGGCGATAGCGGCCGGGTAGTGCAGAAGTTTTTACGAAGCGCATGGATGGTTCGGACGACGCGGCTCGCCCGCACCAAAGCGGTCGGGAGTGTCCGGCGGCGTCAGTTTTTATTAATGATGCGAGAGAATAATGTAAATGAGAATTGTTATCAAATGAAAACATTGAAAATCTTAGGTAGGCTGAGAGCGGTGAGGCGGCCGCATTGGCTCGGCCTGCTTGCGCTACGCCGGTGACCGCCGCGTCAGCAGAACCCGCATGCTTGCTCTAAACTAGCTGCCGCCCGCGCCAGCCCAATCAAACAAGACGACCTCGATGCCTCCCGTTCCCGCCGATTCCAACGATCGCAACGACTCCACCGATACCTCGAGTGTCAGCCTGCCGAAGCAACCGGCGTTTCAACGCTTCTGGTGCACGCGGATTCTTTCGTCGCTGTCGTTCCAGATGCTCGCGGTCGCGATGGGGTGGCACATCTATGCGCTGACGCACAGCGCGTTCGCGCTCGGCCTCGTCGGTCTCGCGCAATTCCTGCCAATGTTCCTGCTCACGCTCGTGGTCGGCCATTTTGCGGACCGCTACGATCGTCGGCGGATCGCGGCGATTTGTCAGAGTCTCGAAAGCGTCGCCGCATTGCTGTTCGCGTGCGGCACCTTTGGCGGGTGGATCAGCGCGCCGGTCATCTATGCGCTGGCCGCATGCGTGGGCGCGGCGCGCGCGTTCGAGTCGCCGGCGGTCGCTTCGCTGCTGCCGGGCGTCGTACCGCGCCCGCAGTTGCCGAAAGCGACGGCATGGGCCACCTCGGCGAACCAGACCGCGCAGATCGCCGGTCCCGCGCTCGGCGGTCTGCTTTACGGCATCGGGCCGGGCGCCGCTTATCTCGCGTGCATGCTGTCATTCGCTGCCGCCGCGACGGCCGTGTGGGGCATTCCGCTACGCGCGAAGCCGGCAAGCCGCGCGCCTGTCACGCTCGAATCGGTGTTCTCCGGCATCGCGTTCATTCGCAAGGAGCCGGTCATATTGGGCGCGCTGTCGCTCGATCTGTTCGCGGTGCTGTTCGGCGGTGCCACGGCGTTGCTTCCGGTGTTCGCGCGGGACTTCCTGCATACGGGGCCGCTCGGGCTTGGCCTGTTGCGCTCGGGCACGGCCATCGGCGCGCTCGCCGGGACCATCTGGCTTGCACATTTCCCGCTGCGTAATCGGCCCGGCGCGGCCATGTTCGGCGGCGTGGTCGTGTTCGGCATCGCGACACTCGTGTTCGGCCTGTCGCATCAGTTCATTGTTTCGCTGCTTGCGTTAATGGCGCTCGGCGCGTCGGACACCATCAGCGTGGTCGTGCGGCTGTCGCTCGTGCAGCTTCGCACGCCGGATGAAATGCTCGGACGCGTGAGCGCCGTCAACTCGCTTTTCATTGGGACGTCGAATCAATTGGGCGAATTCGAGTCCGGCGTGACGGCCGGCTGGTGGGGCGCACGAACGGCCGTACTGGTAGGCGGCATCGCAACCATCACGGTCGCCTTGCTGTGGATGAAGTTCTTCCCCGAACTCAGGAACACGCGTTCGCTCGAACGCGAAGAAGAACTGGTGCCGAGCAACTGAGCGGCGCGCTATTCTCAATTGATGGAAACCCGGTTCTCGATCCGGCCGGGTTCTCCAGAAAAGCTTTAACGGTTAAGGTTGACGTGTTACTTGCGGAACGACCCGCGAAGGAGCCGCTTCATGACACGCCTCGACTCGCAACCGAACAGTTATCCGAGCGACATTGCTTTCACGCCCACCGTCAAGGCATTGCAAAGCCGCAACGGATCGCGCGACGCGTATGCCCGGATGGAAGAAGAGCACGGCTGGCAAACCCGGCTGACGCCTGACGTCGCGCGTTTCATCGAGCAGCAGACCAGCGTGTTCTTCGCGACTGCAAGCGCAGAAGGGCAACCTTATATCCAGCATCGCGGCGGCCCTGCGGGTTTCCTGCACGTGCTCGACGACCACACCATTGCGTTCGCCGACTTCGCCGGCAATCGTCAGTACATTACTTCCGGCAATCTGGCCGACAACCCGAAAGTGCATCTCTTTCTCGTCGACTATGCGCATCGCCGGCGCATCAAGATATGGGGCGAAGCGCGTGTGATCGACGACGACCCCGCGCTGCTCGCGAAGCTCATGCCGCAAGGTTACAAGGCACGCGGAGAACGCGTGATCGTGATGAGCGTGCATGCGTGGGACGTCAATTGCCCTCAGCACATTCCACAGCGTTTCGAGGCTGCGGACGTCGCCGCCGCGTTGCAGGAGCGTGACGAGCGCATCAAGGATCTCGAAGCGCAAGTAGCGGAACTCAAGCGCCTTTCAGCTGCTTCTGGCGCTTGATAGACGATGCCCGACGGTGATCTGAGCCTGAGCCGCACCCGCTATCATGGTGCGATCGCGACTCGGCTCCTTTCATCATGCGCATTGCTCCCTTACCACCGCTCCAATGTCTGGTCGCGTTCGAATCGGCCGTGCGGCACGCAAGCTTCACCAAGGCCGCCGCGGAGTTGCATCTGACGCAAAGCGCGGTCAGCCGGCAAATCCAGCAACTCGAGGAATTTCTTGGCCGGTCGCTGTTCGTCCGTGAGCATCGCGCATTGCGTCTGACCATCGCCGGCGAGGGTTACGCAAAGCGCGTGCAATGGTTGCTTGCCAACTGTTCCGAAGCGACGCTCGACGTGATGAAACGTTACGGCGACCAGGAACTGACCATCGCGTGTTCGTCGGGCGTCGCCGTGTTGTGGCTGACGCCGCGGCTCGGTGCGTTTCGTGCCGCTTACCCGAACGTGAAAATCAGAATGATCGTGCGCGACGGACTCGCTTCGATGTCGCCCGCCGAATTCGATGTGGGTCTCTACTACATCCGCCAGCATGCCGAGCCGCATTACACCGCCCGCCGCATTTTCGACGAGGAGGTGTACCCGGTCTGTTCGCCCGCCTATCTCGCAGGCCGCGTGCTCGAGCCCGCCGATCTTGCTCAGGAAACGCTGCTGATTCAGGAAGACGGTCAGCGGCAATGGATGTCGTGGCCGGAATGGTTTCGCATCAACGGCGTGCAAATGCCTGTTGCGCCGCAAGCAGTCATGGTGAATCACTATCCGCAACTCGTGCAAATGGCGATTCTCGGTCAGGGCGTCGTGCTCGGCTGGCGGCACATGATCGACCGATGTCTCGAAGAAGGGCTGCTGGTGCGCGCCACCCACGCGTCCGCAAGTCACGGCGGCGGCTACTATGTGGTGTCGCCGAACGACCGCTCACAGAACCAGGCCGCGCGCGTGTTCACGCGGTGGCTCTTCGAGCAGGCCGAAGCGCAGACGGGCAGGGCGGCGGCCT
>Ga0209796_10000887_pt1 | contig 14689 bp, 12 predicted proteins | sample AgamicOrSfrz_FD_187167 | JGI IMG/M metagenome (GOLD analysis project Ga0209796, IMG submission 187167) | Agave microbial communities from Guanajuato, Mexico - Or.Sf.rz (SPAdes) (version 2) | ecosystem: Host-associated > Plants > Phyllosphere > Phylloplane/Leaf | place: Guanajuato, Mexico...
CTGTTCGGCCACTTCGAGCGGAGTGTCGATGAAAACCTCAATGAACTCGCCCCTTTCCATCAGATCGCGCGCCATGGCCCGTTCGGAACGGAACGGCGAAATAAAGGCGGTAATCACGATAACCCCCGCATCGGCCATCAACCTCGCCACTTCAGCAACGCGCCGGATATTCTCCACTCGATCCTCGGCGGTGAATCCGAGATCTTTGTTCAATCCATGACGCACGTTGTCGCCATCGAGCAAATAGGTGCGCTTACCCATTGCATGCAGGCGTTTCTCCAGCAGGTTAGCAATGGTGGACTTGCCAGCTCCGGAAAGACCGGTAAGCCAGACTATCCCGCTCTGATGCCCGTTCATTACGCGCCGCGCTCGCTTATCGACTTCGAGCGTTTGCCAATGAATATTGCTCGCGCGGCGCAACGCGAAGCGCAACGCGAAGCGCAGCATGCCCGCCCCAACCGTGCTGTTGGTCATGCGGTCGATCACGATGAAACCGCCTGTTTCGCGATTTTGCTCATAGGGATCGAAAGCGATCGCGCGATCGAGTTCGAGTTCCGCGACGCCGATCTCGTTCAGAGCGAGGGTCTCACCGGCCACATGCTCGAGCGTATCGACATTCAACTTGTATTTTAGCGGCAAGACGGTTGCCGAAACGGTCCGCGTGCCGAGCTTGATCAGGTAGCTGCGTCCTCGCAACATGGGCTGGTCGCTCATCCACACGAGCGTAGCTTCGAACTGGTCGGCGACTTGCGCGGACGAATCGGCCGTCGAAATCAGGTCGCCGCGAGAAACGTCCACCTCATCGGCAAGCAGGAGTGTGACTGACTGCTCCGCGTACGCCACGTCGAGATCACCATCCGCCGTCACGATTCGCGCCAGGGTGCTCTCGCTTCCCGATGGCTGAATCTGTATGCTTTCTCCGACACGAACTACGCCTGAAGCGATTGTTCCCGCGAAACCGCGAAAATCCAGGTTGGGACGATTGACCCACTGCACCGGAAAGCGGAACGGCTGCGCCTGCAAACGTGACTCGTCGATCTCGACAGTCTCAAGATGACGCATCAACGAAGGACCGTCGTACCACGGAGTCTTTTCGCTTCTCCCTATGATGTTGTCGCCGTTGACACCCGAAATCGGAATTGCGGTCACACCGGAAATGCCGATCTTTCTCGCAAATTCACAGTACTCGCGCGAGATTTCATCGAACCTCTCACGCGAGTAATCGACGAGGTCCATCTTGTTGACTGCGAGCACCACGTTGCGGATACCTATCAGCGACACGAGATAGCTGTGTCGACGCGTCTGCTGCAATAGGCCTTTGCGGGCGTCGACCAGGATGATGGCCAGATCGGCAGTTGACGCTCCCGTGATCATGTTGCGGGTGTATTGCTCATGCCCGGGCGTATCGGCAACGATGAACTTGCGGCGGTCGGTCGAAAAGAACCGGTAAGCGACATCGATGGTGATGCCCTGCTCGCGCTCAGCGGCGAGACCGTCCAGCAGCAACGCGTAATCGATCTCGCCGCCGCGCGTACCTACTTTCCTGGAGTCGGCTTCGAGCGCGGCGAGCTGGTCGTCGAACAGCATTTTCGATTCATATAGCAGGCGGCCGATCAGCGTGCTCTTGCCGTCATCAACACTCCCGCATGTGATGAAGCGAAGAAGGCTCTTCGCTTCATGCCGCTTCAGATACTGCTCAATGTCAGTTCCAATGAGGTCAGAAACGTGTGCCATCAGAAGTAGCCCTCCTGCTTCTTTCTTTCCATCGACGCTGCACCGTCGTGATCGATCACCCGCCCCTGCCGCTCGGAGGTCGTCGTGAGGAGCATCTCCTGAATGATTTGCGGCAACGTCGTGGCGCGCGACTCCACTGCACCGGTCAGCGGATAGCATCCGAGCGTACGGAAGCGCACCATCTTCTCTTGGGGCCGCTCACCGGGTCGCAGCGGCATACGGTCGTCGTCGACCATTACGAGCACGCCATCCCGGCGCACTACCGGGCGTTTCGCCGCGAAATACAGCGGAACGATCGGGATGTTTTCGAGGTATATGTACTGCCATATATCAAGCTCTGTCCAATTCGAAATTGGAAACACGCGAATCGACTCGCCCTTGTTCTTGCGCGCGCTATACAAGCGCCATAACTCGGGGCGCTGGTTTTTCGGGTCCCATTGGTGCGTGGCAGTTCGAAACGAAAAAATGCGCTCTTTTGCGCGGGACTTTTCTTCGTCTCTGCGTGCTCCACCGAAGGCGGCATCAAAGCCATGAAGGTCAAGTGCCTGCTTGAGTCCTTGGGTTTTCCACATGTCGGTGTGGACCTGTGAGCCATGATCGAATGGGTTGATTCCGAGCGCCTTCGCTTCCGGGTTCTGATGCACTATCAATTGCATTCCAGACTCGCGGGCCATCCGGTCTCGCATCGCGTACATTTCCCGAAACTTCCACGTCGTATCCACGTGCAGCAACGGAAACGGTGGCGGCGCAGGATAAAAAGCCTTCTTCGCGAGATGAAGCATACAGGCGCTGTCCTTACCGATCGAATACAGCATCACGGGGCGCGCTGCCTCGGCAACGACTTCTCGCATGATATGAATGCTTTCGGCTTCGAGCCGTCGTAGATGAGTCAATGTAGGCATGGCAAGTCCTTCAGAAGCAATTTACTGCGAGGCCGCGATGGCAGCCAGGATTGTTTCGGCGACTTCGCGGCGGCAAATGAGCAGGTCTGGCATCGCGACATCTGGGCCGTTGTAGATGCAAGGGCTTCCGTCGATGCGGCTGGCGTGAAGACCCGCGGCGAGCGCAACGCCTACCGGTGCGCACGAATCCCATTCGTACTGGCCACCGGAATGAAGATACGCGTGCGCTTCCCCCCGCAAGACCGCCATTGCCTTCGCACCTGCTGACCCCATCGGCACGAGTTCGGCGTCCAAGCGCTGCGCGACGCTCTGCGCCAGTTCAGGCGCACGTGTGCGGCTCACAAGAAGCTTCAGGCGCCCTGGTGGTGCTTCGGGCAATGCCGGCGGCGTACCTGTCGTATATGTCACGCCCATAGCAGGGAGCGCGACCGCACATGCGCCAGGCTTACCGCCGACGGTCAACGCAACGTGGACTGCCCAGTCGTCGCGTCCTTCGTGGTGTTCACCGTACTCGCGGGTGCCGTCGAGCGGGTCGATGATCCACACACGATCGCAACAAAGACGCTTCGGATCCGGGGCGGACTCCTCGGAGAGAATACCGTCATCAGGTCGCGCGTAGGCCAGCATGCGCGCGATCATCTCGTTTGCCATGGCGTCGCCGATCGCACCCAGCTTCTTTCCAGCGAGCACACCCGACGCGCGTATCGCGTTCAATGCACCGCCTGCCGCCGTCGCTATATTCGCAGCGAGCCGATGATCGTCCAGTAGCGCAGATACCCCGGCGAATGTATTCATCCTGCGCCCCCATTGCGCGGCAACTGTTGCATTCCTGCAAGACCTGCCGATGTGTACCAGATGTGCTCGATATAGTGACCCAGCGTCGCGCGATGGTCCGTGTAGAAGTAGCGGGCCGCGCCCGGCGATTGACCATCGACGACAATCGACACACCGCTCGCGGCCATTTCCTCGCGCTGCGTTTCGAATGCGGCTTCGCTTTCGATCAACTGCGCAATGTGATGGTGACGAATCGCGAAACCGGTTTGCGGCAACGCGTCGCGGTAGATGCGATCATCGCCAGAGAGCGGCTGGATCAGTTCCAGTTGCGTCGTTCCGACGAAAGCGAGCGCGATGTTGAGTTTGCAGCGGCGCCCGCCCATCGACTCGATCTCGATGCCGGGCAACCTCGCCCATGCCGGTACGTTGTGCTCTGTGGCGAAGCGAGCAATCGCCTCGTCCACGTCAGTCGTGACGTAGCCAATCTGCAAGAAGCGGGAAAAGGGTGAAAGCGAAGGGGTTTTCATCAGTCGAGTCCATAGGTCGTCATGTAGCGTGAGAAGCGCTCCTTGATCGCGCCCCGCGCAAGACCAAATTCGTCCGGCGTGTAGCCGTGTGCGCCGTGAGCGCGTTGGGGATTCTGATTGATGCGCTGGCGCATCGCCTCCACAGTTTCCGTACTCAAGCGGAATCCGAAGTGACCATAGATCTTCCTCACCGTGCCCATCGGATCGTCCTGCAAATCCGCTTGCCGAATGTCGACGAACTGCTTTGCGGGCAAGTGCGCACGCGCTTCGATTGCCGCATCGGTTGCGCGCGCCCAGTTCTCCACTTCGCGCTGCCCAATCTCATGCTTGTCGACCCGCTCGCCCTCAGTAACGCGGCGCGCCATCGTCAACACACTCGCGAGCGAAGGTAGCGCCTGCACCGGATCGCGATGCGTCTGCACGACACAGGCATCGGGGAACACCTCGAAGAGCGCCGGCAACTGCATGATGTGCCCGGGATTTTTCAAAAGCCACGTCTTGTCGCAGTCGTACGCGCCAATGAGGCCAATGGCCTTCGCGAAGTAGCGATACGCGGGCAGTTCGCTCTGTTCGCGCCACCAGGCATCGTATTGCGGTGCCCGGAACGACGATCCCCAGAGATTGCTGCAGAAGCCTTGTTTCAGGATCTCGAGGCATTCGTCCACCTCGTCTGCGACGATATTGTGCGCCGCACGCATTTCGGGTGCGGCCTTGAAAAACGCTTCGAGTCCCGCTGCGGTCTCCTGGAATTGCGCGTGGTCCCGCCACGTTTCTCGCGGCGGCCGGGGCTGCGGAAAGACTGTCAACCATTTCTCCAGGCCCTGGAATTGAGGGTCCACCGAAAGCAGTTTGTGCAGCGCCGTCGTGCCCGTTCGTGGCATCCCCGTAATGACGAGTGGGCGGCGCGGCGCTTGCTTCAGCGTATCGGTATGCTTGCGCACACCTTCCACGAGCATGAGCCGCGAGATCAGTGCGCCCACCAGCGCATTCCACGCGAACTCGCGTCCTCCGGGTGCGAAACGCGGACCGTCTTCGTCGAGAGCGATCAATAGTTGCGTCAGACCCGGCAGATATTCCGCACCTGGTCCAAAATCGTTCAAGCCTGCAGCGCCGCTCGCGGCCGCAAGCAGTGAATCCTCTGCGCCAGTGAATCGTTCAGGCAATGACATGTGGTGTCTCCTGGAAGTTGTTTTTCTGGTTACCAGCGCCGTCTCAACTGCGCTCCGATGTGTCGCTCCCGCAGACGTTCCTTCCGTTCGTTTTCGTCGACGAAAGGGGTATCCGCGGGAAGGTGGTCGCGCACGTCGGCTAACCGCACACGTTTGAGCGTCGGCACAGGCTCCGAACTGCACGCATACCATCTGCCTATCGCCGTCCCGCGATTGACGCCGCAGGTATCGAGCCAGTTCGGCACGCCCGGGTCGCGATGAGAAATCACCGCGCGAAAGCGTCCGTCTTCGTCGATTCTCGACTGATGTCCGTTCAGGCTGCTTTGATGATCGATAAAGTCCAGCGTGTTGAAAAGAGAGTCGTTCAACTGGACGTTCCAATAGCGACAGGTCTGCGGCAAAGGCGTTTCCAGAACCAGTGCTTCGTCCGGCCCAAAGTCAAAAATTGCCTGCCAATAGGCCTGTTTCGCAAGGCCACCGCCAAAAGCAAAGAACTCGAACTCATTTGCCTTGATGCGTGCGCGCAGTTGCTGCATATGGGTGAGCCATCGGCGCGAAAGGCGTCCGGCGTAGTCCATCAGCTCGCCGGTACGGCGCGCGATCTCCTCATGCCGCAACAACGGCTTTGTCCGCGGTGCATCGAGGCACTCGATCGCAATTCGCGCGTCGCGCTCGACACCCCAAGCATAGGAGCGCTGACGCAGCATTGCAAAGTCGGCATCTCCATGAAGCGGCAACCAGTTGCCTTCATAACCCGCCGGACGCTGCGCGCTCAGTATGACCTCGAAACGGCCATCGCTGCCGATCTGCAAATCGTCGAGGTCGAATTGGCCGAGCGGCGGATGGATCTCGTCGGTGGTCCCCATAATCCCGCGGCCAATATCGAGGGTCAGCAGATGCACGCTTCCGCGCTCCCCAACAAGCCGATACCTCAGGTCACCACGCAACGGAGCGATGAAGTACGTATCGTCGGGATTCGGCTGCAACATGAACATCGAGTTGAGGAAGGGCGACCAGTCCGGATGAAGCGCATCGGCCTGAAAGTAGATGAAGTACGCAAGCGAAAGATTCATCTGGAACTGCCGATACAAGTCCGCCCGCGTTTGAGGGTCATCAGGCGTTTCAGTCAATGCGAGCAGGCTATCGGCCTCAGCGAGCTTGTCGAGGTAGTTGCCCCAGGATTTCAGCTGAGCCATGGATTCACCATAACCTTGCATTGCGTCGAGCGATCGCGCAGTGCTTCAAACGCCTCAGGCAGCGCCTCGAGTGAAATACGATCGGTAATCATCATTCGTGGTTCGACGTGACCCGCGTCGAATACATTCGCGACGTGCTTGAACTCCCGCATGCTGTATGTCACCGCGAACTGGATTCGTACTTCCTTCCATACCGCCACCGCGGGAAGGAATTGATCGGGGACCGTGCAAAAGCCAAGCACAATGACGTCGCCCTGCGGCTTGACGCAGTGAATCGCCTGCGCAATGAGATCCTTCTGTCCCGCGCATTCGAACACGACGTCTGGTGAGCCTTCCAGCGCATCGGCGGCAAGCGCCGCCAGATCTTCCCCTGTGCCAGGAACGACGAACGCGTCGGCACCCATATGCCGCGCGAGCGCCTCGCGCCGCCGCGACGAAGCGGTCGCGACGATGTGCCCCGCCCCCATCCGCCGCGCCCAAAAAATCGCGGCAAGGCCTACCGGACCGGCGCCAATTACCAGTACTTTGGCACCCGGACTCAATCTCGAAAGCGCAACGCCATGCAAGCCGACTGCCATCGGTTCAATGAGCGCGCCGTCCTCCATGCTCAATGTCTTTGGCAACTTCGTCGCGACGCGTTCGGCGACGACCGCATACTGTGCAAAGCCCGCCGCAGCGCCCTTGAACTCCGCACAGAAGTTTGGCTTCCCCAAAAGACAGGTCGCGCAATGGCCGCATCCCGTGAATGGAAGCGCCGTAACGGGATCTCCGAGCTTGAGCGTCTCCACCCCTCTCCCAATCGCAACCACCTCGCCGGCGAATTCGTGACCGAGTGTCGAGTTTTCCGGAAGGGTGAAATGCGGCGCATGTCCGTCGGTCATGTGAAGATCCGATCCGCAAATCCCGCAGCGGTGGATTTTCAGCACCACTTCTCCGTATCCCGGATTGGGATCGGAAAGACTCCTAACTTCCAACGGCGAACCGACTCTATTGAAATACGCGGCCCTCATCGATCGAATCTCCGTTTGGTGTAAATGTCCTGCTCGTAGCGAGCAACCTGGATTTACTTTACTGGGAAAGTAATCGGATTCAACCAGGTGTTTTTACGGAGAGCGCTCGGGACGTCCATTTTTTTGCGTGCACTAGTGCTAAGCAACTGCTCTGCGAAAAGACGTGCCCATAGGCCGTCAATCGCGTCGACGCGAATCGGATTAAAGAAAGAGTGGAGAGATAGCCGACATAGAGACGCGGCGTGGGATCGGATTTTTCCGCAGCCTGCGTAGGGAGCCGCTACGCAGGCGTATTACAACATAGCTAGGCGCTTTCGCCGCTTCGACGCTCAGCCTCAGCGTCAGCAAAAAGCTGGAGTTCGCGCAGAAGAACCGAGAGCGCAGCCCGCCGTTCGGGCGCCATGTGACTGGATGCCACCCAGTCGGTTCCAAATGTCCCTTCGCGAAGAATGTTCTCCAGAATCTTGCGCGCCCGCGGCTTCATTCGCACGAGAATCCCGCGTCCATCTGCCGGATCCGGCGTTCGTTCAACGAGACCCATCTGCTCCAACCGGCCGACGCACTTGGTAATGCCGCCAAGCGTCATCGCCAATGGCTTCTGAAGTTGCGTTGGAGACTGCATATAAGGCGGCCCGGAAACGAGCAGCGCGTCCAGCAACAACAGTTCCGCCGCCTGGACACCCTGGCTCGCGGCCGCCTCCTTGAGCGCCTGGTCGATGTGCGTCGATAGTCGAAGCAGTCGCTGCCCGATGAGATAGACATTCGCGTCTTCGGCAGGCCACTCGCGCGCCCAAGCTGCGGCCTGCGCGTCCAGTACGTCGGTTGCGTCAAGGCTCGCAGGTGTCTGCAAGACCACGCATTCCGCAATAAATTGCGCTTCTGCGGATGCTCGTTTTGAATAGAGTTGTTCCCCGCTTTCGTCGTGAACCACATCCACCCAGCCCGCCTCATCAAGTGCCGCCAGATGATTGAGCGCACTTGCCCGCGATATGTTGAGTTTGCGCGCCAGCGCAGGCGCGCTTTGCGCCTCTGCGCCCAGTAGCGCTAACAGTTGCCGTCGTGAAGCGTCCGCGAGAGCGGCAAAGAGAGAATCGGCGGTCTTGCGAGCACCCATACCATCGTCGATCAGTTGGGACCCGCATGTCAGATGGCTGAAGCGCGTAGCAAGCCATGGCGAATGGACATGGGCAGTGACTCTGCAACTCACGTCAGCGCCACACAGGTGCCGTTTCCTGTAGCGGGGTCATTTCGGCAACGCTAAGTTACCAGAAAAACCCGCGCAGAAAAGAACACAACGAAGCAATGTGACGTGCCTGCATGGCTCACCGCATGCGCGCCAACTATTGCTCAACCAGATCGTAGGCAGCAAGTGCAGCGATTTCCGTCACGCCGCCGTCAACGGGCAAGCACGTACCGGTGATAAACCGCGATTCATCGCTCGCAAGAAATAGCGCAGCAGCCGCAACGTCCCAGGCGTCTCCTTCCAACGGGAGCGGCGCGATCTTGCGACGGCGCTCGCGCGCCTTTTCGTTGAGCATGCTCTGCACCATCGGAGTAAAGATATGCCCCGGCGCAATGGCGTTCGCACGCACATGATCGCGTCCGTACATCACCGCAAGCTCCCGCGTGAACGCAACCATTCCTGCCTTCGACGAACCGTACGCGGCCGACCCATGACTGCGAATACCTGCCACCGAACTGATATTGACGATTGCGCCACCGCCGCGCGCGACGATCTTCGGCACCGCGCTCCGGCTCATCAAAAACGCGCTCTTCAGATTGACGTCGATCACGCGATCCCACGACGCCTCGTCCATATCCTGCAACCGTCCCGGCGCACCCGAGATCCCGACGTTATTCACGAGTATGTCGAGGCCGCCGTATCGTTCAATGGTCTCTTCGACAATGCGCGCGCACACGCCGCCGTCCGTGATGTCGCCTGTGGACACAAAAGCCCGGCCGCCGGAATCGGAAATCAATGCCAGCGTTTCTGCAGCCCTTTCGTGTTGCTGATCGACCAGGCAGACAGACGCGCCCTCGGCCGCAAATAGACACGCAATGGCTTTGCCGGTGCCGTAACCGTTGCCAAGCGACCCTGCGCCGGTGACGATCGCAATCTTGCCGCTCAAACGCTGATGAAAGACTTTTGGAGAAGGCATGCTGTATTCGGATAATGTATGTCGCTCGCCACGCAGCGCGTTCGCGCAGGCTCGTTGGCCCCAATCCAAGGCTGGGGCGATGGCTTCGGTCAAGCTTAGTCCCAGAAAACCAATAATGCAACACATAGTTGCATTATTGGTTTGGCAAGTAACCCGAACCTGCCCTGCTGTGATCCAGCAACGCCGCGCCAAAGCGCGCCGCATAGGCCGTATTCACCGCCTCAGTCTGAAAGCGCGTCTCGTTGATGGCGAAGATGAAGTAGCCGTAAGCGAGATCGCGTCGATAGTCTTCCCACGCCTCGTCAAAGGAAGGCGCGTCGACACCGCGAGCCGCTAGTTGCGACAGATAGTGTTCAAGTAGCGAGCGCTCCCACGAGCGACGATCTTCGATGTCGAGCGCGCAGCCTATGTGGTAAGCGACTTCGAGACTCCATGGCGCTCGGCTCACCTGTGCATCGAAGAAGCCCGGCGTGCCGTCTGCTTCGACATACAGGTTTCCCAGGTGCGTATCGCCGTGAATGAGGCACACGGGCTTGCCTTTGTGTTCGCGCGCAATATGCGCTAGCGCCGCAACCATCCATTCACGATCGTGCAGATACCGACTCACCGCTGCGCCTCTCGGCAGCGACACATAGTGAGCCCAGACCTCTGGTTCAAGATAGCGCTTCTGATATTCCAGCGACCAGTCCGAAAAGCGCTCACCCACCCAATCAAAACGGCCGCCCGCTGCGAATTCCGCGCTATTCCATGTCTGCGCGTGGTAGCGGGCCATCGCACTCAGGCGCCGCGCCACCTCGTCGTAAGACTGCGACTGCTGAGCGCGGCAGAAGCGAACCTCGCGCTGCTCCAGGTCCTCCATCACGACGACAGCTTGCCAGCGATCCGGATCCGCGCCTGCATAGAAGCATTTCGGCGTGTTCACATTTATGAATGGCAATACGTCACGATAGAACCGCATTTCGTTGCGGTACATATCCTTCATTGACGCGCTGTGATCCTGAAATCCGCCTTTTACGATCATGCGCGATGGCAGAGCCAGTTTCCGACCCACATCGTTGTATTCAAGCGCCACGCGCACTTTGGTCGACGTTCCCGGCAACACCGCTACGTGACTGCACGAGATCACTTCCACCCCTGTGGAATGGAACGCAAGTGCGGACGTGAGCCATTCTGCGGTCACTTCTTCGACCGTTACTGGCAACGGCATGTCAGTCATCACAGCAAGTGCAGACAAGATTTTCTCCCGAGCGATAGCGATGCGAAAGACGCGTGCGCATCCTCCCGCAGAGAGGCATCCAACCGCAACATGGGGAAAACCACACCTCGTCGTCCGTTGCATATTCTGAATGGCGTGCATATAGTTGCCTTCAAATGCAGATACTTTTTTGGCAGGCACCTGATGAATCTCGACTCACCCACACTGGCGCATCGGCTCGACGACGCCGAACCTGCTCGAATGCTGACTCCGGAGGAGTACCGAACGGAAGAGAGCGTCGCCTTCAAGATGAATCTCGTTCACATGCTGTTAGGCAGTGAAATCGACAGCAAACTTTCTGTGAGCGGACTTTCGGCGATTCAGTGGGGAATCCTGAAAGCGCTCTACGACGAACGCGCACGCACGCCCACCGCGCTCTGCCGCACCCTTCTCGCGGACAGCGGCGCGATGACCCGCAAGCTCGATGCTCTCGAAAAGCGCGGCTTGATCAAGCGAATCCGAAGCGTTTCCGACAGACGCAGCGTGGAGCTCGCATTGACCGCGGAGGGTCGCCAAATGCTGGTAGAAACTTTGCCGCACATCGTAGAAGCAAGTAATCGTCAAATTCTCGGCTTCACGACGGACGAAGTTGCAACGATTAAAAGCCTTCTCGATCGGATGCTCGTCAATTTGAGCAGAGCCGCTTCGGAGATGCGCAATTGAGCGACGACGCCGCCATCAATCGGGACGCATTTCAATCAATTGAAAAGGAGCAGTTCATGGAGCAGACCGAAACAACAGCAACGCAAAGCGAGACGTCGACGCAGACATCGGCTTCCGCGCCGCTACCCGTTCCGCACGTGTACCGCGGCCGCATGGTCACTGGAGACGCGGTCAAGCATGTATCGCGCGATCTGGGCCAAGGCTTCTGCACGCCCAAGCTAGAACTGGACGATCTTGTCTGGCCGCGCGCCGAGTCTGGCCCGGCGTTTGAAGTACCCGTCGAGCAGATAATTGATTTCCTCGTCGAACTCGGTCCTCGCCTGCATCTCGACGCCAACCCGCTCATGCAGGCCGCGCTCGAATCGATGATTCAGGTGAGCCCCTTGGGACGCCGGATCCTCGAGAACTGCTATCGCGACATCCCCAATCTGTTTGCACGCGACGTGATCGAGGACGAGTTGCGTGTAAGCCTCGGCGATCCCGCACTGGTCGACGGCTGGGTAGCACGCACGCTTCGAGGTCGTCCGAGCCGTCTGCGGGCGTTTCCGCCGCGGCTCGTTCATATCCTGGCGGGCAATTCGCCGATGGTTGCCGCCATGACCGTGATGCGCGCCGCACTGACGAAAGGCGTGCATCTGCTCAAGCTGCCGTCGAACGACCTTTTTACGGCCACGGCGATTCTGCGGACCATGGCCGAGATCGATTCGAATCATCCGGTCACGCAGTCGTTTTCCGCCGCTTATTGGCGCGGAGGTGACGAAAACGTCGAGTCCATACTTTATCGCCCGCAGTACTTCGACAAGATCGTCGTTTGGGGTGGCGAGAGCGCGGTGCGTCACGTGATGCGCTACGCAGGGCCGGGACTGGAACTGGTTGCCTTCGATCCGAAGGTATCGATCTCCCTGATTGGCCGCGAGGCTTTCAGCTCCGACGAGGTGCTGCGCAAGGTCGCGCGGGCTGGAGCCGCGGATGTGCTGTCCTTCAACCAGGACGCGTGCAACGCGAGCCGCTACCAGTTCATTGAAGGCGACGAAGACGACGCCGACCGCTACTGCGAGCAACTCGCTCTCGCCCTCGGTCAGGACTATCGCTACGGCGACGGTCAGGGCCCGCTGGTCCCGAGCGACATCCGCGAAGCCGTCGACGTTCTTCGTGAGATGGATCCGCTGTATCGCGTGTTTGGTGGCTACGACGGCAAAGGTTTGGTCATCCGATCCGAGGAAATGGTCGACTTCCATCCAATTTGCAAGACCGTCAACGTCGTCCCCGTGGGCAGTTTGCGCGACGGAGCGCGGCACGCGACCGTCGCAACGCAAACCGTCGGGATTTACCCGCCGCATCGTGTTACCGAGGTGCGCGATGCCCTTGCGTGCGCAGGCGTCCAACGCATCGTTGCATTGGGCGAATCGATTTCGGACGGAGTCGGTGGCTATCCCCACGACGGCATGTTCCCGATCCATCGTTTCATGAAATGGATCTCTGAAGAGTCCGGTCCCAACCAGCAGGAGACGAGATAATGAGTGCCCTTTCTGACCTCCTCCAGCTTGCCGATCACCAGGATCCTTTCCGGAACGCGCCGGAGAACCTTCGTGCCGTCCAGCTGCAAGCCGTGCAAGAGCGCTTCGCGCAGCGCCGTCAACAGATTCGTATTCTGGACAAACGGGCCAGCGAAGCCGGGGTGAAAGAACTAAACACCCTGGAAGACGCAGTTCCGTTGCTCTTCGCCGACGCCGTCTACAAGAGCTATCCCGACTCGTTCATCGAAAACGGTAAATGGCGGCATCTCACGGCATGGCTTCAAACCCTTACGACGAACAGGATCGACGGCCTCGACTACGACAAGATCACCGATCTCGACGGCTGGATCAACGAGCTGCGTCGCAACGGCCATTATGTGATGAGTTCGAGCGGCACGTCGGGCAAGCAGTCGTTCATCTACCAGAGTGGAGCGGATCGCGAGTTCGGCTGGCGTCTGCTCGACCAAGGCATCCGCTGGGCGGCAAGCGGCATGCGCGATCGGTCGCGGCGCTATCCCGTGTACCTTCTGACGCCCTCTTCGGGTTCGTACACCGGCACCGAGCGCATGGCCAAGTTTGGCGAGTCGATTGCTCTTCCTGGTGATGTTCACTACATGTCTGATGTGCCGCAAAGCGCGGCCCAGACCACACGCATGGCGCGCATGCGACGTGCGATCGCGGACGGCAGCGCTCTGCCAAGCGAAATCGAAGCGTTCCAGAAAGAGAATCGAGAGCGCACGGAACGCGTACAAGCCGACTTCCGGCTCTTCATCGACCAACTACTCGAGCGTCGACGTGAGCCCATGTTCATCATGGGCATGATGGGCATGCTTTACCAGATCGTAGCCACGGCGCGTGGACGAGGCATTCCCGACGCGGACTTTCACCCCGATACGATTATCAGTATCGGCGGCGGCAAGAAAGGGGCGAATTTGCCAGAAGACTTCCAGCAGCAGTGCGAGCGCTTCTTCAATTTCAACGCGACCAACTTCAACGATGGCTACGGCATGGGCGAAGTATCGGGATTCTGCCCGTGGTTCCATGAAGCGAAGGCGTGGACTGTGCCGCCATGGCTCGTCCCGCTTGTACTTGACTCGACAGGCGAGCAACTGCTGAATCCACCCGACGGGAAAGGCGTCGTCGAAGGCCGGCTCGCGATGATCGACCTGCTCGCCGACGGCCGCTGGGGTGGCGTCATCAGCGGGGACAAGGTCACTGTGGAGTTCGGTCACGGCATCGATGGCGTGGTTACGCCGATCATCCGTGACGTTGTGCGCTACAAAGATCTGCCGGGCGGCGACGACAAGCTGTCGTGCGCTGGAACCATTGACGCGTATGTCCGCGGAGAAATCGCGGATATGACCGAAGCTCGCGCCGCCAAATAAGCCAAATCCTGGATACAACGAATACCTAATCGACAATGACTGAACAAACGACAAATCCAGCCGTGTGGTTCATCACCGGCGTTTCGTCCGGCTTCGGCCGGTCTCTTGCTGAAGCGGTCCTCGCCCGAGGCGACAAAGTGGTCGGCACCGTCCGCAAAGAAGCGCAAATAGCGCCATTCGAAGGTCTCGCGCCCGGGCGCGCCTACGGTGTGTTGCTCGACGTTACCGACGCCGAGTCGGTGCCCTCCGCCGTCGAGCAGGCCATGAGTCGGGCAGGCGCAATCGACGTGCTCGTCAACAATGCCGGCTACGGCCTCTTCGGCGCGCTCGAAGAGGTCTCCGACAGCGAAGCACGAGAGCTGTTCGATACCAACGTGTTCGGCACGGTCAACGTGATA
>Ga0209796_10000897_pt1 | contig 14593 bp, 13 predicted proteins | sample AgamicOrSfrz_FD_187167 | JGI IMG/M metagenome (GOLD analysis project Ga0209796, IMG submission 187167) | Agave microbial communities from Guanajuato, Mexico - Or.Sf.rz (SPAdes) (version 2) | ecosystem: Host-associated > Plants > Phyllosphere > Phylloplane/Leaf | place: Guanajuato, Mexico...
TCGTAGTTGCCTTCGGTGGTATAGAACTTCAGGGCGAAACCGCGTGGATCGCGCCAGGTGTCCGGGCTGCCGCGTTCGCCTGCCACGGTAGAGAAGCGCAGCAGCACGTCGGTGCGCGTGCCGGGCTGGAACACCGCGGCTTTGGTATATTTGCTGACGTCATCGGTCACGATAAAGTAGCCGAACGCGCCGCTGCCTTTGGCGTGCGGCTGCCGCTCCGGGATGCGTTCGCGGTTGAAATTTGCCATCTGTTCAATGAGATAGTGATCGTGCAATACCAGCGGGCCGTCAGGGCCGACCGACAGCGAATGCTCGTCGCTGGCGACGGGAATGCCGGCATCCGTAGTCGTCGGTTTACGCTCATCATTGCTCATGGGTTCTCTCCATTTTTATAGGGATATAGCAACCATTAAGCGTAGTTAAGAATCGCGCGTCTGCCGTAGCAGAATGCTGATGATTGCGAAAGGCGGAGAGCGATAAAAAGAGCGAGGAGGGCGACGCTCAGGCGAGCTGCCTGAGCGCGGCGGGTGTTACTTGTCGTTGCCGAAGCCCTGTTTTTTCAGCGCGCCCAGCACGTGCGGGAAGTAGATGTTCTGATAATAGCCGCTGACGCTTTCGCTCCAGCTTTCGCCGTCGGAACGGCCGATGTTCTGCCAGTGCTGCACCATCTCCTGATTGTAGGCGGCGATCTTCTCCTCCAGCCCCGCGGTGCGATAAGCCTCTTCGTGGCGGAAGGTGTCCAGCGGCAGGCGCGGTTTCTGGTGCGACGGCTCATCGACATAGCCAATCACCACGCCGGCGACCGGGAAGGTGTATTCCGGCAGTTCCAGCAGGCTGATTAGCGCTTCGGGATCGCGGCGAATGCCGCCAATCGGCACGATGCCCAGACCTTCCGCGCGCGCGGCGGCCATTACGGAGCCCAGCGCGATGCCCACATCGGTGGCGCCGGAAACGATGCTCTCAATACTCTGCTGCGCGATCTGCTCACGGCCGATCGCTTCCATCGCCACGCGCGATTTATGCATATCCAGCACAAAGGTCAGAAACACCGGCGCTTTGGCGATCCACGGCTGGCCGCCGGCGATCTGGGAGATTTCCTTGCGCTTCGCCGCATCGCGGGTCACCACCACGGAGACCTGCTGCGAGTTGACCGAGGTCGGCGCGCGGTAGGCGGTGCTGATAATGCGATCCAGAATCGCGTCGTCAATCGGCTGCTCGGTAAAACTGCGTTCGCTTTTATGGCTGGTAAAAATATCAATTAGTGAATTCATGGATCCTCCAGATGTGGAGGCTAAGAGTAGCAGGTTCGGGCAGGGCCAGATTTAACCGCATTGGTCATTGCGGGCAATCTGATATTCTTCAGAGGATTAGCGGGCGAACCGGCAGTGAGCCAGCACACATTTCTGAATAAATGGCGAAAATTAACAACCACGTAACAATATGAATGCGCTGGCGTTTTGGGCAAGCCCACAAAAGGCCTCAGGCAGCTACACATAACCACGCCGCATCCGGCTGCGTATACCTGAAGCGGCAACTCTTAACCTACTGAGGTGATACATGAATAACACCCTGGCGCTGCGCCGGTCGATTCTCCTGCTGGGCTTGGCTTTTAGCGGTCCGCTGCTGGCGCAGACCTTTGTCTACGTTTCGGCGGCGGCGGATGGGGATATCGCGCGTTACGCCTTAAACGATCGGACCGGCGCGCTAAAGCGGCTTGGCGAAACGCCGGCGGGCGGCAAGGTGATGCCGATGGCGATAAGCCCGGATAAACAGACGCTTTACGCCGCCGTGCGCAGCCAGCCGATGCGGCTGGTCAGCTGGTCCATCAACGGCAAAAGCGGGGTGCTGACGCTGGCGTCAGAGAGCGCGGCCGTCGCAAGCTATCCCTATATCAGCCTGGACAGGCAAGGGCGCTTTTTACTGGCGGCTTCCTATGATAGCGGCCTGGTGCATGTGTATCGCCTCGGCGCGGGCGGCAAGGTAGCGACGCCCTTCGTGTCGGAGGTGCAGACCGGTCACGCTGCGCATTCGGTGATTGTCGATGCGACGAATCGCTCCGCCTACGTCGGCGTGCTGGGCACCGATCGCGTTCTGCAGCTGGCGCTGCATTCAGATGGCCAGCTAACGCCAGTCGGCGACGGTTTCGTCGCCACGGCGGAGAGAAGCGGGCCGCGACACTCGGTGCTGTCGCCGGATAACCGCTTCCTCTATAACGTCGGCGAAATGAGCGGTACCATCGTGCAGTTCGCGCGGCAGCCAGACGGCGCGCTGAAGAAGGTCGCCGACTATCCCAGCGCGGTCGCGCAAAAATATCAGCTGCAGCACGGCGTGGAGCGCACCGCCAGCTACAGCGACACCACGCCGCGTATCTGGGCGGCGGATATCAAAATAACGCCAGACGGGCGCTTTCTTTACGTGACCGAGCGTACCAGCAGCACGGTAACCGGCTACCGCATCAGCCAGCAGGATGGAAAGCTGCAACTGATCGGCAGCTGGCCGGTTGAAAAGCAGCCGCGCGGCATCGCGATTACGCCTGACGGGCGCTGGCTGATCGCCAGCGGCGAGAAGAGTGCGGTGATTGGCAGCTATGCCATTGATAAAGAGAGCGGGGAGCTGCAAAGGGTCGCCGAAGCGCCGGTCGGCAAAGGTGCTAACTGGGTGAGTATCGTCAGCTTTAAGCAGTAGCGGGCTGGCGGGCACAAAAGAAGAACCGCGTAAGCCGGCGGTTCTTTTGACCGTTTAGCCGCGCTGGATTTGCTGTAAATCCTCTTCGCTCAGGCCGGTAATTTTCATTACTAAAGCGCGATCCAGTCCGTTTTTCAGCATATTTTTGGCCATTTCCAGGCAGGCTTCATGTTTACCCAGTTGGCGTCCTTTTTCCATGCCTCGCTGTTCAAGTTGTTCTGCAATGGTCACAAATGTCTCCTTATGCTGCGGCACATAACGCGCCAGTTCGCTAAGCGTCAGTTCCATATCCGGCGTTTCGCCAACCTGAAGCATATAGTTTACCAGCGCCATTAGCTGCTGTCCGGTCATAAATTCGGTCTGCATCAGAGTCGCCAGACGCGCTATCAGGCTTGTTAAATCGCGCTGACGAATATGCTTTTGCAATAGAGTGAGCGCCGCCATGCTGCGGTGTCGCATTATCTCTTCATCAGGAATAATAGTTACATCAACCAGTGGAAAATGACCATTATAGAGTACAGCAGCTTGTTCGGTCTCGCAGAAGAGATCAAGCCAGCGCAGGGAGTAGGGATAAGGGCTGCGTTTGCCCTGATAGAAAAGAACAGGGATCACCAGCGGCAGTTTGCTATGTCCTGCATCAAGATGGCGCTGCATCGCAGCAATGGCATAGCGCATCAGGCGAAAGGCCATATGTTTGTCTGGGGAGCTCTGATGCTCGATCACCACCTGTAGATAGCCATCACCAGCGCGCGTTTTCAGCGAGTAAAGTACATCGCTGTAATATGAGCGTAAATCATCCTCGACAAAACTGCCGGACTCCAGCTTCAGCGTCGACAGGTCGCAGAGCGCCAGCAGCTCAGGCGGCAGATGCAGCGTTAAAAAGTCGCGAGCGGTTCTCGGGTGCGCCAGAAAGGTTTTAAAAACCGCATCATGCGGCGTGGAAATTCGCTTCATCCTGAAGTCTCGGCCAGCTTTTAGTCTGCCGCACCTTAGCAGTCGCCCATAGCGTGCGGAAGTGGCAAAAGCGCAGCAGCCGAGGCGGCTCGCAAAAATAGGGCCGGGTCGTCCGAAATGGCTGCCGGCACTGAAACGCGCCTTAAACATCCAGTTGAATTCTGGAGCGGATAAATAAACCGCTGGTTTGCCTCGCCAAAACGGCAGGGATATAGTTTGGCTGCGTGAACAACATAAGGATATGAAAATGAATAAATTTAAATTACGTATGCCAGCCATGCTTGCAGCTTCGCTGCTGCTGACCGCCTGCGTCGGGCAGCAGAGCAGCGTAGAGCGCCACGCCAGCCATGCCGCGGCAAAACTCAGCAGCGTTCACTTTGATCCCAACACGCGTCCGCTCAGGGCGGATAATTTCCGCTGGATGTCGACGTTTCTCAGGCAGTTTTATGATCAAGGCAAAGCAGACCGCGCGAACGGGCTGACACAGGCGCAGGCTGAACAGCGCGTAAAAACCTTTAGCGAATGCCCGACGGGGCCATTCAGACCAGAGGCGCAGTTCAGCCGCGTGGCTTCGCATGACTACAGTGCCGACCGGCCGGAGCAACAGAGTCGCATATTGCTGGAGAGCGCAACCGCAACATACTGGGATGGTTATTACGGTCGGCCGTAAAGGGCGTCGAGGCGGTTTGCACTATTTCAACGCGCCGACAGCGTTCGGCGCTTTTCATCAAAAGGAATGGCGAACAGGCAGAATGCGCTGTGGCGAATGGACGTGCTTAAGCGGTTAAAGGCGAAAAGGGAGGCGAGAAGCCGTATGAGCACAGCGTCCTGCCCATGAGTGACATCTCATTTAACATAATATACATTATGTGCACTTTGGTTATGCTATCTACAATCCCGGGTTTAGGCCTGATTTTGCCTTATCCAGAAAACGCTTCCTTTTACGCTGGCCAGCCAGCTAACACCTGATTAATGATCCCTTCAAGCTTGTCGCGGCCGAATCCCGCTTTGGCCTGGATAGCCATGCCGTGCAGTACGGCGCACACATAGGCAGCTAACGCCGCGCTGTCGGCGCTCGGCGGCAAATCGCCTTCTTCTTTCGCCCGCTCGAAACGTTCACGCAGCTTTATCTCTCCCTCTTCGCGCGCGGCGATCAGCGCCTTCTGTATCGACTGCGCATCGTCGGAACACGCCAGCGCGCCGTTGATGCCCAGGCAGCCGGTGTGCTCGGGATATCGGGTATGCAAATCCGCTGCGGCGCGCAGCACGTAGGCCGCTGCCGCTTTCGCGGATGGCTGCGCCAGCGCAGCGGGCAAGAAATCGAGATAATGAGCGTAATAACGATCCAGCGCGCGCAGAAACAGCGCCTCTTTATTGCCGAAGGCGGAATACAGCGCCGGACGCTCCACGCCGGTTGCCCTGGTTAAGTCTGAGTACGACGTGCCCTCATACCCTTTGCTCCAGAATACGCCCAATGCCGCATCCAGCGCCTGCTCTACGTCGAATTCGCGATTACGTCCCATGCTCTGACCCCATTATTTCATAACGATCGATATTAAATCTCTTGACGGCATAAGTCTAATTACATAACGTTCATTACGTAATGGTCGTTATGAAATCTTACTCTTCCCCTGACCGGGCAACTCATTTACGGAAGGAATGTTGTTATGCAGAAATCGTTAACGGGTAAAGTGGCGCTGGTGACCGGCGGATCGCGCGGTCTGGGCGCGGTAATCGCCGGGCAGTTAGCCGATCAGGGCGCGCATGTAGCGATCACCTACGTGGCGTCCAGCGCAAAAGCAGAGGCCGTGGTGGAAAAATTGCGGGCTAAAGGAGTGCGCGCCGTCGCTATTCAGAGCGATCAGGCCGATACTGCCGCCGCTCAACCGCTGATTAAAGAAGTGGTTTCTCAGCTCGGCCAGCTCGATATTCTGGTGAATAACGCGGCCATCGCGGTTCAGGGTAAAACGGTGGACGATCCGGAGCTTGATACCCAAAATCTCGATCGGCAGTGGCGCACCAACGTCATGGGACCTGTCGCCGTGACCCGCGCCGCTGCGCAGGTGCTGTCGCCAGAAGGCCGAATTATCTTTATCGGCTCGCTGCTGGGCGGCCATGTTCCCTTTGCCGGCGTCGCCGACTATGCCGGCACTAAAGCGGCTATCGTAGGCTATGCAAAAGGCGTGGCGCGGGATCTTGGCGCAAAAAATATCACGGTGAACGTTATCCAGCCTGGCGTTATGCCCACAGAAATGTCGCGTGAGGCGCTTGGCGAAACGGTTCCGGAGTCGCTAATGGATCTTCATCCCATTCGCCGCATCGCCACGCTGGAAGAGGTTGCCGCTATGGTCACCTTCCTGGCGGGCCCGCAAGGCGGCTATATCACCGGCGGCGTAATCGATATTGCCGGCGGCCTGAGTATTTAATCCCCTTCTCAGCCGGAAACCTCTCCGGCTGAGTCGTTACAGCGCAAGGCAGCGCTGAAGATCTGAACAGGTATCAATATCCAGCACGCATCCTTTATCCGCTAACGTCACCGCCTGACACGGCGCGCTGTTGAGCACCGCGCGTGCGCCATTATCGCCGCTCAGAGTGGCAAGCGCGGAATAGAAGGCGCGCTGAAATCCCACCGGATGCCCTGGCTCGCCTTCGACTTCCGCTCGCACCAGCGGCGCGCGTTGCAGCGCATTCGCCACGGCCAACAGGCTTTCCACGCTTAAAAACGGCATATCGCCCAGCGTAATCAGCCAGCCGTCGTACTCCGCTGTGGCTTTTACGCCCGCGGCGATAGAGTCGCCGATGCCCGCGCTGCGGCAGATCACCGCGCGGCCAGCGGGAATAAGCGCATGGATTGCCGCATCTTCCGGCCGCGTCACCACGAAAACGTCAAGCCCTGTGGCTGAGACATGCTCCAGCGTGTGCTGCAAAACCGGCTTGCCGTTCAGCGAGGCGAGCAGCTTATGCTCGCCGCCGCTCGCTTTGAAGCGACGGCTGAAGCCGGCCGCCATCACCAGAATGGCGATTCTCATATCAAACTTCCCTGCTCCCACGGCTCTGCCAGAGTCGGCTCAGCCGCCTCTACGCAGCCGTTTTTGTAGCGTACGATGTCCGCCATTACCGACAGCGCGATCTCTGACGGCGTTTTACTGCCGATATCGATCCCCACCGGCGCGTGAATCCGGCTAATCTGCTCAGGCAGCAAATCGCCATACTCTTCCAGCCGCGCTTTTCTTCTCAGGCTGTTCTTTTTCGATCCCATCGCGCCGATATAGAACGCCGGCAGATTGACCGCTTCCATCATGGTGAGATCGTCAATGCGCGGATCGTGGGTAAGCGACAAGATCGCCGTCCCGGCATGGCAACCTTCCCGCTCCAGATAAACGGCGGGAAACTGCTTAATCAGCCTGACGTTCGCGTCCAGCAGATCGGCCATATTCGCCAGCGCCTCTTCCCGGTGTTCGCACACGATGGTTTCGAAGCCGAGCGCGACGGCAAAATTGGCGCAGAACACCGCGACGCTGGAAAGGCCGCCGATAACCAGCCTGGGCGCGGTAGAAAGCGTCAGGGTAATGGCAGCGCCGTCGCGGTAAGTCAGCGTGCTGTTGGTATAGGCGGCTGGCTCCAGCGCATGACAGCGATGCGGCAGAATAATTTTCTTTTTCACCGCCGTGGCGGCGACCAGCGCATCGTGCATTTTCTGCAAATAGGCGCGGCTCTCTGCGCCGGGCGGCAGTTTTTCCACCAGAATATCGAGCACGCCGCCGCACGGCAGCGCCCTGTCCGGCTCAAATCCGCCCTCGCCGTAGCGCACTACCTGGCTGGCGGCCGGGAAAGCGTTGCGATCGATGCGTTCGATAAAACTCTCTTCAACGCAGCCGCCTGAAAGCGAACCGCAGTGATGCCCCTCTTTGCGGATAATCATCATCGCGCCGGGCGGACGCGGCGAGGATCCGTAGGTAGAGAGCACCGTACAGAGCCATACCTCATGCGCGTCAACCCACTGCAATCCTGCTTTTAATACCTGCATATCAAGGTTGTGCATGACCTGGTGCCTCCGGCAACGGTTAAGCCAGGGCGCGTGCCCTGGCGGTAATTAAATCACAATGCCGCCTTAGCGTGCGGCGTGTCGGTGACGATCGCGGCGGCTCGCCAGCACGGCAAAGAGCGCCGAGAGGATCAGCAGCACCAAGCCGAAGGCGAAGGGGCTCCACCATCCCACCACGTCAAACAGTTCGCCGCCCAGCGCCGCGCCCAGAGTTATCGCCAGCTGGATCACGGCCACCATCAGGCCGCCGCCCGCCTCTGCGTTTTCCGGCAGCGCGCGACTCAGCCACAGCCCCCAGGCGACCGGCGCGGGCGTGGAGATCAGGCCCCACGCGGCTAACAGCGCGCCCGTTATCAGCAGCGAATGTCCCTGCCAGATGAGCAGCGCAGCCAGCGCCGCCATCGCCAGCGGGATCAGGATTAGCCAGCGAAACAGATGCCGCTGCAGCAGCAGGCCGATTGACCAGGTCCCTGGCAGTCCGGCGGCGCCCAACAGCAGCAAAATAAACGAAAGTTCGCTGACGCTGGCTCCCGTGACCGACTCCATAAAGGGGCGCAGATAGGTGAAAATCGCAAACTGCCCCATAAACAGCGTCAGCAGCGCGGCCATTCCCGCCGCGACGTGCGGCAAGCCAAGCAGGCGCAGCGGGTTCGCGGCGTGGTTATCGCCCTGCGCAGGCAGCGGCGGAATCGCGCGCCACTGCCAGATAAAGGCGCCGACGGCCAGCGGCACGACGATAAAAAACGCCCCGCGCCAGCCAATATACTGGCCGAGAAAACTTCCCAGCGGCGCGGCAATGGTAGCCGCCAGCGCGTTGCCGCCGTTAATCAGCGCCAGCCCTTTCGCCACCGCATGCGGCGGCGCGAGGCGCATAATGGTCGCCGTCGACATCGACCAGAATCCGCCGATCGCCACGCCGAGCAGCGCGCGTCCGACAATAAAAACTAGTCCGTCTGGCGCGAATGTGACAGTCAGGCCGGAAATTGTCAGTAAAAGCGTAAAGGCGATCAGCACTTTTTTACGGTCGAAGCGGCCGGTTAATGGCGTATTGAGCAGGCTGGTCAGCACGGCGAAAAAGCCGCTGACGGAGATCGCCTGGCCCGCCTGCCCCTGGCTGATGCCCAGATCCTGCGCCACCGGCGTCAACAGGCTGACGGGCATAAATTCCGAGGCGATCAGCACCACGACGCCAAGCGCCATAGAGAAGATAGCGCCCCAGGCGGCGTGGTGGCGCGATGCGGCGTGCGTTGTCATAGTCGTCATAGGTTAATCCATAAGTTTCAATGCCGTAGATGCTACCCAAACTGCCGACCCGAATTAACCTGGATAAACCGGATGTAATTGTGAATAAAATTCAGCAATAGCCAAAGGGCGCCGCCGCAAATGCCAGACGGCGCCCCTCGGTAAGGCCTAGCGCATCTGCAAAATAATGGGGTTGCTGCTGGCGGGATCGGTGTGCTGACGCATCTCCGCTACCGCTTTCGCCTCTGTCTGCGCGCCGCGGTTGCCCCAGGATGAGCGGATATAGTTGAGCACGTCCGCCGTCTCCCGATCCGACAGCTGTTTGCGATATGGCGGCATCCGGTAGGCGTCCGGCACGCCGCCGGCGACCACGCGGGCGGAGCCGTTCAGCACGATATTGATTGCTGAAGAGGCATCGACCTGCATCGAGGTGGCGCCTGCCAGCGGCGGGATCCACGGTGCCTGTCCGCGTCCGTCGGCGCCATGGCAGCTGCTGCAGCGCGCAATAAAGGTCTGCTCGCCGGGATGGCGCGCGCCCTGTTCGCTCCCTGGCGCATAATGCCAGGCGTTGCCGCTGTCGTTGCTGCCCGGCGGCAGCGACTTCAGGTAGTGCGCAATGGCGCGCAGATCGTCGTCGCGCATAAACTGGGTAGAGTTGTTGAACGCATCCGTCATCGAGCCGAACACCACGCCGTGAGAATTGCGTCCGGTTTTCAGAAAGGCCACCACCTCCTCTTCGCTCCAGCGGCTTATCCCGGTGCTGGCGTCGCCGCGCAGGCTGGGCGCATACCAGCCGTCAAGCAGCGCGCCCGCCAGATAGTCCGGGCTGCCCGCATCCAGCGCTTTTTCGTTAAAGGCCAGGCCGCGCGGCGTATGGCAACTGCCGCAGTGGCCGGGCCCTTCCACCAGGTAAGCGCCGCGGTTCCAGAGCGGATCGCGGTTCGCCACCGTCTGCCAGGGCTCGCCGCTGGCGAAAGCGGCGCGCCACAGCGCCAGCGGCCAGCGCATATTGAGCGGCCAGGGGATCTCTGACGGCTGGTTTTGCCGCGAGGCGGGCTGCACGCCGTGCATCATAAAGGCGTAGAGGGCGCGGATATCCTCATCGCTCAGCTTCTGATAAGAGGGAAACGGCATCGCCGGGTAGAGCCGATGGCCATCCTGCGCCACGCCCTGACGCACCGCGCGATCGAAGTCGGCCAGCGAATAGCGGCCGATGCCGCTCTCCCGGTCGGGCGTAATATTGGTGGTATAGATTTTTCCGACCGGGGTCGCCATCGCCAGGCCGCCGGAAAACGGCGCGTTCTCCGGCGTGCTGTGGCAGGCGACGCAGTCGCTCAGACGCGCGACATATTCGCCGCGCTGGATAAGATCGGGCGACGCGGCGGTCCCGGGGGCCGCTTCATTGTCGAACGGCGACGCTGGCGTGCGCAGCATCCACAGCAGCGCGCCCGTCACGATAGTGAGCGCCGCAATCAGCAGCAGGCAGAGCCTTTTCCTGGTCATGATGTTTTCCTTAAGAACCTGCGGCTCAGGTAAAGTTGTAGCGTGAAAGCGGCATAGAGCGGATACGCTGACCGGTCAGCCTGGAGACCGCATTCGCCACCGCGGGCGGCACGGCAGGCAGCGGCGGTTCGCCGATGCCGCCCATTTTGGCGCCGCTCTCGATAATGCGCACCTCGACCTGCGCCATGCGCGACGGCGGCAGGATCGGATAAAGATCGAAATTGCGCGCTACCGGCTGGCCCTTCTCAAACTGCGCCTCTTCCAGCAGAACCTGCGACAGCCCCAGCGCGACCGCGCCGTTGACCTGCGCCTCGACGATGGCCGGATTGACGATGCTGCCGGGATCGATCGCTTCCCACACCCGATGCACCCTGACCTGCCCGTTCTCAATTGAGACTTCCGCAATCGCGGCCGCTTCGGTGCCGAACGGCGACGCCATCGCCACGCCGCGGGCGCGCCGGCTGCCATCCTCGGCGGTATAGGGGCCCGGTTTCCATCCGCCTGAGAGATCGGCCACCGCTTCCAGCAGCGTCGTCAGGCGCGGATTGCCCTTCAGCAGCCGCAGGCGCAGCTCAAGGGGATCGAGTTTGCCATGGTCCGCGATCTCGTCGAGAAAGCTCTCATAGAGGAAGTCGTTCATCGAGTTGCCGACCGAACGCCAGTAGCCCAGCTTTACCGGCCCTTTTTTATAGATCTGCGCGATGCGCACGTGGGGAATAGCATAGGATTTGCCGGTCAACCCCTCGGTGGCGGTGGGATCGAGCTTATCGCCCTGCTTGCCGGAGATCCCTTCGGTCGGCCCTTCGCAGATACTGACCGCTTCCAGCGCCAGCGGATAGCCCTCGTCATCCAGCCCGGCGCGGAAGCGCACCGCTGCCATCGGACGATGGGTGTCGCGCAGAAACTCCTCTTCACGGCTCCAGATCAGCTTGATCGGACGGCCGACCGCCTTCGCCAGCTCAACCGCCTGCGGCCAGGCCATCGCGCCGTCATAGACAAAGTGACGACCGAAAAAGCCGCCCAGCAACGGGGAGTGAATCAGGATTTTGCTGGCGTCGAGCCCGGTGCGCTTCGCCACCTCGCCCTGAAACATCTCCGGCGCCTGGTTAGGGATCCACAGCTCCAGTGTGCCGTCAGCGTTAAAGCGCGCCAGCGCCGAAGGCGGCTCCAGCTGAGCATGGTTAAGATACTGACTATGGTAGGTGGCGCTAAGGGTGGTTTTGGCGGCGGACATGCCGGCAGCCAGGTCGCCTTTGACCTCCGCTTCCTGGCCCTCGCCCGGTTCGTTCGCCAGACTGCGGGCGAAATCGTCGGAGGAGAAATCCGCCGGCATGAGGTCGGCGTCGGAAGGAACCAGCCACGCCACCTGGAGCGCCTCAACGGCGCGTTTCGCCTGCCACCAACGCTCGGCGACCACCGCCACCGCGCCCGGCAGCCGGTGCACCGAGTGCACGCCCTTCATCGCCCTGACCTGCGCCTCGTTGCGCCATTCGCCCGGGGTCATGCCCAGACGCGGCGCGTGCTGTACCGCCGCGTGCAGCATATCGTCGACGCGGCAGTCGATGGTGTAAACGGCCTGCCCGGTCGATTTCTCCCAGGCGTCGAGGCGCTTGACGGGCTTGCCGATCCAGCGGAACTGCGCGGGATCTTTTAAGCTGACCGCGTCCGCAGGCGGAACTGGCAGATCGCGCGCGCGGCTGGCCAGCTCGCCATAGGTCAGCGTCTGCCCTGAAGCGTCGTGCACCACTTTTCCCGGCTCGGTGCGCAGCGAGGCGAGCGGCACCGCCAGCGCGGTCGCCGCCGCCTGCAGCAGCATATGGCGCGCCAGCGCGCCAAGGCGGCGCATGGTGGTGTAGCTGGTGCGCACCGACTGGCTGCCGCCGGTGATGCGCATGCCGCTGTCCATGACCTTGTACTCGTCGCCGGCCGGCGCGTTCTCTACGACGAAGGTGGCGGGATCGGCATCCAGCTCTTCGCCGACGATCTGCGCCATGGCGGTAAAGATCCCCTGTCCGCCTTCGATAAACGGCGACAAAAAGCGCACGCTGCTGTCTGGGCGGATCTCAAGAAAGGCGGGCACGCGCGTGCCGGGCGGCAGGCTCTGCTGCGCCGCCTGGGCGCGCGACTGGCCTAATGGCAGGCCGATGCCCAGCACCAGTGCCCCCGCTACGCTGCCCGACGCCAGCAAAAAGCGGCGGCGCGACAGGTTGGCGGGTTCGTCGCCGAGGGGGAATTCGGATGATGCGGAGTGTTCTCTCACTGGTCGCCTCCCTGACCCGCCACCTCGTGGATGGCCGCGCTAATGGCGTTATAAGTGCCGCAGCGGCAAAGATTCACCATCGCCGCCGCGATCTCCTGGTCCGAGGGATGCGCGTTCTGCCTGAGCAGCGCGGTCGCCGCCATCACCTGTCCCGACTGGCAGTAGCCGCACTGCGGCACCTGGTGCTTCACCCAGGCCGCCACCACGCGCTTGCCCACCTCGTCGCTCTCGATCGCTTCGATGGTGGTGATCTGCTTTCCGGCGACCTTATCGATCGGGGTGACGCAGGATCGCACCACCTGTCCGTCGATCATCACCGAACAGGCGCCGCACTGCGCCAGACCGCAGCCATATTTCGTTCCGGTCATGCCCAGGTCGTCGCGTATTACCCAGAGTAACGGCGTGTCCCCTTCGGCATCGACCTGAACGGTTTTATTATTTATCTGAATATCCATAGTGCTCCGGTCTTAATGGCTTTTGCTTTCGCCTTATCCTTACAGATAAGAGTGGAATGATTAACCGGCCCTCGTCGCATACGCTGCTGAATAAAATTCATTAATTAGCGCAACGCCCGTGCAGCGCCATTTATCAGCGTATTACGGGTTTTAATGATCTGTGCGATTAGCGAAATGGCGTTGGATTCCCTGCCCTCAATAGGCTAATTTTCCGATCGCTGTGAATTAAAATCATAAATAAGGACGGGATAAGATGAATGATATTCAGGCATTTATTGCTGTGGCGCGCGAGCAGAGTTTTACCAAAGCAGCGGCAGGCCTGGGTGTGAGTCCGTCGGCGCTCAGCCATACCATTCGCAATCTGGAAGAGCGCATCGGCGTGCGCCTGCTGGCGCGCACCACGCGCAACGTCGCGCCGACCGAAGCGGGCGAACGTTTATTGCAGTCCGTGGCGCCGTTATTCGAACAGATCAACAGCGAAATTGCGCGCATTGGCGAATTACGCAATACCCCGGCCGGCAATATACGCATCACCTGTTCCGACGATGCCGCCGAGATCCTGCTGCGCCCTGCGCTGCCTGCCTTTTTTGCCAGCTATCCCGATATCAGCGTGGAAATCTGCATCGACTACGGCTTTACCAATATCGTCACCGAGCGTTTCGATGCCGGCATTCGGCTGGGGGAATCGATCAGCCGCGATATGATTGCGGTGCGACTGGGGCCCGACTGGCGGCTGGCGGTGGTCGGCACGCCCGCCTATTTTCAGGCGCAACCGGTTCCGGTGGTTCCACAGGATCTCACGGCGCACCGCTGCATCAATATCCGCCACTCCCCGGGCGGCAGCGTCTACGCGTGGGAATTTGAAAAAGCGGGCCGCAAGTTAACCATTCGGGTTAACGGCCCGCTGTTGTCCAACAGCATTATTCATGTGCTGAACGGCGCGCTGGACGGCATCGGCCTGGCCTGCGTGCCGGAGCATATGGCGCGGCCCCATATCGAGGCGGGCCGCCTGATTGAAGTGCTTGCCGACTGGAGCCCGCTGTTCGAGGGCTATCATCTTTACTATCCCAACCGCCGCAACACCTCTTCCGCCTTCGCCGCTTTTGTAGAGGCTGTCCGCTACCGCGGCTGACGCCGCGCGTCAGCCGTCCAGCTGCGCCTGAATCCACTGCAGAAAGTAACTGACGCGCGGGAACTGCGCATAGCCGCGCGGGTAAACCAGGTGATGGGCGCTGACCGGCAGGCTCATGGCGTCGTCAAATACCCTGACCAGTTTGCCGCTGCGAAGATAGTCGGCGGCCAGCAGCTCGCTTTCGAAGATCAGCCCATGGCCAAGCATCGCGGCCTCCAGGCTCATATAGGAGCGGTCGAAGCGAAACAGCCACTCCTGGGTCGGCTGCGGCAATTGCTGCGTGGCGAACCACTGCGGCCACTGAATTAACGGCGACT
>Ga0209796_10000899_pt1 | contig 14562 bp, 10 predicted proteins | sample AgamicOrSfrz_FD_187167 | JGI IMG/M metagenome (GOLD analysis project Ga0209796, IMG submission 187167) | Agave microbial communities from Guanajuato, Mexico - Or.Sf.rz (SPAdes) (version 2) | ecosystem: Host-associated > Plants > Phyllosphere > Phylloplane/Leaf | place: Guanajuato, Mexico...
GGCTGCGCAAGGTGCTGGCGCATCCCTGGCTGACGCTGTCGGTGGCGCTCGGCACGCTGCTGCTCACCGTGCTGCTGTGGATAGTGATTCCGAAAGGCTTTTTCCCGCAGCAGGATAACTCCATTATTCAGGGCACGCTGCAGGCGCCGCAGAGCGCCTCCTACGCCAGCATGGCGGAGCGCACGCGTGACGTCGCCTCGCTGATCATGAAAGATCCGGCGGTGCAGAGCATGACCTCTTTCGTCGGCGTCGACGGCACCAACGCCGCGATCAACAGCGCGCGTCTGCAGATCAACCTGAAGCCGCTGAGCGAGCGCGACGACCGGATCCCGCTGGTGCAGCAGCGGCTGCAGCAGCAGATAAGCCAGCTTCCCGGCGTCACGCTGTGGCTGCAGCCGGTACAGGATCTGACGATTGAAACCCAGGCGAGCCGCACGCCCTACCAGTTCACGCTGCAGTCCGGCTCGCTGGAGTCGCTTGGCACCTGGGTGCCGAAACTGTTGGACGCGCTGCGCCAGTCGCCTGAGCTGCGCGACATCAGCAGCGACTGGCAGGATCAGGGGCTGGAGGCGTACGTCAATGTCGATCGCGACAGCGCCAGCCGCCTCGGCATCAGTATGGCGGACGTCGATAACGCGCTCTATAACGCCTTCGGCCAGCGTTTGATCTCCACCATCTATACCCAGGCGAACCAGTATCGCGTGGTGCTGGAGCAGGATAACCGCGCCACGCCCGGCCTGGCGGGTCTGGACGGCATCCGGCTGACCAGCACCGACGGCGGCAGCGTGCCGCTCAGCGCCATCGCCAGGGTGGAGCAGCGCCACAGCGCGCTAAGCGTCAACCACCTCGATCAGTTCCCGTCGGCGACCTTCTCTTTTAACGTCGCCGACGGCTATTCGCTGGGTGACGCGGTGAAAGCGGTCAGCGCGGCGGAAGAGCGGCTCGGCATGCCCTCTGAACTGATGACCCAGTTCCAGGGCAGCACCCTGGCGTTCGAGGCGGCGCTCACCAGCACCGTCTGGCTGATCGTCGCGGCCATCGTGGCGATGTATATCGTGCTCGGCGTGCTCTATGAGAGCTTTATCCACCCCATTACCATTTTGTCGACGCTGCCCACCGCCGGCGTCGGTGCGCTGCTGGCGCTGATCCTGAGCGGCGGCGAACTGGATATCGTCGCCATCATCGGCATTATTTTGCTGATCGGCATCGTGAAGAAGAACGCCATCATGATGATCGACTTCGCGCTGGCCGCCGAACGCGAACAGGGCATGGCGCCCTATGACGCCATCTATCAGGCGTGCCTGCTGCGTTTTCGCCCGATCCTGATGACCACGCTGGCGGCGCTGCTGGGCGCGCTGCCGCTGATGCTCAGCACCGGCGTCGGCGCGGAGCTGCGCCACCCGCTCGGCATCGCCATGGTGGGCGGCCTGATCCTGAGCCAGGTGCTGACGCTGTTTACCACGCCGGTGATCTACCTGCTGTTCGATCGCCTCGGCCGCGCCGCACGCCGCCGCTTTAGTGGCCGGGAGGCGGAGCAGTGAGATTCTTCGCGCTGTTTATCCACCGCCCGGTGGCCACTACGCTGCTGACTCTCGCCATTGCGCTAGCGGGCGTGCTCGGCTTTCGCCTGCTGCCGGTCGCCCCGCTGCCGCAGGTCGACTTCCCGGTGATTGTGATTTCCGCCTCGCTGCCGGGCGCGTCGCCGGAAATCATGGCTTCGTCGGTGGCGACGCCGCTGGAGCGTTCGCTGGGCCGCATCGCCGGCGTTAGCGAAATGACCTCCACCAGCTCGCTTGGCAGCACGCGCATTATTCTGGTGCTCGATTTTGACCGTGACATCAACGGCGCGGCGCGCGACGTGCAGGCGGCCATCAACGCGGCGCAAAGCCTGCTGCCGACCGGGATGCCGAGCCGCCCCACCTGGCGCAAGGTCAATCCCTCGGACGCGCCGATTATGATCATGACGCTGACTTCGGATATCTATAATCCGGGCCAGCTCTACGACTACGCTTCGACCCAGCTGGCGCAGAAGCTGTCGCAGATCGAAGGCGTCGGCGACGTCACGGTCGGCGGCAGCTCGCTGCCTGCGGTGCGCGTCGCGCTGAATCCGCAGGCGCTGTTTAATCAGGGCGTCTCGCTGGACGCGGTGCGCGAGGCGATCGCCAACGCCAACCAGCGTCGACCACAGGGCGCGGTGGAGGATCGCCAGCAGCGCTGGCAGCTGCGCACCAACGACGAGCTGAAAACCGCCAGCGACTACGCGCCGCTGGTGGTGCACTACAGCAACGGCGCCGCGGTGAAGCTGGCGGACGTCGCCAGCGTACAGGACTCGGTGCAGGACGTGCGCAACGCCGGGATGGCGGACGGCAAGCCCGCGGTGCTGTTGCTGGTGCGCAAAACGCCGGAGGCGAACGTGATTGATACCGTCGATCGCATTCGCGCCGAGCTGCCGACGCTGCACCAGACCATTCCCGCCGCCATCGACCTGCAGATCGCCCAGGACCGCTCGCCCACCATTCGCGCCTCACTGCATGAGGTCGAGCAGTCGCTGACTATCGCCGTGGCGCTGGTGATTATGGTGGTGTTCGTTTTCCTGCGTTCCGGCCGCGCCACGCTGATCCCCGCCGCCGCGGTGCCGGTCTCGCTGATCGGCACCTTCGCCGCGATGTACCTGTGCGGCTTCAGCCTGAATAACCTGTCGCTGATGGCGCTGACTATCGCTACCGGTTTTGTGGTGGATGACGCCATCGTGGTGCTGGAGAATATCGCGCGCCACGTCGAGGCGGGCATGAAACCCCTGCAGGCGGCGCTGACCGGCGTGCGTGAAGTGGGCTTTACCGTGCTGTCGATGAGCCTGTCGCTGATCGCCGTCTTTTTGCCGCTGCTGATGACCGGCGGGCTGATAGGCCGCTTCTTCTCTGAATTCGCCATTACGCTGTCGGTGGCGATCGCCATCTCGATGGTGGTTTCTCTTACCCTGACGCCGATGATGTGCGCGTATCTGCTGAAGCCGCATGCGCCGCGCGCCCAGCCGCGTCGGCACGGCGCTGGCCGGATGCTGCTGGCGATCCAGCAGGGCTACGGCCGCTCGCTGGGCTGGGTGCTGAACCATGCGCGCTGGGTGCTGCTGCTGCTGTTCGGCACCGTCGCCCTGACCGTCTGGCTGTTTATTCAGGTGCCGAAAACCTTTATGCCGGAGCAGGACACCGGCCGCCTGTCGGGCTTTATCTCTGCCGACCAGAGCATCTCCTTCCAGGCGATGCGCCAGAAGCTGCAGGATTTTATGGTGATCGTAAAGGCCGATCCGGCGGTCGAGAGCGTGGTGGGCTTTACCGGCGGCATGCGCACCAACAGCGGCTCGATGTTTATCTCGCTGAAGCCGCTCTCCGAGCGCAGCGAGAACGCCCAGGCGGTGATCGCCCGGCTGCGCGCGAAGCTGGCGAAAGAGCCCGGCGCCAGCCTCTATCTTAACGCGGTGCAGGATCTGCGCGCCGGCGGCCGCGAATCGAACGCCAGCTATCAGTATTCGCTGCTCTCGGACGATCTAGCCGCGCTGCGCGAATGGGAGCCGAAAATTCGTCAGGCCTTCTCGGCGCTGCCGCAGCTGGCGGACGTCAACTCCGATCAGCAGGACAAAGGCAGCGAAATGGCGCTGATTTACGATCGCGAGAGCATGTCGCGCCTCGGCATCGATGTTTCCGAGGCGAACGCCCTGCTGAACAACGCCTTCGGCCAGCGGCAGATCTCCACCATCTATCAGCCGCTGAATCAGTATAAGGTGGTGATGGAGGTCGATCCGCGCTACACCCAGGACATCAGCGCGCTGGATCAGATGTTTGTGATTAACAGCGACGGCAAACCGATTCCCCTGTCGTGGTTCGCCCGATGGCAGCCCGCCAACGCGCCGCTGTCGGTCAACCATGAGGGACTCTCCGCCGCCTCGACCATCTCCTTTAACCTGCCGGAAGGCGTTTCGCTGTCGGAAGCCTCTGCGGCGATCGATCGCACCATGACGGCTATCGGCGTGCCCTCCAGCGTGCGCGGCAGCTTCGCCGGCACTGCGCAGGTGTTTGAGCAGTCGCAGAGCAGCCAGCTCTGGCTGATGCTCGCCGCCATCGCCGCCGTCTATATCGTGCTGGGCATATTGTATGAGAGCTATGTCCATCCGCTGACCATTCTCTCGACGCTGCCCTCCGCGGGCGTCGGCGCGCTGTTGGCGCTGACGCTGTTCGATACGCCTTTTAGCCTGATCGCCCTTATCGGCATCCTGCTGCTGATCGGCATCGTGAAAAAGAACGCCATTATGATGGTGGATTTTGCGCTGGAGGCGCAGCGCAACGGCAACCTGAGCGCGCGCGACGCCATTTTCCAGGCCTGTCTGCTGCGCTTTCGCCCGATTCTGATGACCACGCTCGCCGCGCTGTTCGGCGCGCTGCCGCTGGTGATCACCAGCGGCGACGGCGCGGAGCTGCGCCAGCCGCTCGGCATCACTATCGCCGGCGGGCTGATTATGAGCCAGCTGCTGACGCTCTATACCACGCCGGTGGTCTATCTCTATATGGATAAACTGCGGCGCAAGCGCGGTAAAATTGGCCAGCCGGTGGAGAGTTAAGGAGAGAACAGCAAATGAACGCCCAAAACGCCACGGTTCGCTGGCAGCTATGGATTGTCGCCTTCGGCTTCTTTATGCAGACGCTGGACACCACCATCGTCAACACCGCCCTTCCCTCAATGGCGCAGGATCTGGGCGTCAGCCCGCTGCATATGCATTCGGTCATCGTCTCCTATCTGCTGACGGTGGCCGTGACCCTGCCGATGAGCGGCTGGCTGGCTGACCGCTTCGGCGTGCGCAACATTTTCTTCAGCGCCATCGTGCTGTTCAGCATCGGCTCGCTGCTCTGCGCCTTCTCTTCAACGCTCGATCAGCTGGTGATGGCGCGCGTGGTGCAGGGCGTCGGCGGCGCGATGATGGTACCGGTCGGCCGCCTGACCGTGATGAAAATCGTGCCGCGCGAGCAGTATATGTCGGCGATGACCTTCGTCACCCTGCCGGGACAGATCGGCCCGCTGGTCGGTCCGGCGCTCGGCGGCGTGCTGGTGGAGTATGCCAGCTGGCACTGGATCTTCCTGATCAATATTCCGGTCGGCATCATCGGCGCTATCGCCACCCTGACGCTGATGCCGAACTACTCGATGCAGACGCGGCGCTTCGATTTTCTCGGCTTTCTGCTGCTGGCCGTCGGCATGGCGACGCTGACCCTGGCGCTCGACGGCCAGCGCAGCAGCGGCGGTTCCTCGCTGCTGCTCGGCGCGATGATCCTGATCGGCCTCTTTTCGCTGTTGTATTATCTGATGCATGCGCGCGGCAACGACAATGCGCTGTTCAGCCTGAAGCTGTTCGACAACCGCCTCTACTCGATTGGCCTGCTCGGCAGCTTTTTAGGCCGCATCGGCAGCGGCATGCTGCCTTTTATGACGCCGATATTTTTGCAGGTCGGCATGGGCTTTACGCCGTTTCACGCCGGGCTGATGATGATCCCGATGGTGCTCGGCAATATGGGCATCAAACGCATGGTGGTGCGTATCGTTAACCTGTTCGGCTACCGCAACGCGCTGGTCGGCACCACGCTGGCGCTCGCCGTGGTGGTGCTGCTCTTTCCGCTGGTGGCGCTGCTCGGCTGGCTATGGCTGCTGCCGCTGGTGCTGCTGATGCAGGGCATGGTGAACGCGCTGCGCTTCTCCTCGATGAATACCCTGACGCTGAAGGATCTGCCGGACGCGCTCGCCTCCAGCGGCAACAGCCTGCTGTCGATGATTATGCAGCTGTCGATGAGCGTCGGCGTCACCATCGCCGGCCTGCTCTTAGGCGCGTTCGGCCAGGATGCGCTGGCCAGCAGCGACCATACCCACAGCCTGTTTATGACCGCCTACGCCTGCATGGCGCTGATTATCGCCCTGCCTGCGCTGGTGTTCTGGCGCGTGCCGAAGGAAACCAGTCAAAACGTCGATCTGCGACGCCGGAGAAAACCATGAAGTTGCCGTTGCGCCTGGGCATCAGCGCCAAACTCTTTTTAGCGATTTTTTCCACCTGCATGCTGGTGCTGATCACTATGCACTGGGGCGTGCGTCTGAGCTTCGAGCACGGCTTCGTCGACTACATCAAGCGCGGCAACGAGCAGCGGCTCGCCATGCTCGGCGACGCGCTGGCCGATCAGTATGAACAGCACGGCAACTGGGATTTCCTGCGGCACAACGATCGGCTGGTGTTCACCATGCTGCGCTCGCTGGAGCAGAATCCCGACAGCAATAACCAGCTGCCGCCGCATGGCTGGCGCACCCAGTTCTGGATTATCGACCAGCAGTATAAGGTGCTGGTCGGGCCGCGCGCGCCGGTGCCGCCGGAAGGCTCGCGCCGCAATATCACCACCAGCAACGGCAAAGTGGTCGGCTGGGTGGTCGGTTCGCCGCCGGAACGGCTGACGCGCAGCACCGACATCAATTTCGATCACCAGCAGAAGCGCACCAGCTGGCTGATTGTCGGCCTGTCGACGCTGCTGGCGGCGCTGGTCACCTGGCTGATGTCGCGCGGCCTGCTGGCGCCGGTCAAACGGCTGGTGGCGGGCACCCATCATCTGGCGGCGGGCAATTTCGCCACGCGCGTCGAGGTCGGCAGCCGCGACGAGCTGGGCCAGCTGGCGCAGGACTTTAACCGCCTCGCCAGCTCGCTGGAGAAGAACGAGAGCATGCGCCGCGCCTTTATGGCCGATATCTCCCACGAGCTGCGCACGCCGCTGGCGATCCTGCGCGGCGAGCTGGAGGCGATGCAGGACGGCGTGCGCAAGCTGACGCCGGCGGCGATCGGCTCGCTGCAGAGCGAAGTTGCCGTGCTCAGCAAGCTGGTGGATGATCTGCATCAGCTTTCGCTCTCCGACGAGGGCGCGCTCGCCTACCGCAAGCAGGCCACCGATCTGGTGCAGCTGCTGGAGGTGGCCGCCGGCAGCTTTAACGAACGCTACCGCAGCCACGGGCTGACGCTGACGCTGCAGATGCCGGACGAGGCGCCTTTCTTCGGCGATCCCGATCGCCTGATGCAGCTCTTCACCAATCTGCTGGAGAACAGCCTGCGCTACACCGACGCGCCGGGCCAGGTCGAGGTGCGGCTCCGGTATGAGGCGCCCTGGTGGCAGATGAGCTTTGCCGACAGCGCGCCGGGCGTCGACGCGCAGCAGCAGGCGAAAATCTTCGAGCGCTTTTTCCGCACGGAAGGATCGCGCAATCGCGCCAGCGGCGGCTCCGGGCTGGGGCTGGCGATCTGCAAAAACATCGTCGACGCCCACGGCGGCCATATCGCTGCGGAGCACTCTGATTTAGGTGGACTGAAAATCGCGCTACAATTGCGCTATGTTCCCCAGCCGTAACTGACGATGACCCCCGAAAAAACCGACCCGCTAATTCTGGTAGTGGAAGACGAGCCGAAGCTGGCGCAGCTGATGATCGACTATCTGGAAGCCTCCAACTACCGCACGCACCATATTGCCCACGGCAGCGACGTGCTGCCTTTCGTCCAGCAGACGCCGCCCGATTTAATGCTGCTGGATCTGATGCTGCCCGGCAAAGACGGCCTCTCGCTGTGCCGCGAAATCCGCCGCTTCTCTGAGCTGCCGATCATTATGGTGACGGCACGCACCGAGGAGATCGATCGCCTGCTTGGCCTGGAGATCGGCGCGGATGACTATATCTGTAAGCCCTTCAGCCCGCGCGAAGTAGTGGCGCGCGTGAAAACCATTCTGCGCCGCGTGAAGCGCGCGCCGGAAGAGCCCGGCAAGGCGTCTTTGCTTAAAATCGACGAAGGCCGCTTCCAGGCGAGCTGGCGCGAACAGCCGCTGGAGCTGACGCCCGCCGAATTCCGGCTGCTGAAAACCCTGGCGCTGGAGCCGGGTAAGGTCTTTTCGCGCGAGCAGCTGCTCAATCATCTCTACGACGACTACCGCGTCGTTACCGATCGCACCATCGACAGCCATATCAAAAATCTGCGGCGCAAGCTGGAGAATCTTGACGCCGACCAGCCGTTTATCCGCGCCGTGTACGGCATGGGCTATCGCTGGGAAGCGGATCTGTGCCAGTTGATCTAGATCAACTGACTCGCGCGCGCCGCCGCCTACAATTCCGCACCTTTTGCCGGGCCGCTCATATCGCGGCCGCGGCACGTGCCGCCCCTGGCGGCATGCTGACCTGACATCAGTGAGAAGATCATGAAACCCGAACTCCTTTCTCCAGCAGGAACGCTGAAGAATATGCGCTACGCCTTCGCCTATGGGGCCGACGCGGTTTATGCCGCCAGCCGCGCTACAGCCTGCGTGTGCGCAATAACGAATTTACCCACGACAACCTCGCCAAAGGCATTGCCGAAGCGCACGCGCTGGGCAAGAAGTTCTATGTGGTGGTCAATATCGCGCCCCATAACGCCAAGCTAAAAACCTTTATTCGCGACCTGACGCCGGTGGTGGAGATGCAGCCGGACGCGCTGATCATGTCCGATCCCGGTTTAATTATGCTGGTGCGCGAAGCTTTTCCGCAGATGCCGATCCATCTTTCGGTGCAGGCCAATGCGGTCAACTGGGCGACGGTGAAGTTCTGGCAGCAGATGGGGCTGACGCGCGTGATCCTGTCGCGCGAGCTGTCGCTGGAGGAGATCGCGGAGATCCGCCAGCAAGTACCGGAGATGGAGATCGAGATCTTCGTGCACGGCGCGCTCTGCATGGCCTACTCCGGCCGCTGCCTGCTCTCCGGCTATATGAACAAGCGCGACCCGAATCAGGGCACCTGCACCAACGCCTGCCGCTGGGAGTATAAAGTTGAGGAAGGCAAGCAGGACGAGATCGGCAATATCGTCGAGGTGCAGGAGGTCACGCCGACGCTGGGGCTTGGCCAGCCGACCGATAAGGTGTTTCTGCTGGAAGAGAAGATGAAGCCGGGCGAGGTGATGAGCGCCTTTGAAGATGAGCACGGCACCTACATCATGAACTCGAAGGATCTGCGCGCCGTGGCGCACGTTGAACGCCTGAGCGAGATGGGCGTCCATTCGCTGAAGATCGAAGGCCGCACCAAATCGTTCTACTACTGCGCGCGGACGGCGCAGGTTTACCGCCGCGCTATCGACGACGCCGCAGCCGGCAAACCTTTCGATCCTGAGCTGCTGACCACGCTGGAAGGTCTGGCGCATCGCGGCTATACCGAGGGCTTTTTGCGCCGCCATACCCACGACAGCTATCAAAACTATGCGCAGGGCTATTCGATCTCCGAGCGTCAGCAGTTTGTCGGCGAATTTACCGGCGAGCGGCGCGGCGACTGGGCGGAGATCGCGGTGAAAAATAAATTTCTGCTCGGCGACAGCCTGGAGATCATGACGCCGAACGGCAACCTGAACTGCACGCTGGAGGCGCTGCAGGACGCGCGCGGCGGCGCCATTGAGGTGGCGCCCGGCGACGGCCATCGCGTCTGGATGCCGGTGCCCGCAGACGTCGAGCTCGCCTTTGGTCTGCTGCTGCGCAATTTTACCGACGGCAGCAGCACGCGCGATCCCCATAGCAAATTACTCACGTCCCGCAAGTAAACCGATGAAGTTAGAACAGGATCACAGACCGCCGCGGCGCGCTCCTTTATAGTCGCGCCTGCTGCGAACGAGTAACAACTAATAGCTGTTGTATCAGGAACCACCTCATTCACCCGCCCGGCTCCCCCGTGCGGGTTTTCTTTTTTCCGCTTTTCTCCCGTAAATTTTCCCGCCTGACTATGCTATAAGCAGAAATCTTTGTGGGTTTTCAAGGACCGGAAAATGGAAAAACGACCGCTTACTCTACTTATTCTTAATGGCAAAGGCGCAGGCAACGAAGATTTGCGTGCGGCCGTCACCGCGCTGCGCGATGAAGGCTTCGACGTCGCCGTGCGCGTTACCTGGGAGAAAGGCGACGGCGAACGCTACGTTGAAGAAGCGCTGCGGCTGGGCGCTGAGACCGTGGTCGCCGGCGGCGGCGACGGCACCATTAACGAGATCGCTACCGCGCTGGCCGCCGTTGACGCCGCGCGTCGGCCGGTGCTCGGCATTCTTCCTCTGGGCACCGCCAATGATTTCGCCACCAGCGTCGGCATTCCCGCCGAGATGGAGCCTGCGCTGCGCCTCGCGGTTCAGGGCAAAGCCCACGTGATCGATCTGGCGCGGGTTAATCAGGATCGCTATTTCATTAATATGGCGACCGGCGGTTTCGGCACCCGTATCACCACCGAAACGCCGGAAAAGTTAAAATCTGCGCTGGGCGGCGTCTCCTATTTTATTCACGGCCTGATGCGCATGGATACGCTGAAGCCAGACAGCTGCGAGATTTCCGGCCCCGGTTTTCAGTGGCAGGGCGACGCGCTGGCGATCGGCGTCGGCAATGGACGCCAGGCGGGCGGCGGGCAGCGCTTGTGTCCGTCGGCGCTGATCAATGACGGCCAGCTCGATGTGAGCATCGTCACCGCACAGGAGCTGCTGCCTACCCTGCTGCACTCGCTGACCAGCAACGATGACAACCCGAATATCGTGACCGCGAAACTGACCTCGCTGCGCATCGTTTCCCCTAATGAGATGACCTTTAATCTGGATGGCGAACCGCTCTCCGGCCGCGAGTTTGAAATTGAGGTGATGCCCGGCGCGCTGAGCTGCCGCTTGCCGCCGCAGTGCGCGTTGTTAGCCTGAGGCAGCATTTCAGGCGGTAAGATAAGTGCTTACGCGGGCAGCCTGGCCCGCGTTTTAACTTTTATGCAGCCTGTAACCCCAATTCGGCATCGATTTCTTACCACAGGCAGAGCGCAAAATCCTCTCTGTGATTGCCTTCACAACTCTGTTACACCAACTTGTATGGTAGTATAAATGCGCGTACTTTTTCAGCATTGATTGCTGAAAGAAGGCTATGAGAGATGAAAATTGTTAACGCTGAAGTCTTTGTCACCTGCGCAGGCAGAAACTTCGTTACGCTGAAAATCACTACCGACGACGGCATTACCGGCATCGGCGACGCCACGCTCAACGGGCGCGAACTGCCGGTCGCCTCTTACCTGAAAGATCATATCTGCCCGCAGCTGATCGGCCGTGACGCGCATCAGATCGAAGATATCTGGCAGTACTTCTATAAAGGGGCCTACTGGCGCCGCGGGCCGGTCACGATGTCGGCGATCTCCGCGGTCGATATGGCGCTGTGGGATATCAAAGGCAAAGCCGCCAATATGCCGCTTTACCAGCTGCTGGGCGGCGCGTCGCGCACCGGCGTAATGGTTTATTGCCATACCACCGGCCATACCATCGACGAAGTGATGGACGACTACGCAAAGCACAAAGAGATGGGCTTCAAGGCGATCCGCGCCCAGTGCGGCGTGCCGGGCATGAAGACCACCTACGGTATGGCGAAAGGCAAAGGTCTCGCCTATGAGCCGGCGACCAAAGGCAACTGGCCGGAAGAGCAGCTGTGGTCGACCGAGAAATACCTCGACTTTACCCCGAAGCTGTTCGAAGCGATCCGCGACAAGTTCGGCTTTAATGAACATCTGCTGCACGATATGCATCATCGCCTGACGCCGATTGAAGCGGCGCGCTTCGGCAAAAGCGTCGAAGATTACCGCCTGTTCTGGATGGAAGATCCGACGCCGGCGGAAAACCAGGCGTGCTTCCGCCTGATCCGCCAGCATACCGTGACGCCAATTGCGGTGGGCGAAGTCTTCAACAGCATCTGGGACTGCAAACAGCTGATTGAAGAGCAGCTGATCGACTATATCCGCACCACCATCACCCACGCGGGCGGCATCACCGGCATGCGCCGCATCGCCGATTTCGCTTCGCTCTATCAGGTGCGCACCGGCTCGCACGGCCCGTCGGATCTCTCCCCGGTCTGCATGGCGGCGGCGCTGCACTTTGACCTGTGGGTGCCGAACTTCGGCGTGCAGGAGTACATGGGCTTCTCCGAGCAGATGATGGAGCTGTTCGACGCCAGCTGGACGTTCGAAGACGGCTTTATGCATCCGGGCGACAAGCCAGGTCTGGGTATCGAGTTCAACGAGAAGCTGGCGGCGAAATATCCCTATGAACCCGCCTATCTACCGGTGGCCCGTCTGGAAGACGGCACGCTGTGGAACTGGTAAGGAGCGCATCATGAAAAGTGTCGTGATTGAACAACCCGGCGAGCTGGTGCTGGCGGAGCGTCCGCTGCCAACGCCCGCAGCGGGCGAAGTCCGCGTCAAGGTGAAATATGCCAGCATCTGCGGCTCTGACGTGCATATCTGGCACGGCCATAACCCTTTCGCGAAATATCCGCGCGTCATCGGCCACGAGTTTTTCGGCGTGATTGACGCGGTCGGCGACGAAGTCGACGCCAGCCGCATCGGCGAGCGGGTAGCGGTCGATCCCGTCGTGAGCTGCGGTAGCTGCTATCCCTGCTCGGTGGGTCGTCCTAACGTCTGCACCACGCTGAGCGTCATCGGCGTGCACCGCGACGGCGGCTTTAGCGAATATGCGGTTGCGCCGGCCGGTAATGCGTACCGGCTGCCGGCAACTATTCCAGACAAACTCGCCAGCATGGTAGAGCCGTTCACCATCGCAGCCAATATCACCGCGTTCCTCAAGCCGCAGCCGCAGGATGTGGCGCTGATCTACGGCGCCGGACCGATGGGCCTGACGGCGATTCAGGTGCTGAAAGGCGTCTTTAAGGTGGCGCAGGTGTTGGTGGTAGATCGTCTGCCGGAACGTCTTGAGCTGGCGAAAGCCAACGGCGCGGATCGGGTGTTCAACAACGCCGAGGCGCCGCTGGCGGCCCAGCTGGAAGGCGTGCAGCCGACGCTGATTATCGACGCCGCCTGTCACCCCTCTATTCTGGCGGAAGCGGCGGCGCTCGCCTCGCCCGCCGCCCGTATCGGTCTGCTCGGCTTCTCCGGCGAGCCCTGCAGCATTACCCAACAAAGCCTGACCAGCAAAGAGCTGTCGCTGTTTACCTCGCGTCTTAACAGCCACCGCTTTCCGCAGGTAATTGAATGGATGGAACAGGGCCTGATCCAGCCGGAAAAACTGGTTACGCACTATTTTTCGCTCGACGAGATCGAACGCGCGATGACGCTGTTCGAAAAAGACCCCCGTACCTGCTGCAAGGTCGTGCTGGCCATGTAGCTGTTGCCCTACCCTCACCGGGGATTCAGCCGGCGGCGTGCTGCCGGCGTTATATCACTATAAAAAAGCGTTGGAGCCACTATGTTTAAAAATCTGCGCTGGACAATCGTACTGCTGTTGTTTCTTGTTTACATGATCAATTACCTCGATCGTGTCGCCCTCTCTCTGACCCTACCGCTGGTAGAAAAAGATCTGGCGATCAACGCCGAACAGTTCGGCATGATCTTCGGCAGCTTCTTCTTCGGCTATGCCCTGTTCAACTTCGTCGGCGGCGTCGCCACTGACCGCTTCGGCCCCAAAATCGTGCTCGGCATCGCGGTCGGCATGTGGTCGCTGTTCTGCGGCATGACCGCGCTGGCGACCGGCTTCTGGTCGATGCTGATCCTGCGCGTGCTGTTCGGCATGGCAGAAGGCCCTATTTGCGCCTCGGCCAACAAAGCGATTAACGGCTGGTTTCCGAAAAAACAGGCGGCCACCGCAATGGGCCTGCTGAGCGCCGGCTCGCCGCTGGGCGGCGCGATCGCCGGGCCGATTATCGGCTATCTCGCGCTCGCGTTCGGCTGGCGTCCGGCCTTCGTGATCATCTGCCTGATCGGTCTGGTGTGGATGGCGATCTGGCTGTTCGTTTCGGCGGATAACCCGGCGAAGAGCCGCCACGTTTCCGCCGAGGAGCGCGCGCTGGTCGACAAACTGAAAGCCGAGCAGCCGGGCGAAGAGGCGGATCTGGCGCAGGCGTCGCACGGATTCGGCTACTATCTGCGTCAGCCGATTATTCTGGTCACCGCTTTCGCCTTCTTCTGCTACAACTATATTCTGTTCTTCTTCCTGAGCTGGTTCCCTGCCTATCTGGTGCAGGCGCACGGCCTGGATATTAAATCGATGTCGATCACCACCATGATCCCGTGGATTGTCGGCTTCGTCGGCCTCGCGCTCGGCGGCTGGATCTCAGACAAGATCTTCAATATTACCGGCAGGTTACTGCTCTCCCGTAAAATTGTGCTGGTGGTCTCACTGTTCGCCGCCGCCGTTTGTGTGGCGCTGGCGGGTACGGTAAAAGAGGTCAACTCTGCGGTCATGATGATGTCGATCTCTATCTTCTTCCTCTACATCACCGGCGCCATCTACTGGGCGATTATTCAGGACGTGGTGCACAAGAGCCGCGTCGGCAGCATCAGCGGCTTTATCCATCTGGTGGGCAGCCTGTCGGGCATTATCGGTCCGATTGTCACCGGCTTTATCGTGCAGCATACCGGCAAGTTCGACAGCGCCTTCGTGCTGGCAGGCGGCGTCGCTGCCGTCGGCGCCTTCCTGGTGCTGTTCGTTATCCGCAGCCCGAAAGCGAGCAAAAAGCCGATTTCGGCGTAAGCAGCAGG
>Ga0209796_10000900_pt1 | contig 14550 bp, 10 predicted proteins | sample AgamicOrSfrz_FD_187167 | JGI IMG/M metagenome (GOLD analysis project Ga0209796, IMG submission 187167) | Agave microbial communities from Guanajuato, Mexico - Or.Sf.rz (SPAdes) (version 2) | ecosystem: Host-associated > Plants > Phyllosphere > Phylloplane/Leaf | place: Guanajuato, Mexico...
GCTCGCCCGAAGGGCGGCCCGACGATTACTGGCTGCGCGCGCAGGCACAGATCGAAGCGGAAGGCGACGCGGGCGACGCCGAGCCGCCGGTTGCGGCGGAACAGTCGGGCAAGGGCCGACGCGCGGCGGAAGCAATCGACGACGAGAGCGCGGAAACATTGGACACCGCGCAGCCCCCCACCTCCGCGAAGACGCGCGGCAACGGCAGCGCGAAGCGCGGCTAGCGCGGCACAACCATTACACGCGGGAGAAGACATCATGGACTTCGAATATGGAGGCTGCATCGTTCACGTCACAGCAGGCGTCGACGACGGCGCGATTGTCGCGCAGGCGAGGATCGAAGTGACGGAAGGCGCCGTGAGTTCGAGCGACGATACGCACGATATGGAGTTTCATCGCGATTTCGTCGACGAGCATGAGGCAATCGAGTTCGCGCGCGAACGGGCGACGGACTGGATCGACGAGCACGTCGAGCGAGTGGAGCCCGCGTCGCCCGCCGACGGCTACAGCGGCCCAATCGCCTAGCCGCGCGTTACCCGCCACAACGTTTAAATTTCATCGCCGACCGGTACATTTTTCCAACGACGACGATCTTCCAACGACGACAATCGCGGCGGCTCACACGCGACATTGCCGGGCATGCGCGATGCGGCGCGCTACGCATCGGTTCGTCGAGCGGAGCAACGCATGCGCATCGCCCAGGTGTCACCGTTGTACGAGCGGGTGCCGCCCGTCGCTTATGGCGGCGTGGAAAGGGTGGTGGCATGGCTGGTAGACGGCCTTGTCTCCTTGGGCCACGACGTCACGCTGTTTGCAACCGGCGATTCTCGCACGCGAGCACAACTCGTTTCGGGCAGCGATTGTGCGATTCGCCTGATTGAAGATACGGCCGACGCGCAGGCATTTCACTTCGCGATGCTCGAGGAAGTGGTACGGCGCGCGGATGACTTCGACCTCGTCCATTTTCACACCGACTACACGAGCTTTCCATTCGCGCGGCGATTGGGATGCGCGTCGCTAACCACCTTGCACTGGCGACTCGACATACCCGGCTTGAGCGCGCTATACCACCAGTTCGCCGACATGCCGGTGGTGTCGATTTCCGAGGCCCAGCGCGCGCCGCTTCCATGGCTCGACTGGCGCGCGACCGTCCATCATGGCTTGCCCGCCGATCTGCTGCGCTTTCATGAAAAGCCAGGCGATTACGTGGCGTTTCTCGGTCGCATCTCGCCGGCCAAGCGGCCCGACCGCGCAATAGAAATCGCACGGCGCGCGGGCCTGCCGTTACGCATCGCCGCCAAAATTGCCCACGATGACCGTGAGTATTTCGAGCAGGAAATTGCGAGCCTCTTCGAGTTGCCGCACGTCGAGTATTGCGGGGAAGTCGACGACGCGCGCAAAAACGACTTTCTCGGGCAGGCACGCGCGTTACTGTTCCCCATCGACTGGCCCGAGCCATTCGGCCTCGTGATGATCGAAGCGCTCGCCTGCGGCACGCCCGTGATCGCGTTCAACAACGGCGCCGCGCCGGAAATAGTCGAACACGGCGTGACCGGTTTCCTTGTCGATTCCGTCGACGAAGCAGTGGCCGCGCTCGCGGAGATCGACACGATCGAGCGCGCTGCATGCCGGGCGGCATTCGAGCGCCGCTTCACCGTCGAGCGGATGGTCCATCAGTACTCGCGCATTTACGAAGCGATGCTGCGCAGCACTCGCGGCGCGCAATCGGGGCAGACCGACTGAAGCAGGAACGAAACAGCGAAACAGGACTACGGAGCGTCTTTCATGCGATTTCTTGCCATTGCGACCGACTACGACAACACCCTCGCATCCGACGGACGCGTCGCCGACGCAACGTGGGATGCGCTCGAGCGCCTGCGCGCCTCCGGCCGCCAGGCGATCCTCGTGAGCGGCAGGGAGATGGACGACCTGCTCGCCGTCTGCCCGCGGCTCGACATGTTCTCGCGGGTGGTCGCGGAAAACGGCGGTGTGTTGTACACGCCGTCGACGGGTACACGGCGGCTCCTCGCGCCGCCACCGCCGCCCGTTTTCGTCGATGAACTGAGGCGTCGCGGCCTGCATCATTTCAGCGTCAGCGAAACGCTCATCGCGACGATGAAGCCCGCCGAGCAGATCGCGCTCGCCGCGATTCGGGACCTGGGGCTCGGCTTGCAGATCATCTTCAACGGCGAGGCGGTCATGATCGTCTCGCCGGGCATATCGAAAGCAAGCGGCTTGCAGGAGGCGTTAAGCGAACTGGCGCTGTCGGCGTTCAATGTGGCGGGAGTAGGCGACGCCGAGAACGATCATGCGCTGCTCGACGCGTGCGGTTTTTCGGTGGCGGTTGCCAATGCTCTGCCGGCCCTGAAGGAGCGCGCCGATATGATCACGAGCCAGGCGGCGGGCGCGGGTGTCGCCGAACTGGTCGACGCGCTGGTAAAGGACGACTTGCGCGAACGGGCGAGCATGACGCCGCGCAGTCGCGTCCTTGTTGGACACGCGCGCGACGGCGGCGAGCCGGCCGACCAGTATTGCGCGGCGCATGGCACGGTAGCGCTGCTCGCCGGTGAATCGGGGTGCGGCAAGTCGACGGCCTGCGCCGGCCTGCTTGAACGGTTGGCGGGCATGCACCAGCAGTTGTGCATCATCGATCCGGAAGGCGACTACCAGAACGACGAAGACACGATCGTGGTCGGCGATGCGCACACCGCCCCGCTGATCGAGGAAGTCGTGCAGTTGCTGCTGCGTCCTCCGCGCGCTGCGGTTGCCGTCAATCTGCTGCGCGTGCCGCTGCCCGAGCGGCCCGCGTTCTGCGCGTCGTTACTGCTCGAAGTGCAGCAGTTGCGCGTGCGAACCGGGCGGCCGCATTGGCTCGTGTTCGACGAGGCACATCACCTGTTTCCCGCTGGATGGGCAGGGGCCAGCCAGACCATTCCGCAGACGCTTGAGACCGCGCTTGCGATCACGGTGTCTCCGCAGCAACTCGACGGCGCGTTCCTGCGCCAGGTGAATCTGATGCTCGCAATGGGTCCGAGCGCGGCCAAGGCCGTGCAGGAACTCGCGAAGGCGACGGATCGCACTGTGCCGAACGTCGACGACATGCTGGGGCAAACGCAGCTGCAACCCGGCGAGGCGTTGCTATGGCGTCTCACCGAGCCGGCGCCCGAAGGTGTGATCCGGCTGGAACCGGGCACGAAGCACCGGCTCAGGCATCGGCGAAAATACGCGGAAGGGCTGTTAATTCCCGAGCGCAGTTTCTATTTTCGCGGGCCCGAACGTGCATTGAATCTGCGCGCGCATAACCTGGTGCTGTTCGTGGAGATCGCGGAGGGCGTCGACGCCGCCACCTGGCAGTATCACCGCGAGCAGGGCGACTATTCGCGGTGGTTCGAAAAGGAAATCGGCGACCCCGATCTCGCGGCGCAGGCGCGGCAGATCGAGCAGGACACTTCGCTCGATGCAGCCGGGAGCCTCGCACGAATCAAGGCTGCAGTGCAGGAACGCTATACGCAGCCAGAGAATCCGTCGATGCCGGCCGTGCTGACCACGAAGCGTGACGCTCCGGCGGCAGACGCATCCGCGCCCGACGATTTGAAGCCCGAAACCTCGGCTCAAAAGGATGGCGCGGCGTAATGGCAGATGTTACGGATACCGTAATAAACCGGCATCTGCCACGCATCGGCTAGTCCACGCGTGCAAGGCTCCCGCCCGTCTTGCGCGCGCCCCGCCTGGGCGAATCGGTCGGCGCGGAATTCACCGTGACTACTGGCGCAGCATTCGTTTGTTTCGTGCCGCGCATCGTTGCGAGCGTATCGAACAGTCGCTGCACGTCGGTCGCGTTCGACGGCGCATCGAAATACAGCGCCATGCGTTCGAGCATCTGCAGTGCTTCGGGAGCGCGACCGTCTTCCTGCCGTAAGCCGGCCAGTGCCAGCGACGCGCGCAGTTCCCACATTCTCGCGCCCTGTGAACGCGCCATGTCGATTGCCTTGACGAAGCAGGATTCGGCGTCGGCGAGCTTGCGCTGCGCGTGCGCGGCGACTCCGAGCACGCGCCACAGTTCGGGCGCGAACACCATCTCGCCGTGGGCCTCGCAAAACTGCAGCGTATCGGTGAGCCGGCGCGACGCTTCGTCGATACGTCCGGCGGCCACGAGCGCCTCGGCATAGGCGCTGATGAAGAGCGTGATGAGGCGGCGGAAACCACGCTCGATGAGCGCGTTGAGCGAGGTTTCCAGCAGCGCGATGCCGCGCTGCTGGTCGCCGCCGAGAATGTCGCGATACGCGCACAGACAGTTGCAGTAGTCGCGCCAGACATCGAGGCCATGCAGCGCCGCCTGCGAGCGCATGATCTCCAGATAGACCGCGCCGCGCTTGAGGTCGCCGCACATCAGCGCGAGCGGCGCGGCCGAGGCGCCGAGCGTGTGCGTGAGCAACGGCTCCATGATGTCGGGGCGCACGAGGCCGACGAGCGTATCGACGAGCTTCATCGCCTCGCCACAATGTCCTTCGAGCCACGCAATGCGCGCGAGCGTCCCGTTGCAGTAGACAAGCGGATGGACGGCGATCGTGTTGTCGCGCTGCCCGCTGTATTCGAGTTCTGCAAAGCGGTCGCGCGTGCGCAGCAGTTCTGCTTTCGCCTCGGCGTGTCGGCCGAGACAATGCAGCGAAATCGCGACAATCTGATCGGCCAGCGTTTCCTGCCACGGGTTGGCGCGAGCGTGTGCGAGCTGCCGCAAGCGCTTCGCGAACTGCATCGACTCGTGGATGTTGCCGCTCGAAATCATGGTGGTCCACAAGCCCCAGAGCGAGCGTGCCTGAAATGCTGCGTCACCGTGTTCGGTCGCGAGCGTGAGGACATTGCGCCACAACTGCTCAGACGTCGACACAGCGCCGCGCACGTGCGGCAGCGCGGAAGCCAATGCCGCGCGTACGCGCATCTCGCCGAGCGCATCGACGCTGCCGGCGGGCAGCGTGTCCAATGCATCGACCGCGCGGCTTGCGCGCTCACAGCATTCCGCGATCATTCCATTGTCGAGCAGCGCACCCGTGAGATTCGATGCGAGTTCGATGCCCAGGTGCACATCGCCGTCGGCGGAAAACGCCCAGTCGTCTGCGGTGCGTGCGTCGTCGAACGTGTGCCTGAGGGCCGCGGCGCTGTCCGCGTTGCCACCCACCGTTTGCGCCGTGTGTGCCATGAAACATTGCGAGAGATAGCGCGCGTGGCGCAAGGCCATGTCCTGCCGCTCGCCTTCGGCCTGCAGCTTTTCGAGCGCATACGCACGCGTCGATTCCAGCAGACGGTAGCGCGCTACGGGGCCGTCGAACTCAACATTCACGAGCGACTTGGCAAGCAGTTCGCTGATCGCGCTGATCGCATCGGCGACCGTCAGCGACGCGTCGCATGCGACCGCGCACATTGCTTCAAAGCTGAAGACGCCGCCGAATACCGCGGTTCGTCTGAAAAGCGCTTGCGAATCCGAATCGAGCAGCGCGAAGCTCCAGTCGAACGTCGCGCGCAAGGTCTGGTGGCGCGGCAACGCCGTACGATAGCCGCCCGCGAGTATCGCCATGCGGTCGTCGAGCCGTTGATGCACACCGACCACGCCGAGCGTCACCACGCGCGCCGCCGCCAGTTCCAGCGCAAGCGGAATGCCGTCCAGACGCCGGCATATTTCGCCGACGAGCCGCAGTTCCGCGCTATCCGCGGCGACTTCGCGCTGCAGCGAGTTGGCGCGCAGCAAAAACAGGCTGACAGCGGATTGCTGCAGAATCTGCGCGTCAAGGCAGCCAGGCTGCGGGACGTCGAGCGGCTCGACCCGCAGAATCGCTTCGGCCATGATGCGCAACGGCTCGCGGCTCGTTACGAGCACTCGCAAATTCGCGTTGGCAGCGACCAGTGCCTCGACCATTTCAGCGACGTGCTCGACCACGTGTTCGGCGTTATCGAGCACGAGCAGACGGCGCTGGTCTGCCAGCACCAAGGCGATTTGCGCGAGGCCCGGCGTCCCGTGTTCGACCGGCAACCCGCAGCCTTGCGCGGTGGCGGCCAGCACTTCGTCGCGCGTGCCGAGCGTGGCCAGTTCAACGAACCACACGGGCTCCGCGAAATCTGTGGCGGCATGACGGGCGGCTTCAATAGCGAGGCTCGTCTTGCCGATGCCGCCGGCGCCGGCTAGCGTCAGCACGCGCGTGTGTTCGAGCATCGAGCGGATTTGAGCGATGGCCGCGTCGCGCCCCACGAGTGGCATGCGCGGAGGCGGAAGAGGGCGCCCGGCGGGCGCAGGCATTGGCGGCGTCGCGGTGCTGGCGGCTCGATGCCGCTGCACGAGTTGATAGCCGCGGCCAGGCACGGTCAGAATCAGATCGCGATCCGCGCCGAGAATCTTGCGCAGTGCAGACAAATGCACCTGAATATTATTTTCTTCGACGATCGTATCCGGCCATACGGCGTCCATCAACTCGTCTTTCGTGACGAGGCGTCCACCGGCCTTGACGACCATTGCGAGAATCTCGAAGGCGCGCGAGCCGAGCGGCACACGTTCGCCGTCACGCCATAAGGTGCGCAGTTCCAGATCGATTTGAAAGCGGCCTAGTTCAATCATGTCGTTTTCAACTTCCGGGACAACGTGCTTGGTGAGAAGAACCTGCAGTACGACAAGACGGAAGTTACCGCATCAAATCGTGCGCGTCTTGTCGGTTAGTGCGATGCTTTGTACGAAAGTCCATTTGCATGGGCTGCGCACCGTGAAAAACGGGTGGTGTCGAAATCGCTGACCGTCTATCGGCAAGCCTCACGACGCCAATGTCCTGGCGGCATGCCGACGAGCTGCGAGAACGTGCGCGTGAAATGGCTCTGATCGGAAAAGCCGCAAGCCATGCCGATCTCCGAAAGCGAATGGTTCGAGTGCTTGAGAAGCTCACGAGCCTGGTCGATACGCCGCTCCAGCAACCATTGATGCGGCGTGCGCTGCGTGGTCTCGCGAAATGCTTGAATGAAGTAACTGCGCGACAGATTGCACGCACTGGCTATCTCTTCAATGGATACATTGCCCTGAGATCTGGCGAGCAGCATCTCTTTTGCGCGGGCTTCCTGCAACGCGGACAGGCCCCGGTTGTTGCGGTTCGACCGACGCGAGGCCTCGCCGTAGCGATCAAGCAGATGCGTGCCGATGGTCACGCCGAGTTGTTCGATGAAGAGCGGACTTGCCTCGCTTTGCGCATTGAGCGTGAGCGCGAGCACCTGCGCTAGATGCCCGAGCACCGGATCTTTGCGGCCCGCAACCGTTGCGATACGCGCAAGGCCGCTGCCGCCGCGCTCGTGGCAGGCGTCGCTGACAAAATTGCGCGACAGTTCGATCAGCACGAAGTCGAAGCCGCCAAGCAGTTCGGCGCGGTAGTCGTCGGCGAAATCGCGGACGTAGACGCAGTCGCGCTCGAACTCGTGCGTGACCCAGCGATGTTGCGAATAGATGCGCCGGCGGTGTCCTGTTTGCAGCGATACGCCAATCAGAAAACCGCGGCCCGAGCCGTCCATTGCGACGGGACTCGTGTCGCTGCCCAACGTGCACTTGCGGTAAAACTTGAATTCGCCGGTGTCGAGTTCGAGGTCCTGGCGCAGCTGACTCGACAGACACCCAAGGGAGTCTTTAGGACGTGCGGCCGTGGCGGCGGATGCATGAATATCGTTGAACATGTTCGTCACCTCGGGTCGTCGCAGCGCCTCAACTGCCGTTAGTCGTTACTCAAAAATTATCATTTGTAAGTTATTTGTCATTATGCCGGGTTTTCCCGAGGTTGGGAAACGTCGATAAAAATAATGTGCGCTCAAATAATAAGCATCAAACATCATAAGAATTACGGGAGCCCCGGCCTTCGGAGCTTTGCTGCTTATCACAAATCACCTACGCTCAAAAAGCAACGAGATTATTTTTGTGATCGACATATTGCCGTAACGGATTTTCGCTCGGAGGATTTGCGTCGCGGCATTCATGTATTCGTGACGCTTCTATTAGTCGGCCTCGCAATTCGGAGCCGGTCGCATCGGCGCTTCGCGCGGCGGCAATCTGCGTCAAAAGAATGTAGACGCGAAGGGAAAAGCAGGGGCGGCGCCGCTGGAACGCGGCGCGCGCCCGCCCGGTTTAGCTCTGCAGGAATTCGAGCAGGTCGGCGTTGACCTTGTCGGCTTGCGTCGTGCACATGCCGTGCGGTGCGCCGGCATAGACCTTCAGCGTCGCATTCTTCACGAGCTTGGCCGACAGACGGGCCGAGTCGTCGATCGGCACGATCTGGTCGTCGTCGCCGTGAAGGATCAGCGTGGGCACGTCGATCTTCTTCAGGTCCGAGGTGTAGTCGACCTCGGAGAACTGCTTGATGCACTCATACTGGCCTTTGATCGAGCCGAGCATGCCTTCGCGCCAGAATTCGTCGATCGTGCCTTGCGAAATTTTCGCGTTCGGACGATTGAAGCCGTAGAACGGCACCGCCAGGTCCTTGTAGAACTGCGAGCGGTTCGCCGCCACGTTCGCGCGAATGCCGTCGAACACGGACATCGGCAAGCCGTTCGGATTGGCTTCCGTCTTGACCATGATCGGCGGCACGGCGCCGATCAGCACGGCCTTGGCAACGCGCGACGTGCCATGGCGGCCAATGTAGTGAGCGACCTCGCCACCGCCCGTCGAATGGCCGACGAGCGTGGCTTCCTTCAGGTCGAGCGCCTCGATCACGGCGGCCAGATCGTCCGCGTAGGTGTCCATGTCGTTGCCGTGCGACGGCTGGTCCGAGCGGCCATGGCCACGGCGGTCATGAGCGATCACACGGTAGCCTTTCTGCACGAGGAACAGCATCTGCGCGTCCCATGCGTCCGCATCGAGCGGCCAGCCGTGCGAAAAGACGACCGGCTTACCCGAACCCCAGTCCTTGAAGAAAATGCGCGTGCCGTCCTTGGTCGTGACCGTGTTCATGGTGTGTCGCTCTCCGTGCTTTGAGTGAGAAGAATTGCCCGCATGGCTGCTGCCGCCGGCCGTTGCCGCTAGCGCGACGCCCGGCGCTGCGATAGCGGCTACGGCCGCGCCTGCGCCTGCTGCGAGCAACTGGCGGCGGTTCGCCGATGGAATTGCGGATGAGTTGGCCAAATTTTTTCTCCGTGCGTGTGACGTTGTGATGTGCGTGCCGCCGAAATGCGACGCGGCATCGCAGAGTTGCGAATCCTACGGGCGCGAATATTTCCCGTACTTTCAGATTGCTTAATTGTTGTTAAGGCGGGTGACTGAACGTGTGCCGCCAGTGGCGTGGGCTAGAGAGGCCAGTGCTAGAGAGGCCAGTGCGCTATCAGTCGTGGCGTCCCGACTCGAACAGGAACCACACGCGCTGCTCGGCTTCGTCGATCCAGTTTTCGAGCAGGCTCGCAGTCGCGACATCGCCGTATTCATCGCACAACGAATGCGTTTCGCGCATATAGCCGGCGAGCGCCAGGTTGTCCTCGCGCAGTTCCGCGAGCATGTCGCCGGGCGTGACGAAGTCGGCGTCGTTATCGGCGATACGTTGCAGCTTCGTGATGTGGCCGGCCGAGCGCAGCGTTTTGCCGCCGATCTTGCGGGCGCGCTCCGCGATCGGATCGGTCGTCGCGTAGATCTGGTTCGCCTGGTCGTCGAGCAGCAGGTGATAGTCGCGGAAGTACGGCCCGGACATATGCCAATGAAAGTTCTTTGTCTTCAGATACAGCGCGAACACATCGGCGAGCAGGGTGGTCAATGCGGCGGCGATGTCACGAGTCGCGTCTTCGGTGAGGCGAGTCGGCGTCCTGAGCGATGCCGCGCGATGCGCCGCTGCCTGCTTTAGGTCTTTCATGGCGAGTCCTTGATCGAGGGTGGTGAGTGGCGCTGCGAGCGTGCCCGTTCATATGGCCATTGAGCGCACAGCCAGTGTAGGAAGAGCACGTGCATAAAGTCCTGCAAAAATAATGAAAACTTCTGAGGCGCGTGCGACACTCGCGGCGATTGTTTTCGCGGACGCGACACGAACCGTTTTGAGAACCGGCAACAGGAACCAGCCTCACCAACCAGCATTAAGAACTTGCATTAAGAACTATTAAGGGCTTCGACAAGGACCTGGCAAAGCGCCGTCGATAGACTGCCTCCCAGTTCGACTCGCCATCCAGGCGAGCGCGGCACGTCTCATCAGCCTGCCTGTCCTTTCTCTCACGGAGCCCGCCATGTCCAAAGACCTGTCACCCGGATTCACCCCGGCCGAGGTCGTCTTCTTCAACGGCAAGATCGCGACGCAGGACGAGAAGCGCTCGTTCGCCGATTCGCTCGCCGTCGCGAATGGCCGCGTTATCGCCGCTGGCTCGCGCGATGCAGTGATGCGTCACGTGAACGACGCCACTCGCCATGTCGACCTGAAAGGCCGCACGGTCATTCCGGGTCTGAACGACTCGCACCTGCACATCATTCGCGGCGGTCTGAACTTCAACATGGAGTTGCGCTGGGACGGCGTGCCGTCGCTCGCGGACGCGCTCGACATGTTGCGCAAACAGGTGGCCCGCACGCCCGCGCCGCAGTGGGTTCGCGTGGTGGGCGGATGGAACGAATTCCAGTTCGCCGAGCGGCGCGGTCCGACGCTCGAAGAGATCAACGCGATCGCGCCGGATACGCCGGTCTTCATCCTGCATCTGTACGACAGCGCGCTTCTGAATGCGGCGGCGCTGCGTGCGGTCGGCTATACGAAAGACACGCCCAATCCGCCGGGCGGCGAGATCCAGCGCGACAAGCGCGGCAATCCGACCGGCATGCTGATCGCGCGGCCCAACGCCGGCCTGCTTTACGCGACGCTCGCCAAAGGTCCGAAGCTCGCGCTGGAAGACCAGCGCAATTCGACACGTCACTTCATGCGCGAGTTGAACCGGCTCGGCGTGACGAGCGCAATCGACGCTGGCGGCGGCTACCAGGCTTATCCGGACGACTACGCGGTCATCATGGAAATGGCGAAGCACAATGAGTTGACCGTGCGAATCGCCTATAACCTTTTCACGCAGAACGCGAAGAAGGAAATCGAAGACTTCGCGAAGTGGGTGAAGATGACGAAGCCCGGCGAAGGCGACGACTTCCTGCGCGTGAACGGCGCGGGCGAGATGCTGGTGTTTTCCGCCGCGGACTTCGAAGACTTCCTGGAACCGCGGCCCGATCTGCCCGACACGCTCGAAGCCGAACTCGAGGCGGTGGTCCGGTTGCTCGTCGCGAACCGCTGGCCGTTCCGTCTGCATGCCACTTACAACGAGTCGATCGAGCGCTTTCTCAACGTGTTCGAGCGCGTGAACGCGGACATTCCGTTCGACGGCCTGCGCTGGTTCTTCGACCATTGCGAGACCATCACGCAGAAGAACATCGAGCGGGTGCGCGCGCTCGGCGGCGGCATCGCGATCCAGCACCGGATGGCGTATCAGGGCGAGTACTTCATCCAGCAATACGGCGAAGAGGCAGTCAAGCACACGCCGCCGATCCGCCAGATGCTCGACGCGGGTCTGCCGGTCGGCGCGGGCACGGACGCCACGCGCGTCGCCAGTTTCAATCCGTTCGTCTCGCTGTACTGGATGGTGTCGGGCAAGACGGTTGGCGGCACGGCAATGTATTCGAGCGCGAACAAGCTCGATCGCATGGAAGCGTTGCGCCGCTATACGGTCGGCAGCGCCTGGTTCTCGAATGAAGACGACCGCAAGGGCGCGCTCATGCCGGGCCACTTCGCCGACTTCGCCGTGCTGAGCGACGACTACTTCAGCGTCGAGGAAACCAGCATCAAATACCTCGAATCGGTAATGACGGTGGTGGGCGGCAAAGTGGTCTATGCGGCCGACGAGTTCGCGCCGCTCGCGCCGCCCGATCTGCCGGTGAGCCCGTCGTGGTCGCCGGTGGCGGAGTTCGGCGGCTACAGCCGCTATAAGCCGACCGCCGTCGCCTGCGTGGACGGCTGCGTGAATCTGTGCGGCGTGCATGCACATGCGCATGGCTGGGCATGGCGCAAGAACGTGCCCGTCAGCGATTCCAACGGCTTCTGGGGTGCGCTCGGCTGCAGCTGCTTCGCGTTCTGACGCGCGGCGCGCTGCTCTACTTGCCTGATCTTCATCGTGCCTTGCCGTAAGCGGGAATCACTATGCCGACTCTGACCGATGGCGTGCTCTATGGGCTCGGCATTCTGGTTCTCGACTTCCTCGCATGGCGCTTCATGGGCCGCCGCAACGCGAACGCGCGGCTCGCGTTGCGCGTGATCATGTTCGGCCTGTCGAGCTATGTGCTCTTCACGCACGGCATGAATCCGCTGCGCGAAGCGCCGTGGGGCGCGGAGCCCGTGCGCCATCTGCTCGCGCAGATTCTCGAAGTGATCTGGTGGCTGCAGGGAGCGCGGCTCGTGACCGTCGTGCTCGATCGAATGGTGCTGCCCGAGACCTGGCACAAGGAGCGTCTGTTTCAGGACGTGCTCGGTGCTCTCGTGTTTCTGGCCGCCGCGGTCGGCGCGATCGCGTTCGTGTTGCAGTTGCCGGTGCGCGGGCTGCTCGCCACCTCGGGAGCGGTTGCGGTGGTGCTGGGTCTCGCGATCCAGAGCACGCTAAATGACGTGTTTTCCGGCGTCGTGCTCAACGCGACGCAGCCGTTCCGCATAGGCGACTGGATCACCATCGGCGAAGTGGAAGGCAAGGTGGTAGAAAGCAACTGGCGCGCGACGAGCCTGCTGAACGGGCAGGGCAACATCGTCGTGATCCCCAACAGCGTGGCCGCACGCACGAACATCGTCAATGCGAACCAGCCGATAGATACGCATGGCGTGAGCGTGCTGCTGCCCGTGAAACCGTCGATTCGTCCGGCGACCGTCCTGCAGGCGCTGATGCACGCCGCCGCCAGTTCGCCCGAGGTGCTCGCCGAGCCGAAGCCGCTCGTGAGCGTGAAGCGCGCCACCAACGACGCGATCGAGTACGAGATCGTCTGCTACGTCGACGCATGGAACAAGAAGATCGGTGTGCGCAACGACCTGTATGACCTCGCGCACCGGCATCTGCTGTCGCGCGGCGTGGTGTTGCGTCCATTGTCGGTAGCGGAGCCCACGAGTGAGCCCACGGACGAAAAGCAGCGGCTGTTGCACAACGTCCTGATCTTCCAGACGCTCGACGACGGGGAGATCGCCGAACTCGCCGGCCAACTGACGCTGCACGAGTTCGATGTCGACGACACGATCTATACCGCCGCCGACGAAGGAGGGCATGAGCTGCACATTCTCGCGCGCGGGGTTGCGAAGGCCGTCGTGCAGAAAGACGGCGGCGAGGCTGAACTGCGCAGGCTCGCGCCGGGCGACTCGGTGGGCCAGTCGGGAATACTCGCCGGCGTGAGAACCGGGGTAGTCGTGCGCGCGCTCACACGCGCCACGGTGTTTCGGCTCGACAAAAGCGCGCTTACTCCGATCCTCGCGCGGCGCCCCGAAGTCGCGCGGGAAATGTGCCGGTTGCTCTCGGTCCATCACGAAAGCGAAAAGATGCTGCTTGCGACATCGGCCACCGCTGATGAGGGCAGCGGCGGCCTGCTGCAATGGATCCGCGATGGCGTGCGGCGCTTTCACGAGCTTGCACTGTGAGGCGGCGGCCATTCGAATTCAGCTTTCGCTTAAGGCTTTTTAAGGTCGCGCCAAGGCTTTTATCGACGGCAATCGGTACGCTGAATGGGATCGCAAGGCGGCCCGTTCCGAGCCGCCATGCGCTGCATCGTGCGCAAACGAGGGCCCTCTGGCGACGAGGCCCGCGCAGATCGCCGGCGATCGGCATATGGAGGAGGTGACATGAAGAAAACCATTGCGGGCATCGACATGCCCGACAGTGCGATGGCCCGTGGGGCAACCGAACGGATTCGCGCGACCGAGTCTGCGTTGATGTTTCATCACGCGCAGCGGGCGTTTCTGTTCGGTGCGCTGACTGGCTATCGCGAGAACATGGTTTTCGACGTTGAACTGCTTTATGTGGGCGCGATGTTTCATAACGTTGGCCTGAATAGCGCGCATCGGCGTTCGTCGTGCCGCTACGAAGTGGATAGCGCGAACGCCGCGCGCGATTTCATGCGCGAGCATCGGGCGGCGGCAAACGCGATCGACGAAGTATGGATGGCGATTGCATTGCACACGACGCCGGGCATTCCCGAGCATCTCGCGCCGCTCATCGCGTTGCTCGCCGCGGGCGTGCAGATGGACGTGCGCGGTGCGCGCTACGACGAATACGCCGTCGACGAGCGCGACGAGATCGTGCAGGCGTGTCCGCGCGAAGTGGGTTTCAAGAAGCGGATTCTCGAGGAATACGCGCGCGGCATGGAACATCGTCCGCAAACGACGTTCGGCACGGTCAACGCCGACGTGCTCGACCGATGGGATCCGAATTACCGGCGTCTGAATTTTTGCGGGCTGGTGCTTGGTTCGGAATGGCCGAACTGACCCGGCCTCGATAGGAGATTGGCATGGGCTACATCATTTCACTGGGAGTCGGCTTCGGCGTCGGACTTCTCTACTGGCTGCTCAAGGTGCA
>Ga0209796_10000902_pt1 | contig 14516 bp, 17 predicted proteins | sample AgamicOrSfrz_FD_187167 | JGI IMG/M metagenome (GOLD analysis project Ga0209796, IMG submission 187167) | Agave microbial communities from Guanajuato, Mexico - Or.Sf.rz (SPAdes) (version 2) | ecosystem: Host-associated > Plants > Phyllosphere > Phylloplane/Leaf | place: Guanajuato, Mexico...
TGGCTATCTTCTGACGAAAGAAACGTACTGTTATGTATACCTCCATTTGGAGCGTCGGCGTACGTTTTACTTACCGATATGGTGTGTAATGAGGATACGACAGCAAATGGACCTTCAATGGGAGGCTTGAGCCGTATGAGTTGAAAGGCTCACGTACGGTTCTTAGGGGAGTCAGGGGCAGTGATGCCCCTCGCTTACCCGACTTAACTAAGATTGTATACGATATACATATATTCTAAAAGGGTATAATTTAATAAAAAATAGGGAGACATAAACGGCAGCCATAAAATCAAGCCAATTAGATTTTGTTGTGAATGTGATGAAAGGCTTTAAGTATCCATGGTTTTTTGCAGGCGGATGGTCTATTGATCTGGGAATAGGAAAAGTAACTAGGGATCATGAGGATGTAGATATTTGCATTTTTAGAGAACATGCCTTGGAAGTTCTTTCATACTTTTCGGAGTGGACCATATATGTAGCTATTCCAGGGGAAGGAAGACTAGAGCTTTGTCAAACATTAAAAGACTTAGATCCTCCTAGGTATGGTTTACATCTTCACAAGGATCAAGACTTCATTGAGATTCTTTTAACGGACCGCAGTGAAGACAATATCTTGTTTCGGAAAAATCATCATATATCAATGAATTACAAGCAGTTTGTTCGAGAAGACTCTCTTAATCGAAAGTATGTAGCACCAGAATGGCAACTTTTGTTTAAAGCCAAAGAAGGGAGATTAAAAGACGAAGAAGACTTTAAAGCTTATTTACCCTTCATGGACAAAGAACAAAGATTATGGCTATCCTTGGCACTGCAGAAGCAGTTCCCTTCTTCTTCTTGGATTAAACAATTAACTACATAATATTTAACTTCCTAGAAAAGGTTTTATGTAAACTAAAAGCGTATAACATACACTGACTAAAAACAGGTAAAAATATTGTTCATGAATTAGCCCCCAAGTGTTAGACACAGTTTAATACTTGGGGGCTAGTTCATTTTAGTTCACGTATATTTAATCTTTATCCTTAATTAGGGTTAATTCATTAGTTTGAGATATTAAATCAATTTTTGTATTTCCTTTTTCATAATAAGTAGAGGCGCCTTCTCGGTCTTTCTCCTTCCACCCTTTTGATTTAATTACTAATTTATACCCTGATGGTATCCCGTTTTCTTCAGAAGCTTTAGACCAATCATACATGTCTACACGTTCGTTTCCTTTTACTAACTGTGCATTTTTAGGTACAGGGAAACCAGAAAATTTATCAGACGGGATATATGCAAAAAATGTAACAAAGTAGAAAATTACTGCCCCTATTAGTACAATTCCTGTAAGAGTGATCGTCACATTCTTTTTCAATTTAGTATCCTCCTTTTATATTCATTATTTTCCCATTAATTATAATTAAAGGAAGTTGATTCATAAGGGTTTTTACCTCAAGAAAAATTTACATAAAAAAAGAATCCTTTGGCTATAAGCAAAGGTTTTTCAAATTTATTGGAATAGGGGGAATACGTTATTAGTCTGGACAGATTTGTAGATTTATATACATATATTTTTAAAAATAAATATATGTATATAAATCTGTTTTTAGAAAATAACTTTATATATGTTTTGTTATTTGATAAGTAAATACTAAGGTATTTACTGTATTGTTAAAGTTTTATTATTTACACTTAATGACGACAAATGGATCATTAGTTTAAAAAGGGTAAATTATCCACTCATCTCTTATATACTGAAAATAGAAAGCTACTCAACATATATAGGGGAGTGATCCAAAGCCAAGTGTAAAAGAAGCTGTATATATTCATTGTGGAACAAAAATGGATGTTTTTAAACCCAAAGAAATCACAAAATTCAGCTACAGACATTCCAGAGGATTTTTTGCTTGCCCAAGTTGTGGTGTGAAAGTCTTTCATAAAAATCAAAGGGGACAACCAACATTTGTTGTCACATCTAGTAATGCTCACGCATATAACTGTATTTATAAAGAATAGGAGAAACTTGTCAAAAGAGTAGCCTTTGCTCAACGGGAGCAAAGGCTATTTTAAACTAAGGAATTTAGAAATATTTTATTAGTTTAGGTTAAATTTAAAATATACATACCTATTTTTAAAGAAATTTAAGGATGGATTTTGCAGTGACATAATCCATCTTCAACAGATTTTATTTCTTCACAGAGCAAATCTCAGTATAAATATCTAGGAAAAAAACCAAAGTTCATCTTCCTTTACCTAACCTTATTAAGTGACAAGTGTGTAAAAGCTATGATATGTTAGCATCTCTACATATTATCTAAAAATAAGAAGATGAGGTGTCTGAATATGAATAAAACTGAACTAGTAGATGCAGTTGCAACAAAATCTGAACTAACGAAACAGGATTCAAAAAAGGCTGTAGATGCGTTGTTTGAAACGATTTCTAATACGCTTGCCAAAGAAGAGAAAATTCAATTAGTTGGATTTGGTACATTTGAAATACGTGAGCGCGCAGAGCGTACAGGGCGTAACCCTCAAACAGGTGAAGAAATGACAATTCCGGCTTCAAAGGCTCCTGCTTTTAAACCAGGAAAAGAATTAAAAGAAGCTGTTAAATAAATATGCCTTTTAATCAAGCCCCCTCTGGAGATAGACTTCTAAAGGGGGCTATCTTTCATGGTGAAAAACTTCTAAATACCTACACCCAAATATTATTTAATCAAGGTTTCTATTTTCTTGAGTCGTCTTAGAGTTGGAGGTAGGCTCTTTGCCAAGTCTAGGGTTCCAATTTCCTAACTTGTTTTTTAAGTAATCCTTTAAAAAATCACGTTTCTTTTTTCGTCTTTTATCCCTGTTTTTCATAAGGACTCACCACCTTTAGGTTACTTAATAGATGCAATTTCTCCTTATTATAATTATGTTGAAAAATCCACTCTTTATGCTAAATCTATAAGTAATAAGTAGATCATCTTACTAGTCAAAGGAATACTTTTAGGTATTGTTTCAAAGTATTCCAAAAGACGCTTCCCATTGTAAGAGTAACAAAAGTAGAACGTGAAGAACAACCAGATGATCCTCATATGTATCGTCATAATCAATAATAAAGAAAGCAGGTTAATAAATATTAACCTGCTTTTCAGACTAACGAGAACTTAAAAGATTTCTCGTTAAAAAAGACTTTATGGTTTCGTAGAAGAAGCATCCTCATTCTCAGAGGTAGAAACTTTATCATTGAAGTTAGATAGATGTTTTCCTTGCACATCATTGATATTTGCTTCATCAGAAGTATATCCAGCAGTATTAAATCTGTCATCCCCTATTGCAGGCTGAGAATTGTTAGAGTGATTTTTCATCGTGTACCTCCTAGTTTGGGTTGGATAGGTTTAGTGTGCTCGTGTTTATGGTATTTCATGAGGTGCACTTAATGTTTTATCTCTATTCAGTCGAAAAAGTTGGATATTTAGCCAATATAAAAAATTAAAATGTTTCATTAAATTAAGTGTTAGTTATTACATATAATGCACAAAAAGAAATCAATTTTCCTTTGTAATTAATGAATGATAATTGGAACTATAGATAGCATAATGGCTACTAGAAAAGTATTTACAAAAAAAGTAACCTTACCTTACTGTCTGACATATGTGTAAGGTAATAGGTTACTCTTTTTAAATATTCAACTTATGAAGTTCTGTACGCTTAATTTAAAATTAAATTTATAATTAATACGCCTGCTAGTCCAACAAGTGATGCAATCGTTACCATAACAGACCACGTTTTAATTGTTTTACCAATTGTCAGGTTAAAAAATTCTTTGTAGATCCAGAATCCTGCATCATTCACATGGGAGAATGTCATACTTCCAGCCCCAGTGGCTAAAACCATAAGTTCTGGACTAACATGAGTTGCCGCAACTAGTGGAGCTGCGATACCAGCTGCAGTTAGACCAGCTACAGTAGCAGAACCCAATACAACCCTTAAAATTGCAGCAATTAACCAAGCCAGTATTAAAGGAGACATGGTTGATCCCTCCATCAAACCAGCAACGTACTTGTCCACATGGCTATCAATTAGTACTTGTTTAAAAGCACCGCCCCCACCGATTATTAATAAAATCATCGCAATGCTGCTTACGGATTGTGTAATAGAATTCATTAATTCGGGCATTTTCTTACCACGATTAAGACCAAACGTGTAAATGGCAACAATGACAGCAATCAATAAGGCTATACCAGGATTACCTAAAAATTGAGCTGTAGGAACCAAAGCAGAATTTGGCATAACGATTTCTACAATAGCTTGAAATGCGATAAGTATTACTGGTATAAGAGCAGTAAATACACTAATCCCAAAACCAGGCATTTCTTCTTCTGTAAAATGTTTAGGATTAAAAAGTCCTTTTGGGATCTCTACTTCTAAATCTTCTTTTTTGAATAATTTTGTATATAAAGGACCACTAATAATAACAGCAGGAATAGCTATGATAATTCCATATAATAAAGTCTTACCCAAATTAGCATCGTAAATTCCAGCAACTGCTGTTGGTCCAGGGTGAGGTGGCACAAAACCGTGCATGGTTATTAAAGCAGCAACAACTGGCATCCCGATATAAAGAATAGGTACACTTGCCTCAGCTGCAATTGTAAATACTAAAGGAATTAACACTACAACACCTGTCTCAAAAAATAAAGCGATTCCAACAATAAACGCGGTAAGCACAGCAGCAAGCTGAACTCTCTTTTTGCCAAATGCTTTAATCAACGTTACAGCAATTCGTTGAGCTCCTCCAGAGTCAGCCATTAATTTACCAAGCATACCTCCAAATCCAAGAACTAAGGTGAGACTTCCGAGTGTACCGCCTAATCCGGATGTAATTGATGCCATTGCTTCATTCGGTGACATTCCCTCCATAATACCCACTAGCAAACCAACAATAACTAACGAAATGAAAGCGTTTAACTTGAAGACCACCATTAATAATAGTAATAGTACAACGCCGATACAAATAAATACTATTGGCATATTTGTTCCTCTTCCCCTTTTGTTTTTTAGAGAATGCTAATTCACTACGCAAATTAGCATTCTGATAAAACTTCTTTCTAAAAGATAAAAGTTATTTTCATCCATTATTTAAAGTTTGAGTAACCTCTTTTAAATCACTTTTTGTACCGACATTCCCTGGAAAAATTACATAGGACATGTCTGGATACTTACTTTCATTTCCTAATTTCCATACAGGAATCCCCGGTCTGATTTGTCCAGCTACAGTAGCACGTTTTACCTTCAAACCCTTCGTTCCAACATCACTTGAAGTTATACCACCTTTTGCGATTAAAAAATTCGGTCTAACTTGTAATCGGGTGACAATACTGGTAACAGCATCCGAAATAGCTACAGATAATTTTAACTCTTCTTCTTTTTTGTTTTCCCCAAGATCGAGTCGTTCTCTGCTTGTATAAACAGCAACTGTTCGGCCAGAGCGAATTAAGGATTCAGTCATTTCGATCACTCTATCACATTCCTTTTGGAATTGATCTGGATGTAAAACTAGATGACTATTAAACTCAATAAATTCAATTTCATTTAATTTTTTCAACTCTTCAAGCTGCTCAGTAGTCTTTTTAACATGGGAACCGATAATTATTAAGCCACCATTACCTGTTTCTTCCTCCACTAATTCTTCTCTAGTAAGTAGTGCTTTATCAGTAACTCCTCCAATGACTTTTGGAAGTGCAGCTGCACTTCTAAATAGGAAGTTCTTTCCTTGATTCATGGCTTGTGCTAAGGCGATGGTAAATATTTTTACATCAACTTCATCTATAGCATTTACAACTACTTTATTAAAATGGTTTACCTGAACAAGCTGTTCAACTATTTTTTCTACATTTAGTGAGCGCAACTGTTCAATGGAGATATACAAGGTATTTTTGGCTTTATATTCTCCATGTGACTTTTCTTCAATCCATTCACCTAAATCTGATTTTGAATAGCCAAATGTGCGGTCTTTTGCAAATTCTGTGTCGCCTGCTGGGACAAGTTCTTGACCATACTGTACATAATGAATATTGTTAACAGTTAGGCGCCCTCCTTCTTTAAAAAATGGTAATATTACTTCTCCATCCACCGTCATTTCAGAGCCCACTTCGATTGTTTCCTTTAAAACGCTTGTTTCTAGTGGATAATGCCCTCTAAGAGTTGAATCTCCACGGCTTATAATTATAAATTCTCGATTTAGTTTCGAGGATACTGATAAAATATTTTCGGCAATTTTTTTGTGTACTTTTTCAGTTTCCTCAGCTGTAAAGCCTCTCGAATTTGTTAAGATAAAGAACATCGGCTGTTTTTCTTTAAAGCCTTTTTCAATACTTTCCACTGACCAATCAGTAAATACAGATATATCATGCACAGTTTGAACACCTGTGGGGTCATCGTCTAGAACAATAATTTTTTTATCTAAACTGTTTAATGCATCCTTCAATAATACATCTACATCCTGGCAATTGACCGTTGGAAGAGATTCTAGGAATTCTATAGGTAATCTAAGATTTTCCTTCATAACTTAACCCCTCTTTACTTCAACATTTGCTAATTTTTCATAATATCTTACAATACTTCCGTGATCATCATTTATTTTCCCATCTACCTTTAAAGAATGAAAAATTTCCAACAATTGGCTAGATAAAGGAAGTGGTACACCAATCTCATGAGCTGTTTCCATTACATTTGTAATGTCTTTTAGGTTGATTGCAATACTACCACCAGCAATGAAATTTCTGTCAAGAATCATTGGTACCTTTGCGTCCAGTACTGCACTTCCTGCAAGTCCTCCTCGGATTGCTTGGTACATTTTTTCAATATCAATACCTGCTTTTGCTGCTAGGATAAGCGCTTCAGACATTGCAGCAATGTTAAGGTTTACAATTATTTGATTGGCTAGTTTCGCTGTCACTCCGCAACCATTATCGCCAACTAAAGTAACTTCTTTTCCCATACCATAAAAAACGGATTTAACGCTTTCAAAAACAGGTTCCTTACCACCAACCATTATAGCTAATGTGCCATCGATAGCTTTAGGCTCGCCACCACTCACAGGTGCATCAAGCATTTCTACACCCTTTTTCATAACTTCTGTTGCAAGCTCTCGTGAAACGTCAGGAGTAATAGAACTCATATCAATGATTATCGAACCTTCTTTTGCTCCTTCTAATACTCCATTTTCACCCAAAATTACTTCTTTTACATGTTTAGAAGCAGGTAACATGGTAATAATAACATTGCTTCTTTCCGCAACTTCTTTAGGAGAATTAGCAGCAACTGCACCAGCCTCTACTAGACTGCTTACTGCCTCTTCATTAAGATCAAAAACAGTTAGTGAATTTCCTGCCTTAATAAGATTTAAGGACATTGGTTTACCCATTATTCCAAGTCCAATAAAACCAACATTGTGTTCCATCTTTATTCCTCCTTGATGTTTTAGCTTAGTATATTTAGCCCTTATAAATTAAGCTGATTCCACTTGTATAAAACAACGCGTTTTCTGTGGAATCGCTTTCAATTAATGAATACAATCCTTATTGTACACATATTTTATTTTTTTGTATACAATAAAATAAAATATGTATACAAAAAATCAATAATGTATTTCTATATTTTTCGGGTAAAGTTTGGTAAGATACATTTAGTAAGTAAAGGGATATGGAGGTAAAAATTGTGTTTAAAAATGATCGTTCTCGTCCTGCTGCCCGTCAATCTTATGAAATCATCCGTGATAAGATCTTAAATGGAGAATTATCTGCTGGTACCAAAATTGTTGAAGAGAAAATAGCAGCTGAATTAGGTGTTAGTAGAACACCCATAAGGGAATCCATTCGGAAACTGGAATATGAAGGACTTATTGTAAACAAAAAAGTGGTCAAGCCCACTGAAAAAGACTTGAGAAATATGTTTCAAGTCCGCATTTTATTGGAGGGTTATTCGGCTCAATGTGCTGCATCCTATCTAAATGAGAATGAGCTCGATTCTTTATATGAGTGTGTTAAGATAGGAAGAACGGGGACTATTGAAGAAATTATGATTGCTAACGAACATTTCCATGAGATTATTGTTAATGCTAGTAATAATCCAGTCATGATCGATATTATTGATCGTATGCAGTCTACAATTTACCTTTTTCGAAAAACAGTTGTTTTCTATCAACGTCCTCATTTAATTGATGAACATGAGCAAATTTATCAAGCAATTAAAGCCAGAGATGGTCAAAAAGCAGAATTGTTGATGAAAAATCATCTAGAGGCTGATTTAAACTTTTGTTTGCATTTAATAAGTAATTAGGCCATCCATTTACATGATTTAGTGTAGCTTAAGAATACATCTTCCTACTTAATAGAAAGGTGTATTCTTGTAAGAAAATGGTTAAAATATTTTCTTGTAAAAGGACTAAACAGCTGTTAATGCTCTTATTAGAGATCTTAACGTGTTTTTGCAACCACCCTCAATAATCTGGCCTTAAAAAAGGTATATAGTATGAGAAATAAAGAAAATAAGAAGTTTTTCTATAAATAATATAAAAAATATTCTATTTTTATAAGAAGTAAGTTTACATCATTACTTTTATATAAGATAAAATTAATAAATCCTAACTACAAAAATTAAATTCACATATGTAATTATCATTAAAAACGTTTATTATTTTATTTTTAAATTGGTTATTAACTTAAATATTACTATTTAGAAGTGTTTTACTATTTATATAAATATCAGTACATACTTCATACTGAATACTGCATGCGTAAAAAAGTGATCATTCAATAGGAATTTATAAAATCCAAAAGCTTATTTGGAGGTAAATGGGTTTATATGGAATAGATAGGGTATGAACAAATTATAAGTCAAAAAATTTTCATCAAATCTTTAGATTTAGTAGAAGCAAAACTTTGTGAACTGAATAATATCGAATTAAAAGTAGTAACAGGGAAGACGTGGGAGAAAACACCTGTTGGATTCTTTAAAGTAGTGAATAAGATTAAAAATCGCCCTTATTATAACGGGAATATAGCTGGTGGAGATTCTCGTAATCCATTAGGAAAGCGTTGGTTAGGGTTGAATGCAAACGGTACGTATGGTGACACATACGGCATACATGGAAATAATGATGAAAATAGCATTGGAAAATACGTGAGTCAAGGATGCGCGAGAATGCACAATGTAGATATTGAAAAGCTTTATGACAAAGTTCAAGTTGGCACACCTGTTGCCATTACGTATTCCTATAAGAGCTTTGTTGACCTAACTAAAGTGTATAACTATGAGTTAAAAGGCAGTTAATACAAAGCAGCATTCCTCTCCTTGATATGCTCCCAATTAAGCCAACAGATTTTTTATTTACTCTGTCTACTTAATTGAGAGCATATCAGAGTACGTTTGTAACACCTGTTTTACAAACGTACAATATTGTTTTAACTACCGTATTTCTTCGCCTATAGGGAGAAGTTTAAACGTTACACAGTCCTCTCCAGAAGCAATAATTCTACTTCCTTGTTCTGTCCATTTTTTAATTTCTACAGTATAGAAGCCAACCGGTTTTCCGTTTTTCTCAATATCATCTATTGAATCAGCTTCTACTTGTAATGTTTTCAGCCTAATTTTCTCCCCATTTGTTAATGTTGAGTAATTTATATTTTCTCTGAGAAAATCAATATAACTTTTTTCGCTATTCACACTAACATCATCACCATGAATATCAGTTATTTTTGTCCATTCATTTTGGTTCTTGACTTCTAGCTCCCAAACATTAGCATGAAATATCATAATATCCCTCCGTTTTTTAGATTAGGTAACATATATTGTAGTGTTGTCCCCCATAAAGCTTTTATTAAACAACTTTGTTATAAGAAATTTTACCTTAGTTGAAACAATATCAAATATTTTTTTCTTAAAATTATACTTATACGAAAGCTATAATTCTCTTATTTATTTATAATCATGTCAATTCTACATATAGATAATATATACACTTATTAGTTTTGCTCTCTTTGTCCAGAAATCCAAGCCAAAACTAAAATAGCAACTGTTAGCCTGAATAGCAATAAATCTTTCATTTCCCATCCTACCCTTAAAAAAGAGTTATTTGGATAGTGTAGAATGAAGTGTACATAGGGAAATGAGACGTTAGAGCACAATTTAATTGGTACTATAACCAATAGTTTACTTGCTATTTTTAAAGGCTTTATAAGAGAAAGATAATTTTTCGTTCTTGCTAAATAATTATGTGTAGTATAACTAAAAAAGTGTGAAAGGGGGAATGATGTGAGAAAATTAACGTTTCTTATGCGTCGTTTTAAATTCTTAATTATTAAATTATTAAGGTTAAAAGGCCATTCACATAAAGTTGCATTGGGTTTTAGTCTTGGTTCTATCGTGAACTTTATTCCTACTTTTGGTTTTGGTCTTATGATATCAGTAGGTTTAGCTAAATTATGTAAAGGCAATAGCATAGCAGGGCTAATCGGTGGAATGTTGTTTATGTGGGCCTTCCCTCTACTGTTTTATTTGAATATGGTGGTTGGAGGCTATATATTCCCTGTAGATCTTGACCAAACTTTTCTGGATGCTGCATTTCTTGTTTCATTTGATTAACTGCTTGTGCGAAACAAGGGAACACCTACTAACCAGGAAGTTCCCTTTTTATTTCGCTAGATAAAAATACTTCAAAATAAAGATTAAAGAAATAGGCTACGGTGGGGGCAAAGTTTTTTTCAAGCGACCACTGTTACATGATCTATAGGAGTTACATTGAATAAATAGGACTAGCTACCAGCACCTACGACTAAAATGTTGTATTCGTAGCTCCACCATACTACTCCGGAATTAATCATAACTTCTCGATAACCTAACCTCTATAAACACTAGCACATGTATCAGGTTTTGGTTCATAATAACAATGATTTTTAAATTGACCAGATGCAGGTTGACCGTACCATGTTGGAGGGCACGGAGCATGTGGATTAAAATACCAAAGAGCAAATTTCGCTGGGTGTTGTCTCCAATAATCCAAATTCTGCTTTGCTAATCTTCTTTCAACACCTCTCGCTCTTTGATAAAATACATTGCCTTTTTGAACAGCTTCAAACGAATAATTCCCCCCCTGTACTTGATAAATGACTTGTGAAACGGTTCTTAAATTTTTAAAGTCTATACAATTTGCTGCAAGACGATTAACAATTACATTTCCGACATATAACATCCCTAGTCTTCCTTCACCTTCAGCTTCTGCTCGCATCATCCTTGCCATTAAGTTAATGTCTGCACTTCGGTAACTTACTCTTCCCATTTATTCACCCCCAAAATATAGTATGAAAAAAAGCCTATATTGATGTCATTGTTTATAAGATAGCAATGCTTAGTTTTTACATATCATCGCGCATATTTAATCATTACCATTAAATAAATAGATACTGATTACCAAACGAAGTAGTTATTCTTTTAATACTAAGTAGCTACCGCACTAGGTGATGACTAGATGGTCATAGAATATGTGCTGGGTTTTTATATGCTGAGGGCTTGTCCTAATCGCTTATCTTTTTCATGAAACAGTCGAGAAATGAGAAGGTGTCCTTTTATATAAGAGAAAATCTCTAATCAGGAAAAAAATAACAAGGTTAATGAGTTTTAGTGAGGGGTAAAGTCAATTAAATAATTTAAAAGGAGGGAAGTATTAATGGAGATTCTATGGATGCTAATTGTAGGTGGAATTATTGGATGGCTCGCCGGTTTAATTACAGGACGCGACGTTCCTGGAGGTATTATTGGTAATATTATCGCTGGCTTTATGGGTTCTTGGTTAGGCGGCCTTATCTTGGGAAGTTGGGGGCCAGTCATTGGCGGTTTTGCAATCATCCCAGCAATTGTTGGATCAATCATTTTAGTATTAATTGTAAGCTTTCTTTTAAGAAAAATGGGTCAAAAAAAGAATCATGGTCATCATGTATAAAATTGAAAAAACTTAAATTGGAGTGACTAAAAATGAGAGAAGAAAATAATTCTATGCTATATGATTTTGTTGATGGTAATCAATTTGAACTAGATTCTTATCTTACTTATTTGTTCAATCAAATTAATAATTATAGTGAAATTCTGTCAGAAGATTAATGAGATTACAGATATTTTATTATAAAGAAACAGACAAAAAAATAATAAATCAAAATATAGTATAAGCGACCTTAGTAACTTTGTTTACGGTATATAGGGTCGCTTATTATTATGGAAAATATTTAAAAATAAAGTGCAGATATGCTTCTTTACTGCAGTAGGTCAGGAGTAAACGGCCCTAGAATATGCGCTTTTTTTATAGATTGGGGATTAGCTTCCTCACTTAAACTGAAGTATTTATTACTCAACCTTATTGAACATAAACAAAAGGCCCCTTTAAATTCTGAAGGGCCTGGTTAGCATACATTTATATTTTATATACTCTTATTCATGCCACATTCTCTACATTCACGTAAGAAAACGCCAGCTTTTACGGAGCTTTTAAAGCAAGCTGAGTTGCAGTTATCGCAACGGCCATTAACCTTATCCGGAAATTTAGCATAGTCATACACTTTATCAAGATCGATCTCTTGCTCTTTTATTTCTTCCAGGTTGATCACTCTTTTCTATTTGGCTTTTATTAGACCAACACAATCACAGCCATATAAAAGGGGCATGTTAAAAAGACGACTTTCTGTTTTAATCCCTTCTTTCTTTAATAAGGGTGTGGCAGCTAATACAACTGATCCTGACCGTTTGCCATCTCCTACAACCGCAAGCTTTGTTTTCAACAGCTTTAACCCCTGTATGACAGAAGAAACTGAGGCGGAAAACGATGATTTCATATCGATACATATAATGACTCTGTTTGATAGCTTCCCATCGTCCGTTGAAAGTATTCCTCGATAAAGAACGTTCGTTCTCTGTAATATATACGAATAAACGTTCTTTATGCGATAAAAACTCTAAAGTTTTCTCAATTATTGCTATTGCCTATACTTCATCTTTCTACATTTTATAATTTAGGTGTCATTTACATAGTCACACGTATCACGTTTTAAATAGAAATCCACTGGGTACATGATATACACAATAGGATGGAATTAAATGTGAAAATAAGTTTTCGTTTAATTAAAATTTAGGGGGATGGGAGAATGGGAACGAGAAAACGAGTTGCTGGAACTTTTCATTCGGAGCAAGAAGCGATACATGCAATTAAGGGGTTAAAACGTCAGGGGTATCGTGAAACAGATATATTGGTAGTAGCAAAGGATAGAAGTAACACTCTACAGTTAGGGGCCGAAACACATGTAATGATAGAAGCTGGAGCGCCAGCTGTAAGTTCATTGGCAGGTGTGATGATGGATAGCTTTCTTACCATGATGACAGGTGGAATGGCTACTGCTACACAAGCTGGCAGTCTAACTTCAAAACTTGTCAAAATGGGCATCCAAAGTTTTACTGCAAAACAGTGTGAAATGGATGTAAAGGAAGGGAAAATCCTTGTCCTAATTGATGTGGATGAAACTCAAGCAATTCCTTCATATACTACGGTTAGGGAGGTAACATACGGGACAGAGGGGCATAGGTCAGTACAACTCCGCGAAGAGCAACTCAATGTAAGGAAAGAACGAGTTCAGACTGGGGAAGTACAACTTCGTAAGGAAATTGTAGAAGAATTGCGAACTGTCCAAGTTCCAGTTATGCGTGAGGAAGTCTACGTAGAACGTCGCCGGGTCATAGACGGTCAGTATGATGGTAGCCCATTGACAGAAAACGAGATCATTCGTATTCCTATTATGGAGGAGCGAATTGAAGTAACTAAGAGACCTGTGGTTGTGGAAGAAGTGATCATTGGTAAGCGTAAAATTCAGGAGATTAAAGAGGTGCAAGATACTGTTCGAAAGGAAGAAGCACAAATTGAACAGTCAGAGCTCCCTGCGGTTCCCGAACTTGCTGACTCTGAAATCTATCAGAACATGGATAATCACGTAGATCAAAGTTATCAAGAAGTTGCAGCCGCAATTGCTTCTGGTGCTCCAAAAGAGGAAAAAGTTAAACTTTCAGCCGATAAGAAACAAGAAGCTCAACTTAAAGTGACAACTTCTCCTGTTATCAAAGAGATTGAAGAGGTTACAGCCTCAGTAAACAATCAGAAACCAGAAAGTCATGTTGAAGATGCGGATATTACTACTTCTGAAAAAGGGAAGAATAATGAGAAATCAACAAACAAGCAAAAGAAATAAGTATATCTCCTCTATAGTTTATAATACAGGGAATAATTGAGAAGATTTAAGGAAGGGCTGCCTAGCTGTATTGGCAGCTTTTTTTATTTCTCTTTAAGTTAACATAATTAATGTTCCTAAAATCAAAAAAGAACCAAAATAACTAACTCATTAAAATGAGCATAAACAGGCAATAAAATAAAAGAAATGACTTTCATTACTAGGGGTCATTTCTTTTATTCCTAAAAGTCCTGGAGATTATATCAAATTCCAACAGGTATTCTCACTAAA
>Ga0209796_10000903_pt1 | contig 14501 bp, 12 predicted proteins | sample AgamicOrSfrz_FD_187167 | JGI IMG/M metagenome (GOLD analysis project Ga0209796, IMG submission 187167) | Agave microbial communities from Guanajuato, Mexico - Or.Sf.rz (SPAdes) (version 2) | ecosystem: Host-associated > Plants > Phyllosphere > Phylloplane/Leaf | place: Guanajuato, Mexico...
CGGGCAATGGCCGCTTGCGCGCAATGTCGTCAGCGTTGCGCGTGTCAATTACGACATGAGTGCGCATCGGCTGATTGCCGGTTTGCTTGGGATTCAATACGACGCGGACTGTTGGTCTCTTGGTGTCGCGTTCGAAAAGTACACGAACGCCACCAGTTCTTCGACATCGCCGAGCACCGGCACTCGCGTGCTGATGCAGCTCCAGTTGAAGGGCTTTTCTCAGGTCGACAACGGTTTGCTCAATCGATTTCGTGCGAACGTGCCCGGTTATACGCCGGCCACGACGGTGGAAGAGCCGGTCTCGCGGTTCAGTGATTATCAGTAGCACCTGTTGCCGCGGCAATTAAGAGAACACGCTGTCATGTATCGGCGTAGAGGCGCCTGGCATGATTGCCGCACCGACGTCAGTCGAAGGTGTTGTCAGACGCGGCTTTTGAACGGCTTCAAGAATGCGGAGCTTACTGGGTTTTGCAACGGCGGTTTCGTCTCTTTTAGGCATTGGTTCAGGTTTGCGGAAGCTCTCACCTTCGATGACGATGCGGTAGGCACCGTGACCTGGCCGGTCGGGTGTCGCGGCGCTGAGAACCCGGTCGTCGGGGAGGCGTCACCCCATTCGCAGAGAACGGGATTTACTGCGAAATGCATTTTTATGCGGGGCTCCTTCCGCAGAGGCCCGTCCGTGCTTCGGGTTGGATGTCTTTCTGTGTGAATATCAGTCGACGACGCGAACGAGGCAATTTGTGCATCGTTCGCTTGAAAACGCCCCAATCGCAGCGTCCGAGGGTTTACCGCCGCAAGCACCTCCAGTTTCATGGAGGAAGTGACTCAGGCATATATCTCCGTCGGTTGCACTTCGGATGATCAGCTTACCGCGTCTCCAGCCCGGGCTGGCTCGACGGAATTACCGGTGGTGTTGTCTGACAAGGTCGGCGGTGTGCGTAAACTACCGCTTGAAATCCCGTGCGGCAAACGCTGCCGGTCAGCCTGCTCACTCGGCGTAACGAAAGAAAACAGAGCGGGCTCGAACCACTTCTGCAAGCAATTCGAGATACCTCTCATTGAATAATGTCCAGCCCTCGGAACGAAGCTCGTCGAATAGCGATGCACATTCTTGCGAGTGCTGGCAACTCTAGTTTTGTTTTTTGCGACAGCGGGCCGAGGGGGGCTGATAGCAGCGCGGTACGAAGTTCTGTATGTGGCGGAAAAAACCAGCATCCGTGCGGTTTGGCCTGCCCAAACAACGACCCAGCCCGCCTGTTACCGGATAAATTGACTTCGGCTTTGGAGTGCCACGCGCACCGAAATCAGAAAAGGACCAGAAACATGCTTGCAGATACTCAATCCGAAACGGACGCCTACGTGGACTGGGCACGCGTGCGCGAATCGTATCCCGTACAGCATCCACTGCTCAATCTGAACAATGCAGCCGTAAGTCCGCCGCCACTCGTCGTCGAGCAGGCGGTCATCGACGCCTACCGCTTCGTCAGCAAGAATCCCGATGTCAACATGTGGACCGGCCTCGACGCGAAGCTTCCTGCCATCAAACGGCAGCTGGCCACGCTTGCCGATTGCGCCGCCGACGAGATCGCGCTTAACCGGAACGCGAGCGAAGGATTGAGCGTGGCGATATTCGGCATCCCGTTGTCGGCCGGAGACCGGGTGCTCGTGTCGCCATGGGACTACCCGAGCGCACTGGGCGGCTGGCAACAGCGTCAGATGCGCGAAGGCATTGTCGTTGACACGGTCGCGTTCGATCTGCTCGCAAGCGATGACGATATCGTTGCGGCCTATTCGTCCGCGATCCGCCCGGGGACGCGCGTGCTACACCTGACACACATGCTTCACTGGACAGGCAGGGTGCTGCCTGTCGCCCGCCTGTGCGCGCTCGCGCGAGAGCGTGGCATCATCACGATCGTCGACGCAGCGCAATCTTTCGCGCAGATGCCTATCAGCTTCCGGGAACTCGGCTGCGATTTCTTCGTCACGAGCCTGCATAAATGGCTCGGCGCGCCGGTCGGCAACGGCATGCTGATCATCAATCGGCAGCGCATAGGCGAAACGTGGCCGTTGCTCGCTCCGTTCGACGTGACACCGGACACAGGCGACAAATTCGATCACTGGAACCTCGGCACCTATAACTCGGCGTTGCAGGCCGGCATCGAGCCGGCGATCCGCTTCCATCAGGCGATCGGTGTCGCGAACGTTCACGCGAGGCTAAGGGCGCTGACCCGTTACTGGACCGCACGCGCCGCGGACATTTACGGCCTGCGCATCCATACGCCGCTCGACACGGATGCGCTAGGCGCAGTGAGCCTTTTCTCGATCGACGGCGTAGATGCCGCGCGCCTCGAAACGACCTTGCGGCAATCGTTCTCGGTTCATGTGAAATACCGGCGCGTCGGCCAGTTGGAAGGTCTGCGCGTGTCGCCGCATATCTACATGGACGAAGCGGACCTTGACGCATTCGTCATTGCACTGCACGTGGCCGTCAGAGACGCTAACTGAGCGGGTCGCTGTCGGCACACCGATGTGAGTGACCGAAACGACTCACGCTGCCGATCTCTGCCCGGCGAGGTTCCGACGGCTGGCCAGGAAAGTGGCGCTCGACGCTGCACTTCCAGCGACCGATTCCCAATATCCAGATAGCCGTTCGTTTTCGCATCGACGCGCTGTCCCGCTGGTCGTTCTGTCGGGATTCAATGAACCCTGAATTCAACTGCGGTGAGCCAGTGCGGCTGTTCGTGTTTGCTCCCACCGCAGCCAAAAAAGGCTGGCGACTGCTATTAGAACCGGGGGCAGAATGAGACCGCATACCAGGCCCCATCCGTAAGTCGCCAGCAGACCGCCCGACGCAAATGAGCCGACAACCATGGCGCCGAATACCACAAAGTCGTAGATAGACTGCACGCGAGGGCCTTCCACCGGCGCGTGACACGCTAGTACCAGGGCAGAAGCGCCGAGGAAGCCGAAGTTCCAGCCCAGGCCGAGCAGCATGAGTGCCACCCAGAAGTAACTCACCGACAAGCCGGTCATCCCCGTGATGGCGGCCAGCGCAATCAACACCAGTCCCGCAAGGCTGACAGCCGGCGCACCAACGCGAGCGATCAGCCGTCCCGTGAAGAAGCTCGGCAAATACATGGCGATGACATGGATCTCGATGCCGTAGTTGGAGTGCACACGAGCGATGCCGCACAGCTCCATGGCAAGCGGCGCTGACGTCATCATGAAGTTCATCATCATGTAGCTCACGACGCCGCAGAGCATGGCGACTACAAAGCGCGGCTGCCGTACGATGACAGAGCTGGGCCGGCCCTGTGCGCGGGCCGAGACTGGAGGCTGGTGCTCAAACCGCACGCCCATCAGCACGATGCCCGACAGTACCGCCGCGCCTGCAGAGGCCAGATAGGTTACCGCGTACGCATGTGGCGACCATAGATTCATGGTGGCCGTAACCAGCTGCGGCCCCAGTACGCCAGCAGCAACGCCCCCCGCCAGCACCGTCGACATGGCCCGGGCGCGACTCTTTGCCGGCACGCATTCAGCAGCCGCAAAGCGGAACGTCAGGACCACAGCGGCGTACGCGCCACCGGAGAGCATGGCGACGCAGAACAGGCTGAACGACTGGATGGCCAGCGCCAGCGCCGCCAGCAGTCCGACGACGACGCCACAGGCATTGCCAAAGAGCGCAGCAGCCTTCCGCCCGTAGCGCCGCGTGATTACGCCGACCGGCAGCGTTGCGGCGGCCATGCCAACAACAAAGACGGAGACCGGCATCGTCGCCAGTGCTGGCGTAGGGGCAAGCGTGTGGCCAATAATGGCGCCGGTGGCATAGACAACGGTCGAATTGGCACCGGCCAGGGCTTGTGCTGCGGCCAGGCGGATAACGTCGGCGTTGATTCGTGAATTGGACATCAGGCTTGGATTACGCACTGTCGCGCCTCGGGTAGACCGAGCTAACGCAAGGTTGATGGCCTACGCGGAGATATCGGCCTCGTTGGAGTAACCAGAGATGAATGGTTTACGCATGCCCGTCCGCTGGTCGAAGACGTGCCGCGAAATCCGTCCGATGTTTCCGCCGTAGACGTGAACGCTGATCGAGACGCGATCATCATACGTGTTGGACACTCTATGGATGTCGCCCGTACGCGGCGAAATGCTCTCGACTGTTCCCGGTTCGAGGTAATCGATCCCGAGCGGGCACATCGGCTCGCCAGGCTCGCCGACTTCAAAGCATTCGGCACGCTCGCCACCCCTCAACATGCCAATCAGCGCCCATACGGTGTGGTTGTGGATCGGGGTCTTCTGGCCTGGCCCCCAGACAAAGCTGACAACGGAAAACCGATCGACCGGATCGGCATGTAGCAGGTACTGCTGGTAATACTCCGGATGCGGCTGCGCATACGCCTCCGGAAGCCAGTCATCGCGACGGACAAGCCCGGCAAGGAGACGACGCCCCTTGCCCAGGATTTGGGCTTCGTCATCCGGGAAGCTGTCAACAAGCTGCGTAAATTCGCGCACGAACTGATTGAAGTGGGTAGCCGGAACGCGCATCAGATGTCTCCTTGGCAAGGTGTTGTTGTGTCGGCGGTTCGCACTGAATGATTGGTCGAGGTGGCGAACACTATGGCTACATAGATTGTCGACGCAGGTCTCTTCCTGGGCAATTGAAATTGATTTCAAGTTCCGGGTGCACGTGGGTTGTCGTTCAAATGGTTTCGCAAGCGTTAGCGAGCGGCAGATTTGCGCTCAGCGTGATATCGGCGAGCTTCCTGCCAGAACGCGTGAGCCACCGGCGACAGGCGGCTCTCGTTCAGGCACACCAGCCCGATGCGTCGGAAAGTGCCCGGGGTAAGAGGACGGAACACCGTACCGGGGTACCGGTTTGGAAGCGCCAGCTTTGCCAGCACCGAGATGCCCTTTCCGCTCGCAACCAATTCGAGTATCGACATGAGTTGCAGGAGTTCATAGGTCACCTTGGGCCGTAGTCCGTGTTTCGAAAACAGTTTGGTCACCAGCGCCTGCGACCCCGCACGGGTCAGGATGAACGGGTCAGCCGTCATTTCGTTAAGCGGAACAGTTTCCAGTTTTGCCAGGGGGTGTCCGGAAGGCAAAACCGCGACGAGTTCGTCGACGGCGAGAGTTTGCGAGTCGAAGTCCGGCTTGGGCAGCGTGACCGCCGCAAGCTCCAGACGGCGCTCGATCAGGTCACGGGAAGTCTGCTCGTCCGGTTTTTCTGTGACCACGACATCAACGCCAGGGTAGCGGGCCTTGAATCGCTCCATCAGCGGCGGCAGAACCCTGATCGTCGCACTCGCGCCGAATGAGCCCAAACGCAGCAAACCGGTTTTTAGCTGCGCACCAGCCAGCGCTGTGGCCTGGATCAGTTGAAGAGATGCAAAGACGTCCCGGACATGCGGAAGCACATGTTCGCCGGTATAGGTCAGCGCGACCCCCGATGTATTGCGATCGATCAGCTCGGTTCCTAGCGCCTTTTCTAGCGCCCGCAACGCGTGACTCGTGGCCGAAGGTGACATACCCAACTGGGCACCCGCGCTCGCGATGGCGTCTGAAGACGTGAGCGCCAGCAGAAGCTGAAGCTGCCGAAGTGTTGGTGTCGTCGTGCCGGATCGATGCCCCATTGAAGTGCTCCTCAAGTTTCTGTGCGTTTTGATAAGCCCCGGGTTGGGCGCCCAGTGCTATGGCGAGTCCTGATACGCCAAGCACACCATGGCCTCCAGCCCGGCAACGTCATCGAGGAAGATGCCCTTCGAAGTGACGCGTCGTCGCCCCGAGGTTGAAAAGAATCTCAATTGTTCATGAACGTCATGAAGAAATATGATAACGCCAAGTTGAAGTTCGTATCGGGAAGAGACCAGGTCAACGGGTTGATCGCTGGGCCTGGTGTCCCGATCCGACGAGGAGACAACCAGATGTCGACACACGCAATACAAGACAGCTACCCGGCCGGGCTGGCGCACTGCTACGGCTGCGGTTCGCGGAATCCGCACGGCCATCACCTCATGAGCTATCTCGTGGACGATGAAACGGTTGCGAGGTTCACGCCTGAGTTCCGGTATAGCGGTGGTGTTCCGGATCACGTCTATGGCGGGATGATCGCATCGCTTCTCGACTGCCATGGCGCTGCCTCCGCAGCCGCCTTCGCCTGTCAGAAAGAAGGGCGGAAGCTGGGCGAGGGCTCGCAGCCGATCCGCTTCGTGACGGCGTCATTGAAGGTTGACTTCAGGCACCCCACACCGCTTGGAGTTGAACTGGTGATAAGGGGGCGGTTTCGTTCGCTCGAGGGACGAAAGGCCTGGATCGACCTGGAGCTGAGCGCAGGCGAACTCGTCTGCGCTGTCGGGGAGATGCTCGCGATCCGTCTGCCGGATCGAACAGACACTTAAGGACGATCCGGCGGCAAAAAAATAGATCATCCGGCGTCGAAAACACAAGAACGACTGAGCCTGGCGACGCCACGCACACATTCTCATGTGCTGCGACGCTCACACATAAAGGAGACGAGATTGAGTACTTTTGCTGACTTGGAAACGTCCGCCGGATTTACCGGCAAGGTGCCGTTCACCAGATACGACATGGGATGGGTCATCCTCTGCATCGGAATGGCAATCGGTGCCGGCATCGTTTTCCTGCCGCTGCAGGTTGGGATCACCGGTGTGTGGGTGTTCGCTGCGTCGGTGGCGCTGTCGTATCCCGCGCTGTACATGATGCAGGAACTGTATCTGCAGACGCTCTCGCGCAGCACGGAGTGCGACCACTATGCGGGAATCATTACGCAGTATCTTGGGAAGAACTGGGGCATCTTTCTGGCGGTTGTGTACTTCTTCATGCTGCTTAAAGGCATGTTGACCTATTCCATGGCGGTGACCTTTGATGCGGCGAAGTACCTGCAGAGCTTCGGCGTAACCACAGGCCTGCTCTCCGACGGCCCGTTCTTTTCGCTGGCCATTCTGTGTCTGCTGGTACTGGTCGCAGCGCAGGGCGAGAAGCTGATCTTTAGGGTGTCCGGCCCGCTGGTGCTCTTCAAGCTCGGTGTGGTTGTGCTGCTGGGCGTGGTGATGATTCCGCATTGGGATATGCGCGCGAATCTGCCGCCACCGCCGGAGTTGAAACGGTTCTTGATCGACACCATTCTCACTGTGCCGTTCACCTTGTTCTCCATCCTCTTCGTGCAGATTCTCAGCCCGATGAACATCGCTTTCCGCAAGATGGAGAAGGACCCCCGCGTCGCTACGTACCGCGCCATTCGCGCCAACCGCATTGCATTCGCCATCCTGGCCGTCGCGGTCCTGTTCTTTGCCACGTCATTTGCGTTTGCGCTCTCACATGAGCAGGCGCTCTCGGCCAGGGCGCAGAACATCTCGGCGCTCGCACTGGCTGGCAGCGTCATCCATGGAGATGGTGTGCTGTACATGACGGCGGCCCTCAATGTATTCGCAATTTTAACCGCCTTCCTTGGCATCTACCTGGGCTTTGAAGAATCGGTCAAAGGCGTGGTCATGAACGTCCTGACGCGCTTCGTTCCGGGGGAACGCGTCAATGCACGCCTCGTATCTGCCGGCGTTTGCGTGTCTATTGTGCTTGGGCTCTGGTTCTGGGTGCAGACGCGCTTCTCTATTCTGTTGCTGCAACAGTTGGCATCGCCCATTTACGGTATTGCGTCGTTCATCATTCCGTGCGTTCTGGTCTACAAGGTGCCCGCGCTTCGAAGATTCGTATCCCCCAAGGTTTGGTACGTGTCTGTGTTTGGCGTGATCGTGTGCCTGTCGCCGCTGCTCAAGGCGCTGGGCTACTGAAGTGTCCCGTGACGCGGCTTACGCATACGCAAAACCATACAAGACAGAAAAGGCAAAAAGCAATGACCCAGAATCGAAGTGCGCAGGTGGCCGGCGCGACGCGGTTTGATTTCGACACCGTGGTGGACCGCAGCCGTAGCAATTCACTCAAGTGGGGCGGTCCGGCCGGCGCCATGACGGATGGCCAGGCAGAGGCCAGGCCATTGCCGATGTGGGTGGCAGACATGGATTTCACGTCTCCGCCGGCGGTGATCGACGCGCTGCACGAGGCCGTTTCGCACGGTATTTACGGGTATCCCGCGGGCATGACGAAAGGTTACCTCAATGCCGTGATCGGGTGGCAGCAAAAGCGCTTCGGCTGGGATGTGCCTGCGGGATGGGTGGTGCCGGTCGCCAGCGTGATTGCGGCGCTCAAGACTATCGTGCAGGCGTTTTCACAGCCTGGCGATTCGGTGCTTATCCAGCCACCGGTCTACGTGCACTTTCATCACGACGTGGTCATCAATGGTCGCCACGTGAGCACGGCGCCGCTACAGTTTGATGGGCAGCGCTACCGCTTTGACGCCACGGTCTTCGAGAAGGCGATTCGAGACAACACCAAGATCTTCATCCTCTCTAATCCGCACAACCCGACCGGCAACGTGTGGACGCAAGAGGAATTGCGCACCATGGGCGAGATCTGCATGAACCACGGGGTGCTGGTGATCGCCGACGAAATCCATTGCGACTTCGTTTTCGGTGCCGGAAGGAAGCACACTCCGTTTGCCTCACTGGATCGTCGTTTTGCCCACAACAGCATCACCTGCACGTCGGCCAGCAAGACCTTCAATCTGGCCGGATTGCAATGCGGCAACATGTTCATCGCCGATAAGGTCAAAAGGGACGAGGTCATCCGCACGATCGAGAGGAACCACAACACCCGCATCAACCTGCTCGGCATGGTGGCTACCGAAGCCGCCTTCACGCACGGTGCTCACTGGGTAGATGAACTGGTGTCCTACATCGCCCTGAACCAGCAGCACTTTGCCGGGCGCATTAACGCGCTCGACGCAGGCTTGAGGGTGATCGACATGGAATCGCTTTACCTGGCGTGGATTGACTGCCGCGCGCTCGGAATGACGCCAGAAGAGCTCGAAGACTTCATGCTCGTCAAGGGCCGCGTGTGGCTTGATAAGGGCCCGAAGTTTGGCGTGGAAGGCCACGGCTTTATGCGGGCAAATCTAGGCTGTTCGCGCCAGACGGTGGATCTGGCGATTGAGCGGATTTCGCAGGCGCTCGCGCAGCGTTGAGTGCCATATTGGAAGACCTTTGCGACGCTGACGTAAACAGGAGATGAAAGTGATTAATGACTGGGCTGAACTTCTTTCGAATCAACGTGCTGCCGGGGCGAATCTGGTAAAGGCGAACGCGCCGGTGGGCAAGGCATTCTTTGATCTGAACGAGTCGTTGAATGAGAGCAAGGCGCTTGACCTCAAGACACGTGAGCTCATCGCCCTGGCCGTGGCAGTCACCACGCGATGTGAGGGCTGTATCGCTTCCCATGCTGCCGCAGCGCAAAAAGCAGGCGCAACGAAACAGGAAGTTGCGGAAGCGCTCGGAACTGCTATCGCCCTGAATGCGGGCGCTGCCTTCGTCTATTCCGCGCGAGCGATGGAGGCCTTCGATCAGTTTGAGACCTGAGTGCCAATGCGGCGCGTGGTTCATTGCACACGTGTCAGGAGCGGTGATGAGACGAAACGCTGTGGATTAGTAGCCATCCCCTCAGGGCGATGTTACTGGCGCATCGTGCGGCTTTCGGTGGAATATTTCGACGGTGATATGGCATGAACTCTGTACAGATGACAGCACTGGCAGGCATCAGGGTCCTCGATCTTTCCCGCATCCTGGCCGGCCCAAGCGCAACGCAGCTTCTCGGTGACCTTGGCGCTGATGTCGTCAAGGTTGAGAAACCTGACGAAGGTGACGATACGCGCAAATGGGGCCCGCCTTACGTACGCGGGACCTCGGGTGAGGAAACGCAAGAGAGTGCCTATTATCTCGCGGCCAATCGCAACAAGCGATCGATCGGTATCGACATCGGCACTGACGCAGGCCGGCAACTCGTGCATCAATTGCTTGCACAGGCCGATGTCCTAGTTGAGAACTATAAAGTGGGGGGGCTTGCGAAGTACGGCCTGGCATATGACCAGATCAAGGACCGCTATCCGGGCCTGATCTATTGCTCCGTTACGGGGTTCGGGCAGACAGGGCCCTATGCGAGCCGTCCAGGCTATGACTTCCTGATTCAGGGAATGGGCGGCATCATGAGCCTCACTGGCGTGCCTGACGGCGAACCGATGAAGGTGGGTGTTGGCATCGCCGATGTTATGACCGGCATGTACGCCACCGTCGGCATCCTGGCGGCGCTGCAGCATCGGCAGCGAACGGGCCAGGGGCAGCACATCGACATTTCCCTCCTCGATACGCAGATCTCCTGGCTCGTCAATGCCGGCACGAATTATCTGGCTGACCGTCAGCGACCTGACCGTCTTGGTAACGGCCATCCGAACATTGTTCCATACCAGGTGTTCCCGACGGCGGATGCACCGATGATCCTTGCCGTTGGCAACGATGCACAGTTCCGGCGGTTCTGCGAGGTCGCGGGGATCAACGAACTTGCGTCCGACGAACACTTTGCGACCAACACGATGCGAATCCGCCATCGCGCAGCACTGTGCGAACTGATCGGCAAGACTTTGCGAAGGCGGCATCGCGCGACATGGCTGCGAGAGCTGGAGGCAGTCGGCGTCCCGTGCGGCCCCGTCAACAATCTGGAAGACGTGTTTGCCGACCCCCACGTCAAGGCCCGCGGCGCCGAGTTGCGCATGCCGTGTGAGTGGGCGGCGGGCGGGGAGATCAGTCTCCTGGCCAATCCGCTGAGGATGTCCGCTACCCCACCGAGCTACAGGCGACCGCCGCCACGGCTCAACGAGCATGCTGCCGAGGTATTAATGGATTGGCTTGGAAACAATCAAACGCTTGAGGAGTCGCCATGTACGACCTGACCGCTGAACAATTGACCCTGCAGGCGCAGGCACGCGAGCTCGCGCAAACGGTATTCGCTCCCACGGCCGCCAATACTGACCTCACGGAACGGTATCCATGGGACAACGTCGCCGCGCTACGGGAGGCGGGGTTCATGGGCATGACGTTGCCGAAAAGCCTGGGCGGGCGCGGCCTGTCTCACCTGGACACCGTGATCGTCATCGAAGAGATGGCCAGGGCGTGCGCCACCATGGGCCGTATCACCGTCGAGGCCAACATGGGCGCAATCGGCGCTATCGCCAGGTACGGATCCCGGGAACAACTGGAGCTGGCTGCAGAGCTGGTTCTGGCGGGGGACAAGCCCGCGATCTGCATCTCGGAGCCGGACGCCGGCAGCGCCGCCAGCGAGATGACCACGCGTGCCGACAGGAAAGGGGATGACTACATCCTCAACGGCGAGAAGTACTGGATCACCGGCGGCGGCATTTCAAAACTGCACCTCATCTTCGCGCGTGTGTTCGACAACGGTGTCGAGCAAGGCGTCGGTGCATTTGTCTGTGTGCGCGACGGCAGCGCACCTGCCGGGCTTGTGGTCGGCCGGAGGCTTTATGCAATGGGCGTGCGCGGCATCCCTGAAACCCATCTCGAGTTCTGCGACCTCAAGGTGCACAAGTCGATGCTCGTAATGCCGCCCGGTGGGTTGAAACGAGGTTTCGCCGCGCTGATGACGGCCTATAACGCGCAGCGCGTCGGTGCGGGCACGGTGGCTTTGGGCATCGCGCAGGGCGCCTTTGAGGAAGGTATGGCGTATCTCAAATCACGGCAGCAGTTCGGCCGACCGATTGCCGAGTTTCAGGGGCTGCAGTGGATGTTGGCCGACATGTCGACGCAACTGGAGGCGGCTCGATTGCTGTTGCGTTCTGCAGCGTGCAGCGGCGCGGAGTTTCCGGATATCGACAAGGCGGCACGGGCGAAGATTTTTGCGGCTGAAACCGCCAACAAGGTCACCAACGACGCGTTGCAGTTCTATGGGTCATCCGGCTACGGCCGCCAGAATGCGATGGAAAGGCACGTCCGTGATGCCCGCATGTTCACCATTGCTGGCGGTACGGCGCAGATTCTGCGCACGCAGGTCGCTGCCACACTTCTCGGCATGAAGCTGCCGCAGACGCGCGACGGCTACCTAAAAGCATCACAGGATAAGGCTGCCTGAGTTTGTTCGACCGACGAAGCGCGTGGGCCACGTGCTTTGCTAGCTTATACCCGCCGTCCTTTCCTCTTTTCCGTCTGTTGCATGTCGCGTTTTTTCGACCGGGGCGCTCGACCCCGGCGAGGCAAATATGAATCGTCAATTGCTTTTATGCATCGGTCGTGCCGGTACCTGCATGGGCACGATGGCATTTGCGGGTGCATTGCCCGTACTGCGTTCAGTCTGGCACATGGACGCAACGACTGCCGGCGCCATCCAGACCGCGTTCAATCTCTCCAACGCAATTGCGCTTCTCGTGGCTTCCTGGCTCTCCGATAGCCAGGGAGCCAAGCGCATGTATTTGATGTGTACCTGGGCAGGCGCTGCTGCCCTGGCCGTATTCGCCATCTTTGCGAGGTCCCCGCACGCCGCGGGGATTCTTATCGTGTTCGTGGGACTCACACAAGGTGGCGCGTACGCACCGGCGTTGCTCCTCGTAGCGGACCTGAGCAAGCCGGCCGAAAGGGGGCGTGCGATGGGACAAATGCTGGCGGCCGGTTCATTCGGCTACCTTCTTTCGGTCATCCTGTCGATGTGGGTGGCGAAGTCTTGTGGCCCGGAGGCGGCCTTTGCAATATGCGCCATCGGCGCTCTGGCCGGCGCGATGATTGGCCAGTTCAGCCTCAAAGGCGTTGAGAACCGGCAACATGAGCGCAAAGCGGCGGCGTCTGCGGAGCCAATGCGTTGGAGCAGCATTTTCGGTCCCACGTCGCTATGTCTGCTGGTCGGCTATATCGCCCATTGCTGGGAGTTGCTGGGTAGCTGGGCGTGGACCCCAACGCTGTTGGCGACGGTCCTGCAACCCTGCGGGCTTGGTGCAATGACCACCAGTCTGATTGTGGGCGGCTCGGTGCACCTGTCGGGCATGGTAGCCACGGGAGTCGTGGGCGCGTTGTCAGATAGATGGGGCCGATCGCGCGTGCTGATCTACGTGGGCGCAATAGGCGCCCTGTGTTCCATGCTGATCGGCTGGTCCGCGCAATGGGGCCCCGGCTGGGTGATCGTGTTCGTGGCGATAGGCAGCTTTTTCATTCTTGCCGATTCGGGCGTACTTACTGCGGCCATGACGGACGAGGTGCCCGCAGCCTATCTGGGCCGCGTGATGGGCGTCAGATCGGTTCTCGGATTCGGTGCTGGGGCGCTTGCGCCAATGACCTTCGGAGCAACGCTTGATTGGACGCACCACTGGAGATGGGCATATATGTCACTCGCTGCCGGCGGGCTCGTAGCGTTCATTGCCGCCCTGGTATTCCGCAAAATTAGCCAGCCTAAGACATGCATGGCCGCCGTGACAAAATCCGTTCTATAGATAGCAGGAGAATCGCAGGTACGAAGAGGGAGTCAACGAACAATCGCGCGGCGGGGATAGGGCTCGCGCAGCCCATGCCTCAATCACACGCTGTTGTAGCAGCGTCTGACCGCTCCTCGTCACGGGCAAAGCGCCATGCGAGCCTCGATCCGTCGGCTCCCATCTGTCTCGACAGACTTGCTGCGGGATCGAGCCGGATGGTAAAAAAACACCGATCCCTTCGCGTACAGAGTTATTAGGACAGCGATCGGGATGCCGCTGGGACTGCGCCATAGCGCAATCCGTCGACAAACAGAGCCACCAACCTCCGGGCGTCGGGGGGATCGGGACAGTCAAGCGGAGCGCAGAGGGCCGCCACTGCGCACAGAAGCTCGTCGGGCTGTATTCCGCGCCGAATGTCGCCCGACGCGGTCGCCGCATCGAGCAGCCTCTGAACGACCGGGCGGAGTCGTTCGAGGAAATACGATGGCAACGCCTTGAACGCGGGATCGCCCGAATTCAGGGCTGCCGCGAGCCCCCGCCTCGTCGTCACGAAATCGACATAGCGTCCGATCCATTCCACCAATGCGTCGCCGGCACCGAGCGTAGCGGCGAGTTCTACGCCCGCATCGGCGCAGGCATCCACTTCGCTGCACAGCGCGGCGACGACGAGGTCAGAACGCTGCGGGAAGTGGCGATAGATCGTGCCGATGCCCACGCCGGCCTTTTGCGCAATCTCGCGCACCGGAGCATCGATTCCCGAGGATTCGAAAACAGCGAGTGCTGTTCGCAGCAGCGTGTCGATGTTGCGTTGCGCGTCAGCGCGCACCGGACGTGGTGCACGCTGGCGTACGGCCCTGGTCGTCTTGATGCCCAATTAAGTTTCCTCTTGTTAAGCGGAACAATGTTCCGTATAGTCGCAACCGGAGCGATGTTCCGCTTGCATTCTAACCGACGCGGATCGCTGCCGCCCATCATTTTTGAACGGAGCAAACATGCACAGCACACCCGTGGCACTCGTTACCGGTGCAAACAAAGGAATCGGCCTCCAGATTGCCAGAGATCTGGCCTCCAATGGTTTCAAGGTACTCGTCGGAGCACGCAACCTGGAACTGGGCGAGGCGGC